>Ga0181529_10000002_pt1 | contig 306230 bp, 206 predicted proteins | sample PEATcosm2014_Bin_36_FD_119763 | JGI IMG/M metagenome (GOLD analysis project Ga0181529, IMG submission 119763) | Peatland microbial communities from MTU Mesocosm Facility, Houghton, MI, USA - PEATcosm2014_Bin10_30_metaG | ecosystem: Environmental > Terrestrial > Soil > Wetlands > Peat | place...
ATGTTCCGCACCGAGAAATCTCCCGCGCCTATCTGGGAGGCCGCATCAGCCACCGCATCTGCGGGATAGATGCCGGCGAGAGGTTCAACACCCTCGGCGTGCTGCGCCGCCGCCCCAATTCCAGACCTGCAGAATCCCGCCAGCCAGGTGAACCACTCGGCCCGGATTCCAGGCATATCGACCGCGAGCACGGCAACCCACGGGGCAACCCTTGCAAGCAAAGCCGTGTGAATCCCCCCAAGGGGCCCGATAGCGTCCGGAACATCCCGCCAGCATTCCACGCCCGGAGGCGCGGTCTGGCCTGTTCGTCTCATCAAGACCACCCGACCAAGGCCCGCCGCCCGCAACACTCCCATCTGTCGCCTCCATAGGGGCTCGCCGTCCAGAAGAAGGTTCGCCTTGTCGGCCCCCATCCTTCGGGACAGGCCGCCCGCAAGCACAACCCCGAGCATGTTCATGGCCGGGGCCACTAGACCGTGGACAGGAACCCGTCGGAAAGGACGCAGGCGCGGAGCCCCCCGGCCATCCACGAGGACAGCGCCGCAAACGCTCCCGGAGCAAACGCGTGATCCATCCAGAAGCAGGGCTTGCAGTGCTCGGTGCCTTTGAACCGAATTCCCTGGATCTCGAATTCGGCCCCGACAAGCGACAAGAGGTCCGCGTTGCGAACGAGGATGTTTCTCCGAAACACCGCCGGCCCGAGGTCAAAGCGCGCGAACTCCCTACACAGGCGCGTCCATATCTCCTCCGCAAAAAAGGTCACTTGGCCCTTGTGTCCGGGTGATCGATCAAAATAGCGGTCCCCGACGATCCCTTTTCCGGACACCAGTTGCACTCGATCGGAGGCTTTCATGGGCACGACCCCGGGAGGCACTCCGAAATGCCCAACATAAACGTGCTCCGGAGATGAAAAAAGGCCTCTCACCAAGATGGTTTCAGACACGGTCCTTGATTCAATGGGCGCAAGTTGCTCGAGGATAGACATGACGCGGGATGTTGAAATCCGTTCGAAGCCCGCGCCGTGCCACGACAGAGCACCCGCGTCAATTTGGACCGTCTATCTTTCAATCCAATTGATGAATTGTTTTCACCTTCCCACGATCTGGGATTTCCAGCGGCACAATTGGGCCTTTTTTGCTCATTAAAGAGCGGGTCGAGCAGGGAGCCCAACGTGGTCGAAGCCTCCCGTTTGTAAGTATCCAAACAATTGACAGATTTAAAACGTTACGTAACGTTTTATCTGTGCCCTATGTATCTCTCACTAAGGGTCGAATTACCCATGCATTGCGCCGCCTTGGCGAGCTGGCTGCGGCGCGGCACGCTTGCCTGGAGGTTTCACTTTATGGGGGCGCGGTTTTTACGGTTGTCTACGGCTCTCGCGAGTCCACGAAGGACGTCGACGCAATCGTGCAGCCCTCAGAGTTGGCCACCGAGCTTGCGGCACAGGTGGCACGGGAACAGGGATTGCCTGACGATTGGCTCAAAGACGACGCACGGTTCTTCCTTGCTGAAAAGGAGGCCAAACGAAAATTGAAGGAAACTGAGTTTGGCCCCCGGCATGATCGTGTCGGTGCCTACGGCGGCCTATCTCCTGGCCATGAAGCTGCGCGCATGCCGCGCCCCTCTACCCGGCTACGCCGGAGACTACGGGGACCTAGCGTTTCTGCTGGGCAAAATGGACGTCTCCTCTCTGGAAGCCGCTGAGGCTACGTATGCTCGCTTCTTCCCGAACGATGCAATGTCGGAGACCGCAGTCGAGGTGGTTCGACAAGTTTTATCAAAACCCGATAAACCATGACATCGAAACCGACTTCCTTGAGGGAGGTAGCCGACCAATCCGATACGCTGGCCGGCTTCGGGAGAAACCTCCGCGACTGGCTGCATGAAGTGCGGCACCTCACATCGCGTTCCCAATTGGAACGCGCGCTGACGGACAACCCGCCTTGCCTGAACGGTCGTTTTCCAAACGGCGATGTTGCCGATGCCTGGCTAGCTTCCTACGCCGAACTTCTCTCATCACAGATCGATCGCGAGCCCCCGGCATGGTCGTTCGAGCCCTCTCGAACAGCCAGGGAGCCCTGGTTCGCCGAGGACTACACGAGCCCCAGACTGCGCCTGCTCGCCCTTCTCCATTCCCCATTACCCTTCAAGCGGCGCAACATCTACGCGTTGAATGTTGAGCTGGTCCTTCATCTGCGCGCGGGCCGGCCAAGGAAACCGGAAAACCAAAAGCGGAAAACCAATGCTGCTCGCCAGAGCCGTTTCCGAGCGCGTCGGCGCGAAGAGCTGGAAAGGCTTCGAAGGCTTTTGCAGGCCAACTCCGCATCGCCCGAAACGGCGGGAAATGAGCCGGATTTTGCCGCCTGAGAGTCCGGCCTCGGCGCAGTTGATCTCATCCGCCAAACCAATAAACGCCGTGCACCAGGCCCCGTTCGACTCTTGGAACGTGGCGCCCCGCAGAACCGCAGAAACTGAGGCTTTGGGTTTGTGTTCGCCCAATCGGTAGCAGCGGGCATTCCAAGACCCTTGAATTGGAACGTGCCTGATGGCCCGCCTGACCATGGGGCCCGACCGTTCCCCGAAAAAATCTGCGGGCCTAATGCTTCACCTTGGGCGTGGGTGTCGGCGTGGGCGTGGGTCTGGGCTTTGGCGTTGGAGTCGGAGCATTGGCGACCGTCACGTTATAGGTGATGGACTGGGCCCCCAAACCGTTGCTCTCCGAGAACGTGACGGTCCACGTCCCCTGGTCGGCTGAGGTAACCCTCGGGATGTGAATCACTCCACCCAGGATCTGGAACACGCCGTTCGGCGTCGACTTGTTCAGCATGTCCTGGGTGTATTTCCCACGGGCCGCGAAAGGGCACGAGAAAGGGCCGGCCACATAGTCCGGGCCGAACGGGTTATCGGAGCCAAACGTGCCGGCCTTTCCCGCGATCAACGTGATGTCCTGCGTCTCACCCGAATTCTGGGCGGTTGCCGGTGGCGCAAAGCCGATTACCGCTGCGGCGGCCAGGATGATGGGGAGCGGAATCCGTCTCATGCTATCGGTCTTTGGAACCTTACCCATGGCCGCCTTGACGGCAACGAATCTTACAGAGCGTCCCTCCGAGAGGGCCAAATTGTGCCGAAACCTCAGGGGAGGCCGTTTAGGGGGTTCTGCGAACCGGTGGCTCCGGATGACCCGTCTCCGAGGTCCTGCCAAAAACGACATTTCTCACTTCGCCGCGACATCGCAGGAGATGGCCGGATTCGGGTGGGTTGGGACCGCAGGCGCCCGGGCCACCGACCTTTTTCGGTTGAAGCTAACCCCTTATAATCGAAGGGAATAATGCCGGCGTCACCTCGCCGCCGCCGGCTCCGCTGCAGCTGCGCGCACGGCTTCGATCGAGCTTCGCACAATGGCCAGCCCCTTCTCCAGCGTGGGCTCATCAATGGTGAGCGGAGGCAGGAATTTGAGCACGTTGTCCAGCGCGCCGCAGATCTCGATCACCAGGCCCTGCGCAAAACACTCTCGCGCCACCGCCCCACACTGCGCCGGCTCCGCAAATTCAAAGCCGTAGATCAGGCCCGTTCCCCGCACCTTGGCGCCCAGGTCGGGAAACTCCGCGGCGAATTCGTGCAGCCGCCGCGCCAGCACCTTGCTGCGCTCGGCGACCGCTGACGCGAGCGCCGGCGTCTCCCAGTGCCGCAGCGCCTCGGCCCCCGCCACGAACGCCAGATTGTTGCCCCGAAAGGTGCCGGTGTGCTCGCCCGGCTTCCACTGGTCCAGTTCGGGCCGCAGCAGCAGCAATGACATCGGCAGGCCATAGCCGCTGATGGATTTCGACAGCACCACCATGTCCGGCACGATTCCCGCCGACTCGAAGCTGAAGAACGTGCCCGTGCGCCCGCACCCCACCTGGATGTCGTCGACGATCAGCAGCACCTCGCGCTCACGGCATGCGGCCGAAAGTTCCTTGAGCCAGGCCCGCGTCGCAAGGTTTACGCCGCCTTCGGCCTGCACCGTCTCAACGATGACCGCCGCAGGGCAGTCGACGCCGCTGCTCGGATCGTCGAGCACCTTGCGCAGGTAGTCTATCGTATTCACGCCTTTGCCGAGGTAGCCGTCGAACGGCAGGAACGAGACGTCGTGCCTTTGGACCCAGGCCTCGTGCCGGTAATGCCGGTTGGCGGTCACAGCCAGCGCCCCAAGGCTCAGCCCGTGATAGCCGTTGGAGAATGCCACCACGTTGCCCCGTCCCTTTACCTTCCGCGCCAGTTTCAGCGCAGCCTCAACGGCGTTCGTTCCCGTCGGCCCGGTGAACTGCACCTTGTAGTCCAGCCCCCGGGGCTCGAGGATCACCGACTCGAACCGCTCCAGAAACCGCCGCTTCGCGACCGTCGCCATGTCGAGGCTGTGCGCCACGCCGTCGGCCTCGAGATAGCGGATCAGCGCCCGTTTCATGTCCTCCGGGTTGTGCCCGTAGTTGAGCGAACCCGCGCCACAGAAGAAGTCGATGTAGCCCCTGCCGTCCCGATCGTAGAGGTGGGCGCCATGAGACCTCTCAAAGACCACGGGAAACGAGCGCACATACGATCGCACCTCCGATTCCCTGCGCTGGAAGATCTTCATGGCCTGACAGCTTATGGATTACTCCGGATTGTCGAAAAGATTCGCGCGCACAGCGCCCCGAGGCGCCCCGCATTCGCCGGTAGCGCGGGAGGCATCAGCATGTGGTGGTGGTCGCCGTCTCCCGCGATCTCCGTGTAGGAGCCGCGCGTGACCTCCGCCCACCCGGAGCGGCTCACGACCAGGCGCCCCTCGGCGTCGCGATGCTCACCGGGACCGGAGCAGACGAGATTGTAGAGGTCGGCGTTTACCACCGCGAGGTCCAGCGTGCGCTCCATGTGGTTGTAATAGCGTTCGATGAGCCGCCTAGCCTTTTCGCGGAGCACCGGCGTCGCCACGTAGGGCCTGATGCTCTCATGGCCGAGGAACTGCTCGGCCACGCGCTCCCATTCGCCCTCCGGAAACCTGAGCGGCAGCCGCACCTGGCCGGAATCGACCATCATGACGGCAGCGACCCGCCGCCCGCGCGCCTCCAGCTCGGCGGCGGTCTGGTACGCAAGGTTGCCGCCGGCCGAGTAGCCGAATAGAACGTAGGGCCCCGCCGGATCAACCGCCATGATGTGCTCGGCATACGCCTGCAGCCGCCGCTCCGTCTCCAGGAAATTGAAGCCGAGGCACGCGTGCGGCCGGAGCAGCTCCGCAAGCTGAAGGTAGCCGAGCGCGTCGCCCGTCCCCGGAGGAAACATGAAGATCCGCCCGCGGGTCGCCCCGGGGTTGAGCGGCACCAACGCCTCATCCACCCCCGCGACGCCGAAGCGCGCCGCGGCGACGAGGTCGCGCGCCTGGTCGCGCACCGTCACCGCCTTGAACAGGGCCGTCAGCGGCACCTCGGTCCCGAGGCGCTGGCGGATGAGCGCGGCCAGCCGGGTGATCTTGAGGCTGTGCCCCCCCGAAGCGAAGAAATTGTCCGTCGCCCCGACACCCTTGCGTCCAAGCACCTCCTCCCAGATTGCGACAAGCTGGCGCTCCACCTCGTCATTGGGCGGCACCCTGCCCTCCCCCCCGGCCCCGGTTGTCGCGGGTGCCGGCAGCGCCCGGCGGTCCACCTTGCCGTTCGGGGTCAGCGGCAGCGCGGGAAGCCGCACAAATTGCGCTGGGATCATGTAATCGGGGAGCGTCCGGCCGAGGTGGGCGCGCAGCGCGCTTTCGTCGACGGGAGCCGCCTCCACCACATAGGCCACGAGCGTCAGGCTTCCGTCGCCCAGGTCGCACGCGAGCACCGCGGCATCCCGCACGGCCTCGTGCCGGCGAAGCCGGCTCTCGATCTCGCCGGGCTCGATCCGGAAGCCCCGGATCTTCACCTGCCTGTCCGCCCTGCCGATGTACTCGACCACCCCGTCCTCACGAAACCAGGCGAGATCGCCGGTCCGGTAGAGTCTTTCGCCGTCTTGCCCGCCGAAAGGGTTCGCGATGAACCGCTCCCGAGTGAGCGCCTCGTCGTTGAGGTAGCCGCGGGCCAGGCCGTCCCCGCCGGCGCACAGCTCGCCGACGGTGCCCGCCGGCACCAGACGCATCTCGGCGTCGACGATCCACACCTGCGTGTTCGCGATCGGCCTGCCTATCGGAATATCCCTCGGGTAATCGCACTCGATGCGATGGCACGTCGTGAACGTTGTGTTCTCCGTCGGCCCGTAGCCGTTGATCACGGTGAGGCCCGGATTGGCCGCCCGGATGCGCGCAATATGGGGCGCCGAGAGCTTTTCGCCTCCGGTCAGCAACTGCCGGAGGCCGGAAAAGAGCGTCACGTCGGCGTCGGCAAGCTGATTGCACAGGCTCGACGTGAGCCAGAGCGTCGTGATGCCGTGTTCGCGGATCAGCCGCTTCATCACCCCGGCGTCGAGGACCCCGCGCTCCGGCGGCCGGCACAGCGCCCCCCCGTTTAGCAGCGCGCCCCAGATCTCGAAGGTCGATGCGTCGAACGACAGCGCGCCCGTCATCAGGATCCGATCCGCCGGCCCCAGCCGGACATAGTTCGTTTCGCACACGAGACGAAGGATGCTCCGGTGCTCGACCAGCACGCCCTTTGGCTGCCCGGTCGAGCCCGAGGTGTAGATGACGTAGGCCAGCCCGCGCGGGCCGCTCCGCTGCTCCAGCGCCTCCCCTGGCTGCGCATCCAGCGAACGGGAGTCGCATTGCCATTTGTGGCGCACGAGCGGCACCGCACGCGCCGGCGGGCGCTTGTCGATGCGCAGCAATGCGTCATAGCCGAACCGTGATAGCTCGCTCTCGGCCTTCCCCCGCATCGGGGAAAACTCGACCTCCGCAATCTCCGGCCATTCCGCACGAAGATCCTCCCAGAACGCACGGGCGACGAACAGATCCTCCGAGCGGTCGACCTTCGTGCGCACCCCGCTGGCGGCGTTTTGCCTTTGGAACTCCGCCAGCTCCCGCTCGAACTGCCCCTGAAGCTCCTGGTCCCACACGTTGCCGAGAAAGACCGTTCCCGTGTCCGCCATCAGGTCGATCGCATCCCGCAGCACACGGCGCAGGTAGTTGTGCCCGCTGAAGCACTGCAGGACCGAATTGACCACCACGCAGTCAAATGAGCGTTCGGCGACGCGCCGCAATTCGTGCGCCGGCAGGTGCTGGAGCCGGATGTTTGCCAGTCCGCGCCGCTCGACCTCGCGCTGCGACCAGCGGAGGATCTCCGCCGACAAGTCGGTGCCGTGGTAATACGCCACGAGCGGCGCCAGCCTGAACATGCTGATGCCGGACGCACAGCCGATCTCGAGGACGCGCGACTGCGCCGTCAGCCGCGGCGCAAGCTTGGCGCGGATGTTATCGCCGTACTCGTCCATGACCGCGCGGCTCAGCCATTCTCCCGTGTAGCTGCTGCGCCAGCCTCCGCCCGAGATGTCGTCGAACGTCTCGCGCCCAACATAGTCCCACACCTCCTCGCTCATGAACTCGCCGACACCCTCGGACTCGCCGTGAATGTCGCCGCTGTCTGGGCAAAGCAGCACCGCAAGTTCGGGGCATTCCCACTGCAGCCTGTTGAGCCGGCGGATGTGCCTGCGCCCGCCGATCAGCACCCGCGCCCGGGTCTCCCGAAGCATGAACCCGAGCCTGGCGCCGGGCAGGTCCGGGTCCAGGGGAAGGTAGGCGCCCCCGGCCTGCAGTGTCCCCAAAAGCGCCGTCACGAGGTCAAAGGCTCCGTCGACCATCACGCCCACGAACCCCTCCTTCGCAAGTCCCTTTCCCTCTAGGAAGTGCGCGATCCGGTTCGCCCGGGCCGCCACCTCGCCATAGGTGTGCCGCTTTCCCGCGTCGAGGACCGCGACGGCCTCCGGCGTCTGCACCGCACGCGCCGCGAACTGCGCGTGCACGGTGCTGTCGCGCGGGTAAGCCGAGGACGTGAGGTTGAACGCTGCGATGGTCGCCCGCAGGGCTTCGTAGCCCTCCGCATCGCCCAGTGTGCTGAAGTCCCCGAGTTTCATGCGGAAGGCGGGGCCGCCGGCGCCGAGAGGGCCACCTGGCCCGCGAAGCGCCGCAGGAGCCCCAGGTAGCGCCTTATCGTGTCCGCCCGGAAGAGCCCCGTGTCGTACTCGAGCGTCAAGAGCAGCCTTCCGGCGTCGGCAAAGACAAACAGCGTCAGGTCGAACTTCGACGTCTTGAAGTCGTGCTCGAACGGCCCCGCCGGAACCAGCTCGGCGGCCGAGGCGGCATCGGCCGGAGAGCCGCCTGCGGCGGCGCCGACCGACAGGTGCACATCCGAGAAATTCTGGAATGCGTAGACCACGTTCACCAGCGGCTGGCGGTTGCCGGCTCGCGCCGGGTTGAGCTTCTGCACAAGCAGGTCGAACGGGTACTCCTGGTGCTCGAACGCCTCCGCCGCGGCGGCCGAAACCTCGCGCAGGAGGTCGTCGAACTCCATCGCCGAGTTCAGCCTCACGCGCACCGGGAGAAGGTTCACAAAGAATCCGATGAGCCTCTCCAGGTCCGGATGACCCCGGTTGGCAACGCTCACGCCGACGCACAGGTCCTCCTGCCGGGTGAGCTGAAAGAGCACGAGGTCGAAGACAGCCAGCACGACATTGGCAAGGGTCGTCTGCCGCGCGACGGCCAGCCGCGCCAGCGCCGCCGCGGTCGCCGCGTCGATCTCCGCCCGCTCTGTGCTGCCGCGGAAGTCGCGCCCGCCGCCCGGCGCGCGGTCGTAGGGCAATTCGACGGCACCGGATGTCCCGCTCAGTTTCGCAAGCCAGAACGCCTCCGCCCGGCCGAACCCGCGCGACTTCTGCCAAACCGCAAAATCCTTGTATTGGATCCGCAGGGGAGGCAATGGGTCGGCGGCGCCGCTTCGCACCGCCGCGTAGAGCGCGAGCACCTCGCGGTAAAGCACGTTTCCCGACCAGCCATCGCCCACGATGTGGTGCATGGTGAATAGCAGCACCGTCCGCCGCGGTCCGAGCGCGATCACCGTGGCGCGCAGAAGCGGCGGGCGAGCAAGGTCGAAGGGCGCCGCTGCCTCCGCGTCGGCAAGCGCGCGCGCGCGCGCCTCGGCGTCCGGCTCTCCGGCCAGGTTGACCCGCCCCAGGGTGAACTCCACCGCCGGAAGGATCCGCTGCCGCGGCTCGCCGCCCACCTCGATGTATTCCGTGCGCAGCGCCTCGTGCCGAGCCACCAGGAGGCGGAAGGCCGTCTCGAGCGAATCCGCGTCGAACACGGATTCCAGGAGGTGAGCCTCGGGCATGTTGTAGGCCGCCTCCCCGCCAAGCCGGTGCAGCAGCCACAGGCGCTGCTGCGCGTAGGACAGATCGTAGTGCTCCCGCTGAGGGGCCTTCGGAATCTCCTCCACAGGGGCCGTTTCCGCAGCGCCGAGTTGCGCAGCCAGGTCCGCGATGGTCGGCGCGCGCACGAAGGCTCGGAGGTCCGGCCGCACTCCCAGCGCCTGCTGCACGCGCGAGGCGACCTGCATCGCTTTCAGGCTGTGCCCGCCCAATTCGAAGAAGTTGTCATGCACGCCGACCTCGGGGATTTGCAGAACCTCGCGCCAGATGCCGGCGAGCGCGGCCTCCGTGGCGTTTCGGGGTGGCGTGCGCGCGACCGAACCGGCGCGCCCGGGCGCCGGAAGCGCGCGGCGGTCGACCTTGCCGTTGGCTGTGAGCGGCAGCGCGGCCAGGTACACGTACGCCTCCGGCACCATGTAGTCCGGAAGCCGCGTCCGCAGCAGGGTTCGCAGCGCCTCCCGGCCCGGAGCATCCTGCGGCGCGACATAGCCGACCAGCTGCTCGTCCACCACCGCAACCGCGCACGCCTGCACGCCCGCTTGGCCGGAAAGCGCGCTCTCGATCTCCCCCAGCTCGATCCGGTAGCCGCGGACCTTCACCTGCTGGTCAATCCGCCCCAGGAATTCCAGCTGCCCGTCGGCCCGCCACCGCACGAGGTCGCCCGTCCTATACAGACGCGCACCCGGCTCATTTGAAAGCGGGTCGGGCACAAAGCGCTCGGCGGTCAGGTCCGGCCGGCCGATATAGCCGCGAGCGACCTGCACCCCGCCGATGTACAGTTCCCCTGCCACGCCGGGTGGCAATGGATTCAACTGTCCGTCCAGCACATAATTGCGCATGTTGGCAAGCGGCCTGCCGATGGGAATTGCGCCGTTGGCCAGATCGCCGGCCTCCACCTCGCGAACCGTGCAGCCGACCACGGTCTCCGTCGGACCGTATTCGTTGATGACCCGCGTCCCGGCCCGCACCCACGGCCCGGCCTGACGGGCATACAGCTGCTCTCCGCCGACGACCATGAGTTCCACGCGCCGGCGGTCCGCCATGGCGTCAGCGTTCAGCAGGTCCATGTGTGCCGGCGTTAGCTTCACTGGCCGCAGCCGCTCCGCGGCGCCCGCCGCATCCAAGGCCTCCGCAAGGCCGGGAGTCTCGGGCGAAAGGCGGACACAACCGCCGGCGGCCAGCGGGACCCAGAGGCTCGTCACGGTCAGGTCAAACGCGATCGTCGTGTGCAGCGGCGACACGGTACCCTCACCCGCTCCGTAGGCCTCAGCCGCCCATCGAATATAATTGCGCAGCCCGGCATGGGTTATCGCGCTGCCCTTTGGCCGGCCGGTCGAGCCCGACGTAAAGATGACATAGGCAAGGTTTGCCCCGGCGAGCGGCACCCCAGGGGCCGTCGCAGGCTGGCCGTCCAACCGCAACGCGTCCACCCCCACCTTCTCGACTCCCGCAAACGTCCCGCCGTCCCCGTCGCCAAGTACCAGCCTCGCGCCGCTGTCTGACACCATACCGACCAATCGCTCCGCCGGAAGCTGCAGGTCTAGAGGTAGATACGCGCCCCCGGCCTTTGAAATGGCCAGCAGCGCCACAACCAGCGCAGGGCGTCGCCCGATGGCGACGCCCACCACGGCCTCCGGCCCGATCCCACGCTCGCGCAGCCAATTCGCAAGGCGGTTGGCGCGCGTGTCCAGCTCGGCGTAGGACAGGCTTCCCTCCGCCGCCTCAACGGCGGGCGCGTCGGGCGTGCGCCTTGCCTGAGCTGCGACAGCCTCGTGAAACCACTCACCCGACATAGGCCCCTGCCTCACAGGGCCCTGCCAATCGCGCAGCGGACCGCTCAGCCCGTCTGGCATCGCCAGCGCTAGCCGCCCTATGCGGCGCTCGGGGTCTGCCGCCACCTGTTCAAGCACCGTGCGCACGTGGCCGGCGATCGCCGCCACCCAGGCATCCCCATGCACCCGCCGATTGTGTTGGATCCTCAGGACGCACGACTCGCCCAGGTGCACCGTAAGGTCGAAGGCATAGTGCGTGCGATCGTGCGCCTCGATGTCCTCGATCGTCCAGCCCGCCCCCCCTCCGCCTCCATTCAGGGCCAGTTCGCGGTCGATTGGGTAGTTCTCGACCGTCACCAAGTGTTCAAACAGGGAGCCGCCCAGCGGCGTGAGCGCCTGGATCTCGAAGATCGGCAGGTGCTGGTGGGCCTCGGCCTCGCGCGCAGACGCCTGAACCTCCCTAAGCAGCTTCGCAAAGCATTCCCCATTCCGGGGACGCACGCGCACCGGTACCGCGCAGACGAACAGCCCCACCATCTCCTCCACGCCCGCCAGCTCGGCAGGCCGGCCGGCGACAATGCCGCCAAACACCACGTCCTCCGTCCGGTTGTAGCGCGCAAGCACCACCGCCCAGGCGCATTGGAATACGGTGGCAAGCGTCACCCCGGCCCGGGCCGCCACCGCCCGCAGTGCGCCGCTCAACTCGGGCCCGAGTTCGCAAACATGCCCGCCACCCTCGGGCGTGCCATCCTCCGCCGGCTCCTGCCTCGGCACCGCCGCCGTCGTCTCATAGCCCCCGAGGTAACGCCCCCAGAACGCCTTCGCCGCCGCCGTGTCCCGGGTCTCGAGCCATCTGATGAACTCGCGGAAATCAGCCGGCGCGGGCAGCTCGGGAGGGCGGCCGCGCACGCGGGCCGCGTAGCAGCGGAGCAGGTCGCGGTGCACCACACCGAGGCTCCATCCGTCGAGCAGAACATGGTGGAAGCTCCACACCACCTGGAATTGCTCGTCGCCCGTGCGCAGCAGCCCGACCCTCACGAGCGCATCGCGCTCGAGGTCAAAGCCGCGCGCCAGTTCGTCCGCGCGCCATTCGGCGACACGGAGCGATTGGGCCTCCGCCCCAAGCCCGCGCAGGTCGACGATCTTCCGTTCGGGCGGCCGCTCCCTCCACACCACCTGCCACGGCGCCGTCACGCCCGCGTGCACCAGCGTCGTCCGCAGCGCACAGTGCCGGGAGCTCAAGTCGCCCCACGAGGCCATCCACGCCGCGGGGTCCAAGGGGCCGCGCACCCGGAACGAAAGCTGCACGCAGTACGCCCGCGAACGCGCGTTTGCCACGTTCTCGAAGAGCAGGCCCGCCTGCATCGGCGTCAGCCGGCACATGTCGTCGATGGCTGCCGCCTCCCAGCGGCGCTCGCTCAGGAGCGCCTCGAAATCCGCCAGCGCGAGCCCCTGCGAGGTGAAATCCGCCGGTGTCTTCTCCCCGGCCTGGCGTTCCACGCAGTGCGCCGCGACGGCCGCCAGCTCCGCCCGGAGATCCTCCAGGAATCCCTCCGCTTCGTCGGGGCGCACGCATTCGGGATTGTACATCACCGATAGCCCCAGGCGGCCGCCCACGACCGCCGCACTTATGTCGATCACATGCTGGCGTTCGACCCGCGGACTGAAAAGGGCGCCGGACGATTCGTCGGCGAATGCCAATTGCCCGCCGCTTTCCCCGCCAAATTGGCCAAGGTAATTGAAGCTGAGGTTCGGCCGCGTCTTTCCCTCGAGAGACAGCCGGTGCTCCCGCGGGCCAAGCCACGCCAGCAGGCCGAAAGTCACGCCTTTGCGCGGCACGCCGCGCAAGGCCTCCTTCACCTTTTTTATGTGCCGACCGATTCCGGAGCCGGCATCCGCCGGCGGCAGCGCAACCGGAAACAGGCTAGTGAACCACCCTACCGTGCGGTCAGGGATAGGACCGGAACCCAGTTCCTCCCTCCCGTGCCCCTCCAGCGTGATGTGCACCGCACCGGCGCCCTGCCGGCGCCCGACAGCCCGCGCCAGCGCGGTCAGCAGCAGGTCGTTGATTTCCGTGTGATAAGCCGCGTGCGCCCGGGTCAGCAGATCTCGGGTCGTCGCCTCGTCTAGGGAAGCTTCCACCGTCCGCGCACCGCCAAAGGTCCCCGCGGCAACGGGTCCGCGGGGCGGCCAGACAGCCGCAGCCTCCCCTTGGCGATCCCACCAGGTCCGGTCGGCCTCCAGGGCACCGCCTCCCGCCATCGCTGCCGCCGTCGCGACCCAACGCCTGAGAGGGTATGGCTTCGGCCCGAAGTCCAGCGGCTCCCGGCGCGCGACCTGCCGCAGTCCGGCCTCCAGGTCCTCAAGGAGCACGCGCCACGACACGGCGTCCACCACAAGGTGGTGGGCCGCAAGCAGCAGCCGGTCGCCGGCCGGCATGCGGTAAAGCACCGCTCTAAACAGCGGCCCCGTCGCGAGGTCGAAGGCGCCCTGAACGCGCTCGGAATGGGCCAGCCGCGCACGTTCCGGATCCGGAACCGCCCCCAGGTCGACCTCCTCGTAGACTGGCGCCGGCCCGGGGACGCCGAGGCTCGCCGTGGGCGTGTCCCCCTCCACTGAGAACACGGTGCGCAGCGCGTCATGGTGCTCCCAGAGGCGGCGGATAACCGCAGCCAGGGCATCGCTGTCAAGCCGCCTGCCCGAACGCAGCAGCACCGCCTGGTTGAAATGGTGCCGGTCCGTCCGATGTCGGGCAAGGAACCAGGCCTGCGCGGGAGTCAAAGGCAGCGGCCCTGCGACCGAAGCCACGTGGTCAAGGGTCCCGTTGTCCGTGTCCGGGCGCAACCGCGCCGCCAGTTCCGCCACGGTCGGCCATCGGAACAGGTCGCTCACGGCCGCGAGCCAGCCCGCCTTTCTGAGGCGGCTCACCACCTGGATCGCGGTGATCGAGTCGCCGCCCGCCGCGAAGTAGTTGTCGTCGCGCCCCACCCGCTGCAGGCCGAGCACCGAACACCAGGCGTCCGCCACCGCCCTTTCAGCATCGGTCGCCATGGCCGTCTCCATTGCCGCGGACAAGTCGGGGGCCGGCAGCGCGGAACGGTCGAGCTTCCCGTTTTGGTTGAGCGGAAGGGAGTTGAGGACCACGATGGCCGTGGGCACCAAGTGGGCAGGCAGGCGCGACGCGAGACTGGCGCGCAGCTCCCCGGAGCGCACCGCCCCCGCAACGTAGCCGACCAGCTGCTTTCGCCCCTCGGATTCGTGCACGACCACGGCCGCCGCCGCCACGCCCGGCTCCAGCCGCAGAGCGGCCTCGACCTCGGCTGGCTCTATCCGGTAGCCCCGGATCTTCACCTGCTTGTCCAGCCGCCCCAGGAATTCCAGCGTGCCGTCTGCCCGCCAGCGCGCCTTATCCCCCGTGCGGTAGAGCCGGCCTGGCCCGAACGGATTCGCAACGAACTTCTCCGCCGTCAGCGCCGGATTGTTCAGGTATCCGCGGGCCAGCCCGTCGCCTCCGGCGTAGATTTCCCCAGGTACGCCGATTGGCACCGGTCGACCGCCGGGGTCGAGAACGTAGACCTGGGTGTTCGCAATCGGCCGACCCATGGGCACCGTGCCGGAAGCCAAGTCGGCCTCGAAGAGGCGCTGGCAGCTGGTAAACGTCGTGTTCTCCGTCGGCCCGTAGCCGTTGATCAGCCGCACGCTCGGATGCGCCTGTAGCAACCGCCGTACATGGCCTAACGAGGGGACATCGCCTCCGGTGATCAACTGCCGCAGCCCGCCGAGAGCGGCAAGCTGCTCATCGACCATGAGGTGGAACAGCCCCGTCGTCATCCAGAGTGTCGTGATTCTCTCCTCCGAAAGCCACCGGCCGAGGTCCTCCATCGTCGGCGGGCCCGGCGGCGCAATTATGAGTCTGCCGCCATTTAGCAAGGGGGCCCAAATCTCGAACGTCGAGGCGTCGAATGCCACCGGCGCAAGCTGCAGGAAGCTTTCCCGCGGCCCGAGCTCGGCGAAATCCGTGTTCCGCACCAGGCGCACGACCCCTCGCTGAGGCACCGCCACCCCTTTCGGCCGTCCGGTTGAACCCGATGTGTAGCTCACGTAGGCCAGGTGCTCGGGTCTCACCGCCACCCCGGGGTCGCACGAGGGCTGCGCCCCGAGTTCGGCCGAGTCCCGGTCCACGCAAAGCAACCGCACCGCAGGGTCCGCCTCGGCCAGCAGACCCGCGAACGATGCCTGCGTCACCACCACGGGCCCGCGCGCATCGTCGAGAAGCAGGGCCAGCCTCGCCGCCGGATACTCCGGGTCGAGCGCCAGGTAGGCACCGCCGGCCTTCGCGATCCCTAGCAGCGCCACAATCAGGTCAAGCGAGCGCTCCATGCACACGGCCACCAGCCTGTCCACTGCGACGCCGCGCGCCCGCAGCGCGTGCGCCAGCCGGTTCGCCCTCCCGTCGAGCTCCCCGTAGGTGAGCTCCACCCCGGCACACCTAACCGCGACCGCCTCCGGATGCGCCGCCGCCTGCTCCGCAAACAAGGCTGCGATCCCGGCCTGCGGATACGACCTTCCCGTGGCGTTCCAGTCGCGCAGCACAATCTTCTCCTCCGCTTCGTCCATGAGCTTTAGCTCGCCCACCGGCAGGTTGGGGGTGCAAACCGCTCCCGCCAACAGCCGGTTAAAATGCCCGGCCATCCGCTGGATAGTCGCAGGGTTGAAGAGGGCCCTGCGGAATTCGCAGGCGCAAACGATCCCGTCGGGCCCCTCCTCGAATGCCAGCATCAAGTCGAACTTCGCCACCGCGCTCTCGGTCGCAAGCGGGGCCAGCTCCAATCCAGGCATCCGAAGCGTCTCTCGCGCCACGGATTGCACAGAGAACATTACCCGAAAGAGCGGCATCCCTTCCCCCGCGCGGTTCGGCCGCAATGCGGCCACCACGTCCTCGAACGGCACGTCCTGGTTCGCATAGGCCGCAAGCGCCGTGCCCCGCACTTGCCGCAGCAGCATCCTGAAACTCGTTACTCCCGAAAATTTCGCGCGCAGGACCACCGTGTTCACAAAAAATCCGATCAGCGGCTCAAGTTCGCTGCGCGTCCGGTTCGCCACCGGAGCACCGACCCCGATGTCGTCCTGCCCGGTGTAGCGGTGCAGAAGCGCCTGCCACGCAGCCAGCAGGACCATGAAAACGGTCGCCTTCTCCTCACCTGCCAGCAGCCGAACTCCGGCCACGGTCGCCGGCGCCAGCGCAAACGTCTGGGTCCCGCAAGCGCCGTCAGGCACCGCAGTGCGCGTCCGGTCCGTCGGAAGCTCCAAATCCTGCAGGTCCGCAAGCTGCCGCGACCAGTGGTCCAACTGAGTCCTGCGCACACCCGAGTCGAGCAACGCCTGCTGCCAGGCCGCGAAATCCGCGTATTGGAGAGGCAGCTCCGCCCAAGACGGCGCCCTCCCCTCGGTGCGGGCCGAATAGGCCAATCCGAGCTCGCGCACGAGCACATCCATCGACCAGGCATCCGAGACGATGTGGTGCATCACCAAGACCGCTCTGTGTTCCTCGTCCGAAAGCCGCACGACGTGCAGGCGAACAAGCGGCGCCTTGGCGAGGTCGAACGGACGGGCGGCCTCCTCCGCCTGCACCCTGGCGGCGGCCGCCGGCCGCTCTGCCGCAGGCAGTTCCGAGAAGTCACGCCATACGATCCGCACCGCAGCGTCGACCCAGAGGCGCGGCACCGCCCGTCCGTCCTCTTCCGAAAACGCTGTACGCAGGACCTCGTGCCGCTCGAGCAGATCGTTCAGCGCCCCCTCGAGCGCTCCGACGTCCAGCCTGCCCCTGAGCCGCACGGCCGCGGAAAGATTGTAGGCCGGGCTTGCCGGCTCGAGCTGCTGCAGCACCCAAAGCCGCCTCTGCGCCGGGGACATCGCCGGCGGTGCGCCCGCCTGGCGGCGCTTGAGCCGCGGCCCCGCGGGCCCGCCCTCCTCGGCGATCAGCAGACCGAGCAGTTCGTCGGTCTCGTCCGGCAGCGATCTTGGGTCTTGGGCCATCGTTCGCTCAGGATTGGGACTTGGCTGCCCGCTTCTCCGCGAGCAGGCGCTGCCGCTCTTCGTGCGAGAGCTGCGCGATTTGGGCCCGCACGCGAGCGATCCTCTCAACTTGTTGCGCGGTGGAGGAATCCGCCCGAAGAGCCGCGGCCAGTCCGGCCACGGTGGGGTTCTCAAAAAAGGCGGCAACCGCCACCTCGGCCTTGAACAGGTTGCGCACGCGCGAAATGACCTGAATCGCCGAAAGCGAATTGCCGCCAATCTGGAAAAACCGGTCGTGCGCCCCCACCCGCGCGAGGTTCAGCACCCGGCCGACGATCTCAGACAGCGCCTTCTCCAAGTCGTCACGCGGAGCCACAAACTCGTCCGCCGCCGGCTCGAACGAAGGCGCAGGCAGCGCCCGCCGGTCAACCTTTCCCGAGGGCAACCGCGGGAGCGCCGCCAATGTCACGAATGCCCCTGGCATCATAAACTCCGGCAGTGTCGCCCGCAGGTGCGCGCGCAGGGCCTCGGGGCCCGGCCCCGGCAGCGCCGCGGGCTCCACGTAGCCGACCACCGTCGGTTGACCCGGCCCGGCGTCGTGAAGCATCACCGCCGCCGCTCGCACTCCCGTGGCCCTAGCCAGGGCGGCTTCGATCTCGCCAAGCTCGATTCGGTAGCCGCGCACCTTCACTTGTGAGTCTGCGCGCCCGAGAAACTCAAGCGCCCCGTCCTCGCGCCAGCGCACAAGGTCGCCGGTGCGGTACATGCGCGCGCCCCGCTCCATGGCGAATGGATCGCACCTGAACCGATCAGCCGTCAGCTCCGGCCTGCCCCAATAGCCGCGCGCCACGCCGGCACCGCCCACCCACAGCGCGCCCGGCACCCCAACTGGCGCAAGTTGGCCTCCGTCGTCGAGCACATAGAGCCGCGCATGCGGCAACGGCCGGCCGATCGGCACACCAAAGGGCGCCGCCTCGGCCGCAGTCACCTCATGCACCGCACAGCAGATGGACGCCTCGGTTGGACCGTAGACATTGACGTAGGCCATGCTCGCCGCGTAGTGCCCCGCGTCCGCGGGATCGGCCGGTTCGCCCCCCGTGATCAGCAGCCTCAGCGGCAGCTCGGCCCGCTCCAGGCTCCGCACGAACGACGGGGTCAGCGATGCAACGGTGACCCCCTCGCTCCGAATAAGGCCCTGCAGTTCCCGCGAATCCGCCAGCACCTCCCGCCGCGCCATCACGAGCGTCGCGCCGCCGAGCAGCGCCATGAAGATTTCAAAGACGGAGGCATCGAATGACGCGCCGAAGAACTGGAGCACCCGGTCCGCCTCGCACACCCCGAAGCGCTCGATTTGGTCCGACACCGAGTCGACCACCCCCCGATGCTCGACCAAGACGCCGTTCGGGGTGCCGGTCGACCCCGAGGTGTAGATCAGGTAGGCGGCGTCCCGTGGCCCTGGACCCGCAGTCGGCGCCTCGGTCGGCCGCGAGTCCAATTCGGCGCCAAGCTCCTCGAGCACCAGAGCGTCCATGCCGGCGGGCACGTGCGCCCTCCTTGTTGCGGCGCAAACGGCCCACCGCGCGCCGCTGTCCGCAGCCATGGCCGCCAATCGGGCCGGCGGCAGCCCCGCGTCAAGCGGCAGGTAGACGCCGCCAGCCTTTAGCACCGCCAGCAACGCCCATGGCAGCGCCGGTCCGCGATCCACCAGCACCGCCACGACCGTCCCCGGTCCGACGCCGCGCGCGCGCAGACCGTGCGCCAGTTGGTTCGAGCGCGCTTTAAGGTCCCCGTAGCTCCATGCCTCCGCCCCGAAGCGCACCGCCGGGTGCGCAGGATGCCGCGCCGCCACTCGATCAAACAGTTCGGGCAGCGTCACCTCGCGACACACCGGGCGCTGCGGATTGAAGTCGCAGAGAATCTGCCTGCGCTCCTCCTGCGTCAGCAGCTCGTGCGCACCGATGGGCGCGGCCGGAGCCTCAATAACGGCCGCAGCCAGCTGGCCCAAGTGGCCGGCGAGCCGCCCGATGCGCCGTTCGCCAAAAAGGTCCGTGTTATAGGTCAGCGCACACACAAAACCGCTATCGCTCTCGGCGAAATCGAAGCTCATGTCGCATTTGGCGGGCGACTGGCCGTGATCGAAGCGCGCCGCCCTGAGCGCGCCGAGGCGAGGCGCCTCCCCCGCCGCAACCGTCAGTTGAAGCGAGACATCGAACAGGGGATGGCGCCCGAAATCGCGCTCAAGCCGGAGGTCGCCGACCAGCCTGTCGAACGGGTAGCCGTCATGCGCGAAGGCCTCGATGCAGGTGTCGCGCACGCGGCGCAGCAGCGCCTCGAAGCTGTCGGTTCGGTGCACTTGGTCGCGCAGCGCCAGCGTGTTGACGAAAAAGCCGACCAGCTTCTCCCACTCGACGCGGTTTCGGCCCGCCGTGGGACAACCGACCACGATGTCCGTTTGTCCCGTATATCGGTGCAGGAGGCCCTTCACCAGCGCCAGAAGCACCATGAAGGGCGTCGCTCCTTCGCTTTTCCCAAGCCGGATCAGGCCGGCGGCCAGCCGCCGTTCCAATGTGAATGCGAAAGTGCGGCCCGCCGTCGATTGAGCCGCCGGGCGCGGAACATCGGTCGGGAGCGCCAGCGCCGTCCGTTCACCCCTGAGCTGCCCGATCCAGAAATCCCTCTGCGCACCTCCGACCGGTCCGGCCAGCTCCTGGTTCTGTGCTGCGGCGAAGTCTCGGTAATGGCGCGCCAAGGGTGCTAGCTGCGCCGCCGCCCCGGCCACCTGCGCCTCGTATAGGGCGCCCAGCTCGCGCCACATCAGTCCCACCGACCACGCGTCGCTGACAATGTGATGCGTCGTCAGGAGCAGCAGATGCGCCTGCGGCCCCATTCGCACAAGCGTGGCTCGGAACAGCGGCATGCTCGCTAGGTCGAACGGCGCGGTGGCCTCCGCCTCCGCCAGTGCACGGGCCGCGGCGCCGGGCGCCGGCGCGCCGCTCACGTCGGCCTCGCGCAGGGCAAATGCGCTCGCCGGACCTATCACCTGGCGCGGCTCGCCGTCGATCTCGGCAAACGTGGTTCGCAGGCTCTCCTGGCGCTCGACGAGGGCGTTGAGCGCGCTCCGCAGCGCACCCACATCCAGCGGACCGTCCAGGCGCAAGGCCTCGGGCATGTTGTAAACCGGCAACCCGGGCCGCAACCGGTCCAGGATCCAGAGGCGCCGCTGTGCGGCCGACAACGGCCAGTCGGCGCGCCCCGCCCTTCGTTCGGCAAAGAACCCGCCGTCGCGCAGCGCCTGGAGCGCCTCGGCATCGCCCGCGCGGGCGCGCTGCTTGAGCGCCTCGAATGTGTCGGCTGCGTCATTCATCGAGCAGCTCCAGCTCCTCGGCCGTGATGGGCGCAATGGCCGCCTTGGCGACGGAGCCATCCGGGCGCACCCGCGCCGCCGCCAGAAGCTTGGCGAACGCCTCGACCGTGGGCCGTCGGAACAGGTCCGCGATGGTATAGGCGCCCCCGTCCCTCTCCCTGAGCCGCGCGACCGCCATGGTCGCCTTAAGGCTGTGCCCTCCGAGTTCGAAAAAATCGTCATGCACGCTGACGCGCGCCACCCCAAGCACATCCCCCCAGACTGCCGCCACCGCCTCCTCCTCAGCAGTTCGCGGGGCCACGTGCGGCGCCGACCCGGCGGTGCGCGTGGACTCCCCGGGCGCCGGCAGCGCGCGCCGGTCAACCTTCCCGTTGGCTGTAAGCGGCAGCTCTTCGAGGGTGACCCACGCCGACGGGATCATGTAGTCCGGCAGCTGGGTCCGCAGGTGCTCGCGTAAGGCCGCCGCCGCGACCGGCGCCGCGCGCGGCACCACATAGGCGGCGAGCAGCGGGTCTCCGGGCGTGTCCTCGCGCAGCCGCACCGCTGCGGCCGCCACCGCCGGATGCGTGGCGAGGGCGCCCTCGATCTCGCCGGTTTCAATCCGGTGGCCGCGCAGCTTCACCTGCTGGTCGTCGCGCCCGAGGTAATCCAGCGCGCCGTCCTCCCGCCATCGCACCCTGTCGCCCGTCCGGTAAAGACGCTCCCCGGCCACACCCGCTTGCGCGCCGAGAAACGGATCCGGCGCGAACCGCTCCGCCGTCAGCTCCGCCCGACGCCAGTAGCCGCGAGCGACGCCCGCCCCGCCTATCCACAACTCACCCGGGACGCCGATCGGCGTCGGCTGCCCCGCGGTGTCGAGTACGTAGCATTGGGTGTTCGCCATCGGCCGGCCGATCGTGACGGTCGCCGCATCCACATCGGCCGCGGTCACCCGGCGCAGCGTCGACCAGATCGTCGTCTCGGTCGGTCCGTAAAGATTCCAAAGTTCCGCGCAGCGCCCGAGTAGCCGCGCCGCGAGTTCACCCGGCAGCGCCTCTCCCCCGCAGAACGCACGCAATCCCGGCGTGCCCTCCCAGCCGCCGGCAAGCAGAAGCCGCCACGTCGCCGGCGTCGCCTGCATCACGGTGGCCTCGGAGGTCCGCAGCCGCTCGGACAACTCCATCCCGTCAAGCGCGGCCCCGCGTTCGACGAGCTCGACGCGCGCGCCGACCGTCAGCGGCAGCCATAGTTCGAGTCCCGCGATGTCAAACGACACGGTGGTCACCGCCAGCAGCACATCGTCCGCCCGAAGGCCCGGGCTTTCCGCCATGCCGACAAGGAAATTCGCCAGTCCCCGGTGCAGCACCTGCACCCCCTTCGGCCGCCCGGTGGAGCCCGACGTGTAGATGACATACGCCGTGCGCTCCGGACCCGCGGCCCGGGGCGGGTCGCTTGCCGAGTGCCAGTTAATCGCCGTGGCATCGGCGTCGATCCGCACGACACGGCGGCCCGGTGCTGCCGCCCAAGGCGCGACGGTCGCCGCTTCCGCCAGCAGAATCGGCGCTCCGGCGTCCGCCATCATGAACGCCAGCCGCTCACCGGGAAACTCGGGATCGAGTGGCACATAGGGCGCCCCGGACTTAAGGACCGCCAGCAGCGCGACGGGCAGTTCCACCGTGCGCTCCAGGCAGACTCCGATGGGAACATCCGGCCCGGCGCCAAGTTCTCGTAGGTGATGGGCCAGCCGGTTCGCCCTCGCATTCAGTTCGCCGTAGCTGAGAACGCTCCCAGCGGCCGCGACCGCGCGCGCGTCCGGGGTTCGTGCCGCCTGGGACTCAATCATACCGACCACCGTCAAGGTCGGGTCCAAAGGCCGCGCCGTCAGATTGAAGGTCCGCACAACGCTCTCCAACTCCGCCGCCGGCAACGCGCCGAGTTCATCCACAGAGCGCCCGGGATCCGCCACGGCCCGGCGTGCGATCTCCTCCAGCGACGCGCCCATGCGCGCGATGCGGCCGTCATCGAACAGGTCGGTGTTGAACTCCAGCCCAACGTCGAGCCCATCGGGGCCCTCTTGAAAATCAAACGTCAGGTCAAACTTGCTGATGTCCGGTGACGTCGGGTAGGGCCGGGCCACAATCCCGGTCAGCGCCAGTCTCAGGTCGCCCGTGTTCTGCAGCATCACCACCACGTCGCACAACGGGGACCGGCTCAGGTCGCGCGGAAGGGCCAGCTCGTTGACCAGCCGGTCGAAGGGATAAGCCTGGTGCTCGTAGGCATCCAGCGCCGTGCGGCGCACCTGCTGGAGCAACGTCCTAAAGGGGGTCGCCCCCGGCACCGCGTCGCGCAGGACGAGCGTGTTGAGATAGAACCCGATTTGTCCCTCGAGATCCGTGTGTTCGCGGCCGGCGATCGGACTTGCGACTGATATGTCCGCCTGCCCGGTGTGTCGGCGCAGCAACACTTTCACGAGAGCAACCAGCACCATGAACAGGGTTGCCTGCTCGCTTCGAGCCTGCCTGCGCAAACCGTTCAGCAAGTTGGCATCGATGCGGAACGCGTGGACTCGCCCCCGAAATGTCTGCATCGGGGGCCGCGGACGGTCCGTCGGCAAAGGGAGCGCCGGCGGGATGCCCGCCAGCTTCCCTAGCCAGTAGGCGCGATGCGCCGCCATCTCCGCACCTTCGGCCCGCGCCAGCTGCCACGCCGCAAAGTCGCGGTACTGAAGAGCCAGCGGGTCCCAATCCCTCCTCTCGCCGCGCAAGGCCGCCTCATAGCCCTCCGCCAGCTCGCGTACAAAGACCGCAAGACTGACCCCGTCGGCTACGATGTGGTGCAAAGTGGCCGCAAGCACGTGGCGTTCTGCCCCAAGCCGCAGCAACGCGACCCGCACCAGAGGGCCCGCCGCCAGGTCAAATGGCCGCGAACCCTCTGCCGCGACCCACTCCCTGGCCGCCGCCTCCGGGTCACGCTCCGCCGACAGGTCGCGCCATGCCACCTCCACCCTGCCGCTCGCCTCAACGCGCTGGCGGGGCTCGCCGTCCACCGACACGAACACCGTGCGCAGCGACTCGTGCCGCCTGACGACCGCGTCGACCGAAGCCGCAAAGGCTCGGCGCTCCAGCGGTCCGTCGAGGCGCAGCGCAAGCGCGATGTGATACGCCTCCGAACCCTCTTGCATTTGCGCAAGGATCCACAGCCGGCGCTGGCCCGGGGAGAGCGGGTAGTCCGGTGCGTCCGGCAAGCGCGGAATCGATGGCTCCCCCTGGCGGCAGAGCCATCCGATCAGCTCCGGCTTTCGCGCTCGTATGGCCGCGCGCAGCTCCTCCGTGAGCGCGCCCTGAGGCGCGCGGAATCGCAGTTCGCCGCCCTGCACCCAGAGTTTGACCCGCGCAGATTCCGCCGCCGCCAGGACCTCTTCGAGGGGGTTCACAGGGCCCCCTCCTCTTCCCCTGCCGGCGGGTTCGCTGCCGCCGCCCGGGCGGAGTCCAGCCGCGCCGCCATTGCCGCCAGCGTCTGCGCCTCGAACAGCGCGGCCATCGACAGCGACACGCCGAAACTCCTGCCCAGCCGGGTCAGCACCTGGGTTCCGATCAGCGAGTCGCCGCCGAGATCGAAGAAATTGTCCTCTGCGCCGACCGCGTCTATGCCGAGCAGCTCGGACCAGATGCCAGCGACAAGCCGTTCGGTGTCGGTTTGCGGCGCCACATAGGCGTTCGGCAGCGCCGGCCGCGCATGGAATCCGGAGGTTTCCGGCGCGACCGCCGCCGGAGCTCCGCCGCGCGGATTCGGGGCCGCTGCGTCCGCTCCAGGCCGCGCCCAGTGGGCCAACCGCGCTTCGAGATCTCCGGCCGAGACGACCACCTGCGCCACGGGGGCGGCCAGGACGCTAGCGAACGCCGTCTCCGCTTCGGCCCGCGTCATGGCGAACTGGTCGACGCTCGTGCGCACAGTGGCCGCGCCGAATTCCTCGGTAGGCCAGCCATCCCAGTTCGCGCTGGTCCATCCGCTATCGCCGCGACGGCGCTGGTCTGCGGCGAACGCGTCCAGAAACGCATTTGCCGCCGCGTAGGCGCCGAGTCCCAATCCGCCAAGTACCGACGCGTTCGACGAGATGAGAACGCAGAAATCGAGCCGGTGTCCCGCCAACGCCTCCGCAAGCGCCTCAGCCCCGCCAGCCTTTGGGCGAAACAGCGCCGCCGCCTGCGCCGGATTTGCCTCCGGAAGCGGGTTGAACACGGCCGAGCCCGTCGTCAGCCCCGCCGTGTGCACCACGCCGTGGACCGCGCCGAATCGCCGCTCCGCGCGCGCGACCACGGCGCGCATCTGCCCAGCGTCGGCAGCGTCCGCCTCCTCAACCACGACCTCCGCCCCCAACGTCTCCAGCTGAAGCACTGCTGCAATCCGCGAGGCCGCGCGCGCGGCCGAGGGGTCAATGGGCAGCTCCGCGCCGGCCGCCTGGGCCACCAGCAGCGCATAGTCGGCGCCGGCCCGCTCCGGTTCCCCCTCCGGCAGCACCCTGGCCGCGCCGAAGGGCAATCCTCCCAACACCCCCTCCCATGCCGCCGCGGGAAGAAGCGGCGAGGCCGCACGCAGTTCCGCGTCCTCGAAATACCACCAACCCTCGGCAAGCCCCCAGACGAGGTCGACCCAGCGCTCTGTGCGAACTTTCTCGAGCGCGCCGATCACGCCGCCGGGAGCGAGCAGTCGGTGCAGGTGTCCGAGAGTCGCCGCCACGCGAGGGGTCGCATGGACGACATCGAGCGCCAGGATCAGATCGAATCCTCCTGCCGGGTATCCCTGCGCAACAGGATCGCGCGCAATGTCGAGCACGCCAAAGGTCACGCCACCAAGGCCCGCCGCTGCCGCCGCCGACTCGACCTTCACCAGGAATGCGCGGCTAATGTCCGTGGCCGTGTAGTCGACATTGCGGCCCTGTAAACCCGGTGCGATCCGCCCGGCGAGCAACCCGTCTCCAACGCCCACCTCCAGGATCCGCACGCGTCGGCCGCCGGCCGCCGCGACGAATCGCTCGACCAGCTGGCGCAGCGAATCGATGGCGGCATCCTTGTTCGAGTGCCGCGCGGCTTCCAGCCCCGCCGCCTCCAGAAGCTGCGCGCCGGCGTCCGAGTAGAGGACGCCGATCGCCTCCTCGCGGCCACCGAGCGCATCCGCATAGTGCGCCGCGCAGTGCCTCAGGAGCCCCGCCACATGGCTCAGCTCGGGCCGCCGCGCCGTAAAGGCCTTGATCGCCTCCTCTGCCGCCGGCACCTCCGCCGGGCCGCGCAACCAGACGACGTCCTCGCCCTCGAGGCGTACGTATCCGTCGCTCGCGAGCACGCGCAGCGCATAGTCGATGAACTTCCAGAACGGCCTCTGTACGCCAAGACGCTCCCGTAGGGCGGCGATCGCCGTTCGGCCCCCGGCGATGACGCCCGGCGGTCGGTCGGCGATATAGCGATAAAGCAGAACTGCGCACAGCGCATCCGTGTCCCGGATCAGGCCGGCGCTGCCTGCCTGGTCGGGCCGGGCCATCCGCGCGCCGGCCGCAGCCAATTCGGCGGCATCCGACTCCAGATCAAAGGCTATCCTTTTCGCCGCCCTCAACCTCGGCCAGTCCGCCCGCGGCGGAAGTCCCTGCCGCGCCGCGAGAACCAGCCTGGCCCGCACGGTGCGGGCCAGATATGCGGCCACGATCAATCCCACGCCGCCGAGTCCGCCCGTGATCAAATAGACGCCCCGCTCGCGCAGCCGTGCCTCGCCTGCCGCCGCCTCGATCCCGAGCGGCTCGTATCCATGGACCCAGCGCTGTGTTCCGCGCAGGGCCACGAACGCCTCCAAGGCCGGGCCGGCGATCTCCGAGGCCAGCGCGGCGGCAGGGGCGTCCGAAGCCGCGTCAATGACACGGCATTCCAGCCCCGGAAATTCCTGCGGAATCACTCGCGCGAGGCCGACGAGTGTCGCCCTCGCCGGCGATAGAGGTTCGACGCCCGTCACGTCGGCGATCCCCGCGGAAATCACCGTCAGTCGCGATCCCCTCGCGAGCCCCGCGCGGTTCAGCGCCTGCACGAGAGCAAGCAGCCGCTCGTAGCCCATCCTCTGCGCGCCATCAAAACGCTCCTGCTCAACGACTGGACCCATGCACCAGCCGTGCACGATTTCGTCCGGAACCGCCGCCCTTGCCGCCAGTTCGGCCAGCACAGCCGCCACCCGTGCGGGGTCCCCTTCCACCATCACCCGGTGTCCCGCGGCCCGCAGCACAGCAACGATCGGTTCCGCCACGTCTTCATCGCCAAGCCAAAGAACCGAGCGCAACCGTGTCTGCGCCGTTACCGATGCCACAACCTGCTTCCAAGAAGGTTGATAGAGCCATTCCGCGACATTCGTCCGCTTGGAGGCGGCCCGGGCCGGCTCGATCCAGAAGCGCCTGCGATCAAAGGCATACGTCGGCAGCTCCACCCTGCGCCGCCTCTGGCCAGCAAAGAGCGCGGCCAAGTCCGGCGCGCCACCGCCCGCCCAACACGTGCCCATTTCCATAAGCGCCGCGGGGGCCGCTTCATCCGCCATCCATTTCTCGCGCAGCAGGTCGGCCGCCTCGCAGCCGTTGCGCGCGACCAAAAACTGCCGCCTCTCAAAGGCATGCCGGCCGACGGCGAGGGTGTAGGCAATGTCAGCCAGGGGTACCCCGGGTTGCGAGGCAAGGAAGGCAGCCAGGTTCTCAGCCGCGCGCGCCAGGGCCGTCGTCGTGCGCGCGGACAGCACGAGCAGCTGCCACGGAGCGCATTCGTCAGAGGCCGGCGCCGGCGGCGCCTCCTCTAGGACAACGTGCGCATTCGTGCCACCGAGGCCGAATGAACTCACGCCCGCGCGCCGGGGCGCCCCTGCGCGGGTCGGCCAGGGGGCGAGCTGCGCATTTACGAAGAATGGCCCGGCCCCGAAATCGATCTTCGGGTTCGGCTCAGCGAAGTGCAGGCTCGGCGGCAGTTCGCGGTGCACGAGCGCAAGCACGGTCTTTGCAAGTCCCGCCACACCGGCCGCCTCATCGAGGTGCCCAAAGTTGGTCTTGACCGACCCAAGCGCGCAGCTTCCCGCCGGCGCGCGCCCGCCAAACACCTGCGTCAGCGCCGCGACCTCGATCGGGTCGCCGAGCTCGGTGCCCGTGCCATGGGCCTCGATGTAGGAGAGTTCCCCCGGCTCCACGCCGGCGACCGCCAAAGCCTCGGCGATGACCGCCGCCTGACCATCCACCCCAGGCGCGGTGAAGCCGACCTTGCCAGCTCCATCATTGTTCACGGCGGAGCCGCGGATGACGGCGAGGATCGTGTCGCCGTCGGCCAGAGCGTCGGCCATTCGCTTGAGCACGACAAGACCGGCGCCGTTGCCGCCGACGGTGCCGTGCGCCCGCGCGTCAAACGCCCGGCAGTGTCCATCGGGCGAACCGATGCCGCCGGGCTGGTAAAGGTAGCCCTGCGCCTGTGGAACTTGCACCGAAACGCCCCCAGCAAGCGCCAGGTCGCAGTGGCAGTCGAGCAAGCTCTGGCAGGCCAGATGCACGGCCACAAGCGAGGTCGAGCACGCGGTGTTCACCGCCACGCTCGGCCCGCGCAGATCCAGTTTGTAGGACAGCCTGGTCGTGGCAAAATCCTTGTTGTTTCCCAGCAGCAGGGCCAGCTCGCCCACCGACTCGGCAAACGCGCGGTTCGGCAGCAGGTTCCTGAGCAGGTAGGTGCTCAATCCAGCCCCGGCGAACACCCCCGTGCGGGCGCCCGTGGCCGCCGGATCGTATCCCGCGCGCTCCAGCGCCTCCCACGCAAGCTCAAGGAGCACCCGATGCTGCGGATCCGTCGCCTCGGCTTCACGCGGCGTGAACCCGAAGAACGCCGCATCAAACTCCTCCGCCCCGTTCAGCACGCCGTTCGCCCGCACATAACGGGGATCTGCCAGCTGCTCCGCCGGCACTCCCGCCGCCCGCAACTCGGCGTCGGTGAAGAACGCGACCGATTCGACGCCCGCGCGCAGGTTGCGCCAGAACCCCTCGACCGAATTGGCACCGGGCACGCGCACGGCAAGACCCACGATGGCAACGCCTTCGGACACGGCGGCTGAGCTGGCTGATTCTTCGTTCATGATGCGCGGCCGCCCTGCCGGCGGCTCCGCCGGGCCTCCTGCTGCCGGCGGGCGCGGGCGCGGGCCTCGTCGACCTTGGCCACCTCGGCCGCCGCAGTTACAGCCGGCCGCTCGCGCAGGAACGCCGCGAGCGCAGCAACGGTGGAATACTTGAACAAATCCACGACTGAAAGCTCGCGCCCGAGCGCTTCTCGCAACCGCCGGTGCAGCTGTACGATCAGCAGCGAGTGTCCGCCGAGGTCGAAAAAATTCTCGTTCACACCAACGCGCTCCGCTCCCAGGGCCTCGGCCCAAAGGCTGGCGATCATGATCTCCAGCTCATCGCGAGGCGGCGCAAACGTGCCCGCGTCGCCCGTGTGCCCCGCCTCCGGTGCTGGCAGCGCGCGCCGGTCGACCTTGCCGTGCGGCGTCAGGGGCCAACCCTTGAGCGGTACGATGGCCGCCGGCACCATGTAGTCGGGCATCCGCTGCCTCAAATGCGCGCGCAGGTTCGCCTCCTCTGGCCCGGCGGAGCGCAATACGACGTAGGCGACGAGCCGGCGGTCACCCGGCCGGTCTTCGCGGACGAGGACGAGCGCCGAGTCCACGGACGGGTGCGCTGCCAGCGCTACCTCGATCTCGCCCAGTTCGACGCGGAAGCCGCGAATCTTCACCTGCTGGTCGACACGTCCAAGGTATTCGAGGTCGCCGTTGGGAAGTCGGCACGCGAGGTCCCCAGATCGGTACAGGACGGAACCCGCCTCACCGCCAAACGGATCTGGCAGGAAGCGCTCTGCGGTGAGCTCGGGGCGCCACAAGTAGCCATTCGCCACGCCGGCCCCTCCGACAAACAGCTCGCCCGGCACCCCCACCGGAACCGGCTGCAGAAAGCCGTCGAGCACGTGCAGCTGCAGATCGGGCAGCGGCCTTCCGATGACACTGCGCTCGCTGTCGCAATCCGCCCTCGTGAGCGGCCTGTAGGTCACGTGCACCGTCGTCTCCGTGATGCCGTACATGTTGACAAGCTGCGGGAGGACGTCGCCGTGTCGATCGAACCACGGGCGCAGTCCCGATACGTTGAGCGCTTCCCCTCCAAACACCACATATCGCAGCGCGAGCGGATCGCTCCGGCCCTCCCGCTCGTCCTCCTCCATCAGCTGCCGAAACGCCGAAGGTGTCTGATTGAGCACGGTGACGCGCTCGGTGCGAAGCAGCGCCAGAAACGCCTCCGGCGCGCGACTGACCATGCGCGGCACGACCACCAGACGCCCGCCGTAGAGCAGCGCGCCCCATAGCTCCCAGACCGAAAAATCAAACGCCGCCGAGTGGAACAGGGTCCAAACGTCGCGTGAGTCGAACCGGAACCACGCCTCGGTCGAGGCGAAAAGGCGCACGACATTATGATGCGACACAACGCAGCCCTTCGGGCGCCCTGTGGAGCCTGATGTGTAAATGACGTAGGCCGCGTGGCCCGGGCCAGCTTGAGGTGGGAGATTCGCGTCGCTCTCCCCTGCCAGCGCGGGGGCGTCGGCGTCCAGCCGGATGATCTTCGCCGCTTGCGCCGGCAGCGCTTCAGCCAGAGCGGCCGTGGTCAGAAGCACCGGCACTCGCGCGTCCGCCAGCATGAAACCCAGCCGCTCGGCCGGGTAGACCGGATCAAGCGGCACGTAGGCGCCGCCGGCCTTGAGAACCCCGAGGATGCTGGTCACCAGCTCCACGGACGGCTCGAAAAACACGCCAACCAGCACATTCGGCCCGACGCCGACCGCCCGCAAACGGTGCGCTAGCCGGTTCGCGCGGGCGTTGAGTTCGCTGTAGGTAAGGTTTGTCGCCCCAAACGTCACCGCCGCCGCCGCCGGGGCGGCCGCCGCTTTCGCCTCGAACAAGTCCACTAGTGTTGCACTTCGCGCAAAGGCCGCCGGGGCCGGATTCGCGGCCGCCAGAAGCCGCCTGAGCTCCTCGGGCGCAAGCATATTGAGCCTTCCGACAGCCAGAGCCGGATCGGCCACGATGCTGGACATCAGCACCTGAAGGTGTCGCTCCATGTGCGCGACACGCTCGTCCGCGAAAAGATCGGTATTGAAAACGATGGCGCCCTGCAGGGTGCCTGCGCGCTCCTCAAAATGAAACGCCAGGTCGAACTTGCTCGTGCCATAGTCGTCCACCAGCGGCCCCGCCGTCACGCCGTCGAGCGCCAGTGAATATGGGTCGACGTTCTGCATGACCACGACGACGTCGAACAGAGGTGATCGAGTGACGTCGCGAGCCAGCGCAAGGTCGTCGACAATCCTGTCAAACGGGTACGCCTGGTGTTCGTAGGCTTCGGATGCGGTGCCGCGCACTTGTGCCAGAAGGGCCGTGAACGGCGCGTCCGGGTCAATATCCGCGCGCAGGGGGAGCAGGTTCACATAGAAGCCGATCTGGTCCTCGAGATCGGGGTGGTTTCGGCCGGCGATAGGAAATCCGACAATGAGATCGCGCTGGTCCGTGTACCGATGAAGCAGCACCTGCACGGCCGAAACGAGCAGCATGAAAAGGCTCGCCTGGTGACGCTTCGCCAATTCGTTCAGCTCTTCTGCAAGCGCAGCCGGAAGAACGAACGGCCTCGAGCGGCCGCGGTATGTCTTTATCGGCGGACGCGGAAAGTCCGTGGCCAAATTCAGCAAAGGCAGCTCGCCGGCCAGCCGAGTATGCCAATAGTCGCGGTGCACCGCCATTGCGGCCGAGGCGACCCGGGCATTCTGCCAGGCGGCGTAGTCACGGTACTGCAGGCATAACGGGGGCGGATTAGCTGATGCGCCCCGCGCCAACGCCGCGTATGCCTGCATGAATTCACGCACGAAAACGCCCAGGCTCCAATCATCCGCGATGATGTGATGAAGGTTGAACAGCAGCGCGTGGCGGTTACTTCCCAGACGCAGCAGGGTTGCTCGAAGCAGCGGGCCCCGCTCCAGGTCAAACGGATATGAGGCATCCTCAAGAGCCAACGCTCGCGCCCTCTCTACGGGGTCGGTTTCATTCTCGAGGCTGGCAATCTCCATCTTGGCTAGCGGCGCAGCGTGCACCAACTGCCGGGGCTCGCCTTCTATCGTGACAAAGGTCGTGCGCAGGGTCTCATGGCGGGCGGCGATCTCCTCCATCGCCCGATCGAACGAGTTGAAATCGACCTTCCCGTCCAGCAAAAGCGCGGCCGGCATGTTGTAAGCCACCGAGGCGCCCTCCATCTGCGCTAGGACCCAAAGCCTGAGCTGGGCGTGCGAGAGCGGATAATGGGGAGCGTCTGGCACATGCGTAATCGCCTCGAAGTTGGTGCGCCGGCGGGCCTCCACCTCGCGCGCCAGTTCGGCCACCGTCGGACGATTAAACAGCTCCCGCAGGGCCACCTCGGCGCCGAATTCCTTCAGGATTCGACTGACGACCTGGGTCGCCTTGAGGCTGTGCCCGCCAAGCTCAAAGAAATTGGCAGTCACGCCGACACGCTCCAGCCCGAGCACCGCAGCCCAGATCGCCGAAAGCCTCTCCTCCGCCGGAGTGCGAGGCGCCACAAACTCGGCCCCTACCGGATCTCCCGCCGTGTTGGGCGCCGGCAGCGCACGCCGGTCCACTTTGCCGCTTGGCAGCAGCGGCAGCGCCTCAACCACCACAAAATCGGCGGGCACCATGTAGACGGGCAGCCGCTCCCGTAGGTAGCCCCTCACCTGCGGAACTACCTCCCGGGCAAGCTTCTCGTGGAGCGGGTTGTTCGCGTAGCTCGCCCAAGGCAGCGGCGCCGTGGTTGTGTACTGCAGGAAATCCGCCTCCCGCACTGGCGCCTCGCCGGTCCGCCGCTGAAACACGACATCAAAGCTGCCGTCCGCAGCACCGGCCCCGAGCGAAATCTGAACGGCATATCCGAGTTCCTCGCCGAGCGCGCGCACCTCCTCGGGCTCCAGTCCGGTCGGCGCTTCGCTTTCCAGCGTGTCGCGAAACGCAGCCACGCTCTCGCCGGGAGCGGCAGATTCGAGCCATGCGAGCGTCCTCAGCTCACGGCACACCCGCAGGTTGGCGACGGCGCGCAACGCCAGGGTCGTCGGCCGCTCCGCCGTCAGCTCACGCCCCAGCTCGACCAGGGAAAGCGGCCGGTCCAGCCAGCTGACCCAAGGGAGATCCCTTTCTTTCAGCGCCGCCCCATCTGCCTCGTCAAGATGCAGCGTAACATCGGCCCTAAAACGGGTGAGTTCATTGAGGTGCCGGCCCGCCTTCGGCCGGACTGAGACCCGGGAAACGCGCGGGAGCCGCGCGGGCAATGCGTAGAAAAGAGCCGGCTCGACCGCCATCTCTTGCTCGCGCTCCATCGCATCGCGAATGCGCCGCCGAAGCCCGGCGGCGTCGAGCGAATCGGAAGCCTTGAAAAGCTGCACCGACGCGTGAAACGCAGGCAGGAGCGGACGCAATCGTACGTCTCCAAGGAACACCGCCCCTCCTTTCACTAGCAGGCGCAGGGCGCCTTCGAGTACCTTCAGCAGGTATTCGACGCTGGGAAAATACTGAACCACCGAACTGAGCATCACCAGGTCGAACGAGCCGGGTTCGAGACCCGTAAAATCGTCGGCCCGTTGCGCCCGCAATTCGACGTGGCCGAGTCCCGGACGGTCACGCAGCGCCGTTTCAATCTGCCCGAGCGCTACGGTCGATAGGTCGGTGCCGATGTACCGTTCGCACTCCGGTGCAAGAGGGAACAGGAGCAGGCCGGTGCCGCACCCGATCTCGAGCACGCGCCGCGGTTTTAATTCCCGCACGCGCGCGACGGTGTGGACGACATACTCGCGCATCTCGCCCTCCGCCAGAGGCTGGCCCGTGTAGTTGCTGTCCCAGCCGATGACATTGAACGTCGGGTCCTCATAGGTGAGCGTGTCGCGGTAGCTGTCTTCGTGAAGGTCCTTCCAGAGGGCAACCTGCTCCCTCTGCAACGCGTCCAACCTCCTCCGCAGCTCCCCTGCCGTACCGTTGAGCGTAAAGTAGGCGGCGAGGCGCCGGTCGCCGGGGCGATCCTCACGCACCTCGACGACGCCTGCGGCCACAGCAGGGTGTTGGCCAAGTACGCTCTCGATCTCTCCCAGCTCGATCCGAAAACCGCGCAACTTCACCTGCTGGTCGAGCCGTCCATGCATTTCGAGCGAGCCGTCCGGCCTCCAGCGGCCGAGATCACCCGTCCGATAGACAACGTCTCCGTGCCTACCGCCTGAAAAGGGATTGGCCACAAACACCGCGCGGGTCTTCTCCTCATTTCGCCAGTAGCCGGCGCCTACGCCCACGCCGGACACACAGATTTCGCCCGGGACGCCCACCGGCAGGAGCTGAAGGTTGCGGTCCAGGACGTAGAGCGAAAGGTTTGGGAGCGGCCGGCCGATAGGCACGGTCGGCGCGTCCGCAGGCAGTGGCCCGGTCAATACCGCCTGGCATATGTCATCGGCGGCCTCCGTGGGGCCGTAGGCGTTGATGAGCGGAAGGTTCGGGTAGACTTCGAACCACCTGTTGACCAGCGAAACCGGCACCGTCTCGCCCGTGACCATCGCCCGCTCGAGCGACGGCAGCGCCCGCTCCGCAGGCGCAAGGCCCGCGGCGTGGTCGAGCAGCGCCTGCAGGACCACGGGCACCAATTCGATGAGCGTAACCCCCTCGGCGCGGATCAACCCGTGCAGCCGAGCGGCATCACACATCGTTTCGTAGTCGGCGATCACCGTGCGGCCGCCGATCAGCAGCGGCGCCAGGAACTGCCATACCGAAATATCCGACGATGAGGGCGCGCTCTGCAGGAACGCCGTGTCGCGGTGAAAGGCTAGTTCGCGGAATTGTCCGTAGATGTGGTTCACCGCGCCGTTGTTTCGGACAATCGCGCCCTTCGGCTGCCCCGTTGAACCCGACGTGTAGAGCATATATGCGAAATCGGCGCCCGCACCCACGCCGGCGACTGGCGAGTCTTCCTCCGCCAGCCACTCGGCGCGCGCGTGGATCCGGTGGCCCGCAGCCGCCGCACCAGCCGCCGGGTCGTCGAACAGCACCAGCTCGCGCAGCGTGTTCGCGGCCACAACGAGGTCGAGCTTAGCCATCAGGGTCGAGCGCGTGATCAATATGGCGACGGCGCTGTCGGAAAGCATCCAACGGATGCGCTCCACCGGGTAGACAGGGTCGATCGGCAGGAACGCCGCGCCGGTCTTCAGGACACCCACCATCGCCGTCAGGAAATCCAATCCTCGCTCATCGAGGACGGCGACAAAGTCATTGCGCCCCACCCCGAGGGCCCGCAGGCGCCGCGCCAAACGGTTGGACCGCTCGTCGAGCTCCGCGTAGGTCAGATGTTCGCGGCCGTGCACAGCGGCGATGCGCTCGGGCCCGGCTCCCGCTTGCGCCGAGATAAGCCCCGCAAGCGTGCTCTCGTGCGGGAAGGCCATGGCCGTGGCGTTGAAGCCATCGAGGAGCTCCATCCGCTCGGCCGCAGGCAGCAGGGGCAACCGCGAAGCGGGCGTGTCGGGAGCCGCCGCCGCGCATGAAAGCAGCGTCTGCAGGTGGCCCGCCATCCGGCCGATCGTCCTCGGGTCGAACAGGTCCGCGGCGTATTCGAGCACGGCCCTGAGCCCGTCGGACGTCTCCCATATGTCCAGTACGAGGTCGAATTGCGCCGAGATTCGCTCGGCGGCAAGATCGTCTATGGCGAGGTCAGGCAGCACCTGCACGCGCTGCGGCGTGTTGTGCAGCGCAAACATGACCTGAAACACGGGATTGCGGCTGAGGTCGCGCTCGGGCTGGAGCTCGTCAACCAGCCGCTCGAACGGCAGGTCCTGGTGCGCGTAGGCGTCGAGCGCCGTGCGGCGGACGCGCGCGATCAGCTCGCGAAACGTCGGGCCGCCCGAAAGGTCCGTTCGCAACACGAGCGTGTTGACGAAGAAGCCGATCAGCGGCTCGATCTCGGCACGGTGCCGGTTGGCAATCGGCGTGCCGACCACGATGTCCTCCTGGTCGCAGTAGCGGGCGAGCAACGTCGCGAAAGCCGCCTGCAGCGTCATGAAAAGCGTGGCGCCGGTCTCGCGGCTGAGCCGGACCAAGCGTTCGGTGAGCTCCCGGTCCACCGCGAACTCGTAGCTGCCTCCGCGGAAGCTCTGCACAGGCGGCCGCGGCCTGTCCGTTGGAAGCCGAAGCACAGGAGGCGCGCCCGCGAGCTGCCGCTTCCAATAGCCGAGCTGCTCGGTGAGCACGCTCCCCCGCAGCCACTGACGCTGCCAGGCGGCGAAATCCGCGTAATGAACCGTCAGCGCTGGCAGCGGCGATGCACGACCCTGAGAAAACGCGGCGTAGAGCGCGCCCATTTCGCGCGTGAGCACTCCCATCGACCAGCCGTCCGACACGATATGGTGCATCGTCAGCAGGAGAATGTGCTCGTCGGACGCCAGTCGCAAAAGCCTTGCCCGAAGCAGAGGCCCGACCGCCAGGTCGAACGGATGTCGAGCCTCCTCAGCAGTCAGCCTCGCGACCGCATCCTCTCGGTCGGGCAGTGACAATCTCTCCAGGTCAGCGACCGGCAGGGGCATCGCGAGGTCAGGCAGAATCGACTGAACCGGCCGGCCATCCACCGACGAGAAGACAGTGCGCAGCGTCTCATGCCGCCGGACCAGTTCGTGGAGCACGCGCCCGGCCGCGGCGGTGTCGAACCGCCCCCGCAGGCGAAGCGCAGCCGGCATGTTGTAGAAGGGATTCCCCGGCTCCAGCTGATTGAGGAACCAAAGCCTCTCTTGCGCGAACGACAGCGGTAGGTGGCCCTCACGACACGTCGACCGTATGACCGGAGCCGCGCCCGCACCCGCAAGCCGGGCAGCGTCGATCCGCCGGGCAAGGGCCGCCACGGTCGGCGCCTCGAACACCGCGCGCAGAGGCAGCTCGACCGCGAACGCCTCGCGGATGCGCGAAACAAGCTGGGTGGCCAGCAGCGAATGTCCCCCTAAGGTAAAGAAATCGTCCTGGGCGCCAATGCGGTCGACGCCGAGGACACGGGCCCACAGATGGCAGAGGATCTCCTCGGCCGCCGTTCCGGGCGCCACGAACGTCTCGGGTTGGGCTTCGAGCCGCGGTGCCGGAAGCGCGGCGCGGTCGACCTTCCCGCTGGGGCTAAGCGGCAGGGCGTCCAGCACGGTGATCGCCGCCGGCACCTGCTGCGCCGGCAGACGCACCGCCAGGCGCGCGCGCAGTTCGTCGCCCCGCACCGCCCCGGAGACATAGCCTACAAGCAGCTTGCGCCCGTCCACCTCGCGCACGGTCACGGCCGCGGCCGTCACGCCCGGTTCACCCATAAGCGCCGCTTCGATTTCGCCGGGCTCGATCCGGTGGCCTCTTATCTTCACCTGCTGGTCAAGCCTCCCCAAAAACTCCAGGGTGCCGTCCGCCCGCCAGCGCACCCGGTCCCCCGTGCGATAAAGCCTGCCGGGCCCGAACGGATTGCTGACAAATTTCTCCGCCGTGAGCACCGGGTCCCCCAGGTAGCCGCGGGCCAGTCCGTCGCCGCCGGCATAGAGCTCGCCCGCGACGCCAACCGGCACCTGCCGCCCTTGGGCGTCAAGCACGTAGATCCGTGTGTTCGCAATCGGCCGGCCAATGGGCACCGTGCCCGCGCCGAGGTCGGACTCGCGCAGCGTTTGGCAGCAGGTGAACGTCGTGTTTTCCGTCGGCCCGTAGCCGTTGATCAGCTTCAGGCGCGGGTGCGCCCGCAGCACCCGCCGCACGTGCTCCACCGACAGCACGTCACCGCCGGCAAGAAGCTGACGCAGGCCGCCAAGGTCGTCCAGCCGCTCGTCCACCATCAGGTGGAACAGCCCCGCCGTGAGCCAGAGCGTCGTGATCCCGTCCTCGCGCAGGCACCGGCCGAGTTCTTCAAGCGTCGGCGGCCCCGGTGGCGCCACGACGAGCTTGCCGCCGTTAAGCAGCGGGGCCCAGATCTCAAGAGTCGAGGCATCAAACGCCACCGGCGCAAGCTGCAGGAAGGTTTCCTGCGGCCCTAGCTCGGCAAAATCCGGATTCTGCACCAGACGCACAACCCCCCGCTGCGGCACCGCCACCCCCTTCGGTCTTCCCGTCGAACCCGAGGTGTAGCTCACATAGGCCAGATGCTCCAGGGTCACCGCCACCCGAGGATCCCCCGAAGGGCGCCCGGCCAGCTCCGTGGCGTCGCGGTCCAGGAAGAGGAGCCGAGCCTTCGGGTCGGCCTCTGCCAGCCGCGATGCGCAGGACCCGACCGTCACCACCAACGGCCCACCCGCCTCCGCCAGCAGCAGGCCCAGCCGCCCGGCCGGATGCTCCGGGTCGAGCGCCACATATGCGCCTCCCGCCTTAACAACCCCGAGGAGGGCCACGATAAGCTCGAGCGAGCGCTCCAGGCACACCGCCACTAGCGTGTCGGGACCGACCCCGCGCGCGCTCAGCGCGTGCGCCAGCCGGTTCGCCCGAGCGTCGAGCTCCGCGTACGTGAGCTCCGCCCCGGCAAACCTCACCGCCACGGACCCTGGACGCGCCGCCGCCTGCAGGGCGAACAGCGCGGCCATCCCCGCCTGAGCATACGCACGATCCGTCGCGTTCCACCCCCCGACCACCATCGCCTGTTCCTGCGCAGGCAGCCACTCAAGGTCCGCCATCCGGGCGGTCGGGGCAGCCACCATGGCGCGCAGCAGGTTCACGTAGAGACTTGCAATCCGCCGGGCAGTGGCCTCGTCAAATAGCCCGGTGCTGTATTCCAAGCGCCCAATGATCGCTCCGGAGCGCTCCTCCAATGCGAGGGTCAGGTCGTATTTCGAGGTTGCAGTGTCCACCTCGACGGGCTCGGCCGTGAGGCCCGGCAGGACGAGGGGTGTGAGCGGCGTGTTCTGCAGCACGAACATCGTCTGAAACAGCGGCGTCCGCCCAAGCGTGCGGTCCAGCTGCAGCTCTTGTACCAGTTTCTCGAAGGGCAGGTCCTGGTGCGCATAGGCGTCCAACGCCGCGGCGCGCACTCGCCCGAGCAGCCCGGCCACGGTCGGGTCTCCCCCGAGCTCCAGCCTCAACGCCAGCGTGTTCACGAAAAAGCCGATCAGCGGCTCAAGCTCCCGCCGCCGCCGATTGGCCACCGGCGTGCCGACTACAACGTCAATCTGCCCGCTCATCCGCCGCAACAATTCGCCGTATCCTCCAAGCACCACCATGAACAGGGAGCCGCCGACGAGCCGCCCGAGATCGTGCAGCGCTCGGGTCAGCTCCTCGTCGACCTCGAACCGGTGTGTGGCTCCCACCGTCTGCTGGGCGGACGGCCTTCGCCGATCGGCCGGGACCGATGACTCCGCCGGGGCCCCTTCCAGGCGCTTCCGCCAGAATGCAAGTTCCTCCTCCAGCGCCGCGTCCCGCAGCAAATCGCGCTGCCACGCCGCATAATCCGCGTATTGAAGAGCAAGTTCCGGCCGGCCCGAGCCGTCCCCCCCGGCGCAGCGTGAGCGGTACTCCGCCGCAAATTCCTCGACAAGCACGCCCAGCGACCAGCCATCGGACACGATGTGGTGGAGCGTCAACTGCAGTACGTGGTCCTCCGGGCCGAGCCGCCACAGCACGCAGCGCAGGAGCGGACCCGCCACCAGGTCGAAAGGCCTCCGCGCCTCCGCAGCCAGCGCGCCAGGAAGCTCGGTTTCGTCCGCCAGCGCCTCCTCGCGCCACGCCGGAAAGAGCTCGGAGTGGATCACCTGCACGACCTGGTCGTCCTCCACGGCAAACGTGGTGCGAAGCACCTCGTGCCGCGCAACGATCCCGATCAGCGCGCCGGACGCAGCCGTGCGGTCGAGCACACCGCGCAACCGCACCGCCAGCGGAATGTGGTACACTGCGCCGCCGGGTTCAAGGCGATCCAAAAACCACAGCCGCTGCTGTCCGAAGGAAGCGGCGACGGCGCTGGTCGTTGGCGGCAAGGGGTTCACGGGATCGGAAGACTCAGGTCGCGGCGCCAGCCTTGTGATTTCGGCGCAGCGCCTTCGGAATGGCTGCCTCGGCGCCATCCGCACCCGGGGCACGATCTGCCATGCGCGCGGCAACCAGCGGAGCGAACGCCTCAACAGTCGGCGCCTCAAAGACGTGCCGGAGCGGCATCTCAACGCCGAACGAATCGCGCACGCGCGCCACCAGCTGCGTCGCAAGCAGTGAATGGCCCCCCAATTCGAAGAAGTTGTCGCGAATGCCGACGCGATCGAGCTGCAGCACCCCGGCCCACAGCGCCGAAAGGCGTTCCTGGGCCGGATTGCAGGGAGCCACATAATCGCGCGCTGGCGCGCCTGTCAGACCCACCGGATCGGGCAGCGCCCGGCGGTCGACCTTCCCGTTGGCGGTCAGAGGAAGCACGGGCAGCATCACGAATGCCGCAGGCACCATGTATTCCGGCAGCGCCTCAACCAGGTGCCTGCGCAGTCCTGGAGCGTCAACCCCACCCTTGGCTACAACGTAGGCTACAAGTTCAAGCGCGTCGCCTCGAAGCGGCCGCGCCACGACCTCGGCCCCGGCAACGTCGGGATGCTGGAGAAGGCGCGTGGTGATTTCGCCGAGTTCGACTCGAAATCCCCGAATCTGCACCTGGTCGTCGATACGCCCGAGATAAACCATGTGCCCGTCGCGCAGGTGCCGCGCCAGGTCGCCCGAGCGGTAGAGGCGCTCTTCCGGCCGGTAGGGATTTGCGATGAACCGCTGCTGGGTCAGCTCGTCTCGCCGAAGGTAGCCACGGCCCACGCCCTCGCCGCCCACGTAAATCTCACCGGCGACGCCCGGCGCCACCAGCCTAAGCCGTTCGTCGAGCAGGTAGGTCGTGGTGGTCGGGATCGGCCGTCCAATGTTGCTGCGGTTCGTGGCGATATCCTCGTCGCTCACCTCAACCGCTGTCACATGCACCGTCGTCTCGGTGATGCCATACATGTTGACAAGTCGAACCGCCGGGTAGGCCGCGCGCCAATTGCGCAGCTGGATCGGGTGCAGCGCCTCGCCGCCGAATATCACTTCACGCAGCGCCAGCGGCGGCGCCCCCTGGCGGATTGCCTCGTCCGAGAAGTTGTGGAACGATGTCGGCGTCTGGTTGAGCACGGTGACACCCTCCCGGCAAACGAGCTTGAAGAATTGTGCCGGGTCCTGCGCCTCTTCCCTGGACACGATGACCAGCCGGCCACCGTAAAGCAGCGCACCGTACATCTCCCAAACCGAGAAATCGAAGCAGCACGAATGGAACAACGTCCAGACATCGTTGGGCCCGAACGCAAAAGGCATTCGGTCATTGAGCATCAGCCGCACCACCTGACGGTGTTCGAGCAGGGCACCCTTTGGCTGGCCGGTTGAACCGGACGTGTAGATGCAGTACGCAAGGTTCTCCGGTCGCACACCGCTTTCGGGCGGCGTATCGGAAAAGGCCGCGAACTCCGCCGCGTCGGTGTCGATCAACGTCACGTGCTCCACCGCCGCATCGATTCGACCAGCCAGAGCAGCAGTCGTGACGAGGTGCGACACCCGTGCATCGCGCACGGTAAAGGCCAGCCGTTCACGAGGATAGGCGGGGTCCAGCGGCAGGTAGGCGCCGCCAGCCTCGATGACCGCAAGCAGCGCCTCCACCAGCTCGGTCGAGCGGTCGATGCAGACGGCGACAAGCGTCTCCGGTCCGACGCCCTGCGACCGCAAGTGGTGGGCCAGCCGGCTCGCCCGCGCCCCCAGGTCTCCGTAGGTCACGCGCCTGTCGCCGTGAATGAGCGCCACATTCCCGGGCGCGCGCTTCACCTGCGCGGCGAAAAGATCGGCCAGGGTCCTGTCCCGAGGCGCGACGGCCGCGGTGTCATTCCACTCGGTGAGCAGCCGGAGTTCCTCCGAACCGTCAAGGAACGCTAGGTCATCGATGCCCGTTTCCGGTCGCTCTACTGCTTCGCGGACGAGGCGCCCCAGGTGGCGCATCATCTGCGCCATGAACCAGGCATCGTGAAAATCTGCGTTGTATACAAGCGAACCCGTCAGCGAGCCGTCGGCTTCGCCCTGCAGCGCCAGATTGAGGTCGTATTTCCCGAAGCCGAGATTGGTGTCGATCGCCCTCGCGATAACACCGCCGCCAAGGTCGACGGTCGGCCACGGCGTCTCGTCATGGCCGAAGAGCACGTCAAAAAGCGCGGTGCGGCTCATATCCTTCTCCGGATTCAGAGCGAGGACGAGCTTGTCGAACGGCATCTCCTGATGCTCACGCGCTTGCCGGAGCGTGCGCGTCACGTCGGCAAGCAGCGCGCGGAACGAGGGATTGCCGCCAAGGCGGCTGCGGAGCACAACCAGGTTGGCGACCGGTCCGACCAAGTCCGCCGCGTCCGGCTGGCGCCGGCAGGCCTCACTTGTCCCGACCACGATTTCGTCCTGCCTGGCGTATCGGTGGAGCAGCACCTTGAACGCCGCAAGGGTTACCGCTGCCGGCTCGCTACGCTCGCGAGCGGCGAAGTCGCGCACTGCGGCCCCCAAGGCCGCCTCCCAAGCAAAGGTGTGCCGCGCCGCCGCGAAGGTATGCACGCCAGGCCGCGGGCGGGCCGCGGGCAGCTCGAGCGCGGCCAATCGGCCGCGAAGCTGCCATTTCCAGTAGAAAAGGAGCGGCTCCAATGCCGCGTCGGACAGCCCACGCTGCCACACCGCGTAGTCGGCATACTGCAGTGACGGTTCGCGCAGCGCGGGGGCGCGCCCTTCCGCAGCGGAGCACATGATTTCTCCAAATTCGGCGGCGAGCGTGCGCAGCGACGCCTTGTCCGCGATCAAGTGGTGCAGCGTGACGACCAGCAGAAAGCCGCCGGTGCCGAACCGCAGCAGAACCGCGCGCAGAAGCGGGTCCGTCTCTAGCGCAATCGGACGCTGCGCCTCCGCCACGGCCACCTCAACCGCCTGCGCAAGGTCCGTTTTCGCACCGAGGTCAAGCGTTGGAACCGCGATGTCCACCGCCCCGCCCACCGACTGCACGGGTCCATCCGGGCCGGTTTCAATCCGTGTGCGCAGGGCGCCGTGGCGGGCCGCCAGCGTCCTAAGCGCCGCAGCCACACGGATCGCATCCAGCGAGCCGCTGCCGTGGAGCAGCAGCGGGATGTTGTGATAGGTCGGACTCTCCGGATAGACATTACCCGTCTCGAACCGGTCTATGAACCAAAGCCTCTCCTGGTGGGGGGATAGTTCGTAAGTCATGCCGTTCAACCGGCTGAAATTGAGGTGGCGCTCGGCCCCCTTGCAAGTCCGGGGAACATCGGAAGCGCCTCGGGCCGCCCAAAGCCGAGCGCGCCAAGCGGGCGGGCGGGATCGGCGAGAATGGCCTCGATCAACGCTTGCCAGCGTTGCGCAAGGCGCGCCACCGTCTGCGTGTCGAACAACGCAGTGTTGAACAGGAAGTGCCCGCGCAACCCGTCAGCTGTCTTCCATAGGTACAGATCGAGCTCCGACCGCGCGGGCCCGAAGCGGAATTCCAGCGGCGTCATCGCCAGGCGCGAGGCCCCCGGCGGGGGCGACACATCGTTCTGGAACACAAAGAGCGCCTGAAACAAATCGTGCCTGGAGGCGTCGCGCGGCGGCCGGACGGCCTCGACGATAAGCTCAAAGGGCAGCGCCTGGTTCGCCTGGGCCGCGAGCACCGTTTCATACACACGCGCCAGCAGCGCGGCAAACGACGGATCGCCGCGCATGTCCAGCCTCATGGGCAGCGGATTGACGAAGAATCCGATCAGAGGCTCGATCTCGCGCCGGTCGCGGCCGGCGGAGGGACAGCCCACGATCACCTCGTCCTGTCCGGCATAGCGGCCAAGCAGCGCGCCGTAGGCGGCCAGCAGCGTCATGAAGAGCGAGGCGCCGTGCGCGCGCCCTAGCTCCTCCAGGCTGCGCGTGCGACGGTCGTCGAGCGTCAGCGTCAACCGTTCGCCCCGGAACGAGGCTTTCGGCGGGCGCGGCCGGTCGGTCGGAAGCGCAAGCACGGGCAGCCGGCCGCCCAGGCGGTTGCGCCAGAACGCCTCCAGCGCGGCGCGACGCTCGCCCTGCAGGTATTCACGCTGCCACACCGCGTAATCCGCATAGTGCAGGGGCAGCGCTGGCACGGCCGGTTCCGTGCCGCGCGCCGCCGCATCGTAGAAAGCCAACATTTCCCGGAAGAACACACCCGCCGACCATCCGTCGAAAACAATGTGATGAACAACCGCGATCACCACGTGGTGCTCGGCGCCCCTCCGCACGAGCAGCGCCCGCATCAGCGGCGGGCGCGTCAGGTCAAACGGCTTCGCCGCCATCTCTGCGGCCAGGCGCTGCACCTCGGCTTCCTGCGCCGCTTCTGTCCGGTCGGAGACATCGACCACCGGCAGGTCGATTTCCAATTCGGGGAGGATCTCCTGCATCGGCGCGCCCGCGTGTTCGACAAATCGGGTACGCAGCGCCTCGTGCCGGCGCACGACCGCGCCAAAGCACCCCTTCAGCACCGGTCCGTTGAGCGGGCCCAGGACAGTCTGAGCTCCAAGCTCGTTCATGTATGAATTCTGCCCGGACAGGCGGTCCAGAAGCCACAACGCCTGCTGCTGATAGGACAGCGGCAGCTGCCCAGAGCGCAGAGCAGGCTTGAGCGGGGGCCCGGTCTCCCCATCCGTTGCGGGTCCGTCGATGGCCTCCGCCAGCAGAGCGGCCGTCGGCGCGGCAAAAAACGCCGGCAGCGTCAGCGCAGCCCCATGTGTCTCGCGCAGCCGCGCGATGGCCTGCGTCGCCAGGAGCGAATGCCCGCCGAGGTCGAAGAAATTGTCGTTCGCCCCCACCGGGGCGATTCCCAGCAGGTCTGCGAACAGCGTCGCCACGGACCTCTCAGCGGCGGTGGACGGGGTTACATACGGCGTCGCCAAAGTTGGCCTGGCCTGCATCTTTCGCGGCGGGCGGCTGGAGGCAGCCGGCCCCGGGTCGCCCGGCGGCTCACCCTGGTCGGCAGCCGCGCGCATTCTCTCTCCCAACTCGCGCGTCGAGACGACCAAATGCGCCGCGCCGGCCGCAATCGCCCGGCAAAAGATCTCGGCGCCCTCTTCGTCGGAGATCCGCATCAGCCGCTGCTGCGCCTCCCATTCGGCAAGACCCGCCGTTCTCGCCGCACGGGCAGCCATTCCGTTGTCGCGCCAAGCGTCCCATGCAATTGACATCATCGGCGCACCTTCGGCATGCCGCGCCTCGGCAAAGGCGTCGAGAAAGGCGTTGGCCGCCGCGTAGTCTGCCTGGCCGAATTCGCCTAGCTGCGCCGTGAGCGACGACATCAGTACGAAGAAATCCAAAGGCTCCCTGGCAAATGTTCGGTCGAGAGCGAGCGCACCGGCGACCTTGGGAGCCAAAACGGCCGCCCCGGCCTCGGGCGCCCGCAACGCGAGCGCTCCGCCCCCGGTGACACCGGCTGCGTGGATGACGCCGTCAATCCTGCCCCACCGGCGCAAAATCTCCTCGCGCAGCCTCCGGAGCGCCGGCTCGTCAACGACGTCCACCGTCGCCGTCAACACCTCGGCGCCGGCGGCTTTGAACTGGTCGATCCTCGCTTGGGCCTGCGCTCCGGGGGCGGCCCGTCCGAAAAGCACCAACCGCGCGTGCACCCGTTTCGCCAGCTCCCCGGCAAGCACGAGCCCGATTCCTCCCAGGCCACCCGAAATGAGGTACACGCCCCGCTCGCGCAGAGTCGGCCTGGCCGCCGGTCCTATCCTCTCCGGGACTAGGGTCTGTACCCAGCGATCCCGCCCTCGAAGCGCCACAAACTGGAAGCCCTCATCTGCCCGCGCCTCGGCCAGCAGCCGCTCCGCCAGTCCATCGGACTGGGCCTCAGTGGCCGGCAGGACGACATCAACGATGCGTGCGGCGAATCCGTGCACCTCCCGCGGCAGCACGCGTGTCGGGCCGCGCAGCATCGCTTTGGCTGGTTGGAGCGGCTGTTCGCCCGCAAACGCCTGCAAGCCGTTTGCGACAATGGTTAGTCGGGCTCCCGTCGGCAGCACGGTGCCAGCCAACGCCTTAAGGAGCGTCATCAATTCCGCGTACGCTGGCTCCGCACCCAGCGGCGTCACATCGCGCAATGAAATGATCCACCGTGGCGCCCGGCTTGTGCCGGCCATTTCCGACACGCGCGCCGCCGCGTCCGCGCCCGGCGCCACAACTTCGACAGCGGCGCCGCCGCCGGTCAGCCGTTCGGCCAGCCTTGTTGCAAGGCCCCCGGCATCCGCGACGATAAGCCATGCCCCGTCGGTCGCCGCCGGCAAACTGGCGGGCATCAATGCGCGCTTCCAGGACGGCAGGTAGAACCAGTCGGCGAGGTCGCCCCTCTTTTCCAACCGGGCGGCTCCAGAGGAGGGCCGACCCGCGTCGGCGGGGGCCTCGATCCAATGGCGCTGCCTCTCGAATGGGTAAGTTGGCAGGGTCACGCGGCGGCGAGGCGTATCTCCGCGCATGGCATTCCAATCGAGCGCCACGCCCGCCGACCACAACCGGCCGGCTGCGCGCAGCAGCAGGGCATCGTCGGCAACCGCCTCGCGTGAATGCCGCACCGACGAAATCGCCCTGTGGCCGGCCGTCCACCCGGCCTGTCGCGCCGCCAGTCCCGCCAGGGTGCGGCCGGGCCCGACCTCGAGCAGCACCGTGGCGCCTGCCTTAAGGGCGACCGCCAGGCCGTCAGCAAAACGCACGGTCTCGAGCAGGTGGCGCGCCCAATAGGCCGGACTGCCTGCCTCCAGGTCCTCGATCCAGGCTCCGGTCACGTTCGAAATCCAGCGCAGTTGCGGGACCCGCCGGGGAACTGCGGCGAATTCCTCCGCAAGGGCGCGCGCTGCCGGCTCCATCATGGCAGAATGGTAGGCGTGCGAGGTCGGCAGGCGCACGGAGGGTATGCCGCGCGCCGCAAGTATCCGCTCGGCGTCCGAGATCGCTCCGACGGGACCGGACAAGACCGTCTGGTCGGGCGCGTTGACCGCCGCCAGGGCAATGCCACCGCCAAGAAACGGGCGCACCTCGGCTTCAGAGCGCTGCACCGCAAGCATCGCGCCGGGCGGCTGCGCCTCCATCAGGCGGCCGCGCGCAGCCACGAGGCGCAGCGTTTCCTCTAACGTAAACACGCCGCCGAGGCAGGCCGCCACCCATTCGCCGATGCTGTGGCCTATCATCGCGGATGGCCGCACTCCCCAGGCCATCCATTGACGCGCGAGCGAGTACTCGGTGGTGAATAGCGCGATCTGTGCCGCCGCCGGCCGTGCCAGCCGCGCCGCCCCCGCCTCCGTCGGGGGCGCAAAGAGCAGCTCGCGCACGTCGCCGCCCAGATGCGGCCGGAGCAGCTCGGCACAGCGGTCCAACTCCGCGCGGAATACGGGCGCGCTGCGATACAATCCCGCTGCCATTCCCGAATACTGCGTGCCCTGGCCGGGAAAGAGAAACACGACGCCTGCTGCCCCATCCGCGACGGCGTCCAGGCTGGTTTGCGCGGCCAGCGCTTCTGACGCCTCCCCCACCGTGGATGCCACCGCCCAGTGCCGGTGGGAAAACACATGCCGGCCTGTCGCAAGCGTCCACGCGGTGTCCGCGATATTTGAATGGGAATTCGCCCTCAGGTGCGCCGCCAAGTTGGTCGCAGCCGCCTTTAGCGCGGTCCCGGTGCGCGCGGAAACCACGAGCAGGTGCTGCGCCGGCGCGGCAGCCCGCGGCAGCTCCTCCGCCACCGCCGGAGCCTCCTCCAGGACCACGTGTGCGTTGGTGCCTCCGAGGCCGAATGAACTCACCCCGGCGCGTCTCGGGTGCCCTCCGGCGGGCCACGGTTCGAGCCCGTTCGCGACGCGGAAGGGACTGCTGGCGAAATCAATCTGAGGATTCGGCGCTGCGAAATGCAGCGACGGCGGTATCTCGCGCCGGCTTAGCACGAGCACCGCCTTGATGAGTCCAGCAACCCCGGCGGCTGTGTCGAGGTGGCCAATATTGGTTTTCACCGAGCCGAGCGCGCAGAACTGGCGCCGGTCGGTGCCGCGCCGGAAGGCCCGTGTCAGAGCCTCCACCTCGATGGGATCGCCCAGCGCCGTGCCGGTCCCGTGAGCCTCGACATAGCCGATGGTCTCGGGTCCCACGCCCGCCATCGCCAGCGCCTCGGCGATGACCGCCTCCTGGCCCGCGACAGACGGCGCGGTGTAACCCACCTTCTCCGCGCCGTCGTTGTTTACCGCCGAGCCGCGGATGACCGCGTGGATCGTGTCGCCCGCCTCCAGCGCGCTGGCAAGCCGCTTTAGCACGACCACGCCCGCGCCATTTCCTCCGACAATGCCCTCTGCGCGGGCGTCAAAGGCCCGGCAGTGCCCGTCGGGGGAAAGGATCATGCCCTCCTGATGAACGTATCCCGCCGTCTGCGGAAACCGGATCGACACCCCGCCCGCCATCGCCAGGTCGCACTCCCCGGCGAGAAGGCTCTGCAGCGCCAGATGCACGGCCACAAGCGACGTCGAACACGCCGACTGCACGGTGATTGCCGGCCCGCGCAGGTTGAGCTTGTACGCGACGCGCGTGGCCAGAAAGTCCTTGTCGTTCGCGATCATCGCGGCGAATCCGTCCGCCCCGGACACTCGCGCTGGATCCGGAGCGAGCTGCCTCAGAAGGTATGTGCACGGCCCCGCGCCGGCAAACACTCCCACCGCGCCTCGCACGCCGGAGGGATCGAACCCCGCGTGTTCCATCGCCGTCCATGCACACTCCAGGAACACCCGTTGTTGCGGGTCGATCAGCTCGGCCTCGCGGGGCGTGTAGCCGAAAAAGCCGGCATCAAACCCGTCGGCCTCGGCGAGCACTGCGTTCGCCCGAACGTAGTCGGGCCTCGCCAGGAGCTCTGGCCCGACCCCGGCCGCTCGCAGCTCCTCGTCTTTGAAAAACGACACCGACTCGGTGCCCGCGCGCAGGTTGCGCCAAAACTCCTCCACGTCGCGAGCCCCAGGGAATCGGCATGCCATGCCGACAACGGCAACGGCGTGGTCGGGCATGCTTGAAGTTGGAACTCCGTTGTCCATCGCGGTGGGGTTCAGACGCCGCCTCCATTGCGTGCATTGCGCCGGAGCGCACGTTGTTCGCGAAGGCCGTCGCGGCGCGATGCGCGGACCTCGCCTCGGTGCTCGGACGCGGCCGTCGGAAGGGCGGCCGCACCGTCGATCCGGGCCGCCAGCGACCTAATCGTTGGGAACTGGAACAGCTCGACCAGCGTGGGCGCCTGAGGGAACAGCCCCTGCAGTCGTGCGTGCACCAGGGCCAGTCTGAGCGAATGGCCTCCGAGGTCGAAAAAATTGTCCCGCGCTCCCACGCGCTCGCGGCCGAGAACATCGCACCACACAGCGGCGAGCCGCCGTTCCGTGTCGGTCTCAGGGATGGAGAATGCCGCTTCCTGCGCTGGGCGCTCACGCGGCGGTGCTGGCAGCGCACGGCGGTCAACCTTGCCGCTGGGCGAAAGCGGAAGGGATGGCAGCACGACCAAATCGGCAGGCACCATATATTCCGGTAGCGTAGCCCTCAACGCTTCGCGCAACAGCGCCACGTCCGGGGCGGCCGGCCCGTCCGCGGTAAGGTACGCCGCGAGACCCCGGTCGCCCGTGCGGTCCTCGCGCAAAACGACAACCGCCTCACGCACGCCCGGCTGGCGCGCGAGCGCGGCCTCGATCTCCCCCAACTCGATCCGGAAGCCGCGCAACTTGACCTGGTGATCGAGGCGACCGAGGTATTCGAGCGTGCCGTCGGGCAGCCATCGTGCTAGGTCGCCGGTCCGGTATAGCCGCAAACCGGGCGTTCCAAAAGGGTCGGGTATGAACTTCTCCGCCGTGAGTTCGGGCCGCCGATGGTAGCCGCGCGACACGCCGACGCCTCCTATGAGCAGCTCCCCGGGCACACCGGGCGGCACGGGTTCAAGCCGCCTGTCGAGGACATACATCTGAGTGCGCGCGATCGGCCTGCCGATCGGCACGATCGGCCGCGGGTCACCGCGAATGCACCGCCAGAACGTCACGTCGACGGCCGCCTCGGTCGGCCCGTATAGGTTATTCAGTTGGGCCGGATGCCGAGCATGAAACCTGGTCTGAAGGTCGGCCGGCAGGGCCTCGCCGCTGCAGAAGACCTGCCGCAGGGACCGGCACTTCGCGAGTCCGGGCTCCTCGACGAACACCTGCAGCATCGACGGCACGAAATGCATTGTCGTCACCCGCTTTCGGGCCACAAGGTCGGCGAGATAGCCAGCGTCCTGATGCCCTCCGGGACGCGCCATCACCAGCCGCGCCCCAGTCATCAGCGGCCAGAAAAACTCCCACACCGACACGTCAAAGCTGAGCGGTGTCTTTTGCACCACGGCGTCGGCCACGGTAAGCTGGTAGGCGTCCTGCATCCAGAGCAGCCTGTTGACGATTGCCCGGTGGGTGTTAAGCGCGCCCTTGGGCCGGCCTGTCGAGCCCGAGGTGTAGATCATGTATGCGAGATGGTCGGGTTTGACGCCGCTCTGCGGTGCGTCCGCGGGCTCGCCTGCGATCTCATGCAGGTCCTGATCCAGGCGCAGCACGCGGACACCGGCGCCCGTCCATGCGTTGGCCAGCTTCGTCTGGGTCAAAACAAGTCCGACCGCCGAGTCATCGCGCATGAACTCTAGCCTTTCGCGCGGATATGCCGGGTCGAGCGGCACGTAGGCCCCGCCGGCCTTGAGCACACCGAGAAGGGCAATCACCAATTCAAGGGACCGCTCCGCGCAAACGCCCACAAGCCGGTCGGGGCCAACTCCGGACCGGCGCAGCCAACGTGCTAGCCGATTGGCCCGCGCATCGAGTTCGCTGTACGTCATTGTTGTTGCGTCGAATTCAACTGCCACCGAGTCCGGCGTGCGCTCCGCCTGCTTCGCAACCAGCTCATGGAGGCAAAACTGCTGCGGATAGCTGGCTGGCGTGTTGTTCCAGGTGCTCACGACCAGCGTTCGTTCGGCCTGGTCGAGTATCGGCAGGTCGTCCACCGCGCAGGCGGGATTTGCGACGATCCCCTCCAAGAGCACCTTGAAACGCCTGGCGAACAGCTTCGCCGAATCCGCCGTGAAGAGGGTCGTGTGGTATTTCAAGCTCGCACCCGCCCCCTCGAAAACCTCCAGGATCAGCTCAAACTGTCCTGCCATTTGCACGAGAGGAAACTCTTCGACGCCCAGCCCGCCCCACTCTCCCGCAGCCCGGGCTCCCGAGGCGGACTCCGGCGGCTTCTGATAGGCAAACATCGTTTGGAAGAGCGGCGTGCGCCCTGCATCGCGAGGCAGCTTCAACCGCTCAACCAGCACAGGCAGGGGCAGGTCCGCGTGGGCCAGCGCGCCCAGCACCGTCTGGCGCACCTGCGCCAGCAGCTCGGTGAACCGCAGCCCGCAGGTGAAGTGCGCCCGCAAAGGCACGGGGTTGACGAAATAACCGACCAATCCGTCGAATTCCGGCCGAGCGCGCCCGGAGGTCGGAGCACCGACGATGATGTCGTCCTCCCCGGTGTGCCGGCGAAGGAGCACCTGCCACGCGGCGAGCAGTACCGTGAACGGTGTCGTTCCCTGCTCACGTACAAGCGCGCGCAGGCGCTCGAAAAGCGGCTCCGGCAGTTCAAGGGGCACGGCCGCGCCCTGCGGCACAAGGACCGCCGGCCTTGGCAGGTCGGCCGGCAGATTTAGGGCGGGAAGATCCCCGGCCAGCTGGCCGCGCCAATACTCCCATAGCCGCTCGCCTTCCGTTCCACCCATCAGATCGCGCTGCCAACGTGCGAAATCAGCGTAGCTCGCGGCCAGCGCTGGCAAGTCGGCGGACCGGCCGGCGCAAGCCGCTGCATACACCCGGCGCAGCTCGTCGAGCAGCACCCAATTCGTCCAGGCGTCGCCGACGATATGGTGTATGGTGCAAAGCAGCACGTGGTCGCCCTCGCCCAGCCGGAACAGCGTCACCCGCGCTAGAGGGCCCCTTTCCAGGTCGAATGGCCGGCTGTAGTCCGCAGCGACACGATCGGCCAGGATCGGCTCATCCCATGCCGCCGCTTCGACAATCGCAGGCTCAAGCGCCATCCGCCCTGCAACGACCAGCGACGGGGCTCCTTGTTCGCTCGGAAACGTCGCGCGAAGCAACGGATGTCGCTCCGCCAGCACCCGGAACGCCCGGGAGAGGGCCGCCACATCGAGCGGTCCCCGCAGGCGCAGGGCAAACGCGGTATTGTAGGCCGCACTCGCGGGATTTGCCGCGTGCAAGAACCAGAGCGCCTCCTGCCCCGCGGAAAGCGGCGCTGCGGCCTGCCCGGCCCTGCCAGGCTCCGCTTCCCCAAACGAGGCCACCGACGCACCGATTCGCGCCGCCAGCTCCGCCGCAAGAGCCGCCACCGATGCCCCCTCAAGAAAATGCACAACTGGTAAGTCGATCTCCGTCGCCAAGCGCACCCGGTTGCGCAGCTCAATCGCCATCAGCGAATCGAGGCCAAGCGAGCTGAGCGGCTGCGCCAATTGGAGCCGCTCTGGCGCCACCCTCACCACCTGCGCCACCTCGCGACGAACGAAGTCCTCAAGCAGGCTCAGCCGCTCCGGGCCGGCTGCCGCGGCCAGGCGGGTACCCAAGCCGGTCTCCATCGGGGTGGCTGGGACCCGAATCCGTGCCCCGCCGGCCAGGTCTACAAAAACGCGCGGCAAAGGCCTGTCGCCGAAGCTCCGGGCGAACACCGGCCAATCCACCTGCAGTACAACTGCTTGCGCCACCCCGGCACCGAGCAGTCGTTCAAGCTCCTCGAAGCCGCGCTCGGGAGAGATCGACCCAACGCCGCGTTCGCTGTGGCGCCCGGCTCCCGATGAACCCATTCCCGCCGCCCACGGACCCCAGTTGACGCTCAACGCGGGCCGGCCTGCGGCGCGGCGCCGGTGCGCCAGCGCGTCGAGATACGAGTTCGCGGCGGCGTAGTTTGACTGGCCGGGCGTGCCAAGCACCGCCGCCGCCGAAGAGAACAGCACGAAGAAATCCAGGGGCATCTCGCGCGTCAGATCGTCCAGATGCTCAGCGCCGAGCGCCTTGGCCGCTAGCACTCGCGCGTACCGCGCCGGCGTCTGATGGATCACCCCCCCGTCGTCGAGCACGCCGGCCGCATGAACGACACCCCGCCACGGTCTCCCGCGGGAGGCGTTGTGAACGACCGCCTCGATGGCCGCCCGGTCCGCCACATCGGCGGCGCAGACCGCCACATCCGCTCCGGCAAGCTCCCACGCGCCGATCTTCTCTCGCGCCGCGGGAGACGGCGGACTGCGCCCCACCAACACCAGGTGCCGGGCACCGCGCCCGATAAGCCACTCGGCCGTCAGCAGTCCGAGGGCGCCCGTCCCGCCGGTGATCAGGTACGTCCCGTCGGCATGCGCAGCAAACACAGGCCCGCCCGTTGTTTCCAGCCTCGCCAGCCTAGCGGCCAGCCGGCGCCCGGCGCGCCGAACAACCTGGTCTTCCTCATCCGGATTCAGGCATTCGTCGGCGAGGGCCGTCGCGGTGTCCGCACCGGCGTCGAGGTCGACCATCCTGCACGCCAGTTCCGGATGCTCGTTAGCGAGCACCCGACCCAGTCCCCACACGGAGGCCGCCGCAGGATCAGCAGCGACCCCATCGGTCGCCGCTGCGCCGCGCGTGACAATCCAGAGCATCAGCGGTCGATCCCGCTCGACCAGAGCATGCGCCACCCGCAGCGTGGCGCCGCACGCGCTTTCGGTGTCGGCCTCGCCAAAGGCCCCGAGATGCACGCAGCCGAACCAATCTGCGCGGGCCGCCAGCGCCTCTTTCACATCGCCCGCCGGAGTAAGGACCGAGATGAAGCCCGCGTCCTCCAGTCGCTCCGCCAATGCCTCCGCCAGCCCGGTGCGATCCCTCACCACAAGCCATGCGCCTGTCGCGCGCGAACGCCCGGATTCGGTTCTACCTGCAGGCGTCCAGGCAACCTCGTAAAGCCAGCCGTTCGACGGAGGGCGCACGGCGCGCCGGATCGACTCCGCCGAGGCGATTCGCAGGGCCAGGCCTTCGAGGCGCGCTATAGATTCGCCGGCGGCATCGAAAAGGTCGAAATCCGCCGAAAAGCCCCCTGCGTCCCGGCGCACGCGCGCATGAACCCGCAGCGATGAAGGGGCAGCCGAGGCCCACACACGCCAGGCACCTACGCCGGCTGGCAACAAAACCGCCCCGTCACCCAGCGCGGCGCCCAACGCCTGGAAGCACCCGTCGAGCAGCACCGGATGCAGAATCCATCCGTCATGCGCAACGCCACCCGGCAAACGCACCTCAGCAACGACCTCGTCGACACCTCCAGAGACCGCGGTTAGCGCGCGAAAAGCCGGCCCGTAATCGAGACCGCGCCTGGAAAAATCGGAGTAGCAACGGGCCACCTCGGTCATCCGGGGACAGCGGGACTCGGCGGCGGCCAGTTCCTCCGCCGGCCCGGCGTGCTCCCCGGCCGTCACGTCCGCCTCTGCGTGCAGCTGCCATCCACCGGCACCGCCCGGTTCGGACTCGTCGGCAGGGCAGCTAAAGATCCTGATGGCGGCTCGGCTCCCGGGCAGCTGGGCGACCGTGGTTTGCACCCGCCGCGCCCCGCCCTCCAGGAACACGAGCGGCCGCCGAATCATGAGGCTTTTCACACCCGCCCCGCCGCCGGCAAACAGGCGCGCCGCAGCCAGGGCCATTTCAAGCAAAGCGGCGGCCGGCAGCACCGTCACGTCGAAGACCCGGTGGTCGGCAATCATGGCGGGCGCCGTCGGCGCCAATACGCCGTCGAATCGTAGCTCGTCGCTGCCCGCCAGAGGCAACACGCTCCCGAGCAGGGGATGAACGGTCTTGGCCGCAACCGCCGGTCCGAATCCCGGCGTCCAAGGCACCGGAAACCGTTCGCGGCGAAACGGCGACGGCGGCGCCACGAGCCCGCGCGGATCGTCCGGCGCGGCGGAGGGGGGCTCCTCAAGGAGCACATGGGCGTTGGTGCCGCTGAAGCCGAATGCGCTCACGCCGGCGAGCCGCGGACGCGGACCGCGCGGCCAAGGCACCAGCGCCGTCGGCACGCGCAACGGCAACCGGTCCCAGGGGATGTGAGGGCTCGGATTCCGGAAGTGCAGGTTCGGAGGAACCGCACCGTGGTGCAGCGCGAGGACGACTTTGATGAGGCTTGCGACGCCGGCCGCCGACTCTAGGTGCCCTAAATTGGTCTTCACCGACCCGAGCCAGAGTGGGTCGTTCCCTGCGCGATCCGGCCCAAACACCGCCCCAAGCGCTCCGGCCTCGATGGGATCGCCGAGCGCGGTGCCTGTTCCATGCGCCTCGATGAAGCTAACCTCGCTCGGTTTGGTGCGGGTCTCGGTGAGCACGCGCCGCAGCAGCGCCTCCTGCGCGGGGCCGTTGGGCACCGTTAGCCCGCTGCTTGCGCCGTCCTGATTCACACCGCTGCCGCGAATGATGGCTAGGATGCGGTCGCCGGCGCGCTGAGCCTCGCTCAAGCGTCTGAGCACGAGGACGCCGCAGCCCTCGCCGCGCACCATGCCGTCCGCGGCGGCGTCAAAAGCCCGCGTCCTGCCCGTCGGCGAGAGTACCCGTCCGCGCGACAAGGCGATGCTGCCTCGGGGCGAGAGAATGAGGTTCACGCCGGCTGCGAGCGCCACGGCGCACCCGCCCGCGCGCAGGCTCTCGCATGCCAAGTGCACGGCCACGAGCGAGGACGAGCACGCCGTATCCACGGCGAGACAGGGTCCCTGGAGGCCGAATACATAGGCAAGCCGGCCGGCTGCGGCATTCAGCGCATTGCCCGTGATATGGTAGGCGTCCAGCGCGCCTATCCCACCGGCGGCGAGCTGCAACTGGCCGAATTCGACGGTCGTGATACCGACGAACACGCCAGTCGGACTGCCCGCCAGGCGGTCGTGCAATTGCCCGGCGGCAGCGAGCGCCTCCCAGCTCACCTCGAGGAGGAGGCGGTGTTGCGGATCCATGCTCAGAGCCTCGCGCGGCGAGATGCCGAAGAACGCAGGGTCAAATCCCTCAATGTCTTGAAGAAACGCCCCGTAGCGGGTGCAGATCGAATCCGCAGCCGCGGGGTCGGGATTCCGGAGCTCCTCGCTCGGCCACCGTGCCGCGGGCACCTCGCCCACAGCGTCCCGGCCGTCGGCCAGCAGGCGCCAGAACGCCGCGGGGGTGTCCGCGTCGCCCGGGAACCGGCAGCCAAGTCCGATGATTGCCACAGGCTCATGCTGCGCACGCTCCGCCGCCGCAACGCGCGACTGCATATCCTCAAGGGCGAGCAAGGCACGCTTGAGCGGCGTCAAAACCTGGGGGTTCTCGGCTGGGAGCGGCATGTAAAGCGGGCGATTCTCTCCGGGTAGGTTTGTTCTTTTCAGCAAAATTCGTTTCCGGCGTCGATGACGTGTGCGTCAATTCGCCGGCAGTGCCACCGAGACCCGCGGCCGGACCCACGTTCGCACCTGCAGTTTCAGCGGCGGCGGCGCCGCCGCCGCGGCGATGAAGCCCTCGGGCACCGCGATACCGTGCAAACGCCAGCGGGATTCGGCGCCCGGCTGGAGCGCATCTTTTAGCAACGCCGGAGGGGAAGCAGACTCAAGCCGCACGGTGTAGGCTTGGGTTGGATGACCCAGGCCCTCTCCCAGCGCCTTCACATAGGCCTCCTTCCGCACCCAACCCGCGAAAAATGCCTCATTGCGGGCCTTCTTCGGCAGGGCCGCCCACTCGGTTTGCTCGTCCGGTGAGAACGTCGACGCGACAATTAGGTCCGCGTCCACACTCTCCCTCATCCATTCGAGATCGACTCCGACCTCGCAGCCGCGGGCGCAGGCGATTAGCGCACCATCTTGCGAGTGCGAAAGATTGAACCGAAGCCAGGCATCGGCCGGGGCTGCGAGCGACGGTTTGCCCCGCGGCCCGATGGCGAACGCCAGCTCACGGCCAGGCCGGCCAAGGTAACAGCCTAACAGCTCCCGCAGCGCAAGGTGCGCCGCCACAAACCGCCGCCGGTCGCGAAGATGGACGAACTTATCCGCTCTCGTTTGCTCGTCCGGCGAAAGCGCATCCTCTCCCATTCCATGGGCCCCCGCGAGACGATTCAGGTCGACGAACCACACGTGCAATTCGCCAGAGGGAAGCGGCAGGTCCGTGTTCACAGTTCCTCAAGCTTTTTGAGCAGAAGCGCCTCGGCTTCGGCCTCGGACATCGCCGCGATCAGGGCACGGGCCTCGGCGTTCTCCGAGGACGCCGACTCCGCCGCGGGCCGCGGCTCGGGCAACGGTTTGACCAGGGTGGCAAGGTGTCGTGCCAGCATTTCGACGTTCGGATAATTGAAGATGAGCGTTGCCGGCAGCTTGAGGCCGATGTCTTTGGCCAGCTGATTGCGAATCTCTACCGCCATCAGCGAATCAACTCCCATCTCGGTGAATCCCTGACGCGGCTCGGGGAGCTCCCCCTCAGGCAACCGCAGCACGCGCGCGATCGCCGCCCGCGCAAGCATCCGCAGCCGCTCAATTCGGGCGGGCCCGGCAAGCGACGCCAGTTCGCCGAACATCGCGGACGACTCCGGGGGCGTCGGCGCGCCTGATGCGGGCTTTGGATCCCCGCATAAGTGAGCCAACAGCGAACCTTGCCTTCGACTCTCGAAGACCGCTTGAAATCTCGGCCAATCGACGCGCGCCGCAATCAGCCCGGCCGCGCCCGACGCAAGGGAGCGCTCGAGCACGACGAGGGCCTCGCGGGCTTCCAGCGTGGGCAGGCCTATACGGGCAAGCTGCGCTTGCGCCGCGTCAGTCGCCATCCCTCCCCCAGCCCACGGCCCCCAGGCGATGCTGAGCGCAGGAAGTCCAAGCGCACGGCGGTGTTGCGCCAGCCCGTCGAGGAATCCGTTCGCCGCACCGTAATGCGCCTGTCCCTTCGATCCCCACGCCGCCGCGACCGACGAGAATAGCACAAAGAAATCCAATTCCATCCCGCGGGTAGCCTCGTGAAGCGCCCAAGCGCCCGATACCTTCGGGCGCAGCACGCTGGCCAGCGCAGCGTCCGTCAGACCCGCCACGGGTTCGTAGCCGGCTATGCCCGCCGCGTGCACCACGCCACGCAACCTCGGCAGCGACTCCCCAACCTCGTCAAGCAGTCCCCGCACTTCCCCTGCGTCCGCGACATCCAAGGAGCGTGCGACGATGCGTGCGCCGGCGGCGCGCAGACGCTCCAAGACTGCCTCGACTCCCGGCGTAGGAGGCCTGCGGCCCGCGAGCACAAGGCTGCGCGCCCCTTTTTGGATCAGCCACTCAGCCACGCGCAGCCCAAGCGCGCCGAGTCCGCCGGATATCAGGTACGATCCGTCAGCTCGAACGGCCGCGGAACCCTCCGGCAACGGCAGGCGCCTAAGGCGCGCGCCAAGCCATCCGCCGCTGCGCCACGCTAGCTGGTCCTCCGTGCCCGCCGCGCACCAGGCATCGACGACACGCGCCGGATCGCCGCTGTCCTCGTCGGCCGGCAAATCGACGCTGCCGCCGAACAGCTCCGGATGCTCAAGGGCAAGCGCCCTGGCGAATGCCCAAATGGGGGCGCCGGCGAGCGCCAACCGGGCCCCATCGCCCGGAGCCGCAGCAACCGCCCCGCGCGTCACGATCCAGAGGCGCGCGGACGACCTCAAAGATAGCATGTTCTGCACGAGGGCCAGCAGCCGCTGGCATTCTGCTCCGGCCGCAGCCACCGGATCGTTCGAACGCCCTACCTCGGCGATAAAACCCACCGCATCGACGGCTCCCGTCTTGGTCACCGAGGCACCGCGGCGCCCAAGTTCGCGTGCCAGTTCCTCCCGCCAACAATCCGGACCGCCCGAGAGCCGCCAGCGAGCCGGGGCCGCAACCTGTGAAAAGGGCGCAACGGGCTCCCACGCAAGCTCATACGTGAGACCCGTGTTTGCCTCCGATCGCCGCGGCTCGGCGCACCAATGACGCTGACCCTGAAACGGATAGGTCGGCAATTCAGCCCGGGGACGCGCAAAGCCGCGGTAGACTTCGCGCCATGCCACCGGCGCACCCAGCAACCATGCGCGACTTGCGCTCTCCAGCATCTGGGCCCAGTCGCCGCGGCCCGGCCGAAGGCTGAGCAGCCATTCGCCCCCACCTTCCGGCCAGGTCTGCTGGCCCAGGGTCACAAGGACGCCCCGGGGTCCGACTTCGAGCAGGAAGTCTATTCCCTCCGCGTTCAGGGCTCGCAGCGCCTCGGCAAAGAGGACCGGCTGGCGCACCTGGCGGATCCAGTAGTCGGCCGTCGCAAGCTCGATGTTCGCGGGCGCGCCCGTCACCGTGGAGATGAATCTCGAGGACAGCCTTGTCTCGGGCGCCCCGGAGGGGATCATAGCCTCAGCGGCATGGCCGAAGTCAGCGAGCATCGGCTCCATTTGGCGTGAGTGATAGCCTTGGTTCACCTCGAGCGCCTGCGCGAGCAAGCCCGCTCCCTTTAGGTCCGCGACCGCAGCGTCGACCGCCCCACGTTCGCCCGTGATCACCACCTGCCGCGGGCTGTTCACCGCGGCCAGCTCGACCCCATGCTTAGCCCGCACCGCCGCCACGTCCTCCAACGTGCCCGGAACCGCAGCCATCGCGCCGCCATCGCCGAGCGCGCCCATCAGGCGCGCCCGCTTGATGAGCAGCGCCATCGCAGATTCCAGCGGCAGCGCCCCCGCGGCGCAGGCCGCGGCGTATTCGCCGACGCTGTGACCCACGACCGCGTCGGGCACGATCCCCCATGAGGCCCAAACCCGGCTCAGCGAATACTCCACGGCGAAAAGAGCCACCTGGCCATATTCCGTTCGCGCCAACATGTGGGCCGACTCGACCGCCTCCGCCAGATTCCAGCCTGCATGGTGCCTCACAAGCGCGCAGCATTCCTCGAACGCCGCGCGGTAAATCGGGCTCGACGCCAGCAGTTCGCTCCCCATGCCCGCGTAAAGCGAGCCTTGACCGGAGAATAGAAAGGCGATTCTCGGCCTTCCGGACACGACGCCGCGCCAGCAGCCGCTCGGGTCGGACCCCGCCGCAAGATCTGAAAGTTTTCGCGCAGCCTCGGCGGCATCCGTTGCCGTCACGGCGAGCCGGTGCGCCAGCGCGGCGCGACCCGTGGCCGCCGTGTAGCACACGTCGGCCCATGGCGCCGGGTCGGCGCCCGAGAAATACTCGCTGTACCGGCTGGCGAGCGCGTTCAGCGCAGCCCCAGTCTTAGCCGCCAGTATGAGAACGTCGCCGCCACGCTCCGGCGCCTCGGTCTCCTTCAGCGGGGGCGCCTCCCCGACCACGACATGCGCGTTGGTGCCGCCGAAGCCAAACGAGCTCACTCCCGCCACGCGCCCCCGGCCACCGGGCCAGACGGTTTCCGTTGTTGGGATCCGCACCCATGGCATGTCGGCCCATGAAATGAGCGGATTTGGTCGTGTGAAATGCAGGTGGGCCGGGATCCTGCCGCAACCCACCGCAAGAATGGCCTTGATCAGGCCCGCAACCCCTGCGGCCGCCTCACAGTGCCCGAGGTTCGTCTTGACTGCGCCGACGAAAAGCGGGCGTTCTTTCGGTCGGCCTGGCCCGAACACGGCCGCAAGTGCTCCCATTTCGATCGGATCGCCGAGTGCCGTGCCGGTGCCGTGCGCCTCGACGTAGTCCACTTCGGCCGGCCCCATAGCCGCCTGCGCGAGCGCCGCGCGGATCACCTCCTGCTGCGCGGGGCCGTTGGGCACGGTCAGCCCGCTCGTGCGGCCGTCGTGGTTCGTCGCCGAGCCGCGCAGCACGGCAAGAACGCGGTCGCCGTCGCGCTGGGCGTCGGCGAGGCGCTTTAGCACCACGACGCCGCAGCCCTCGGAGCGCACGAAACCGTCCGCCGAGGCGGAAAACGCCTTGCACCTCCCGTCGGTCGCAAGCATTCGCGCACGCGAGTGGTTGATGCTGATGGTAGGCGAAAGCAGCAGGTTTACTCCACCGGCGAGCGCCATCGCGCACTCGCCGGCGCGCAAACTCTGGCATGCGAGGTGCACGGCGACGAGAGATGACGAGCAGGCTGTGTCGAGCGCGACGCAAGGCCCCTTCAGCCCGAATGTGTAAGACAGCCTGCCTGCGGCGACGCTGCTCGCGTTGCCTGAGCCGACATACGAATCGATCTCTTGCGGCCCGGCTGCCAGCACTCGCTCGAGATAATCATGACTGGCGACACCGATGAATACGCCCGTGCGGCTGCCCCCCAGGGCATCGGGAGCGATGCCAGCGTGCTCCAAGGCCGCCCATGCGACTTCGAGCAACAGCCGCTGCTGCGGGTCCATCATCGCCGCCTCGCGCGGCGACACGTTGAAAAGCGGCGCATCAAATCGGTCGATGCCGTCGAGGAAGCCGCCGAAGCGCACACTAATCTTGCCTCGCGCCTCTGGATCGGCGTCGTAAAATTCAGCCATATTCCAGCGATCCGGGGGCACCTCCGTGATCGCATCGACCCCGTCGCTCAGCAGCCTCCAGAAGGCAGCAGGGCCCCGCACGCCCCCAGGGAACCTCAGCCCGATGCCGACGGCCGCCACCGGCTCGCGCACCGCGGCCTCGGCCGCCTCGGCGCGCGCTCGCAGGTCCCGGAGCGCAATGAGAGCGCGTTTCAGCTGCTCGGCGTAATCGATCGGGGCAGACAGGCTCATGCAGTCAATGTTTCTTCAGCTCTTCGTCGAGCAACGCCGAAAGTTCGCCTGCGGAAAGGCCGTCCAGTTGTGTCGCACCCGCGCGGGCGGTCCGCCGAGCCGCGCTCGCCACGCCCCGACTCGGCGATGGGAGAGCACCCGCCGCAGCCAGATGCGCGGCCAGAGCCTCTGCGGTTGGGTAATCGAAGACGACCGTCGACGGCAACGACCGGCCAAGCCTTGTTTGCAGGCGGTTGCGCAACTCCACCGAGGTGAGCGAGTCCATCCCGAACGAGAAAAAACCCAGTTGAGGATCGATCTGCCCTCCGGAACCCAGACCGAGAACGTGCGCGACCTGGCGGCGCACCTCGCCAAGGAGCCTTGACTGGCGCTCCGCCGCAGGCAGCTCGGCCAGCGCGGGGCCGGCCAAGGACGGCTCGAACGCATCCCCGGATGCCGCGGGCTCAATCCGCAGCTCTCGGAAAAATGGCCCTGCGGTCAATTGTGGGTCTACCTCTCCCCAATCTGCACGAAGCACGGCAACGTGCGCCGCGTGCGAGGCCAGCAACCGATCCAACTTCTCCCATCCGTCGGCCGGCGTCAGAGTGCCGATGCCTTTGCCGCGGAAACGCTCCCCCACGCCCCGCGCAGCCGCGGCGCCTATTTCGGCCCACGGCCCCCAGCCAATGCTCAATGCACACAATCCCGACGCCCGCCGGTATTGCGCAAGCGCGTCGAGAAACGCGTTTGCTGCTGCATGATTCGCCTGGCCGGGCGAGCCGAGCAGAGCTGTCGCCGACGAGAACAGCACAAAAAAATCAAGCGGAAGGTCGCGAGTGAGGTGGTGCAGGTGCCAGGCCCCCGCTACCTTTGGCGCCAGCACGCGTTCCATTTGTGCCCACGTAAGTGTGCGCACGACGCCGTCATCAAGTACACCCGCGGCGTGGACCACTCCGCGTAGAGGCCACGGCGTCGCTGCGATCTCCGCCAGTACGCGCGCAACGTCGGCTTCTTTGGCGACATCGACACGGGCGACGCGCACGTCGGCGCCGAACGCTGCGAACCCGGCCAGGAACTCCGCGGCCGCAGCTCCTGTATCTCGCCGGCTGGCGAGCACTAAGTGGCGGGCTCCGCGTTCGACCAACTGTCGCGCCAACGGCCGGCCGAGCCCCCCCATTCCGCCGACAATCAGATAAGTCGCCTCATTGCTGAGCCGCGCCGGTGTCGCCGGCGCCACCGCAACGCGCACGAGTCGCGCGACAAGCCTTTCTCCGCCGCGCCACGCGACCTGGTCCTCGCCGTCCGGCCCGACCAGTTCCGCTCTCAGTGCCGCCGCCGCTTCGTCCGGCGGCATCGCTGGATCGAGATCCAGCCGAATCGTGGACAACTCGGGATGTTCCTGCGCAAGCGAACGGGCGAACCCCAAGAGGACCGCCTGGGCCACGCCAGGAACCCCGTCGCCCCCGCCCGCCGCCACCGCCCCTCGCGTAATAATCGCCAGAGGTGCGGGCCGTGCCACCAACGCCTGGACCAGCGCCAGCGCAGGGCGCAGATGCTTGTTCGCTTTCGGATCGGTCACCCCAGGCGATGCGAAATACGCAACGCCGCGCAACGGGCCGTTCCCCACAGCTGTCGCCAGGGCTTCGACAGGCTCAGGCGCCACTACATGGCACGATCCTCCGCAATGTTCGAGTTGCTCCGCCAACCTCTCCGCAATCTCGCAATGATCGGCCACCAGCAGCCAAGACCCGGTCGCTGACACCGGCGCCTGCACCTCGCCGCCGGTGCGGGCCACGATCACAGCCTGCTGCGCGAAAATCGCTCCGCCCCCTGGCTCAAACCCAAAGGTTCCTATTCCGGAAAAACCAGCTCCGGCAAGCACCCGTCGCCATATTTCGGGGTCGAGCAGCGCGTGGGCCGGCCGCAGATCCGAATCGGTGAACCGCCACCACCCGTCAGTCAGCCCGAACACGAGATCGAGGAAGCCGAGCGGCCGGACCGCCTCGAGCAGAACGAGACAACAGTCCGCCGCCAACAGCGAACGCACGTGGCCAAGCGTGGCGCGCAAGTCGCGCGTGGCGTGTAACACGTTGGCAGCGACAATAATGTCAAATTCTCCGGGCGCAAACCCCTGCGCCAGCGGGTCGCGTTCGATGTCGAGCACCCGGCAGTCCATGCCCGGCGTTCCGGAGAAGCGCTTGCGCGCCGCGGCGACGAACAGAGGCGACACGTCAGTAAATACATACTCCACCGCCCCACCTGCAAGGGCGCGCAGCACCGCGGCCGTAGTGCCGCCCGTGCCTGCACCGAGCTCAAGAACGCGAAGTGGCTTGCCGCCCGCCTCCGCCGACATCAGGCCAGCCACCGCTGCCCCGACAAGCTCATTCATTCGGCGGGCGCACGGCGTGCGGCCATAGAGATCGGCAGCCGTGACGGCTCCGCCCGACGGGAAGAGCAGCGTCAGCGGATCGCACACCCCGCGCAGCACGTCCGGCAGGCGTGCACCGCAGCGGGTGAGCATGGTTATTTCGACCTCCGCGTCCGGACACGCAGCTCGCAGCTTCTCCGCAACTGATTCAGCCTCGGCCGGATCGCCACCGGACCCCGAGTCGGCAATCTCCCGCACCCGTGCGAACAGCCTAAGGTACGCCGTCGCGACGTCCCTGGGCGCCACGGTGTTAACGGCGCGGCGCGCAAAGAGCCGGGCTATCGCCTCGAGCGCCTCGAGCACAGCCGCGTATGCGCCGGAGCCGGGGTGCGCGCCGGCCTGTTTGAGCCACACTCCCATATGGGCAGAATGGACACCCGCGTCGGCGAACGGCACCGGAGAGCGCGTCCGCTCGCGCCTGGGACAATGCCTCCATTCAACGCCGTAGAAAGGATCGCTATGCCGCGGCGAAGCGGCGGGCTCCTCGAACCAGTGACGTTCGCCGCGAAAGGAACGGCGAGGCGCAAGCAGAACCGCAGCAGCCAGGCCGGCCGGCGCCGATTCCAGGATAACGTGCGCATTGGTCCCGCTGACCCCAAACGCGCTCACGCCGGCGCGGCGTGGCTGGCCGGTGCCGGGCCAAGCGCCATGGGATGCTGCGACGCGCACCGCGACGTCCTCCCACGCGACGTGGCGGCTCGGGGTCTTGAAGTGCAAATGAGCCGGTATCTCGCCGTGCCAAAGCGCGAGCACCGCCTTGATGAGGCCGGCTACACCGGCAGCGGATTCCAGGTGGCCAAAGTTGGTCTTCACTGAGCCCACGAGCAGCGGGCGGCCGGCCGGGCGGCCGGAGCCAAACACTTCGGAGAGCGCACCGATCTCGATGGGGTCGCCAAGCGCCGTGCCGGTGCCATGCGCCTCGACGTAATCGATGTCCCCCGCATTGAGTTGCGCGCGGGCCAATGCAGCCGAAAGCAAAGAGCGCTGCGCGGCGCCGCTTGGCACCGTGAAGCCCCCCGCCGGACCGTCCTGGTTCACCGCCGAGCCGCGGATGACAGCGAGGACACGGTCGTTGTCGCGCTGCGCGTCGGAGAGACGTTTCAGAACGACCAAGCCGCAGCCTTCGCCGCGCCCGTAGCCGTCGGCCGCGGCATCGAAAGTTTTGCAGCGTCCGTCAGGCGAGAGCATTCGTGCGCGCGACAGGGCGATGGAAGCCTCGGGGGCGAGGATCAGGTTGACGCCCCCGGCAAGTGCAAGGTTGCAGTCTCCGGCACGCAGGCTCTGGCATGCGAGGTGCACGGCCACGAGCGAGGAGGAGCACGCTGAGTCGACTACCATACTCGGGCCGCGCAGGCCTAGAAGGTATGAGACGCGGCCGGCAGCCGCATTGGGCGAATTGCCGGTGACAAAATACTGGTCTAGGGGCCTGGCGGCCGCGGCCTTCCTGAGAAGATGCGCGTAATCGTTGTTGGTGAGACCCACGAAAACACCGGTGGAGTTAGGCGCCAGGCGGTCAGCCAGCCGGCCGGCGGCGTCCAGCGCCTCGTGCGCCACCTCGAGGAGCAGTCTTTGCTGCGGGTCGATCGCGGCCGCCTCGCGGGGCGACAGTCCGAAGAACGCAGCATCGAAGCGGTCAACCTCATCGAGGAACCCGCCAGAGCGTGTGCAGATGCGACCGGGCATTTCGGGGTCGGGATCGTAGAGCGCATCCGCGTCCCAGCGGTCGTCGGGCACGAGGCGCACGGCATCGACGCCCGAACGAAGCAAACGCCAGTATGACGATGCGTCCCTAACGCCACCGGGGAACCGGCAGCCGAGGCCGATGATGGCGATGGGGTCTAGACGGGCGCGTTCGGCCGCCTCGAGCTTGGCCGCCGCCTCGTCGAGAGCCCGCAATACGCGAGCCGGGCCGGACAGAGCGGAGTCGGAGGAGGAGCTCATTTGAAGTAGCGGGATTTGAAGTCCGAATGGCGGCAGCCGCTTGCCAAGCCTACACTCTGAGCCAGCGGCGGGCCAGTCCCGGGAGCGCCCCGCTGCAGCGCAACGAGCCGACGGCTCCTCCCTCGCGCTCAAACATGACCTCGACGCATACCCCCTCAACCGCGAAGCGGTCGCCGCCGCAAGACAGCAGCCGCCCGCGCGAGTAGCCCGCAAAAAAGAGCTCGCCGCCTCGGTCTTCGAACTCCCATTCGTCTCCCGTGCCCTCGGCACGGAAGCGGCCGGTGTAGTCCCCCGGCCGGAGGGGCGGCGCGAGCGGCGCCATCGGCGGCAGGCCAAGAAGGTCAGTGATCGACCGGTAGGTTTGGGGCCAGGCATTCCCAAGGGGATCGCGGGAGAGCTTCAGCCCCTGAAAGCGGGCGAACATCCCGTCGCTCACCTCCCGCACATCGCGGAAATACTCCAGCACCTCCGAGAACGTTATCCGGCCGAGCCGCCGGCCGCGGGGCGTCGCCCTCAGCTGCTCGAGGAGAAACTGCTCGAACCACGGCTGGCGCTCGGCGCAGATCCTGCGCAGAGCGTCGTCGGGCTCGGCGGCGCGCAGGTGAATGAGCGCGGGAGCCAAAGGCTCAATCCGTTCCAGCGTGCGGTCAAAATGTGCGTCTATCTCGCCTCGCGGCCAGTCGAGCAGCAACTGGGTGCCGACGGTGGTCTGGAACAGCGTGCTTTCAAGGATGACCGTGCCGCCGGCGCCGCAGGCGGCTGCGAGCGCAGACCAACCGTCGAGCGCACGGGCGAATAGACCGGCCGCGTCGCCGGCACCGGTGCGGATCGACCGCACCTGGGCGTCGTCGAGCACCGGATGGCCTTGCTCGTGCTCGTACCACCAGCGTGCACGCGCCCCCAACGAGGCAAGGTGCAGACAAAGGCGTTGGGCGGTGGTGGATTTGCCGGAGCCCGGGATGCCATCGATGAAGACGAGGCGCACGGGCGTCATGGTATGGGTGGAACGGACGAGACCGCGGGAATCACGATGGGCGAGAGGTCGGAAGTGCGCAGGCGGGCGGGACCGTTCATGCCTTGCGCGCAAGGGCCTCTAGCCTGGCGAGCCGTGCGGCAAGGGCGGCCTCGAATTCGGCTTCGCCAGATCCCGTGTGCTCCGCCGGAGCGCCAGGGCTAGCATCGGTACCCGCCGAGCCAGTCCAACCGAACACTGTCGCGCCCAGATGATCGGCCAGCACCTCTATATTGGCGTGGTCGAAGGCGAGCGTCGCGGGAAGCTTGCAGGCAAAGATACGGGCGAGCCGGTTGCGCAGTTCGACGGCCATGAGTGAATCCATCCCGAGTGCGAAAAACCCCTTCCGGGTATCCGGAAGGCGGCCGTCGCGGAAGCCGAGGACGGCCCCTGCCTCGCCCTGCAAAAGGGAAACGAGGCGCGGACGGCGCTCCGCAGCGGGAGCGGCCTGCATTTCCACCACCGCAAGGGCGGGCACGGCATGCGTAGCCGTTTCGGCCGCCGCAGACTCCGGGGCAAGGCATGCGAGGAGGGGGCGCGGGCCGCGCAATTCAAAAAGTTCGCGAAACACCCGCCAATCCACCCGCGCCACAACCGCCTGCGTAACCCCGCCACCAAGCAGGACGTCAAGCGCGGCCAGGGCCTCCTCCGCCGGCAATGCCGCCACGCCACACCGGGCCAGCCACGCGCCGGCTTCGCCGCTGGCCATGCCCTCGCCGGCCCAGGGGCCCCAGTTGACGCTCAGCGCCGTTAATCCGTGCGCTCGACGGTGGTGGGCCAGCGCATCGAGAAAATGATTTGCGGCGGCGTAGTGCGCCTGGTTCTTCGCGCCCCAGACAGCCGCAATCGACGAGAAGAGCACGAAAAAATCCAGGTCGAGGCCACGCGTACCCTCGTGCAGGGTCCAGGCTCCGGCAACCTTGGGCCGCATAATGTGCTCGATCCCGGCGGGCGTTAGCGACTCCAGGGGATCGGCGGCTGAGAGACCCGCGCAGTGAACGATGCCGCGCACCAAGCCCAGGGCGTCGGCGGCCTCGGCCAGGGCGCGGTTGACGTCTCCGGGTTCGGCGGTATCGGCCTGGAGAGTGAGAACCCGCGCGCCCGCGGCCCGCAACTCCTCAATCGCCGGCTCCGCCGCGCCCGAGAGCGCGCTGCGGCCCGTCAGCATCAGCTGGCGCGCGCCGTGATGCACCAGCCAGCGCGCCACCTGCAATCCCAGTGCGCCAAGGCCGCCGGTGACCCAGTAGGTCGCGTCGGCGCGCAGGTGCAGGCCGGCCGACTTCGGCAAATCGCGGCGTACAAGCCGCTGAACGAGCCGCGCCCCCGGGCGCAGTGCAACCTGGTCCTCGCCGTCGGGACCCAGCAGTTCGTCGGCAAGGGCGCCGATCGCGCCCATTCCTTCAGTGCCCGGCAGGTCGACCAGCCCACCCCACATTTCCGGATGCTCAAGCGCCACCACCCGGCCGAAGCCCCACAGCGAAGCCTGCGCCAGTTCGAGCATCTCGGCGTCACCGGGCGCGGCTGGAACGGCCCCTTGGGTAACCACCCACAGCCGCGCGGCAGCCGCAGGCGCGAGGAGCACAGCCTGCACGATCGCCAATAGCTTAAGGCATTCGGCCTCGGGAGCCGCGCCCGGGCCGGCAACGAACACGATCCCGCGCCACGATCCGGGCACGAAATCGTTCGACAGTTGCGCGGTCTGCCCGCGCCGGTGCAGCTCTTCTGCTAGGAGCGCTGCAGCGGGTCCGAGCGGGCCGACCACCAGCCATGCACCGGCGGCAGCGGGAGTCGCGCCAGCCGCCCGCGGCTGCGGATTCCAGCGAAGCTCGTAAAGGGCATCGCGCAACGACTCACCCGTCGCACGCTGCATTTGTCTGCGGAAATACGCGGCGAGGATGCGCGGCGCGGCGTCGCGGTCTGCATCCGACAACGCCGCGTCCGACCGCAGGGTCGAAACAGCCCATTCGAGATCGGCCTCGTCGATGGCAGCCGGAGCCGCGACGCCAAGTTCATCGAACCAGTGGCGTTGCCGTTCGAAGGGATAGGTGGGCAGCGCAACGGGCGGACCCGCGATTCCCGAATGCACCCGCCTCCAGTTGACGGAAGCGCCGCGCACCCATGCGCGACCCGCGACGTCGAGCATCTGCGCCCAGTCCCCGCGCCCCGGCCGCAGACTGGGGAGCCAGTCGGACTCGCCTCCCGGCCACCCATCCTGGCCGAATGCCAGCAGCGTGCCGCGCGGGCCGATCTCGACAAAGAGATCGATGTTCTCGCGGGATAAAGCCTCCATCGCGGACGCGAAGCGCACGGGCTTCCGAATCTGTTGCACCCAGTAGCCGGGATCGGTCAGCTCCTCGCGCACAGCGCCTCCGGTGACCGACGAAACAAACGCGCATTGTGGAGCCCGAAAACCCACGCCTGCGGCGGCGTCGCCGAAGGCCGCAAGGATCGGCTCCATCTCGCGGGAGTGGTAGCCCCGCTCGACCTCGAGCAGGTTAACGCGCAGTCCGGCGGCCTTGAGATCCGATGCGGCCGCCGATACCGCGGTCCTGCTGCCGGTGAGGACGACTTGGCGCGGGCTGTTGACGGCGCCGATTTCAACTCCGTGGCGCGCGAGAACGGCCGCGACATCCGCCTCGGTTCCCTGCACCGCCGCCATCGCTCCGGAGCCTCCATGCTCGGCCATGAGGCGCCCACGCACGACGATCAGCCGCACCGCCTCATCGAGCGAAAGCACGCCGGCCACACATGCTGCGGCGTATTCGCCAATGCTGTGGCCGGCGACGGCGTCGGGGACAACCCCCCACGCCGCCCAGAGCTTCCCGATGGCGTACTGCACGGCGAAGAGCGCAACTTGGCCGAACTCGGTTCGCGAAATCCGATCGTCGGATGCCACAACCTCCAGAAGCTCCCAGCCGGCGCTGGCGCTCACGAGCGCGCGGCACTCATCGAACGCGGCGCGGTAGACCGGGCTGGTGGCATAGAGTTCGAGACCCACACCCGGATAAAGCGAGCCCTGGCCGGAAAAGAGAAAAGCGATCCGGGGGCGTTTCCCGACGCTCCCGAGGCACAGTCCGGCGGGCGCTTCGCCGCGCGCGAAAGCCGCGAGGCGTTCTGCGGCCTCGGCGCCGTGCGCGGCGAACACCGCAAGGCGCTGCGGCATTGCGACCCGGCCTAGCGCGGCTGTTCGGCACACGGCGGACCAGGCCGGCGCGTCGCCACGGCAGAGCATTTCATCGTAACGGGCGGCAAGCTGGCGCAGGGCGGCTTCGGTCCGAGCTGAGAGCACGAGCACCTCGCCGCCTCGGCTGGCGGCGGACGCCGCGACGACGGTCGGGGGGGCCTCGCCAACCACGACGTGGGCATTGGTGCCGCCGAAGCCGAACGAGCTGACACCTGCGATGCGCGTGCCGTCGGCAGCTGGCCAGTCGGTGAGCGAGTCCGGCACGGTGAAGGCTCTGCCGTCCAAGGCAATAAGCGGATTGAGTTTCCGAAGATGAAGGTGAGGTGGTATCTTGCGGTGGCGCAATGCCAGCACGACCTTGATCAGGCCGGCTATGCCAGCGGCGGCCTCGAGGTGGCCGACGTTTGTCTTGACCGAACCAATCCAGCAATGCTGCGACGGAGCCCGGCCCTCTAACAGAACTCCCTTGAGCGAATTGACCTCGATAGGATCGCCCAGGGCTGTGCCGGTGCCGTGGGCCTCGATATAGCTGATTGCCGAGGGCACGAGGTGGGCGTCCCGAAGGGCGCCGCGCAGGACGGCCTGCTGAGCGGGGCCGTTGGGCGCGGTGAGGCCGTTGCTTCGGCCGTCCTGGTTCACGGCGGTACCACGAATCACCGCAAGGATGCGGTCGCCGTCGCGCTGGGCGTCTGCGAGGCGCTTGAGCACTACCATGCCACAGCCCTCGCCGCGCACGTAACCGTCGGCCGACGCGTCAAAGGCCTTGCAGCGGCCGTCGGGCGCGAGCATGCCGGCTCGCGCAAAGATGGACGTGAGGTCGGGCGCGAGCAGGAGATTGACGCCGCCGGCCAGCGCCATGGTGCATTCGCCGGAGCGGAGGCTGCGACAGGCCTGGTGCACCGCGACGAGGGAAGACGAGCACGCGGTGTCCACTGCCCAGCTTGGGCCGCGCAAATCAAGGATGTACGACAGGCGGTTGGCAGCGATGCTGAGGGCGCTTCCTGTGCCGGAGTATGCGTCGGAACCTCCGGAACGCTCGGCGATCAGCCTGGCGTAGTCGCTGCCGCTAATGCCGATGAACACGCCTGAGCGGCTTCCGCCGAGCAAGTCGGGAGCGAGGCCGGCGTCTTCCAACGCTTCCCAGCCGACCTCGAGGAGCAGGCGCTGCTGTGGGTCCATGAGGTCGGCCTCGCGCGGGGCAATGCCGAAAAACTCCGCATCGAATCCGTCGACTGCACCAAGAAAACCGCCCCAGCGGGTGGCCGGATCACCATCGGCGCGCCAGCGCACCGGAGGTACCGGGCCTATGGCATCGACTCCTCCGGCCAGCAGCCTCCAAAAGGCCTCTGGCGAATCGGCGCCGGGAAAGCGGCAGCCAATCCCGATGATCGCGACGGGACCGGCGGCGGGATCGACAGGGGCTTCGTCGGGCGGCAGCGGCTCGCAGGCGACAGCCGTGAGGTGCTCGGCGAGAAGACGTATGCTGGGATAGTCGTAAAGAAGGGTCGGAGGCAGGTGGCGCCCCAGCCATTTCTCCAGTTCTCCGGAGAGCTCGACCGCGGCAAGCGAATCTAGGCCGTAACGGGAGAAGGGCTCGCGCGGGTCGATCGCGGCCGCGGGCAGCTTGAGTCGGCGGGATATCTGCACGCTGAGCCACGTCTCGATGACGGCGTTTTCCAGGGCATGTTCCGCCGGCGGCGCAGCGGCCGCCTCCGGAGGCTCCGTGCCAGGCGCCGCAGCGAGACGCCATTCGCCGACGAGCTCGAGCTGGCCGTCCAGAAAGAGCGCGCGGCATGCGCGCCGCCGGACCTTCCCGCTTGAGGTCTTGGGTATCGTGCCGGGGCGCAAAAGGGCCACCGCATGGACAGGCAACTCGTGCTTTTCGGAGACGGCCCCGCGGATTGCGGAAACGACCTCGTCTAAGTTGAGCCGGCGCAGGTGCGTGCGCTCGACCTCCTGCACCACGACCAGCACCTCGTTGCCGTCCACCTCTATTGAAAAGGCTGCGCCCCCGGCGGGGCGCAGCGACGGATGGCTTTTCTCAACGCTCAACTCGATGTCCTGCGGATAGTAATTGAGGCCGCGGATGATGATCAGGTCCTTAAGCCGGCCGGTGATGAATATCTCGCCCTCGTCGATGAAACCGAGATCGCCCGTGCGAAGGAACGGCCCATCGCCGGTGCCGGCAATGTGCGCGCCGAAACAAGCCTCCGTTTCGGCCGCTCGGCCCCAGTATCCCTGGGCGACCGAGGGGCCCGAGAACCAGATTTCTCCGACCTCGCGCGGCTCGCACAGGCGGCATGTCTCCGGATCCACGATGCAGTAGCGGTTGTCGACCTGGCCCCTCCCGCAGCCGACGATAGGCTGGACGCCCGGCGCACCCGGCTGGGCGGGCACGACGCGGTGCCGCGCCAGCTCGTCGGTGACCACATAGCAGAGGCGCGTGGTCTCGCCGCGCGGCAAGGCACAGACCTTAAGCGACGCCTCGGCGAGGCCGTAGCCGGGCGACACGGTGAGCGGCGAGAGGCCGCACGGCGCAAAGGCTTCGTTGAAGGCCGCAAGAGTCTCGGCCCGGACGGGTTCGGCGGCGTTGAGCGACAGGTGCCACGAGCGCAAGTCGAACCCCGCGCGCTGCTCCGGTGTCGTGGATGCGACGCAAAGGTCATAGGCAAAATTGGGCGCTGCGCTGTGGGTTCCCCGATAGCGCGTGATGGCCCGCAACCATCGCGAAGGACCCTGCAAAAAGGCGGGCGGCGGCAGCATGACACACGTGAAACCCTTATACAGCGGCATGAGCGCACCGTAAATGAGCCCCATATCGTGGAAGATGGGGAGCCAAGTGACCATCACACTCTCGGGCGTGTGGTCCCAGCCGCGGTCCAGGTCGTCGAGGGTGACGAGCAGGTTTCGGTGGCTGACCATGACGCCCTTCGGGGTGGTGGTGGAGCCCGAGGTGTACTGAAGGAACGCGAGGTCCGAAGGCCGGATATTCGGCTCGCTCCAATCGCTGTCGCTCGCGGCATCGAGCGCGTCCGTGGCGAGCCAATGGAGCGCCTTTAGCTCGGGCGTGTGCTGCAGGCGTTTCTCGATCTCCGCCAGAACCGTCTGGTCCGTCAGGACGAGGCGTGCTCCGGCATCGGCCGAAATCGTTTGGAGCCGCGTGTCGGTACGGTTGCGCTTCGGCGGGTAGCTCGGCACGGCGATAACGCCGGCGTAGAGGCACCCGAAAAATGCGGCCATGAACTCGAGCCCCGGCGGATAGAGGAGCAGCGCGCGGTCGCCAGGATCCGCTAAGGTCTGGAGCCTGGCGGCGATCAAGCGGGCTCGTTCGTCAAGCTGCGCAAACGTGAGGTTTGCCCCCTCGTTTTCCCCGTCGGGAAGGAACACAAAAGCCCGCCGCGCCGCGTCGTTTAATGCACGGTGCCGCAGCATTGCAACTAAATGCGGGAAAGGGGATTCGGAAAAAGGAGCTGCAGGAATCGCCACGCGAGGCCACCATGGCCAAAACGGCGCCGATTCCAAGTCTGTATTTGGTCCGCCTGTCGCGTGATTCGCAGCCAAAAAGCGGACTCCGTTCCCGCCAATAAGGCTTGTCTTGCAGCCGTTGATTTCAGAGATGGACGCGACGCCAGAGACTGCACAAGCCTGCGCGCCCCGAATCCGGTCTTTCCCGAACCGTCGGCCCTCTCAGGTCTTCTCACATGTCCACCGAACCAGAAAACGACACCACCGTGTATCAAGTGGTCCTTAACCACGAGGAACAATATTCGATCTGGCCGGCGGACAGGCCGCTGCCGGCGGGATGGAGCGCGGAGGGCACAAAAGGTGACAAGGCCACATGCCTCGCCCGAATCAAGGAGGTATGGACCGACATGCGGCCGAAGAGCCTGCGCGGAGGCGGGTGATGACTGAATCAACGGCGCGGCGGCAGCCTGCCGTCGCCTGGTTCACGACGCCGCGGCCGTCCGACCGGCCTCGGTCCCGTTTGATCTGCCTTCCGCATGCCGGAGCCGGAGCATCAATCTTCTTCGCCTGGGGCGCGGCATTCCATGCATCTGGCATCGAAGTGCGCGCCGTGCAGTATCCCGGCCGCGAAACCCGGCTCGCCGAGCCGCTTGTTGCTTCGGCTAAGGTCATGACCCATCTGCTCGCCGACGCATGGCCTGCGCTGAGCGGTGGCGCACCGTGCGCGCTGTTCGGACACAGCATGGGAGCGCTTCTGGCTTACGAACTGGCGCTGGAGCTGGCCCGGCGGGGGATCAAGGATCCACCGCGCCGCCTGTTCCTGTCGGGCCGTAATCCTCCCACCGCTCCGCCGAAGCTGCCTCCGATCCACCACCTGCCCGACGCGGCGTTCAGGGACGCTGTCGCGGAACGCTACGAAAGCCTGCCGCCGGAGGTGCTGGCCGAACCAGAATTGATGGCGCTACTGACGCCGATCCTGCGTTCGGATTTCCAGCTGGTGGATGAGTATCGCTGGCAGCCGCAGGCGCCGGCAGCTGTGCCGCTTACCATACTCGGCGGCACGCGCGATCCGTGGACGACTGAGGCGGAATTGAAGGGCTGGGGGCAATTCACGACCGCGCCCTGTCACGTGCGCATGGTCGCGGGCGATCATTTCTTTCACCAGAGGGAGCGGGGCGCCGTGATCGAAGCCTTGCGGGCGGAGCTGGAGGCAGACGGACTGGCGAGTCCGACGGCGGCTCGGCGCTCTCTTGCCATTGGCGAGCAAAAGCCGTTCTGATTGTCCCATGCGTTCTCGATCGGCTCTTCGACTCGATAAGGTGCGGCGGGCATCCCTAGTCCTTTCCGGTCTCGCGGCGCTCGTATGCGCGTGGGCAGGCTGCACGAAGGTCCGTCAGCTGTTCCCCTCGGAGCTGATGGCCGACCAGATCCATATTCTGATATGGGACCACTATTTGCCGAGTGACGTAATCGAGGATTTCGAGAATGAGACCGGCATCGCGGTAATCGTGGACCATGACATTAACTCAAATGACGACCTGCGCGCCAAGCTCTTGGCGAAACCGGGTTACTACGATTTGGCGATGCCATCGGCCTTCATGGCGAAACTGCTTCTCAGCGATAAGAGGAACCTATTGCAACCGTTCAACCGAGCGATGCTGACCAATCTCAAGCACATCGACCGGCAATATAACCCGAAGTTTGACAGCCACAACGACTGGCTCGTGCCCTACATTTGGGGTGCGACCGGCATTGCGTACAACAAGCGCACGACGGAAGTGTTTCCGCGGAGTTGGACGGACCTCTTCCCCCCATCCACAGTGGCGGCGGTGGATCCCGGGGCCGAGCACGTCCCCGACCTGGAAGAGATCCGGAGCCTCGTGGAGCCGGGCAAGCGAATCGCGCTAATGGATGACGGCCGCTTCGTCCTCGCGTCAGTGCTGTTGGCGCAAGACAAGGATATCGAGCTGAACAGCGCCACCGAGAAACAAATCCGCGCGGCCGGAGAATATCTAAAGAGCATAGGCAACCAGATTGTGTTTATCGACTCCACTAACGAATCGAAAATCCTCTCCCTCGGACTGGCAGACATGGCGCTCGCGTGGACCAGTGACGCCACGGTCGCCATGGTCGGAAACAAGGAACTGCGGGTTCCACGAAATCTGGACATTCGGTTCGCGCTTCCGGAAGAGGGAACCATTGTATCCCGCAAATGCTTCGTCCTCGTGAAGGGCCCCAATAGCATTGGCGCCGAGAAATTCCTTAACTACCTGCTTAGGCCGAACGTGGCCGGACGGGTGACGAGCTATTCCTACTGCGCGACCACGGTAAAGGATGCGTCGTACTACGTCGAGGGGGGGATCCTCAACAGCCCCTCATTCTTCCTCCATCCCACACCTGAGAAGAACTTTTTCCTCGAGGATACCGACAGCAAGACGGACGCGCTCTACGCCGAAGTGTGGAATGAAGTCCGAAGCGCGCTGCACCCCAGGGTCTACACCGGGACCAAATGACGGCGGAAGGAGCGACCGGGCCGCGCCAGGCAAATCAGCCACCGAGGTGTTCGCAAATGAACCGCACCGCCTCCGGTACGCCGTTTTCCTGATCGAGAGCCCTGCTCACCCCGTCGACGCGGCGCCGCATTTCCCGGTCGGTCGCCGCGCTGCGCATCGCCGCGGCCAATTCGTCCACACAACCACGCGCGATCAGTCTCTGCTGGCTGATCGGCTTTGGGCCCCATCCGTTGCGCGCCACGACCGCGCCCCAGAACGGCTGATCGCCGCTGAGCGGACAAGTGACCAGCGGCCGGCCAAGACGAAGGCCGAGCGCCGTCGTGCCCGCCCCGCCGTGGTACACCAGGGCGCTCACCCTAGGGAACAGCCACCGGTGGGGCACATCGTCGACCAGTAGGACCGAGTCGGGCAGAGCCCTCGGCACGAGGCCGCCCCACCCGCCGACCAGAACGGCGCGCTGACCCGCCTTTACAGCCGCTGCGATCAGGATCTCCGTCAGCCGCCCCGGATCGTTGCTCACCATAGAGTTGAAACCGATATAGAGAGGCGCCGGGCCCGCCGCGAGAAACGCCTCTAGTTCCACCGGGGGTGAATACGCGGCCGGCTCGTCAAGGAACCAATATCCGCCAGCCCAGTATTCGGGCGGCCAGTCGGCCGGGCGCGGGACGACGTGATGGCTGAAGCTGTAGGCGATCGGGATGCGCTTTCCGCGCAACTGCCAGTAATCGTGCCAGCGCCGCGGCCTAAAGCCAAGTGCCGCCTGGCACCAGCTACTTAGGTTGCCGTCGGCCGACCGCCACCCTATGCGGTAGAGCTGATAGCTGAGCTTGTTGCCCCAGCCGCCCCAGCCGATCTTTGGAGCGCCGGGAGGCGGAAAGGCGCGGGTGGGAGACATGTTTGGGACGACCGAGGTCATCAGGGCGGGAATGCCGAGCCGGTGGGCGATGTGGTTGCCCGCGACAAGCATCGTGTCGTAGATGAGCGCGTCCGCGCCCTGGGAGGCGTGCCAGCAATCGTCGAGCATCGGGCGCACAAATCGCTCAAATCCCTGCTGGGGCGCCACTTCGTTCGCCACAGCGCGGCGTCCCTCCTCGGAGCTCAGAAAGCTGCGCCAGTCAATCCGCAGAGGCGAAAACCCGACGCCGTGGCCGCGAATCCATCCGCCGAAACTCGCATCCGCGGCCAGCGTCACCGTGAAACCCGCCGCCTTCAGCCCAAGCGACAGCGCAAGGAGCGGCTGCACGTCGCCGCGAACCCCGAATGAAAGGATCGTAATCCTGGTTACAGCCATGGCGGCCCGGGGGGCGCGGTGAACGGACGATCGAGTATTGGCCGGCAAACGACAAGCCGAGGCGCTGGCAGCCGGCTAACGCCTTGGCGAGGGCGAATTCGCACGCGGGTTGCCGGACAAACCGGCCGCGGTCGAGCCGTCACCCTTTTCGGTGCCGTCGAGGATGATAGGCAGCCGGTCCTCGCCCCCGCCGATGATGACGATTTTTGAATTGGGCGACTTCGCCAGCTCAAGCGTGGCCTCGATGCCCTTATAGCGCAGGTATTGTTCGAAATCAGGGAGGCACGACATGACCGTGTCCTGGAACTTGAGGATGCCGCCGGCCTCAATGGACTTGCGTTCCGCTTCCTTCTTCTCGGATTCAACGCGGTATTGGTATTCCTCCAGGACCTGTTGTGCGCGAAGCTTGGACTCAATGGCCAGGGCGACGGTTGGGGGAAGCGTCACCCCTCGCAGCAGCACGTCGTCGAGGTAGACGTAATGGGCGGCAAGCTGGGCGCGGGCCTCCTGCTTGATCGACTCGGTGATGAAACCCTGGGTGTCGTAAATCTCCTCAGGGGTGTATTGGCCGAAAACGTAGCGGCATACCGACTGTACGTCCGGTTTGACCACGCGTTCGATGTAATCGGGCCCTATCCTCTGGTGAAGCAAGCCAAGCACGGCCTTTTCCGGCCGGAATCGGATCGAGACCTCGACCTTGATTGAGAGGCCGTCCTTGCTGAGCACGAAGAAACTGTCCGGCACCTGCTGCAGCCGCAGATTGTAGATATACATCGTATCCCAAGGGAAAATGACCCGCAGGCCCTCCTTGTAGTAAGTGGTCTTCGGGGTCACGACTTCTATCAACTCGCCGTCGGCCATGCGCGTCTCGGCCTCAGTAACGGTTCCGCCAAAAAAGAGCCGGTAAAGCACGCCGGCTTCACCGGGGCCGATCTTGATGAAGATGCTCTGCCAGAAGATAGCCACGGCGAATGCAAACGCGAATCCGACGAGGACGATGACGAGCGTATTCTCCCTCCAGACCTCCCGGGCGTTTCGAAGGAGGCGGCCGGGAAACCCGAACACGCCGCGAATGAAGCGGACGGGCCACGGGCGGGCGGGCTCGGGCGCGCCGTACGCGGAAAGGGGCGTTCCTCCGGTCGGGGCCCCAGCTTGGGCGTCCGCGTCCGTCTCGGGCCCCAAAGGCGTAGGCTCCGGTAATGAGGGAGGAGCGTCTTCGGGGGGCTCGTTCATTGAGGGGGAAAGGGTTGAGGGTAGCGCCAGGCCGAGCAGGGGAACAACCTAATTTGCGCCCGGTTTCTCCAGGCCAGAGGGAACGAACCGCCCCCACTCCATCTTGAACACTCTGTCGGCAACGTGGAAATACCGGTCGTCGTGGGTGGCAGCGATGATGGTCCTCCCCTCACTTTTGAGGTGAGGAAGGATCGTCTCGTAAAAATGCTTGCGGAAAGAAGGATCCTGGTCCGCGGCCCACTCGTCAAAAACCAGAACGTTCTTGTTCCCAAGCAACGCGACGATCAGCGCGAGACGCTTGCGCTGACCGGTGGAAAGGTTGAGCTGGGTAAAACGGCCGTCGGCCATTCGGGTCTTCGAGTCGAGTTCCATTTCGGCGAGCAGCTGATCGACCTGTTCCTGCTCGATTTGGTCCTGGCCGTAGAGACGGTCGAAGAGATGAAAGTCCGTGAACACCGCCGAAAACATGTTCCGATATCGGTGGTATTGGGACTGCAGGAGTGGTTTGCCGTCAACGAGGATCCGCCCCGAACGGGGGAAATAGAGGCCGGTAAGCAGCTTCAGCAGCGTGGACTTGCCGCTACCGTTGCCGCCCATGATGAAGAGGATCTCGCCGGCGTGAATCGTGGCGTCAAGGGGGCCCAGGGTGTAGCTTTGCGCGCCCTCGTTATCGGGGTACGAGAACTGGATCTGGTCGAGTTTGATCTCCCGAAATGCGAGCGGCGCAGGCAGAACTTCGAGATTCACCGGCGGATGGCGGGCCACCTCCTGATCCAGGCTCTCCTCCATTTTCTTTATGGTCTCGACGGAGACGCTGGCCCGCGAAATCTGCGGGACGACGCCCACCACCTCGGCCAAGGGGCCGAAAATAAACAGCATCACCGCGGTGACCTTGATGACAACGGACGGCTCGCATGTTGCAAGCCGGGGCAGCACAAAGATGACCGTGGCGAGCAGCACATAGAACGCAGAGTGCGTGATGATGGTCTTGTTCACGAACTGCTCGCTCGTCCTGGTGGTGAACATACGCACGTCGTGCGCCCGCGGCTTGAGGTAGTGGTCGAAGAAATCGCGGTTCTTTCCGGCGTCGATCTTGAGTTCCTTGAACCCGGAAAGCAGGTGGTTAAGCAGATCGAAAAATTCGTTTTCCACGCGCATGGTCTCCAGGTGCTGCTTTTTCGCCAGCGCAAGCACCGCGTTGAAGGTCAAAACGGCCACCGCGATGGCCGCCAGCGCAAGGAAGAAGGCCGTCATCGAAAGATAGGCGACGAAGGCGAATGAAACGACCAGCATTACGGCCGAAGAGGTGGCGTTGATCGTCATCGATGCGGTTCCCGATATGACCTGCGTCTCCTTGGAGAGGATCGTCATGAACTCCGGCTGGCCGATATTCTCGAAATAAAGGAGTTCCGCGCGCCGGATCTTGTCCGCCATCCGCACGCGCAGGCGCTCGACAATCTCCTCGGTAAGCCGGGTCGTGTGGTTTAGGCTGTAGCGCTTGGCAAGCATCAAGGCCACCAGCGCCAGCGCAAACAGAACAAGATACTGCACGCTGACCTGGTCGTGGTTGGCCATGCCGGCCGCTCCCAAAACGATCATCACCATGAGCCCGTTGACAATGCCGCCCGCGACGGTGACCACCGCGATTCGGGTGCCGTAAGCGCCAGATTCCCTCTTGAGAAAGCGGATAAACTCCATGCGTCGGGTTGATAGATGACGACAACCCCGTAAGCGTATCGCATCGCGAAATACGCCCGCGAGATTGGTTAGAGCATCCCGGCGACTTTCTCTCGCAGGCGCAGGCAGTGGCAAGGAAATTCCCGGACCGGCACGCGCGCCGTCGAAACGGGAGTCGATGGCGGTTTCAGCCCCGTGCGCGTCGAATATCGCGACCCAAGCGTCCAGGGCGTACGGGCGCATCGGACGCTGGCCCCGAAGGGGTCGCAGCAGATGCGGTCGCGGTCAGTGCCGCGGGAGCTGCAGGCGGGGCCTATGACCCGTGCACGTACGCGATCGATATCCAGGGATTATGGTCATTTTAGGGCCCCGGGGTTCCATCCGGCCGCGGGCGGGCAGGCCCGGAAATCGACCCTGGCGCTCCGCGCCCTAAGGAGACCCTTAGCCAGCCTTCGGGTCGCAAGATTGCTTCCCTCGCCGCAGGTTGCTTTAGGGTGCGCTTTGCCGTCGAATCACGAAGAATAAACTCTTGACTCGTCGCACACACGAGGAATCGTTTACACTAATCCAATCATGGAAAAGAAAAGGAGCGCTTCGAACATTCGGTCGAAACTCGCCGAGGCGCTCGATTCAGCCAATCAGGAGCCCAAGGATACGCAGACATCATCAACAATGACCACCACCGAAACCCTCGTGCCGTCGACTTCGGCCGATGCGCCCGTCACTTTGTCGCCTGAGAAGATAATCAACGGTTCCGTGCTCCTTGCCGCCGGCGCAGGGGCGATTCCCGTGCCCCTTTGGGACAGCGCCGTTCTGTTCGGTGTCCAGCTGAAGATGTTGGCGGACCTTTCCGCCGCCTATGGCAAGCCGTTCGACAAGAATATCGGAAAGTCGGCTGTCGCCGCATTGCTCGGCGGGATGGCCCCGGGGCTGATCGCCCGCGGCGCAGTCGGAGGCCTCCTGAAGACCGTACCCGGCGTCGGCTCCATTCTCGGCACACTGGCTCAGCCTGCATTTGCCGCGGCCGTCACCTACGGGATCGGAAAGGTGTTCGTGAAACACTATGAATCCGGCGGCACCCTGCTCACTTTCAATGCCAAGGAATTTAAAGATACCTTCACCGCGGAAGTGAAGACTGGCATGAAAAAGGTGTCCGAGTTCAAATATTAACCTACTGCTGCCATGGCCCTCACTACCATCCTCTACGTCGGAACGTGCGCCCTTGTCGCTTACTTTGGTCGGGAACGTAAATTCGGTTTTTGGGGTTATTTCGCCGCTTCGGTGGTGTTCCTGCCCATAATCGGATTGCTGCTTGTTCTGGCATCCGACAAGAAGGCGCGCCCGGCAGCTGCCGCGCCCGCTGCCTAATCGGGGTGCCCCGCATCCGTACGGCCCAAGGGGCTATGGCCCTTTGTGTCGTTCCTCTTCGGCAGGCCGGGTTGCCGGCATCTAAATCCGATGGAGTCGGTGCGTGCGGATGAAATCACGTTCGCGCCGTTGACCTCGTTGTGACCGTCACGTTCTGCAACGGAAAGGGCGGCGCCGGCAAAACAACCCTGGCTCTCCTGCTGGGAAGCGCGCTCGCCGATGCGGGCCGGCGCATCGGCATCATCGATCGCGACCCCCAGCGCACGGCGACACGCTGGATCGAAACCACCAAGCCCGCGTCGATTGAGATGGCTGTGGAGGGAGTCAATTACGAGGCGCTGATTATCGACACGCCGCCGCGCCTGGAGTCACCGCTCGTGCACGACAGCGTCCGGCAGGCTGACAAGGTGATCCTGGTGAGCTCACCCTCCCCGGCAGACCTCTGGAGCTCGCAGGACACGGTGAAGATGATCCGCGCGCACCACCCGTTGCAGAAGGCCGCCATCCTCTTCAACCAGGTGCAGCGGCAGACGGTGCTCGCCCGCGATCTCGAGTCGATTGCGGAGCGCATCGGCCTGCCAAGCTTGCGCCACAGCATCTCCCGCCGCCAGGCCTACCAGCACGCGCTGGTGCTCGGATGGAAGGCCCTCGATTCGGTCGCCCGCGAGGAGACACTGCAGGTGGCGCTCGAGATCATCACGTTCTGATCGCAGGCCGCGCCCAGCCAACAGCTCCGCCGGGGGCGGTCCTGCTCGGGGCGTGGGATGGCGCCCAAAACGCCCACGCCTTCCGGCCCGGTCACCAGTGAAGCTGAAGGCCGCTTGTCAGCAGCAGCTGGTCCTTCTTTTCGGGGTGCAGGGCCGAGATGATGGACACCGGAAACCCCGATTTCTCAAATGAGTTCGCGATCCTCGCCGGCAGGGGTCCGAGGGTGTTGTCGTAGTTGTACGTGGCCCCGACATCGAATGACAGATGATCGATGATCGGAAAGCTCAGGCCCAGATAGGAATTTATGTCCCAGACATCCCGGTCCGTGACCCCTATGCGGTATTTGAACCGCTCCTCCAGCGCCACGTGCGAATTAAACGTGTATTCCAGGTTTTCCAAAAACCCGACGGAGGCTATCCACTCGTTGTCAAAACGCGTGCCTTCCTCCTCGTTGACCAACGAAACCCCGGGTACGACGTTCAGCTTGGTACTCTTGGTGTCCACGAGCTTCCGCCCGTAGCCGATGACCTCCTCGAAGTAGTGGTCTATATAGGCAATCTGGTCCTCCTTGTAGGTCGACCGCGCGAACCAGAAGTCGACAGTCGAGAAAAGGTACTCGTAGGTCATCTCCGCCGAGCGGTTATTCATCACGGTTCCGGCCGGTTGGTAGTTGGCGTAGCCGTACGATCCCGTGAGGGAGAACACCGTCATCGGCGTCAACCTCAGCAGCATCCCCGTGATCTGCAGGGTCGACTGTTGGCCCTGCAACCCGGCCTGCGCGCCCGTCTGGATCGGTGAGGACGCCGGTATGCCCTCGAGCTTCCCCTGCTCGAACGTCGCCGAATTGTACGACCCATTGAGCGAAATTGCGCGTTTCCATACCGGTTTCTTCGCCTGCGCCCCGGCACCGGAGGCCGTTGCGACCGCAGCCTCCGGTTCGCCTTCGGGCGCGCCCGAGCTCGGAGCGGCGCCGCTCGTCCCCTCGTCCTCGGTGAGCTTGGTGGCGGAGGCCATTGCGGTTCCTAGGGCCGGCACGACCGGCGCTGACGGTGCAATATCGGCCTCCGGAGTGGCAATAGGTGCCACGATCTCCTCGGTTCGCTTGGCGATCGAAGCGGCCTCGATCACGACGTCGCCGACCATGTCCGCATGGAAATAGACCTTTCCATTCTCCTCCTTGGTGATCGTGCCTACGAGACGGGCTCCATTCTTCAGCTCCAAAGTAACGGCACCGGACACGGAAAGGGTCGCCGCGACCCCGACGAATAGGGCGAGCAAAAGCTTGTGCATGGTGGCGCGCATTCCTAACAAGGGGTGGGAAAATGCAAACCAAAATCTGGCCCGGCGACGCGGGCGCCGGCCCTCTTTCCGCGCATCTCGGGCAAAGCGTCCGGCATGGCGCCTAGATCCGAGCAGCGAAGTCTTGCAGTCGGGCGGCCCTGCTCAAAACTCGCGGCCTCAACGCCGCGTTCCGCACCGTCCAGGTGCTTGCGCCGCCCGCCGGCCCGCCCCAAATCCATGCGCATCATCTCCCATCGCGGCCTTTGGACGACCCCAGAGGAGCGGAACACCCCGGCTGCGATCGAACGCAGCTTCGCGGCCGGCTTCGGCATGGAGACCGATCTGCGCGACTGCTGCGGACGGCTTGTCGTCAGCCACGACCCGGCCGACGGTCGGGCCCTCGGCGCCGCGGAACTCTTCCGTCTCCACGCCGCGGCGGGAGGCAAGCTGACCCTTGCCCTGAACATCAAGGCCGACGGACTGCGCGGCCTTCTTCGCCCGCTTCTCGAGCAGCACCGTGTCGCCGACTATTTCTGTTTTGACATGTCCCCTCCCGAGGCGGTCGCCTTTCGGCGCGAGGGCCTGCGGTTCTTCACCCGAGAAAGCGAATTCGAGCGGGCCCCCGTGCTGTACGAGGCGGCGGCCGGCATCTGGATGGACCAGCTGGAGGTCGACTGGATCGCATCCGCGGACATCGAACGGCACGTCGCCGCCGGCAAGCAGGTTGCGCTCGTCTCTCCCGAACTGCACGCCCGCCCCCACCTCCCTTTCTGGCAGACGCTGCGCACGGCCGGCATCGGCGCCGCGGACGAGGTTCTGCTTTGCACCGACCACCCCGCCGCCGCCCGGGACTTCTTTCATGACTAGGATACAGGCCATCGTCTTCGACATGGACGGCGTACTGATCGACGCCAAGGACTGGCACTATGAGGCCCTCAACCGCGCGCTCGGCCTCTTCGGCTACACGATCAGCCGCTACGACCATCTCGTCACGTTCGACGGCCTGCCGACGCGCAGGAAGCTTGAGATGCTCTCGCGCGAGCAGCGCCTGCCTGCCGCCCTGCATGGATTCCTGAACGAGCTGAAGCAGGGTTACACGACGGAGCTCATCCACGCGCGCTGCAAGCCGCGCTTCCAGCACGAATACGCGCTCTCCCGCCTGAAAGCCGACGGCCTCGGCCTTGCCGTCGCCTCCAATTCCGTGCGCGCCACGGTTGAGCTCATGATGGAAAAAAGCCGCCTGAGGCCCTATCTGGACGCGATCGTCAGCAACCAGGACATCGCCCATCCGAAGCCCGCGCCCGACATCTACCTCAAGGCCGCGGCCGACCTCGGCGTGCCGCCCGAGGCCTGCCTCGTCGTCGAGGACCACCCCCATGGCATCGCCGCCGCACGCGCCGCCAATTGCCGCGTGCTCGTCGTGCAGGATGTCAACGACGTCACCTACGAGCGCGTCAGGGCCGAACTCGACCCCGTCCCATGAACCTCCTTGTCCTCATGGCCGGGCCCTCCGACAAATTCAGCGAGGCCGGCCACCGCTTCCCCAAGAACCTGGTCGAGGTCGCCGACCGACCGATCATTGAGCATGTGTTTGAGAACCTGCAGCCGCTGCTCGGGCCGGCGGACCGCATGATCGCCGTGCTCCGCCACGACGAGAACCTGCGCTACCACACCGACGGCGTCGCGCGGCTGCTGCGCCCGGCGGTCACGGTCTGCGAGGTGCCGAGCGCGACGGCGGGCGCCGCATGCTCGGCCTTGCTCGCGGTCGACGACATCGACAACGATGAGCCGCTCATCATCACAAACGGCGACCAGCTCATCCTTGCCGACCTGCCCGGCGCGGTTTCCGATTTCCGGGAGCGCCAGCTCGACGGCGGCATCGTCGTCTTCGAGGGCGTCCATCCCCGCTGGTCCTTCGTGCGATGCAGCGCCGGGCTGGTCGTCGAGGCCGCCGAGAAGCGCCCGATCAGCCAGCTAGCCACCGCCGGGTTCTACTATTTCGCACGGGGGCGCGACTTCGTCCGCGCCGCGGAGCAAATGATCCTCAAGGACGCGCACGTCGAGGGAGCGTTCTACGTCTGCCCAGTTTATAACGAGATGCTCCTCGCTGGCGCGCGCATCGGCATCCACCAGATTTCGCGCGCCTCCTACATCTCGCTTACCACGCCGCAGGCCGCCGCGGATTACGCCGAACGCCTCAAGGTTCGCCCCGACCGATGAAGCGGCGCCGTCTCTCCACGATGAAGAGGGGCTGGTTCATCGGCGACTTCAAGCCCACCGCCCACCGCACCCGTGAAGTCGAGGTAGCCGTCAAGCACTACCGCGCCGGAGACGCCGAGGCCGCCCACCGCCACAAGATCGCGCGGGAATTTACGGTGGTTGTGTCCGGAACCGTGAGCATGAATGGCCGCAAATTCGGGCCCGGGGACATCATCGTCATCGAGCCCGGCGAGGTCACCCGCTTCCGAGTTCTCACGGACGCCGTCACCGCCGTCGTCAAGATCCCCGGCGCGCCAAACGACAAATTCCCCGCGTGACCGCCCCCGCCCCGCTCAATATCGTCGTGCCGATGGCCGGGCGCGGCTCCCGGTTCGCGCAGGCGGGTTACCGCGATCCGAAGCCCCTCGTGGAATTCGGCGGCCGGCCCATGATCCAATGGGTCGTTGACAACCTCCGCCCCTCGCGCCGGCACCGCTTCATCTTCCTCTGCCTCGACGAGCATCTCGAGCGCTACCCCGCCCTGCGCACCCTTCTTGAGAGGCTCTGCCCCGGCTGCGCCATCGTTCGTGTGGCAGAGGTCACCCAGGGGGCCGCATGCACCGTGCTCCTCGCCCGCGACTGGATAGCCGATGGCGCCCCGCTCATGATCGCCAACAGCGACCAGTTCATCGAGCTGGCGATCGACGACTACCTGCAGGTCCTCGACGCCACCCGGGCGGACGGGATGATCATGACGTTTCGCTCCGACCACCCCAAGTGGTCCTACTGCCGCCTCCGCCCCGATGGCACCGTCGGTGAGGTCGTCGAAAAGAAAGTCGTAAGCAACCATGCCACGGTCGGGATCTACAACTTCGCGCGCGGCACCGATTTTGTCGCAGCCGCCGATTCGATGGTGGCGCGCGACCTGCGCGTCAACGGCGAGTTCTACGTCGCCCCGGCCTACAATCTGCTCATTGAACGCGGCTCCCGCATCCTCACCTGCCTCACCCGCCCGGACGGCACAGGCATGCACGGCCTCGGGACGCCCGAGGACCTGAACCTCTTCATGCAAACCGAGGTGTACCGCCGCCTTTCGTCCGAGGGGCCGGCCGGCCCGGGCCATTGAAAGGCCGCGGCCACTCCCCTTCCATGACCCGTTCATCGAAGCCCTCCACCCCGCCGCAGGTCGGCCGCGAGCACTATACCGGCGGTTACAGCGCAGTCGCGCTGGCGGGCTTGGCGGCCCGCCAGGCGGCCCGCGAGGCGGCCTTCTTCCTGCCCCGCCTGCGGCCAGGCATGCGGCTCCTCGACTGCGGATGCGGACCCGGCGCGATTACGGTCGACCTGGCACAGATCGTGGCTCCCGGCGAGGTGGTCGGCGTCGACGTGGAGGCCTCCCAATTCGAGTTTGGCCTGCACCGCGCCGCCGAGAGGTCCCTTACCAATGTTCGCTTCGCGCAGGGCAACCTCTATGACCTGCCGTTCCCCGCCGACTCGTTCGACGCGGTCTTCGTCCACGCTGTGCTCTACCATTTGCGCGAACCCGCGCGCGCCCTTGGCGAGATTCACCGGGTGCTCCGGTCGGGGGGCGTCGTGGGTGTGCGCGACGCAGACGCCGGCGGCGACCTGTTTTCGCCGCGTTCCCCGATCCTCGGGCGCGCGTGGGATTTGATGGCGCGGGTGCTCGAGCACAACGGCGGCGACATCCACCTTGGCCGAAAGCACCGGGCCCTGCTGCGCGCGGCCGGCTTCACCGGCATCGAGGCGTCGGCCTCATACGACCATTTTGGCACGCCGGAAAAGACCCAGGATGCCAGCATGTTCTTCGGCCACCTGCTTCTTCAGCCTGAATTCACCGCGGTGGCAGAGACGATGGGTTGGGCGACTCGCGCCGATCTCGAGGCGATGAGCGCGGCGTTCCGCGAATGGGGCGGGCAACCCGATGCCTTCTATGCCCGCGCCCGCTGTGAGGCGGTCGGCACCAAGCCGTGAGCGCCGTGCCCGAGGGGCACGGACCCAGAGGCCCGGAAAAGTGGCGCACCCGTAGGGATTTCTATTCCCCTTAAACAATTAGCTAGGGCACAAATAGGGCACACTCGAACCGTTGGATCGTGGAAAGGAGCTGTGCCCACCTTCTCAGCCGGAATCGCCTCAAGCTTCCAAACAAACGAAGTTATCGTCTCAGCCCAGGCCCGTGTGCTGCCGGTATCCGTTGGACACTAAAATGAATTGTTAATTGAAGGGGATCGCCAGAGCGACCTATCGCACAGCTGCAACTTCGTGCCAACCTCGGTTGCCAGGAATCGCCCGCGACCCTTTCGATGGAAAAAGAACGGGGTATCAGGGAAGATTGCGGGGCCAGGTAAGTACCACTAGTCAACATTTGTGTTGATTTCTTGTCTTTATCAAGCAAGCTCATCTTATGTGGTCCGAACGACAGGCAATCGAGCTGTTCCATCTCATGTTCGTCGCCCACTTAGGGCGCCGCGTGGACAAGGCCTTGTTCGCTATAAAAGGAGGCGGCAATCTCCGTTTTTTTTGTCGAAGCATTCGGTATTCGGAGGACCTCGCCTTCGACTTTCGAACGATGGCCACTGCGACTCTGACCAAGAACGTCGACACGATCCTCGCATCGACAGCTTTTGCGCAGTCACTCCGTGTCAAGGCGATCGACATTGAGCACGTTAAAGCGGCGAAACAAACCGACACTACCCAACGTTGGAAAGTCGGTATCCGTATCGCAGAGGGACCAGCAATCCCAACTAAAATAGAATTTTCCCGCCGCCATGGTTTGGACGAGGGCTATCTCCTCGAACCGGTGGATGCGGAACTTGTGCGCACCTACGAGCTATATCCGATACTGGCGCAGCACTATTCCGGTGAAGCTGCATTTCGGCAGAAGATCGGAGCACTCAGCCAACGTATAGCGACCCAAGCCCGCGATATCTTCGACTTGAAGCTGCTTCTCGACGGCGGGGCGGGAAAGGAAAAGCTGCCAGCCGGTGTGGCCGCGGAGATTCCCCAGGCAATTGAGAATGCAATGCGAATCAGCTTCGACGAATTCTCGGGACAGGTCTTGGCGTACCTCGGGGCCGAATACCAGGAATACTACGGCGCACGAAGGGTGTGGGAGGCGCTTCAACACGAGGTCATTAGCGCCCTAGAGCAGCGCCAGCCATGAATCAGCCCGAAGCCTTGCGCAGCATCCAGAAACTCGGAGTTTCGTCGTTTGAGACGCGGGACATCTCTGCGCTCTTGCGCGTTAGCCCTGCGAACGCATCCGTGCTGCTTTCTCGCCTCGCAAGCCGCGGCTTCGTTCGTCGGGTGAAACGCGGTCAGTGGGCCTTGGGAACGAACCCCAACCGCGAATCGCTCGCGGAGCAAGTGTCGGCGCCTTTACCCGCCTACATCTCATTGCAATCGGCCCTTTTCAGGCACGGCATTATTGAGCAGGTGCCTGAAATACTCTACGCCGTAACCCTAGGGCGCGCCCGCCGCTTGAAGACGCCGTCCGGCACGGTGTCTTTGCACCATATACCCCCAACGTTGTTCGGGGGGTATACGATAGCTGAAGACGGGACGAAGATCGCGACTGCCGAGAAAGCCCTGTTTGACCTCCTTTACCTTAGCCCCACACGCCTGCGGTTTTTCGCCAGTTTGCCCGAGATGGAGGTTTCACGATCCTTCCGTTGGTCGGAGATATCGCGTTGGACAAAAAAAATCGCAGGTAAGAGCCGCCGCGCCTTCGTCGAGAGGAAGACGTCCGAACTCAAGGCCATTGCCCGATCCCTGAAAGTGGCGCACCCGTAGGGAGTCGAACCCCAAACCTTCTGATCCGTAGTCAGATGCTCTATCCAATTGAGCTACGGGTGCACGTGGAAAGGGAAGAAAAAGCAGGTTTGGAGCCAGAAGGGCAAGCGCGAAGTGGGAAAGCCAAGACTGGACCCATCGGGTGGGGCCTCGCGGCAAACAACCGAATACCCCCGCATTTAGGCGATGTTCCCCGGGCGGGATTTTACCCACAGCCTCGCTGCTTTTTCCGGCAGCCCGGGTAGGGATACACCCCATGTATACCCAACCCGCTTTCCAGTAGGGTCGCTGCTATGGGGATATTGTCGGCACCATGGGTTAATAACGGATAATACCGTGCCGACCGCCATCGAATCTCCCAGGTCAATCGAGGCGGGGATTCCCGCGTGGCGCGGCTCCAGCCCCTCGGCCGAACCTTCCCTGGTGCTCAGACGCCTCGCTCTCGACAGATCCGGTCCCAAGCAGATCCTGGTCGTCGACGACGAACCGGAAATCCGCGGGCTCGTGGCGCGTTTGATCACCCAGGCAGGCTTCGAGGCCGACATTGCCGAAGACGGAGAGGAGGGTTGGAGAGCCCTTTGCACCACGGGCTACGACCTGGTGATCACCGACTATCTGATGCCGAGATTGAACGGGCTGAACCTAATCCGTCGGCTGCGGGATGTCTCTGCGGAGCCACCCTGCGTTCTGATCTCCTCCTGTCTCCCTGAGCCCGTTGCGACCGTGAAACAGCTGATTCTGCCGGGGGCGGTCCTCGAGAAGCCCTTCAAACCCGCCGTCCTGATCGAGATTATATATTCGCTGCTGCTGATGGGTACCTACGAGAACTTGTGAGACGGTGCGCGGCGGAAGGTGCATGGGGCTTTGAGCGCCGCGCCTCCGAATGAGGGTCAAGGATCGCCGCCCTGAGGCGCGCTGCCCTCGCGGCTACCGACCCCGGGATTGGCAGGGCAATCCATAGATGCAATCGCAGAGGTCTCACCGCCCTTCGCAGGGGGGTTTATTTCCGGAGCCATCTGCTTCCCGCCGAGCCCGGCGAACCTCCGCCGTCGCGGGGGAGATTCACTTGCGGCCGTTGCCAGCGCCACCGCCACCGCCCGAAGGATGTCCTCCTCCGCCACCGCCGCCCGAAGGGTGCCCTCCTTCACTGCCGTGGCCGCCCCCAGAGTCAGGGTGGCCTCCCGCGCTCGGGTGGACATACGAGCCGCCTCCGCGGTTCCTATACGATCCGCCGCCTCCCCCATCGACCCAACTGCCGTCTCCGAACCAGTCGCCATCGTCTCCGTAGGCAATCCCGACGCCTCCCCCTCCCCCACCCGGTCCGATGCAGCCCGTCCAGACGGAAAGCACGGCGGCGACGGCGAGAAGGGATGGGAATCGGCGGATGGTTTTTGCGTTCACAGGATTTTTGGGGGACGTACCCGTTGAAGGGATATTGCCCCATCCCCGGCTGCTTCGAAATGGGGTGATCACCCTCCCCGTCGGCCTCGCGCCCACGGGCGGTCCTGCTTGGCGCCGGCCCACGTACCCGAGGACGCTGCTAGGCGCCTTCCGGGCCGGAAGCCCGCCAGTCCACGAGTTCGAGCTGCATCAGCTTCCGCTCGTTGAAATAGTTCCAGTTGAGCTTCACCGCCAGATCGACCGGCGCCCCCATCGGGGGAATTCGGTCCGCCATCTTCCAGGCGACCCCGTTGAGCGCCCGTCCCCTCGCATCCTCCACCCAAAAACGAAAATGGCGCATCTTGAAGGTTTCCGGCCGCCTGCGGAACACGACCCTGCGCAGCCCGAAAACAGGTTCCGGGTTGGCCTGCCCGTACGGATGGAGCGAATCGAGCTCCGCCATGAGCCCCTCGCTGATCAGGTCGGCCGTGAGCCACGCCGCAATGGGGAGGCGGGCCTCCGTGATCCCTGAGCCCACCTGCGCCCGGACCGCCGCCGCGAACCGCCCCCGGAAGCCGTCAAGCTCCGCCTTGGGAAGCGACACGCCGACGGCCATCGGGTGGCCCCCCCAGCTCGTGAGCCCCTCGGGGCACGTCGCCAGGATATCCACTAGGCTCACCCCGTCCACGCTCCGCCCGGATCCCTTGGCCATGTCCCCCTCGTTGCCGAGGACGATGCACGGGCGATTGTAGTGGCGGGTGACCCGCCCTGCGACGATCCCGACGACACCGGGATGCCATGCCTCGCTGAAGAGGACGATCCCCGCGTCGCCCAGATAGTTCTCCTCAATCATCCGCTCCGCCTCCTCGGTGATCTTCCGCTCGATGTCCTGGCGCTCCCGGTTGAACAGGTCGAGCTGGAGCGCAGTCTCGCGGGAAAAGGCCGTGTTCTCGCTGAGAAGCAGCTCCACCGAAAGCGCGGCGTCGGCGAGCCTCCCCGAGGCGTTGATCCGGGGCCCGAGCCGGAAGGAGATGTCGACCGGCTGGATCTCCTGGGTGCTCGAGATGCCCGAGACCTCCATGAGCGCCCGGAGCCCGGGGCGCGCCGTCTCCTGGAGGATCCTTAGCCCGTTTTTCGCAAGGATGCGGTTCTCGCCAACGAGCGGGACCAGATCGGCGATCGTGCCCATGGCGACCAGGTCCATGTGGTCGCGCAGCCTGATGCGCGCCGCCACGGGGTGGTTCTCCGAGCGGAGCTGCTTCAGGAGGCCGTGCATGAGCTTGAAGACCAGGCCCACCGTGCAGAGGTGCTGCCAGGCGGGCTGGGCCGCCTCGCCGCCCGGGCCCGCCACATGCGGGTTTATCAGGAGCCCCTGCTGGAGCGGGCGCTCCTTGGAGCGGTGGTGGTCGACCACGAGGACGTCGATGCCCTTGCCGACCAGGTAAGCGACCTCCTCGTGCGAATTCGTGCCGCAGTCGAGGGCGATGAAGAGCGCGGGCTTGCCCACCTCGAGGGCTCGGTCGATGGCGCTCCGCGAGAGCCCGTAGCCGTCCTCCGAGCGGCGGGGAACGACGAAGGTCGGGGTGAGCCCGAAGCTGCGAAGGACGAGGACCAGGAGCGCCGTGCTGCTGACGCCGTCGACGTCGTAGTCGCCGAGGACCACCACCCGCTCGCGGGCGACGATGGCCGCCTTGAGGCGCGCCACGGCGGGGACGACGTTCCCCACAAGGAACGGATCCCCAAGCCGGGAGAGCTCGGGCCTGAGGAACTCGGCCGCGAGCGCCGGGTCCCGGTGCCCGGCGCGGATCAAGAGCTCGGCAATCACGGGCGCCACGCCCGCGCGCTTGCTCAGCTGCTCGGCCTCACCGGCCGGAATCGGCGTGTAAACCCAGAGCATCTGGCCGATGCCACGGTTAACGTGAGGCCTTGCTCGAACCCGTCCACTCGTACTTCGGCGCCACGTCGGAGTGGGCCTCGACGTGCTTGCGATCGCCCTTGTGCCACCAGTAGAAGACCTGGGCGGCCACAAAGATCGCGGAGAACGTGCTGGTCACGATGCCGACAAGGAAGGTGAAGGAGATGTCGCGAAGGACGCCGCTTCCGAAGAGGAAGAGCGAGAGGGCGGCGAGGAACGTCGTCGACGAGGTCATGATCGTCCGCGCGAAGACCTTGTTGATCGCGGAATTGACGACGTCGCGAAGCGAACCCGTGGGGTTGAGCTTCAGCTCCTCGCGGATGCGGTCGAACACGACGACGGTCTCGTTGATCGAGTAGCCGGCGATGCACAGGATCGCCGCCACCATGGGCGCCGAGAACTTGTGCCCGGTCAGCACGAAGATGCCGATCGTCATCAGGATGTCGTGCAGGATGGAGACCATCGCGCCGACGCCGAAGCCGAACTCAAACCGGAAGGCGATATAGAAGAGGATCGTCAGCATCGAGACGCCGATCGCGAGCGCCGCGTTCAGCATGATCTCGCGGCCAATGGAAGCGCCGACGTGCTCCTCGCCCGCCTTCACGAGCCCCGCGCCCGGGTAGCCCTTCTGGAGGGCGTCCAAGAGGATCTGCGACTTGCCCTCGGGCGTCTCGACCTTGAGCTGCTCGCCGCCGCCGCCGAGCGCGCTCTCGTGGGAGATGTTGATCTCGCCGACCTTGTTCGCGTCGGCGACCGAGCGGATCTGGGCATCCTCGATGCGTTCCTTGTACTGGACCGTGATCACGTCGCCGCCCGAGAAGTCGATGCCGAAGATGCGGTTGCCCTGGTAAAAGATCACGCCGAGCCCGAGGAGGACGATCGTCCAGGAACCCGCAAACGCCGGGAGCCCGAACTTCACGAAGTCCACGTGGATGGCCTTGAGCAGGTGGCGCATCTTGATCTTCTTGACCGTGCCGGAGTCGATCAGCAGCTCCATGATCAGGTGGGCCGTGATCAGCACCGAGAACATGGTCGAGAGGACGCCGATCGCCAGCGTCACGCCGAATCCGCGGATCGGGCCCGTGCCGAGCCAGATCATGATGGCGCAGATGATCAGCTGCACGATGTGCGCGTCGATGATCGTCATCAGGGCCTTCTTGAAGCCCATCTGGTTGGCCGTCGAGAGGGACTTGCCTACCGCGATCTCCTCGCGCATGCGCTCAAAGATCAGGATGTTGGCGTCGACCGCCATGCCGATCGTGAGCACGATGCCGGCCAGTCCGGGGAGCGTCATCGTGGCCCCGATGTTCGCCATGACCCCCAGGATGATGATCAGGTTGACCGCCAGCGTGACGACGGCGACGAGGCCGCCCGTCGTGTAGAAGGTGATCATGAACGCGGCTACGGCCGCCAGGCCGATGACCGAGGCCCGGATTCCGCTGGCCACGGCGTCCTCGGCGAGCGAGGGCCCCACTTCGTACTGCGACTTGACGATCAGCGGGAGGTCGAGCGGGTTGTTGAGGACGTTGGCCAGGTTGAAGGCCTCGCGCTCGGTGAAGTAGCCGGTGATCTCGGCGCTGTCGCTGTCGATCTCCTCCTTGACCGTCGGGACCGAATAGACCGTGCCGTCTAGGACGATTGCGAGCTGGCCCAGGCGGCCGGTCGCCTTGTCACCGCTCGCGGCGATCTCGCGGGTCACCTGGGCGAAGCGCTTCCTGCCCTCGCTCGTGAAGCGCATGGCGATCAGCGGCTTGCCGTAGGTGTCGTGCTGGACCGAGGAATAGGCGATCATGTCGCCGGTCATCTCCGGAATCCGCTTGATGAAATACTCCTCGGAGGTCTCCGAGCCGTCCGGATGCTCGTGGTCGTAGCTCTTGATCTCGTAGCCGGGCGGGATCTCGCCCGGCCGGACGGTGTCCGGGGTGGCCAGGGGATAGACCATCCGGAAGTCGAGCCTGGCGGGCTTCTTCACCTCGTCCAGGACGTCGGGATTGTCCTTCGTGTTGACGTTCGGCAGCTGGACCTCGATCCGGTTGGAGCCGACCGGGCGGATCAGGGGCTCGGCAACGCCGAGCGAGTTGATGCGCGTGCTGATGATCTCGATCGCCTTGGTGAGCTTCTCCTTGTTGGCCGTCTCCTCGTCATAGCCCGCGGTCTTGTTGCCGAGGTCGGCCTCAAGCGTGAAGCCGACGCCGCCCTTCAGGTCGAGGCCGAGCTGGAGCCGCGCCTTCGAGCTGTCGAGCAGGTACTTCATCAGGATGTCGTTGCGCTTGCCGATGTTCTTGAGCGACTCCTCCAGACGGACGTCCGGGAAGAACTGGCTCAGGTCGATCTTCTGCTCCCGGCCGATACGCTTGAGCGCCACGTACTCGCTCGGGGCGGCCCCGGACTTCTTGAGCTCGGACGCCTGCTTCAGGAGCGCGTCAAACTCGCCCTTGTTGGCCGAGGCGTGCGCCCTGATGTAGTCGGTGAAGGGGACGTCCTTCCATGGGGGGAAAGGCAGGAGCGCGAAGATGGCCCAGCCCAGGATCAGTAGGCTTAGGGATATCTTCCAGAGGTTGCGTTTAAACATGTCTGATTTGGGTTAAAGGGGTTTCGCCGCGTCCCACTGCGGCCGTCGCGCCGCACCGGGCGCGCTTTGCCCGCCCGTCCGGGGGCCGGGATGGGGGCCTAGGAGGACTTCTTCTCCTCCGCGGAGGGCTTCTTCACGACCGAGAGGATGAATCCCTTGCCGACCTCCACCTTCGTATTGTCGCCCACGCGCACGACAAAACGGTCGTCCTTGACGTTCGTGATCACGCCGTAGATTCCGCCGGTCGTCACGACCTCATCGCCGGATTGCAGGGTGGAGAGCATCTTGTCATGCTCCTTCTGCTTCTTGCGTTGGGGGGCAATGAAGAGGAAATAGAAACCGGCAATGAACAAGAGCCACACGATGATCATCGAGGGCGGGAAACCGGCGCCGCCCGTGGGGGCCGCTGTTTGGGCAATCATTTTAGTCATTTCGTATTGCGTTCTTATAAAGAGAAAACACGCATCTAACTGAATCCACGCTTGTGATGGCAAGCCCTCAGTGGCCGGCCCTCTCCAAAATCTTGAAAAGCAAATCCGCATCCGCCTGGTCGGCAGCAAAATCCGAGGAGCTCTACGGGTTCAAACGCTGGGGCTCCGGACACCTTTCCGTCGACTCCGACGGCTTTGTCGCCGTCCAGCCCCTGAAGGACGGGCGCGCCATCCGGATCCTGGACGTCGTCTCCGAGGCCCTGGGCATGGGTCTGAATGCCCCCATGGTGATCCGCTTCCAGGATCTGCTGCGCCACCGCGTGATCCAGCTGAACGAGGTCTTCCGGCAAGCGATCCGGGAGGAGGGCTACAAGGGCGCCTACCGCGGCGTCTTCCCGATCAAGGTGAACCAGCTTAGGGAGGTCGTCGACGAGATCGTCGCGGCCGGGCGCGACTACAACTACGGCCTTGAGGCCGGCTCAAAGCCGGAGCTCATGGTGGCGCTCGCGATGAACGAGGGCCCAAACCGCCTGATCATCTGCAACGGCTACAAGGACCACGACTACATCCGGATGGCCCTCCTCGGCCGCAAGATCGGCAAGCGGGTGATCATCGTCGTCGAGCAGCTTTCCGAGATCGACGACATCATCCGGATCTCGGAGGAGACGGGGGTTAAGCCGATGATCGGCTTCCGCGCCAAGCTCCAGACCCGGGGCGAGGGCCGTTGGGCCCTGTCGACGGGCGACAACGCGAAGTTCGGACTCAACACGGCCGAGATCCTCTTCGCCTGCGAGAAGCTGAAGGCGGCCCACCTGAAGGCCTCGCTGCGCCTCTTCCATTTCCACATCGGCTCGCAGGTTCCCAACATCATCACGATCAAGAACGCGGTCATTGAGGCGACCCGCTTCTACTGCCAGCTGGCCAAGATGGGCTTCCCGATGGGCTACATCGACGTCGGAGGGGGCCTCGGGATCGACTACGACGGCTCGCGCTCGAACTTCGAGAGCTCGATGAACTACTCGATGGAGGAGTACGCCCGGGACGTCGTCTTCAACGTGCGCGAAATCTGCCGCTCGGCCGGCGTCCCGGAGCCGGACATCGTGAGCGAGTCCGGGCGCGCCGTGGTCGCCCCCCATTCCATGCTCGTGATCGAGGTCTTCGAGCGGATAAACAAGCGGGAATCCCTCGGCAAGCAGCACCAGCCCAAGGAGAAGCAGAAGATCGTGACCGACCTGGAGATCCTGCTGAGGAACAAGTCGAAGCTCGGGCGCCTCGAGCGCTTCCACGACGCCCTCCAGAAGAAGGACGAGGCGTTTTCGCTCTTCAACCTGGGCTACCTCGACCTCGAGAACCGCGCGGCGGCCGAGCAGATCTTCTGGCAGATCTGCGAGCAGATCGCCAAGGAGGGCCAGAAGGCCGGCTACCAGCCCGAGGAGCTCCACGACCTGTCGACGCTCCTCGCGGACCAGTACGTGTGCAATTTCTCGGTCTTCCAGTCGCTTCTCGACCACTGGGCCCTGAAGCAGCTTTTCCCGATCGCGCCGCTCCACCGGCTCAACGAGAAGCCGACGGTCAACGCCATCCTGGTCGACATCACCTGCGACTCGGACGGAAAGATCGGCAGCTTCATCGACCTCCAGGACGTGAAGGACTATGTCGCGCTTCATCCCCTCAACAAGAAGCCGTACTACCTTGGAATCTTCCTGACCGGGGCCTACCAGGACATCATGGGGGACCTCCACAACCTCTTCGGCAGGGTCAACGAGGTTCACGTCTTCCTCGAGGACGACGAGCCGAACGGCTTCTACATCGAGGAGGCCCTGAGCGGAAGCCGCATCGCCGACGTGATCGAGGGGGTCCAGTACCAGCAGGCGGACCTCTGCCGAAAGATGAAGGTTCAGATCGACGCCGCCACCCGCAAGGACATGGTGAAGCCCCGGGAAGGCGTCCGATTGCTGGAACTTTACGAGAGCCAGATGCTCAATAAGACCTACCTGAACATCGAGCGCACGAACCACCGCAAGAAACCCAAAGCATGACCCCCCTTTATTCGCGGGCCCTCGTGGCCGCGCTAGGAATCAGCTTCGCCTCCGCCGCAAGGGCGCAGGGCGATGTCTACAAGGACAAGACGGCCCCGGTTGAGGCCCGCGTCGAGGATCTCCTCGGAAGGCTCACCCTGGACGAGAAGCTCTCGCTGCTCGGCGGCGACCGCGACTTCTACATCCGGCCGATCCCGCGGCTCGGCATCCCCGAGATCAAGATGGCGGACGGCCCTCAGGGGGTCCGCAACTACGGGCCCTCGACCGCCTACCCGTCGACGGTCGGCCTGGCGGCCACCTGGGACGCCGATCTCGCGCGGCAATTCGGCGCCTCGGTCGCCAACGACGCTCGCGCCCGGGGGGTCCACATCATGCTCGCCCCTGCGGTCAACATCACGCGGGTGCCCCAGAACGGGCGCAACTTCGAGTACCTTTCGGAGGACCCCTGCCTCGCGGGTTCCGTCGCGACCCAGATCGTGGTCGGGATGCAGGGCCAGGGAGTGGTCGCCACGGTAAAGCATTTCGCGGTCAACAACCAGGAGACCGACCGCGACACGATCGACGTCCGGGTGAGCGAGCGGGCGCTGCGCGAGATCTACCTTCCCGCATTCAAAGCCGCCGTGGAGAAGGGCCACGCGTGGGCGGTCATGGCCGCCTACAACCGCCTGAACGGCACGTACTGCAGCGCGAACGGCTGGCTCAACGACAAGGTCCTAAAGGGCGACTGGGGCTTCAAGGGGGTCCTCATGTCGGACTGGGGCGCCGCGCACGAAACGCTCGGCGTGGCCAACGGCGGCCTCGACCTCGAGATGCCCTCGGGGGTCTACATGAACCCCGCCACGCTCGGACCCCTCATCGCCTCGGGCAAGGTCAGCCAGGCCACGATCGACGACAAGGTGCGGCGCATCTTGAGGCTCGAAATCGCGAACGGATTCCTCGACAGGACCCAGGCGCTTTCGACGCCCAAGGACGACCCGAGGAGCGACCTGGTGGCGCTGACGATCGCGCGCGAGGCCGTCGTGCTTCTCAAGAATGACCGGAGCACCCTCCCGCTGAACCCAAAGAGGTTGAAGCGGATCGTCGTCCTCGGTCCGAATGCCGACGATTTCCCCGCGGGCGGCGGCAGCGGCCACGTCGAGCCGTTTCACTACGTGAGCGTCCTCGAGGGGATAAGGATGGCGGCCGGCAAAAAGGCGAAGGTCGACGTGATCCGCGGGCCCGGCAGGGAGCTGCTCGACCAACTGGTCGCAAAGGCGACCTACGAGGGGCCGCTCAAGCTCGAGTTCACGGGCAATGATGGGCCGAGCCGCAAGGTCCTCGCGACCCTCTCCGACGCAAGGATCGACCACGACTGGTCGGGGCAGGAACCCGCCCCCGGGGTCGAGCTGCGCGGCTACACGGCCCTGTGGACCGGGTCCATCCGGGCGCCGGCCTCCGGGAATTACATCTTCCTCGTGCACAACCACGGCGGGGTCAGCGTCAAGCTGGACGGAAAGGCCCTCATCGACACCTGGCTCAACGCCAACGACACGCTGTTCGCCGTGGCCCCCCTCGAGGCCGGCCGGTCGTACGCGATCGAGGTCGGGGCCCACTACGACAATGTCGGCTCGCCCGCCGTCCGGTTCGCCTGGGGCCCTGAGCCTCCGCTTCTTTCGGACGAGAACGCCGCCATGGTGCGTTCCGCCGACGCGGTCGTCGTCTGCGCCGGTTTCAACTCGATGCTCGAGGGCGAGGGCTCGGACCGGGCCTTCCGGCTCCCGAACGACCAGCCCGAGCTCATCCGCCGCGCGGCGGAGCTGAACCCGAGGACCATCGTCGTCCTCAACTCGGGAGGCCCGGTTGAGACCGCCGACTGGATAGGCCGCGTGCCCGCGCTCCTCCAGGCCTGGTATCCCGGCCAGGAGGGCGGACGGGCCGTCGGCGAAATCATCATGGGGGCGGTGAGCCCCGGCGGCAAACTGCCGTTCTCCTATGAGAAGCGCCTCGAGGACTCCCCGTGCTACGGAAACTATCCGGGTTCCAATGGGAAGGTGGACTATGCCGAGGGCATCCTTGTCGGGTACCGCTGGTTCGACACCAAGGGGGTCGCCCCCCTCTTCCCGTTCGGATTCGGACTGAGCTACACGACCTTCAGCTACTCCAAGCTCCAGGTCGAGCCGACCCCGGACGGGCGCTGGGAGGTCAGCTTTGACGTCACGAACAACGGGACCATGAAGGGGGACGAGATCTCGCAGGTCTATGTGAGCCCGCCGGTCACCTCAAGGGCCCACCGGCCCGTCCGCGAGCTTCGGGGATTTAGCCACGAGAGCCTCATGACGGACCAGACGGTCTCGGTGACGGTCATCCTCGACCGGCACGCGTTCTCGTACTTCGACGAGGGCAAGCACGACTGGGTCGTCGAACCCGGGTCCTACACGATCGAGATCGGATCCTCCTCGCGGAAGATTCTCCTGGCGGCTCCGCTCGAGGTCGACTGACCGGGGCCTACCGCCACTCGTGGCGCGGGTACCTGCGCGAGAGTTCGGGCTTAATCTTCGGGTAGATCTCCCTCCAGAAGAGTGTCAGGTCCTCGGTGACCTGGAGGGGTCGCTGGTTGGGCGCGAGCACCTCGATCTTGACGGGAACCCTGCCCTGCCCGAGCGAGAACCGCCCCTCGACCCCGTAGAGCTCCTGGATGCGCGCGGACAGGACCGGCGGCCCGTCCTTCGGATAGGTCAGGCGCGACCTGCGGCCGTTTGCCATCGCGAGGCGCTCGGGCAGCACCTGCTCAAGCACCGCGAGCTGCTCCGCGGTGAGCCAGTCCCTGAGGACGGCCATGACCTCGCGGCCCTTCACCCCGCGCGCCGACGTCTCGCCGTAGCACACCTGCTCGAGGAGCGTCATCCGGTCCGCCGGGGTCACGGGATTGACCTCGTACTCCGGAAACCATTCCGCAAGGCGGTTGACCCGGTTGATCCACTGCTCGACCGACTCGTCCCAGGCGTCGATCGAAATCCGCCCCGCAACGACCTCGCGGGCGAGGAGCGCGGCCGCCTCGTCCGGGGGGACGTCGTCCGAGCCCGACCGGGACTCGAGCACGAGGTCCCTGAACCGTTTCTCCCGGCGGGCCACGACGCGCTTCGCCGACGCGTCGTAGGTCACCTCGCGCACGTCCTTCAATTCCCCGGGGAAGAGCTCCCTAAGCCACGCCTCCTCGACCGCGGTCGCAATGTTGAGCAGCACGTTCACGTCGCCCCCTCGCCCGCCGACCTCCGTGATCTCCGCCGCCACGAGGAGCGGAGCCCTGCCGACTGCGCTCTCGCGCGCGAGGAGGCCGCGCCGTCCGTGGATCAGGTCGCACCGCAGCGTGCTCGCGTCGAGCCTCCGGGCGAGGTGGTCCGGGAAGCCCGCGAGGACGCACTTTCTCACCTCGGCCCCATCGACCCGGCGCTCGGACACATCGAGCCCCTCGGACTTCGCGATCTCGATGAACTGCTCAAAGAGAGGGCCCACCTGGCGGGCCGCCTGCGCGTGGATCCCCATCCGGCGGCACGCCTCGAGCGAATAGCCGTTCCGGTCCGCGAAGCGCCACGCGCGCATCAGCAGGAAGAAGTCGCTCTCGTGCTCCTCGCCTAGGACCTCCTCCCGGGCCTCGTCGACCTGGCGCGCGACCCCGCGCAGCAGAAAATTCCTCCCCTGGGTCAGCGCGGCCATCATGGCGACCGGCCGCACGCAGCCCCGTTCCTGCGCGGCGAGGAACATCCGCGCATAGCGCGGGTGGACGGGAAAGCGGAGCATGCGCCGCCCGATCTCCGTGATCGGGCCGCCCGGTCCGGAGACTGCCCCGAGGTCGCCCAGGAGCGACTCGGCCCGCTCGATCCCCCGCGGGTCCGGCCTTTCAAACCAGTTGAAGCCGGACAGGTCGGCAATCCCGGCCGCCTTGAGCGTCAGCACCACCTCGGAGAGGTCGAGCCTGCGGACCTCGGGAAGCTCGTGGGCGGCGCGCCTGCCGTGCTCCCTCTCGGTCCAGAGCCGGACGCACACGCCCGGCGCCGTCCGTCCCGCCCTGCCCGCGCGCTGGTCCGCGCTCGCCGCCGAGATCTTCTCTATCAGGAGCGTGTTGATTCCGCGCTCCGGGTCGAAACGGGCGCACCGGGCAAGGCCGCTGTCGACCACCGCCGTCACCCCGTCGATCGTGAGCGACGTCTCCGCCACATTCGTCGAGACGATGATCTTGCGGCTCGAGGCGCGCGCGACCGCCCTGTCCTGGGCCTCCGGCGACAGCTCGCCGTGGAGCGGAAGCGCCGCAAAATCCCTGAGCCGGCGGCTGCCCTGGATCGCCTGGATCGTGCGGGAAATCTCGTAGGCTCCCGGCATGAAGACGAGGAGGTCTCCAAGGGTGGCGCCGGCGATGCGCTCGCATTCGCGAGCCGCCACCTCCCACACGGGCTCGGCGTCAAAATCGACGGCCTTCTCAAGGTATTCGATCCGCACCGGGTGCGCCCGGCCAAGCGAGGTGAGCACGTCGCAGGGCGCCAGGTAGCCGCCCAGCGCCCCGGCATCGAGTGTCGCGGACATGACCGCGATCTTCAGGTCGGGGCGCACGCTTCGCTGGATCCCGAGGGCCTTCGCCAGCGAGATGTCGCCGTAGAGGTGCCGCTCGTGGAATTCGTCAAAGATGACGGCGCTGACCCCGGCCAGCTCGGGATCAAAGGTCATCTGGCGCAGCAGGATTCCCTCGGTGACGAAGCGGATCCTCGTCCGCTCGCTCACCCTCGACTCGAGCCGGATCTGGTAGCCGACGAGTTCCCCGAGGCTTGTCCCCGCCTCCTCGGCGACACGGCGCGCGAGCATGCGGGCGGCGAGCCTGCGCGGCTGGAGGACGACGACCTGGCCGGTTCCCAGGAGTCCGTGCCTTAGCAGCATCTGCGGAATCTGGGTCGACTTTCCGGAACCCGTCGGAGCCTGCACGATCACCCGACCGGTCCCGCGCAGCGACGCGACCAGAGACGGCTCAAGTTCATAGATGGGAAGGTCTTTGGGCGCCATGGACGATTGTGAACAACCGGTGAATTAAGTTGTTCGCAGGTTATTCACAGCAACTAATTGTGAGAGGATTGTGTATAAGAAAAGCTTCACGTGAACGTAACCCCGGCGCAACCTCTGCACGTTCCTTGATAGAACAGTCGCAGCGCGGAGGCCTGAAAAACCCTCCGAAAGCACGGCTGAGATAATCCCGGGCGACCGGGGAAAGGACGGTGGCAGCTGGTGCCGCCATCCCCTCACCGCAGCAATGCGGAGCGAGGCAATATCACCAGCTCCTCTGGCCGGTGTCATGACCGGTCAGTATCATGAAATCAGGAGCTGAGCGGCAAGGCGTGATTAGAAACCGCGTCCGAGCCGAGTCAGGCACACGGGAGGTTTCGAACCGGGTGCCGACGCAGTTACCCAGAGGGTATGGCTGCTACTGCGCAGACCAGAACGCAGTCGCGTTTCCCGGCGGGACGACCCCGCCAGAAGGCCTGGATCGGTAAAAACGATCGAGGCGCGTAAGGGAGGCGTGGCGGCGGGGAGCGAGCGGGCCAGGCAAATCCCGTGAAAACTCCTCAATTGGGCGGCGTGTAAATCCGCGTCACCCAACTGCAATGCGAACGCAGCCTGAGAGTTAAGAGGTCAGACCCGTAACGCGGGGCAAACGATCGGCCAAAAGCTGATGCCGTCCCCGTGGCAACGGTGCCGACGCGAAAGATCCGCTACTTGTAGGCGTGTCTGCACCACGTCCGGCGTGCCGTCCCTGGCAGGGGGTGGCCGAACTGGGCGAAGAGGCCTCACTCGATAGACTCCAACCGGCAACGGTAGGAGCGATCCCGCCATGAGATCGAAATCTTCGCATGCCGCGAAGAGTGGCGTCGGGGAGCATACGGCCCGCGAAAGCGAGTGCGCCCAACGTATGTGATGGGAAAGAGCGCGTGGCGAGCGCCCACCCCCAAATTTGGCCCCGGAACCGAAAGGTTCCGGGGCCTTATTTTTTTGCGGATCTCGCAGGGCATCCGCGCCCGGCCGGCCCGGCCGGCCCGATAGCCCTTGCGTTCCCCGGGGCCGGGTGACAAGATTGCGCTCTTTTTCAAATTTCCGGCCCCTTGAGCGCAATGAACCAGAACATACGAAACATCGCCATTATAGCCCACGTCGACCACGGCAAAACCACGCTCGTCGACAAGCTCATGAAGGAGGGCGGTGTCTACCGTGCCAACCAGCTGGTCGAAGAGCGGGCCATGGACTCCATGGACCTCGAGAAGGAGAAGGGCATCACGATCAAGGCGAAGAACACCTCCGTCCACTGGCACGACAAGACGATCAACATCGTCGACACGCCCGGACACGCGGATTTTGGCGGCGAGGTCGAGCGGGCCCTCAGGATGGTCGACGGGGTGCTTCTCCTCGTGGACGCCTACGACGGACCCCAGGCGCAAACCCGCTTCGTCCTGCGCAAGGCGTTGGCCCACGGGCTCAAGGTCGTCATCGTCATCAACAAGATCGACCGCGAGAACGCCGAGCCGAAGAAGATGTACGACAAGGTCCAGGAGCTGCTCCTCGAGCTCAATGCGACCGAGGAGCAGTTCGATGCCCCGGTCGTCTTCGGTTCGGGCCGGGACGGCTACATGATGTACCGCCTGGAGGATGAGCGCAAGGACATGGCCCCCCTCTTCCAGACGATTCTCGACCACGTCCCACCCCCGTTCGCCAAGCCGAACGAGCCCTTCCACATGCTGGTCTCCAACATCGACTGGAGCGACTACGTCGGCAGGATCGCCGTCGGCAAGATCCTCGGCGGGGAGGTGCGCCTCGGCGACGGCGTTTTCGTGATCAGCAACGCCGACGGCAAGAAGACGCGGGCCAAGGTCACCAAGGTGATCGAGTTCACCGGGCTCGGCACCGCGGAGACCGCGGTCGGCACCGCCGGAAACATCGTGGGCCTCTCCGGCTTCGAGGACATCGACATCGGCGACACGATCGCCGCCAGCGAGGAGCAGCACGCCCTGCCCTTCACCCAGATAGACCCCCCGACGCTCGAGATGCAGTTCTGCGTCAACGACGGCCCCCTGGTGGGCCGCGAGGGAAAGCTTGTGACGTCGCGTCAGCTGCGCGACCGCCTCTTCCGCGAGCTGAAAACCAACGTTTCGATCAAGGTCGAGGACACCTCCTCGGCCGGCGTCTTCAACGTGAAGGCCCGCGGAGCGATGCAGATCGCCGTCCTCGTCGAGACCATGCGGCGCGAGGGGTTCGAACTCCTCGTCTCCCGCCCGACCGTGATCGAGAAGATCGAGAACGGCCAGCGCCTCGAGCCCTTCGAGACGGCCTGGATTGAGATTCCCGACGAATGCGTCGGCGCGATCGTCCAGAACCTGGCAAACCGGAAGGGAATCATGACCAACATGCAGAAGCTCTCCCACTCGACGATGATCGAGGCGACGATCACGACCCGCGGCTTGATCGGCTTCGAGATCGACGTCGTGAACGCGACGAGCGGGCGCGGGGTCATGAGCCACCTGTTCAAGGAATACGGGCCCTATGCGGGCGAGGTGCTGACGCGCCTGACGGGCACGATCATCGCGACCGAGGCGGGCACGACGACCGGCTACGCCCTCGAGATGGTGCAGGAGCGCGGCAAATTGTTCGTCGGACCGGGCGAGGAGGTCTACGAGGGGATGATCGTGGGCGAGAACCCGCGCAACGAGGATATCTCGTGCAACGCCGTGCGGGCCAAGGCGTTGACGAATTTCCGCTCGCAGGGCTCGGGGGTCGCAACGGGGCTCACCCCCCCAACCAAGCTCTCGCTCGAGCGCACGATCGAGTACATCGCGGCCGACGAATTCGTCGAGGTGACCCCAAAGAGCCTTCGGATGCGCAAGCGCATCCTGAGCGCAACGGAGCGCCGCAAGCGGGACCGCAAGGGCTGAGCCCGCGCGGTCCGCCGATTCGGAAAGCCGCGGGGACTAGGGCTTCGCCGGCTGGGCTGGGGTCGGGGCCGGGGCTGCCGCTGCGGCCGCGGCTGCGCTCTTTTCCTCGCTCCGGGCTTCCTCGGTGATCCTCTGAATCTTCGGGATCAGGTCCTTCTGCATCTCCTGGATGTACGGCATCAACTTCCTCATGATCTGGGGCTGCTTCTGGAGCATCGACACCCCCTCGGGCGATTCGAAAAACGCCTTCATCGCCTTCAGCTCGGCCGGCGAATAGACCTCGGCGTAGATCGTGTCCATCTTGTCGATCATGCCCTTGGCCGCGTCCATCGAGAGCGCCATGACCTTCTGCGAAACCTTTGTCGCCGTCGCCCTCTGCTCGGGCGTCAGGTTCCCCGCGGTCAGGTTGAGCGACTGGGCTGCCATCTGCTGCATCTGGGCCGACATCTGGTCGAGCATCCGGTCCGCGTGCATGGATTTGATGACCGCGCGCGCGAGTTCAATCTGGGCCGGGTCTATCGCCGGCGAGGGATTCGCCGCCGGGGCAGCGTCCGTCGCCGGGGCGGGATCCGCCGCAACGAGGCATTGGACGAGGGCGAGGCTCAGGGCGAGGGGGAGTATTTTCTTCATTTTTCGGGTTGAGCGGATCTGGGTTAATGAGGGGGTTGCAGGAAAATGCCTAGGCCGTCAGCTGCGTGTAGGCCGCCGCGTCCATGAGCGCCGAGGCCTGGGCCGCGTCCGCGGGGCGCAGCCTGAGGATCCAGCCCGCGCCGTACGGGTCCCGGTTCAGGGTCTCGGGCGCCGCGTCGAGGGCCGTGTTCACGGCCACCACCGTGCCCGACACCGGCGCGTAGACGTCGGAGGCCGCCTTGACCGACTCGACGACGCCGAAGGCGGCCGCCTGCTTCAGGACGCTGCCGACCTTCGGGAGCTGGACGTAGGTGATGTCGCCGAGCGACGCCTGCGCGTAGTCGGTGATCCCGACCGTCGCGCCGCCGTCGGCGTCAAGCTTCAGCCATTCGTGGGATTTTGCGTAGCGTAGTTCAGCCGGTACGGAGCTCATTTTGTCTTCTTAAGGTCGATGAACGGGGGATTGACGGGATGCAAATCGATAAGGGCGCCCCGGACTTCGGCCCGGAGCCTATTAGCCGCGGCACCGCGCTCCACAAGGGCCGATCCTATGGCCTCCGAGAGGATCGGCGAGAGGGTCCCCGAAAGGACGCGGCCGACCGGCGCGCCGGTCTCCCCGAGGACGGGTGTCTCAGGCCGGATGATCCGGCGGTCGCCCGTCTTGAAGAATACGACCTTCCTCGGAGAGCCCCTCTCCTTCTCGGCCGCGAGCGCCCCCCTTCCCGCGAAGTCGCAGCCCTTTTCGAGCTTCACGGTCCAGCCGAGGCCGGCGGTCAGCGGCGAAATCTCCCTTGAAAGCTCGTGTCCGTAGAGCGGGAAGCCGGCCTCAAGCCTCAGGCTGTCGCGGGCTCCGAGGCCGCAGAGCTCTAGGCCGTGGGCCTTTCCCGCCGCCAGGAGCGCCTGCGCGAGGGCGACGGCGCTTCCGCTCGCATGGTAGAGTTCGAAGCCGTCCTCGCCGGTGTAGCCGGTCCGGCTGATCGTGCACCGGACTCCCGCGACCTCCCCCTGCGCAAAATGGTAGTACTGGATCGCGCCCAGCTTGGTCGAGGTGAGCGGCTGGAGGATGGCCGCCGCGCCCGGGCCCTGGATCGCGAGAAGGGCCAGCTCGCTTGAGCGGTCCGTCACCGTCACGTCGCACCCGGCGGCGCGCGCCCGGATCCATTCCAGGTCGGAGTCCGTGTTTCCGGCGTTGATGCACAGGAAGTAATCGCCGGGGCCGCGCATGTAGACGAGGAGGTCGTCGATCACGCCGCCATCGGGGTGGCACATCGGCGAATAGATGACCCTGCCCGGATACATCCGGGCGACATCGTTGGTCACGAGGGCGTTCAGGAACGCGAGGGCGCCCGGGCCCTGCACGTCGGCCTCGCCCATGTGGCTCACGTCGAAGAGGCCCGCGGCCCGCCTGACGGCCTTGTGCTCCTCGAGGATGCTCCGGTACTGGACCGGCATCTCCCAGCCGGCAAAGTCCACGAGCCTGGCGCCATGCGCCGCGTGAAATTCCCAGAGGGGGGTGCGCTTCGGGGTGCCCATGGCCCACTACCAAGCCACCTAAGGTGCTCCGTCTGCAAGGCTCTTTTGTGGTCGGAAAAAACGGGACCACGCGCTAGGTTCGGCTGATGCTGCCCTTTGTCATCATCGTCACGATTGGGATGTCGTTCTTCTGCTCCCTGATGGAGGCCGTCATTCTCTCGACGACGGCGGCCGAGATCCAGGCGCTGAAGAAGGCGCGGCCCCGGCGGGGCGCGCTCCTTGAGACCCTCAAGCGCGAGATCGATGCGACGATTTCGTCCATCCTGACGCTCAATACGGTCGCCAACAGCCTGGGCTCGGTGGGCGTCGGCGTCCTCGCCTCGCGCTTTTACTCGAATTCGACGGTCGTGGTGATCACGATCTGCTTCGGCGCGGTGCTGCTGCTCTTCTCGGAGGTCCTGCCGAAGAACATCGGCGTCACCCACAGGCGCGCGCTCCTGCCCTACCTCGTCTACCCCATAGGCTGGCTCAGGCGGTTCCTCTCGCCGGTCACCTGGTTCTGCGCCCTCGTGGTCAGGCCCTTCGTGGGCCCGCCCGCCAAGGTGCACGGCTCGGACGAGGAAATCATCCTGCTCGCAGAGAGGGGAGCCCAGGAAGGCACGCTCTCAAAGAGCGAGTCGAGCATCATCGCCAACGCCCTCTCGCTCGACAACGTCCGGGTGAGCGAGATCATGACGCCCCGGACGGTCGTCACCGCGCTCAACCGGTCGATGTCGGTCGCGGAGGTCTTCAAGGAGCATCCCACGCTCCCTTTCGGGAGGATGCCGGTCTTCGGCAAGAACGTGGACGACATCCTGGGGGTCGTGAGGAACCGCGACCTGCTGAAGGCCAAGGCCCACGACCAGGACGCGGGGCTCGTCGAGCAGTTCATGCAGGAGGCCAATTTCATCCCGGAGACGGCCACGGTCGCGAACGCGCTCCAGCTCTCGCTCAAGACGCACAACAAGATGCTCGTCGTCGTCGACGAGTTCGGGGCCACGGCGGGCGTCGTGACCATGGAGGACATCATTGAGCACCTCCTCGGCCGCGAGATCTTCGACAAGGACGATGTCGCCGTGGACATGCGCGAGCTGGCCCGCACGCGCCTTCAGAAGCAGGACCGGGGCCGGAGGCTTTGACCATGGCGCCCGCGTACTGGGTCGACCGGCTTGACCCGTTCCTCATCCACTTCACGGGGCGCTTCGGGATCCGTTACTACGGCCTCGCCTACGCCATCGGATTCCTGGTCGCCGCCTGGCTCCTCGGCCGGTACGCCCGGGCCGGAAGGTCGCTTCTGCCCCTGTCCAAGACCGGCGATTTCATGATGGCCGCCGTGCTCGGCGTCGTCCTCGGCGGCCGCATCGGCTCCTACCTCCTCTACGACGGATGGCGCACCTTTGGCTCGGACCCCCTCGCCATCCTGCGCGTCTGGGACGGAGGGATGTCGTTCCACGGGGGCCTCCTCGGCACCGTGATCGCGGTCGCATGGTATTCGAGGGCCGAGCGGATCCCGCTCGCGCACCTCTGGGACCTGGTGGCCTCGACCGCGCCCGCGGGGATCCTGTTCGGCCGCCTCGCGAACTTCTGGAACGGGGAGCTCTGGGGCCGGATCACGGTCGTGCCCTGGGCGGTCATCTTCCCGCGGAGCATGCCGCCGGGCACGCCGCTGAGCCAAATCCCCCCGCGCCATCCGTCCCAGCTTTACGAGGCCGCCATGGAGGGCGCCCTTCTCCTCGCCTACCTGCAGCTCCGCCTCTGGAAGAGCGACGTGGTCCTCCGCCGTCCCGGCCGCCTCGCCGGGGAATTCCTGATCGGCTACGCGTGCGTGCGGATCGCCGGCGAGGCCTTCCGCGAACCCGACGCCTCGCTCATCCTGGGGCTCAGCCGCGGCAGCTTCTACTCGCTCTTCATGATCGGCCTCGGCCTCTACCTCTGGGCGCGCAAATCCGACCCCCTCGCCGTCCCGCCTCCCGGCCCGTGACCCCTCTCCCTAGAAAATGGTCCCCGGGGGAATGACCGACCCCTTGGGAACGACGAGGACGCCATCCCGGATCACGACGGCGCCGCCCACATAGGTGCCGTCCGCCTTGCCGGCCGGGGTCAGCCGGCACGAGGCCCCGATCCGCGCATTCTTGTCGATGATCGAGCTTCGGATGTAGCAGTTCCTGCCGACGCCGATGTTGGGCTTGCCCTTCAGCGCATGCGCCGCGATCTGCTCGGGCGTCTCATAGTAGTCGGCTCCCATCATGACCACGTCCTCGAGGTCGGAACCCTCCCCCACGTAGGAGCGAATCCCGAAGAGGCTGTGCTTCAGGGCCGAGTCGGTCAGGATCGAGCCGTCGGCCACGATGATGTTGTCGACCCGGCACTTGTTCAGCTTCGCGGCGGGCAGGTACTCGTTCTGCGAGTAGACCGGCGTCGTGGCGTCGAAGATGTTGAACGGCGGCAGCGGCTGGGCAAGGGCGAGGTTGGCCTCGAAGAAGGCCTTCACGGTCCCGATGTCCTCCCAGTAGCCCTCGTAGATGTGCGCGAACATCTTCTTCGAGCCGAGGATGCCGGGGATCACCTCGCGCCCGAAGTCGGTCATCGAGTTCTCGAGGGCCTCGGCGAGGACGTTCCGGTTGAACACGTAGATGCCCATCGAGGCCAGGCACATCTTCTCGGACGAACCCTCCTTCAGCCTGGCCTTGATCGTGGGGCTGAGCGCCAGGCTGGCGATCACGGCCGGGTCCTTCGGCTTCTCGGTGAACTGCTGGATCGAGAGGTCGTCGCCGACGCGCATGAGGCCCAGGCCCTCGACCCTCGAGACCGGGAAGGGCTTCGCGCACACGGTGACCTCGGCCCCCGTGGCCAGGTGCTGCTCGATGATCTCCCTGAAATCCATCCGGTAGAGCTGGTCGCCCGAGAGGATCAGGATCAGGTCGTGCGGATACTTTCGGAAATGGATGATGTTCCTGCGCACCGCGTCGGCGGTCCCCTGGTACCAGTCGAGGCTCTTCTCCGTCTGCTCCGCCGAGAGGATGTCGACAAAGCCGCCGCCGAACGGGTCGAACTGGTAGGCGCCCTGGACGTGCCGGTGCAGCGACGCCGTGTTGAACTGCGTGAGCAGGAAGATCCGATTGATCTCCGAATTGATGCAGTTGCTGATCGGAATATCGACGAGCCGGTACTTGCCGGCAAGCGGGACCGCGGGCTTGCAGCGTTCGTTGGTAAGAGGGGCAAGCCGCGTGCCACGACCGCCGCCCATAATGACGGCGAGCACGCGTTTTTGGGTGGTCATAGGAAATCTCTTTTCTATCGTGATCGGGCCTTTCGCGAGATAAAATCACCACGTAGGCCCAATACTCAACCCTTCTCACCCAAAAATACCATGTGCGGCATCGTCGGCTATGTCGGAACCCGAAAGGCTTCGACCATCATCCTGGAGGGCCTCAAGCGTCTCGAATACCGCGGGTACGACTCCGCGGGGCTGGCGATCGTTCAGGGGCGCGGCCTTTCCCTGGTGAAGACGGTCGGGCGGGTCGAGCAGCTCTCCAAGGCCGCCTCCCTGATCCGGCTGAGCGGCACGGTCGGGATCGGGCACACGCGCTGGGCCACCCACGGCGGGGTGACCGAGGCGAACGCCCATCCGCACGTCAGCTGCGACGGGAAGTTCGCCCTCATCCACAACGGCGTCATCGAGAACTACAGCCAGATCAAGGCCTTCCTGATAAGCAAGGAGTACACGTTCAAGTCCGACACGGATACCGAGGTCCTCTGCAACCTGATCGCCTACCACTTTGCCAAGGAACCCAGGTCGGTCGAGGGGCAAAGCCCGTTCCTTGAGAGCGTGCGCAAGGCGCTCCGCCACGTCGAGGGCACCTACGGGATCGCGGTGCTCTGCGTCGACTATCCGGACGAGATCGTGGCCGCGCGCAAGGCCTCGCCCCTCATCCTCGGCGTGGGCGACAACGAGTACCTCCTCGCGAGCGACGCCTCGGCGCTTGTCAGCAGCACCCGCAACGTCGTCTACCTGAAGGACGGCGAGCTCGTCCACATGACGCCCAAGGGTTTCGCGATCTCGACCCTGGACCAGGCGGACGTTTCGCCCGTCGTCGACCGCATCGACTGGAAGGTCGAGGACGCCTCCATGGAGGGCTTCGCGCACTTCATGGAGAAGGAGATCTTCGAGCAGCCGCTGGCGCTCGAGAACACGATGCGCGGCCGTTTTTCCGAGGACGGGAGCACGGCGCTCTTCGGCGGCCTCAACCTCACGCCGGCCGAGTTCCGGCAGGTGGACCGGTTCATGTTCTGCGCGTGCGGGACGGCCTGGCACGCGTGCCTGGTCACCGAGCACCTGATCGAGCGCTTCGCCCGGGTGCCGGTCGAGGTCGATTACTCATCGGAATTCCGCTACCGCAACGCCCCGCTCGACCCGCAGACGCTCTTCTTCGTGATCAGCCAGTCCGGCGAGACGATCGACACGCTGGCGGCCCTGCGGGAGGCCAAGCGCAAGGGCTACCGCGTCCTCGCCATCAACAACGTCGTCGGCTCGACGATCGCGCGCGAGGCCGATGGCGGCATCTACCAGCACGTGGGTCCCGAAATCGGCGTTGCTTCGACGAAGGCGTTCACCTCCCAGCTTCTTCTGGGCTCGATGATCGCGCTCTACGTGGCGCGGATGCGCGACATGAGCTTTAACGACGGGATCGACTACGTGAAGGCGCTCAAGTCGGTGCCCGACCTGGTTCGCCGGGCCCTGGCGCAGGCCCCGCACATCAAGGCGATCGCCAGGCGCTACGCCCACCACACCGACTTCCTCTTCCTCGGGCGCCTGTCCCTCTTCCCGATCGCCCTCGAGGGGGCGCTCAAGCTGAAGGAGATCTCCTACATCCACTCGGAGGGCTACCCGGCGGCCGAGATGAAGCACGGCCCGATCGCCCTCATCAGCGAAAAATGCCCGAGCGTCTTCCTGGCGCCAAAGGGGGAGATCTTCAACAAGGTGCTCTCGAGCATGCAGGAGATCAAGGCCCGCAAGGGGCCGGTGATCGCGATCGCGACGGAGGGCATGGGCCTGCCGCCCGGCATCGCCGACGACGTGATCACGATCCCCGACTGCCACGAGGCCGTCCTTCCCATCGTCGCGACGATCCCGATCCAGCTCCTGAGCTACTACATCGCCGTCGAGCGCGGGTGCGACGTGGACAAGCCGCGCAACCTCGCCAAGTCAGTGACCGTGGAGTGATTATGGAAATCCACCCCACCCGGGAGGCGTTCGCCGCGCTCGCGCGGACGGGCAACCTGATCCCCGTCTACACGGACCTGATGGCGGATTTTGAGACGCCGGTCTCCGCCTACGCAAAGCTCCGGGCGCACGGCCCGGCCTACCTCCTCGAATCCGTGGAGGGCGGAGAGCGCCTGTCGCGCTACAGCTTCATCGGCTGCCGCCCGAGGAAGACCTACGCCTGCGGCCCGCAGACGACCGTGATCGCCGAGCCCGGCAAGGCCCTGCGGACGGTCCCCACCCCCCAGGACCCGCTCACCCTGATTGAGGCCGAGCTCAAGCGCTTCAGGCCGGTGACGCTTCCGGGCCTGCCCCGGTTCACCGGGGGTGCCGTGGGCTTCCTCAGTTACGAATACGTGACCCGGATCGAGCCCACCGTTCCCGCGGCCCCCCGCGACGAACTCGGCATTCCGCTCATCTATTTCATGTTGTCGGACAGCCTGCTCATCTTCGACCGGGCCAAGCAGACGCTCCGCCTCTGCGTGAACGCCCACGTCGCCGGGGACGGTGCCGCGGCCGAGGCTTACGCCCAGGCGGAGGGGGAGCTCCAGAAGCTCTTCGACATCCTCCGCCAGCCGAGCTCTCTCGCCCCCGCTCCCTTGGCGGGATCGCCCACCTTCGAGGTGCCCCCTGGAAACTTCACCCGCCCGGAGTACGAGAGGCTGGTCGACAGCGTCAAGGAGTACATCCGGGCCGGAGACATCATCCAGGTCGTGCCCTCGCAGCGCTTCGCGCGGCCCTTCGCCAAGACGCCGCTCGACCTCTACCGCGCGCTGCGAACCGTCAATCCCTCCCCCTACACCTTCATCCTCGACTCGGGGGAGTTTGCGCTCGTCGGGGCCTCGCCCGAGGTCCACGTGCGGCTGACCGACGGCCTGGTCGAGATCCGGCCGATCGCCGGCACGCGCGGGCGTGGCGCCAACCAGGACGAGGACCTTGCGCTCGAGAAGGAGCTCCTCGCCGACGAGAAGGAGCGGGCCGAGCACCTGATGCTCGTCGACCTGGCGCGAAACGACATCGGCAGGGTCTGCTCGTTCGGGAGCATCCACGTGCCCGATTACATGTTCGTCGAGCGCTACTCGCACGTCATGCACATCGTCTCCCAGGTCGAGGGGCAGATCGCCCCGGGCAGGAACGCCTTCGACCTGATGCGCGCCACCTTCCCCGCCGGCACCGTGAGCGGTGCCCCCAAGGTCCGCGCGATGCAGATCATCGCCGAGAAGGAACCGGTCCAACGGGGCTTCTACGCGGGAGCCCTGGGGTACTTCGGCTACGACGGGAACCTGGATTCCTGCATCACGCTGCGCACGGCGCTTTTGAGGGACGGGATGATGTACATCCAGGCCGGGGGCGGCGTCGTCGCCGATTCCGATCCTGCAGCCGAGTACCAGGAGACGGTCAACAAGGCCGGAGCCCTCCTGAAGGCCGCCGAGATCGCCTCCCGGTACTGAGGAGCCGGCGAGTGCCAAAGTGGCAGGAATTTTGGCCAGGTGTGCCAAAATTTCCCGGTTTTTAATGGAGCGCGGCGCAACTCTCAGAGGGAGGCCTGCGTCAGACTGCCCGGAACAGTTTAGGCTCTAGTTTGGGAACAATAGGCCGTTTCATCCCTCCAATAAGTAGACATTATTCACATGCGCACAAAATATAGGGCCGAGAGCAACACGGCAGCCGAGTCGGACGGCGCCGAAATCCGCGCCGTTAGTCCCGACACGGCCGCCCCGGTGGACGCCCCCCCCTCCTTCCTCGAAAAGCCCGAACCCGCAGAGGCTCCGGCCGGCCCGATGGAACGCAGCAACCTCCAGATTTATCTGCAGGAGATTGGCAAGACCGCCCTTTTGACGATCGACGAGGAGATCTCCCTCGCCAAGCGGATCCGCCGCGGCGACAAGGCCGCCCGCGACCACATGATCAAGGCGAACCTGCGCCTCGTCGTCAAAATCGCGATGGACTACAAGGATTTCGGCCTGCCGCTGCTCGACCTGATCAGCGAGGGCAACATCGGCCTCGTGAAGGCGGTGGAGCGCTTCGACCCCCGCAAGGGAGGCAAGCTCTCGACCTACGCCGCGTGGTGGATCAAGCAGTCGATCAAGCGGGCGCTCGCCAACCAGTCGAAGACGATCCGCCTGCCGGTCCACCTGGTCGACAAGATTTCAAAGATGCGCAAGACGGCCATGGTCCTGTCCGAGGGCCTGGGCCGCGAGCCGACCGACGAGGAGCTCGCGATGGAGCTCCAGATTCCGACCTCCAAGGTCGCCCACCTCAAGTCCGTGAGCGTTCGGCCCGCCTCGCTCGACGCCCCCGTCGGCGAGGACGGCGACTCCTCGACCTTCGGCGAGATCGTCGGGGACGAGACCGCGATCAACCCGTACGACAACCTCCGCGACAAGAACCTGACGTCGGACCTGCGCTCGATGGTCGACTCCCTCGACAAGCGCGAGGCCGAGATCATCCGCATGCGCTTTGGCCTCGACGGCCACAGCGAGCTCACGCTCGAGGAGGTGGGACGCCGCTTCAATGTGACGCGCGAGCGCATCCGGCAGCTCGAATACATCGCCCTAGGCAAGATGCGCCGGGCCATGGCGAAGAACGAGGCCGTCAGAAGCGCCGACGAGGTCGAGCAGGAGGACCGCCAGCGCAAGCGCATGTCGGTCATCCGCGAATTCATCGAGTCGAAGGCGAACAAGCTCGGCAGCTGACCCGCCCTCCCCCTCAAAGCAAAGAGACCGCCACCTCGCCGCGTTCGCGGCAGGGTGGCGGTCTCGTTTAGGGGCCCGGAGTCCTACTCGCCCTTCTTGGAGGCCTCGTCGAGGATGTCGCCGAGGTTCATCATGTCGTTGTTCGCGCTGCGGTTCAGGGCCTCGTAGGAGGCCGTCTCCGCCGCGAGCTGGTCGGCGCTGTAGTTGGCCGCCTTGATCGAGAGGCCGAGCCTGCGCTCCTCGCGGTCGATCTTGATGACGCGGGCCGTGACCTTCTGCTCGGGTTTCAGAACGTCCTTCACCTTGTCGATCCGCTCCTCGCTTATCTGCGAGATGTGGACCAGGCCGTCGATGCCGTCCTTCAATTCGACGAATGCGCCGAACGAGGTCACCTTGGTGACGGTTCCCTCGACGACGTCGCCGATCTTGAAGAAGCTGTCGATGTCGGACCAGGGATCGGTGGCGAGCTGCTTCATGCCGAGGCTGATGCGCTGCTGCTGCGGGTCGATGTCGAGGACGATGGCGTCGACCTCGTCGCCCTTCTTCAGGACCTCCGAGGGGTGGTTAACCTTGCGGGTCCAGCTCATGTCCGAGACGTGGACCATGCCGTCGATGCCCTCCTCGAGCTCGATGAAGGCGCCGTAGGTGGTCATGTTGCGGACCTTGCCGCGGACGCGGGCGCCGATCGGGTAGTTGTGGCGGACCATGTCCCAGGGGTTGGGTTCGAGCTGGCGCAGTCCGAGCGAGATCTTCTGCTCCTCCTTCTGGATGCCGAGGACGACCGCATCGAGCTCCTGGCCGACCTTGAGCAGCTCGGAGGGCTTCGTGATGCGCTTTGTCCAGGACATCTCGGTGATGTGAACGAGGCCCTCGACTCCGGGCTCGATCTCGACGAAGGCGCCGTAGGGGACGAGGTTGACGACCTTGCCGCGGACCTTCGCACCGACCGGGAACTTCCGGTCAATCTCGTCCCACGGGTTCTTGGTCGTCTGCTTCAGGCCCAGGGAAACGCGTTCCTTCTCGCGGTTCACCTCGATGATCATGACCTCGATCTCCTCGCCCTGCTTCAGCATTTCGCTCGGGTGCGAGATGCGCCCCCAGCTCATGTCGGTGATGTGCAGGAGGCCGTCCATGCCGTCCAGGTCGATGAACGCGCCGAAGTCGGTGATGTTCTTGACGACGCCCTTGCGGAACTGTCCGGGCTGGATCGAATCGAGGAGCGCGCGGCGCTTGTCGGTGCGCTGCTGCTCGATCAGCTCGCGCCTCGAGAGGACGATGTTCTTTCGCTCAAGGTTGATCTTGAGGACCTTGAAGTCGTAGGTCTGGCCCACGTACTGGTCCAGGTTCTTCGGGGGCTGCACGTCGATGTGCGAGGCCGGCATGAAGGCGTCGACACCGATCGAGATGATGAGGCCGCCCTTGACCTTGGCCTTGACGCGGCCCGTGGCCACGCTGCCCTCGGGGAACTTGGTGAGGATGTTGTCCCAGTTCTTCTTCTGCTCGGCCTTGTCGTACGACAGGATCGGGCTGCCGTTTCGGTCCTCGAGCTTCTCGACGAGCACTTCGATCGTGGAGCCGATCTGAAGGTCGCCGATGTCGATAAATTCGTTCGCGGGAATCACGCCCTCGGACTTGCCGCCGATGTCGACGACCACCTCGTTCTGGCGGACTTCCGTGATGGTGCCGGGGACGATCGCGCCCTCCTTGAGCTTGTCGAAGGAGGATTGGGCGAGCAGATCTTGCATTAATGAACTCATATGCGGGATACGGATGGTCGGCGCGCCTGCTCCGGAGCGTTCCAGCCACCTCGATAGGCCTTTCGGCCACGGGTTGACGGTTTGACTTTGTGATGAACCGGCGGGAGCACCGCGGCGACGCCGGTTTGACCAATAAAATGCCGCGAACGGTCAGCCTCCCATCCGGCGCGCCGCCCCGGCAAGCCTAATTTCCATGAAACGGGGTCCGGGGTCGTCCGCGCACCGGAATCGCCGCTCGGCCGCCGCGAAAAATAAGAACATAACTAGCTATCTTTAAACGTCTAACAATTATTTTGGCTTCGCATCGACGCTCAGCTGCGCCTGCACCCTCGCAAAGAAATCGTCGTAAAGGGGCGTGTCCTTCAGCGGGGTCTGCGTGGCCAGGCTCTGAAGGTTCGAGGAATCCCCCTCGATGATCTCGGTGATCGAAAGCACCATCTCGGTGCCCGACTGCGGACCGGGCTCGAGCTCAATCTTCATCGAAATCTGGCGGGCGCCGCCGACCTCGTCCCCCCGGGCGACGCTGCTGAGGGCGACGATTTCGCCCTCGGCCGGCCCCCCGTGGGTGATCCGGTAGCCCATCTGGTTGACGACCGCCTTCGCGGCCTCGTAGGTCGCCCTCTGATCGGCGTCGTAGACCCGGGAGCGGGGCGCCTCGCGGGGCCCGAGCGTGACGAGCGGCATGGCGTTCTCAAGCGAGCTCGACTCGCAGCCCGCCAGAAGCAGTGCGGCGACAAACGCGGAGGCCAGGGTGATTTTCTTCATGGTCGGGTTCAGGCGGGCTGTTGCTGGGTGACGCAGTGGACGGTACCGAGGCCCCAAACCAGTTCCAAGCAATCTATCGCGATCACCGTGCGCCCGGGAAAACAGGCGCCGAGAACCTCGGCGGCCTCGGCGTCGCGCCTGCTCTGGCGGAAGGACGGCATCAGCACGGCCCCGTTCGTGACCAGGAAGTTCGCGTAGCTGGCCGGCAGCCGCAGGCCCTGGCGCCGGCACGGGGCCGGCATCGGCAGCTCAAGGAGCATGAATCGGGCCCCCGAGGCCGTCCGCAGGGACTTGAGGCGCTCCAGGTTCTCGCTGAGCGCGCGGTGGTTGCGGTCGCGGCCGTTCCTCTCGACGGCCGTCACGATCCCCCGCTCGCTGAAGAACCGCGTCATGTCGTCGACGTGGCCGTCGGTGTCGTCTCCCGCGATTCCCCGGCCGAGCCACAGGACCCTCTCGACCCCGAGGTAGTCCCTCAGGTTCGCCTCGATCTGGGCCCGGTCGAGGCCCGGGTTGCGGTTCGGGTTGAGGAGGCAGGCCTCCGTCGTCAGGAGGAGCCCGCGGCCGTTGACGTCGATCGAGCCCCCCTCGAGAACCATCGGCGCCTTGAACCGGCGCAGTCCCAGGGCGCGGCCGACGAATTCCGGGATCCGGTCGTCCCGGTCGAACGGGGGGTACTTCCCTCCCCACGCGTTGTAGTCCCAGTCCGTCACGGCCACCTCGCCCGTCCGGTCGTTGCGCACGAAGATCGGGCCGTGGTCGCGGCACCACGCATCGTTCGTCGGGTGGTTGAAGAATTCGACGTGGGCCATGTCCGCCCCCGCCCTTTCGATCAGGCGGCGCGCGCGCGGGCGAAGCTGCCTGGCGACGTTCACACGGACCTTCGAGTGAAAGCTGATCCGCGCCGCGATCTCGGCAAACTTGGAAGGGATCGGCCGGAAATTCCCCGGCCAGGTCAAGAGCCTGTGGGGCCACGAGAGCCAGACGGCCTCCTGGCGCTCCCACTCGGCCGGCATCCTGAAGCCGAGCGCTCCGGGCGTCTTCTTTGCTACCGACATGGCCCGGGGTCCGCTAGTCGCTGAAGCGCTTCGCAAGGTCGCCGTAGGCGTCGATCCTGCGGTCGCGCAGGAAGGGCCAGTGGGTGCGGGTGGAGTCGATCTCGCCGAGATCGACCGGGACGACGAGGACCTCCTCCTTCGCGGCAGACGCCCGGGCCAGCACCTGGCCGCTCGTCCCCGCCACGAAGCTCTGGCCCCAGAACTCGATCCCGGGCCCGCCGGCCGGCGCCTCGTGCCCGATCCGGTTGCACGCCGCCACGAAGCACCCGTTGGCGACGGCGTGAGCCCTCTGCACGGTCTCCCATGCATCGTGCTGGATCCTTCCGAGCTCGCGCTTCTCCCCCGGGTGCCAGCCGATGGCCGTCGGGTAGAACAGGATTTCGGCTCCCTGGAGGGCCGTCAGCCGGGCCGCCTCCGGATACCACTGGTCCCAGCAGATGAGGACGCCGATCCTGCCGAAACGGGTCTTCCACGCCCTGAAGCCCGTGTCGCCCGGCGCGAAGTAAAACTTCTCGTAGTAGAGCGGATCGTCCGGAATGTGCATCTTGCGGTAGCGGCCGAGGAGCGTGCCGTCCGCATCGATCACGACCGCCGTGTTGTGGTAGAGGCCGCTCGCGCGCCGCTCGAAGAGCGAGGCCACGACGACCACCCCCCGCCTCCTCGCGAACCTGCGGAAGGCCGCCGTGCTGGGTCCGGGGATCCTCTCGGCGAGCTTGAAGTTCTCGTGGTCCTCGCTCTGGCAGAAGTACTGCGAGCGGAAGAGCTCCTGCGTGCAGATGATGTTCGCTCCGCCACGGGCCGCCCGGTCGGCGAGTGCGAGGGTCTTCTTCAGGTTCGCGGCCGCGTCACCCGAACACGCGTGCTGGAGAAGCCCGATTCGGACCGTCGCCATCTTAGTAGACGACCTTGTTGAGGGGGTACTCCACGATGCCCTCGGCGCCGAGCTCCTTCAGGCGCGGCAGGATCTCGCGCACGACGCTCTCGTCGATGATCGTCTCGAGCGCGACCCAGTCGGGGTTGTTCAGCGGGGAAATCGTCGGGTCGCGCAGCGACGGCACGGCGGCGATGATCGCCGGGACCGCCTTCCTCGGGGCGTTCATCTTGAGGCCCACCTTGGACTCGGCCTCGAGGGCGCCCCTGACGAGGAGCGCGATCGTCTCGATCTTCCTTCGCTTCACCGGGTCCGCCCAAGCCTTCTTGTTCGCGATCAGCTTCGTGTTGGTCTCGAGGAGCGTGTCGACGATCCTCAGCTTGTTCGCGCGCAGCGACGAGCCGGTCTCGGTGATGTCGACGATCGCGTCCACGAGGTCGGGCACCTTGACCTCGGTCGCGCCCCACGAGAACTCGACGCTGACCGGGATGTTCCGCGAGGCGAAGTAGCGCTTGACCGTCTGCACGAGCTCGGTCGCGACGCGCTTGCCCGCGAGATCCTCAGGCCTCTTGACCGGCGAATCCTCCGTCACGCAGAGCACCCAGCGCGACTTGAGCGTCGAGGCCCGGCTGTAGATGAGGTCGCAGACCTCCACCACGTCGGAGCCGTTCTCCAGGATCCAATCGAGGCCAGTCAGGCCGCAGTCGAAGAATCCGTGCTCAACATAGCGGCTGACCTCCTGGGCCCGAACAAACCGGCCGTCCAGTTCGGGGTCGTCGATCGAGGGCCGGTAGGACCTCGAATTCGTGGTGATCTTCCACCCAGCCTTTGCAAATAGGCTGCGGGTGGATTCTTCGAGGCTGCCCTTGGGCAGACCGAGCATCAGGATTGGCTTTTTGTCCGACACGGGATCCCTAGCGTCGCCCTCCGCCGTGGGCGTTCAAGCAAAATGCTCCGGGCTCACGTTGATTGACATCGCTCACATCCGCTGTAAAGACCCTCGTTGCCCGGATATGTCAGATCTATTGTCGTCGCGGCCAAGTCCCAAGCCCCTCATCGTAGTCGTCGAGGATGAACCTGATCTGGCGATGCTGATCGGCCAGCATCTCGAACAGGGGGGCATGCGCGTGCAGCTCTGCAACCGGGCTGCGCACGCCCTTAAGTTCTTGCAGCGCAATTTCGCAAACCTGGTGCTCCTCGACCTCGTCCTCCCCGACAAGGGCGGCTTCGAACTCTACGAGGAGCTGAAGGCGGCGAACATCCACGTGCCGGTCATCTTCCTGACGGCCAACCTCGAGGAGGCGAGCAAGGTCCACGGGCTCGAGCAGGGCGGCGACGACTACATCACCAAGCCCTTCAGCTACGCGGAGCTTACGGCGCGAATCAAGGCGGTCCTTCGGCGCGCCGACTACAAGGAGGACCTGAACCTCACGAACAACGTGAAGGTCAATACCGAGCCCTTCGATTTCTGCGGCGCTCGGATCACCCCGGTGCGCCTTGAGATCGAATTCCCGAACGGCGAGGCGATCCCGATCGGCCGCAAGGAGCTTGGCATCCTCTCCTACCTGAACGAGCACCAGGGCGAGGTGATCACGCGCAAGGCGCTCATCCACTCCGTCTGGGGCCAGCACGCCGACGTCAGGAGCCGCTCGCTCGACCAGTACGTCGTGAAGGTGCGCGACCTCTTCAAGAAGAAGGGCCTGGACCTCGGGGACTTCCGCACCGTCCACGGGATCGGCTACATTTTCGACCCGAAGCGCATCTCGGACAAAGGGGTCTAGCGGCGGGAGCCCGGCCGGTCTCAGAAGAGCTCCGGCTGGCCGTAGCGCTGGCGCGCCTCCGCGAGGCTCGACCTCATTTCCATCTCCTCAAGGAGCCCGTAGAGCTCGCTCGGCCGGGCCTCCGTATGCTCAAGGCCGGGGGGCGGCAGCGAGAGGTTGAGCGTCGTGACCTTCAGGTTCCGGCGAAGGAGGTCCGCGGAGGCCGCGAGCGCGCTCCGGAACCGCTCGGGCGCAACACGGTCCGCCGCCCCGATGACGCCCTCCAGACTGCCGAATTCGGCGAGCCACTTGGCGGCGGTCTTCGGGCCGACGCCGCCGAGCCCGGGGATGTTGTCTGAGGTGTCCCCGACGAGCGCCAGGTAGTCGGCGATCTTCGACGGGGGGACCCCGAACTTGTCGAGGACGCCGGCCCCGTCCATGACCCGCCATCCGAGCTTCGGGTTGGCTGTCGGGGGCGGCAGCATGATCCGGATTCGCTCGCCGACGATCTGCGCGAAGTCCTTGTCCGAGCTCACGATGAGCACCTGGTCGCCCTTGCGCGCGAGCGCCGAGGCGTGGGAGGCGAGCAGATCGTCGCTCTCGACCCCCTCCCTCTCGATGCCGCCGAGACCCATGGCGCGCGTCAACGATTTGATGACCGGGATCTGCTTGGCGAGAGCCTCCGGCATCTCCTCGCGCTGGGCCTTGTACTCCGGGAGGAGCGCGAGCCGGTCCTGAGCCCCGCCGAGGTCGAAGAACACGAGAACCCCGTCGGGCTTCTCCTGGTCCGAGAGCCGCCAGAGCGACTTCACCCACCCGTGCAGCGCATTCGTCGGGAATCCGTCGGAGCGCGCGAGCTCCGGGATCGCGAAGAAGCAGCGGTAGGCGAGGTTAAAACCGTCTACGAGGAGCCATTTCGCCATGGGGTTTGGGGCCGCTCAGGCGCCCGTCGGCACCGGCGCCCCGGCGAGCGGGAGGGCGCCGCGCACCGCATCGGCCACGGTCGCCGGCTGGCGCGGCTCGGCCTCGCCGTGCTCCTGGTTGAAGCGCATCGAGACCGTCTTTGAGACGCCCCGCTCCTCCATCGTCACGCCGTAAATCGCGGTCGCGGCGGCGACCGTGCGCTTGTTGTGCGTGATGATGATGAACTGCGAATCCTTGACGAACTTCTTCAGGAGGTCTGTGAATCTCCCGATGTTCGATTCGTCGAGCGGGGCGTCGAGCTCGTCGAGGAGGCAGAAAGGCGAGGGTTTCACCAGGTAGAGCGCGAAGAGGAGCGCCACCGCCGTCAGCGTGCGCTGGCCGCCGGACAGCAGCGAGATGCCCTTCAGCTTCGTTCCCGGCGGCTGGGCCACGATCTCTATGCCGCTCTCCAGGACATCGTCGGCCTGCACGAGCTCGATGGCGGCCCGCCCGCCCCCGAAGAGCGTCTGGAAGGTGTACTCGAAGTTCTTCTTGATCTGCTCGAAGGTCACCTCGAACTGCTTCTGCGAGGTCTGGTTGATCTCGTCGATCGCCGCGATCAGGTCCGCCTTCGCCTTGGTGAGGTCGTCGCTCTGGCTCCTGAGGAAGTCGTGGCGCTGCTTCAGCTCCGAGTATTCCTCGATCGCGACCAGGTTGACCGCGCCCATTCCCGACATCCGGTGGCGGAGCGCGTCCACCTCGGCCCTGACGGCGTCCCAGTCGGTCGCGTCCATCGCGGCCAGGTCCGCCTCGCCCGGCTCCTCCGGGCGCTTTTTCCTCTGGCGGCGCACGACCGGCTCCTCTGCCTCCTCCTCGTCGAGGTCGACCGGCTTCGCGCCCTCGGGCTCGCCGTCGGCGCGCCACAGCATCGCCTTCCAGTTGACGGAGGCGAGGTCGCAGTCGTACTCGCGGCGCACCTCCTCCACGAGGAAGAGCGCCCTCTGGCGCGTCTCCGCAAGCTGGACCTCGTGCGCGCTCAGCTCCGCGTGGGCCGCGTCCGACTCGAGGCGCAGCGCGGCCTGGGAGGCCTCGAGGGCGCCCATCTCGCGCTCGACCCCGGCCAGCTCGACGCGGATCTTCTCCACCTGCTCCTGCGCCACCGCGAGCGTGTCGCCCAGGCGGACTGCGCTCGAGCGCTGGGCCGACTCCTCGGCCTCAAGCTCGGAAATCTGGCCCGTCCACGCCTCGATCTCCTGCTGGCGCTCGACCAGAAGGTCGTTGATCTGCTCGCGGCGTTTCTCCATTTCGCCAAGGCCGCGGTCGAGAACCTCGACCTTCTGGCGGCGCTCGGCGAGCTCGAGGCGTGCCTGCGCAAGCGCCTCGCGCTTGACGTCGCGCTCCGCGCGCACCCCGGTGAGCCGCGACTCGAGGTCGTCGATCTTCTTTCGCTGCGCGGCCGCCGCGGACTCCGACTCAGCAAGGCCCGCGCGCGCCTTCTCCCAGCGCGCCTGCGCCTCCAGCCTGGCCGACTCCAGGGCGGCGAGCTCCTGCTCCATGCGCGTCGCCCGGTTCAAAGCCTCCTCGGCCGAGCGGCGCACGGCCCGCTCCTCGGCCTGGGCCGCGGCGAGCGCCTGCGTCGAGACCATGACCGCACCGCGGCGCTCCTCGACCCGCAGCTCGGCCTCGGCGATCCTCGCGTTCAGGGCTTCGCCCTGGGCCCGAAGCTCGTCGTGCTGGCGCTGGTCCTCGGCCAGCGCCTTGCCGGTTTCACGCAGGTCGATTTCGCGCTGGACGATGCTGTTCGCGTGCTTCTTGGGATTGGCGTGCCCGCCGGAGACGAGCCCCCTGCGGTCCACGACCTCGCCCTTGCGGGTCGCGACGGCAAGGAAGGCGAACCCGGGGTGGGCGCGCCAGAATTCGAGGAAGGCGTCCAGGTCGTCGGCGACGTAGCACGAGCCGAGGATGGCCCGGGCGGGATGGCCCTCGTCGATCCGGTCGAGCGCGGCCGAAGCCGGCCTGAGCCCCTCCGGAAGGTCGACTCCGTCGGGGACCTGCGCGCCAAGCTCGGCGATCCTCAGGACGATGGAGCCGATCTGCTCCTGCTCAAGCTGCGCGAAGATGCGCCTTGCGGTCGCCAGGTCGCTCACCTGGATCGCCTCGGCGGCCGAGCCGAGGAGCGAATCGACGGCGCGCCCGAACTCGGGCTTGACCTCGATCCCCTGGGAGACCGGCGTCGCCTTGGAGCCGGCGAGGGCGCCCGAGAGCCGTCCCTGGAGCACCGCCTTCGCCCCCTCGCCAAATCCCTCCCAGCGCTCCTGAAGCTGCTGCAGGAGCCGGAGGCGCGCCTGGCGCTGCGCGAGCTGGCGGTCCGTCTCCTGGATCCTGCGCTGGAGCTCGCGAAATTCGCGGGTCAGGCCTGCGACGGCCTGCTGGGCCTCCGAGGCCGACGCCTCCGACGCGGCCTTTTCGGCGAGGCATTCCTTCAGCTTCTCCGCGGCCTCGGAAGCGGCCTTCCCCGCCGCCTGCGACTGCTCGGCGGCCTGGCGGTGGTCGAGCGCGAGCGCGTCGTGCCGGTTGATGCTCGTCTTCTGGTCCACCTCATGGCCCGACGCTTCCGTGCGCAGCCGCGCGACGGCGCTGTCGAACTGGAGGAGCTCAAACTTCGCCTGCTGGAGGTCGCGGTCCAGCCGCCCGAGTTCGCCCTCGGAAACGGCCAGCTCTCGGTTGTGCTGCTGGTAGACGGCGTCGCTGCTCCCGAGGAGCCCCAGCTGCAGCTGCTTGTCCTGGGAGCCGGTGTCGACCTGCGCCGCCAGTTCGCGCAGCTGCATCTCGAGCTCTCCCAGGGTATCCCGGGTGCCCGCGAGCCGGTCGGCGAGACCCGAGCGCCTGATCTTGGCGAGGTTCGCCGCGTTCTCCGCGTGCTCCTTCTGGGACCTGAGGTCGAATACGGCTTCCTGGGCGTCCTGGACGCGCTGATTCAGGCGGCTCCGGTCGGCCTTCCTGGCCTCGAGTCCGGATTGCTGCCCGTCGAGGGCGCTCTTGCGCTTCTCGGCCTCGGCCCTGAGGGCGCCGAGCTTCGCCTCAAGTCCGGCCAGCGCCTCCGTCAGGCGGCCGTGCTGGAGGGCGCTCTGGGCCAGGCTCAGGTGGCGCAGGCGGTGGGCGAGCCTCTTGTAACGCATCGCCTTGGATGCCTGACGTTTAAGGCTTCCAATCTGGCGCGAAACCTCGCCGACCACGTCGCTGATCCGGGCGAGGTTCTGTTCGGTGAGGGCGAGTTTGCCCAGGGCTTCCCGGCGCTGGCTCTTGTACTTGGTGATGCCGGCAGCCTCCTCAAAAACCGCTCGCCGCTCCTCCGGCTTTGACGAGAGGACCTGGTCGATCTGGCCCTGGGCCATGATCGAGTAGCTCGTCCGTCCGACGCCCGTGTCCATGAAGAGCTTGTGGATGTCCTTCAGGCGGCAGGCCTGGCCGTTGAAAAGGTATTCGCCCTGGCCGTCCCGGAACACGCGCCGGGTGATCTCGATCTCGTGGAATTCGCTGCCGAGCTGCTTCTCGCATTCGGTCAGGAGCATCGAAACCTCACAGAGCTGGGCGGGTTTTCGGGTTTCGGCCCCCTCGAAGATGACGTCCTGCATCTTGCCGCCTCGCAGCGCCTTCGCGCTCTGCTCGCCGAGGACCCAGCGGATCGAGTCGGCGATGTTGGACTTGCCGCAGCCGTTCGGGCCGACCACGGCGGTGACGCCGGGCTCGAAAAGGAGGGTCGTGGAATCGGCAAATGACTTGAAGCCGTGAAGTTTTAGCGCCTTGAGATACATGTAGCCCGATAATTGGAGAGGGCCCGGCTTGTGCGGGCAAATGCAAAAGGCGATCTCACGCGTGATCCCAGGGAAGTCGCACGTCGACGCGCTCGCTCTCCCACACCCGGAAGACCTCGAACATCTTCCCCGGGTTCAGGATTGCGCGGGGATCAAGGGCGTCCTTGACGGCCTTCATGGCCCTGACGGCCGCGGGCGGGTGCTGGAGGCGCAGGAACGGGGTCTTCGCGAGTCCGATTCCGTGCTCTCCTGAAATGGCCCCCCCGAGGGCGACGACCGACGCCATGAGGCTCCTGACCGCCCGCTGGGCGGCGCGCCTCTCCCCCGCCCTGTCCTTGTGGTACATGATGTTCACATGGAGGTTTCCGTCGCCCAGGTGTCCGAAGGTCGGGATGGGAAGGCCCGACTCGCGCCGCAGTCGCTCGAGGAAGCGCGCGAATTCAATGTACTTGCCCATGGGGACGACCACGTCCTCGTTCAGCTTCGAGTCGCCGAGCTTGAACATCGCCCCCGAGCAGGAACGCCTAACCTCCCAAAGAGCCTCGGCCTCGGCGCGCGTCCGCGCAGCCCGATGGGCAAGCGAATGGCGCCTGGCCCACCCGAGGAGAATCTTGCGCTGCCCGCGGACCTCCGCCCTGCCGCCGGCGAGCTCGAGGAGCACGACCGGCCGTCCCGCCTGGCCCCGGAACACGACCTTCCCGGTCGCGCGCTCGGCACAGTCGACCGAATACCGGTCCAGGAATTCGCAGATGGCGGGCTGCACCCTGAGGCTGAAGAGGGCAAGGACGGCCCTGAAGGCGTCGGTCTCGGTCCTGAACGAGACCAGGAGCGTCCAGCGCTCCTCGGGCCTCGGGATCAGCTTCAGGGTCGCGTCCGTCACGATTCCGAGCATCCCTTCGCTCCCGATCCAGAGGTCGCGCAGGTTAAACCCGGCCGAGAATTTCTTCGTGGCCGTGCCCCATTCGACGAATTCTCCCGTGGGCAGAAATCCCTTCAGCGCCAGGACGAAGTCCCGGGTGACGCCGTAACGCCCCCCGTGCATGCCGCCAGCGTTGCAGGCGATGTTGCCGCCGATCGTGCAGTATTTCTTGGACGAGGGATCCGGGGGATAAAACCACCCCTTGGCATCCGCTGCGGCCTGGATGGCGGCGACGGTCGCGCCCGCCTCCACCTGCGCAAGGCCCGCCCTCGCATCGATCCGGACCTTGTCCCAGCCGTGCAAATCAAGGACCCAGCCGCCGCGCAGGGGCGAAGCCGAACCGGTCAGGCTCGTGCCGCGGCCCCGCACCGTGACCGGCACGCGCAGGCGGTTCGCCAGGGCCAGGACCCTGGCGATGTCGGACCGTCCCCGGGGAAAGACGACCGCCTCGGGCGCAAAGGCGATCTTGCTGCTGTCGAAGGAGGCCTCCCGCGTGGAGGCCGCGTCCGTTCGGACGACCTTGGGGCCTAGCTTCGACCTGAGCAGTTGGGTGGCCGCGGAGAAATCCATCGAATGCTCCCCCCGCTACACGGGCTTGCGCTCGGGCGCAAGACCCGGCGAAAGCAGCCGGCGCAGATTCGCGCCGAGGACGAGGGACGCCTCGGCCCGCGAAAGGCCCGCGGCTTCGATCTCCCCGAGGAAGCGAACGAATCCGGGCCTTCGCGAAACCCTCGGGTAGACGAGGAGCGGGTAGTCCGATCCGTAGAGGATCCTCTCGGCGCCGACCCGGTCCACCGCCCTGCGCAGGACGCCGGGATCATAGAGGAGCGGTGAGGCGGCCGTGTCAAAATACAGGTTGTTCGGGAGCGGCTCGCCGCCTTCACCCCTTCGGAAAGCGAGGCCGCCCCCGTAATGGGCCAGGATGAACGCCGCCTCCGGATACTCGCGGGCCATCCGCACGTAGGCGTCCAGCGGCGTCCGGGGCCCCGCGGCCGGCGGGGCCTCGGGATCGGTCGCGTGGAGCGTGATCGGAACCCGCCGGGCCGCCGCCAGCTCGACCATCCTCCTCCACCAGGGGTCCTCGAGCGAAAACCCCTGGGCCTGGGGAAGCACCTCGCCCACGCCGCGAAGGCCGGAGTCGAGCGCGCGCTCCAGGGCCTCGACCGAGCGCCGGCCCGCGGCGGGCTGCACCGCGGCGAAGGCGATGAGCCTCTCGGGATGGCGGCGGATCCAGCCGAGGTGCCAGGAATTCTGGAGATCGCAGGTCTCCAGCCGCTGCCAGTACCAGCCCTGCAGGACGCAGGAGCTTATCCCGGCCTCGTCCATGTCGCGCAGGAGCGTGTCCGGGTCGGACCAGCCCTGGATCGACCGCCTGCCCTCCGGGGCCACGCAATCGACCCAGGCGGTCTCGCCCCGCGCTCGACCCCACGCCGCCGGGTCCGACGCGGCCTCGGCGCTGTACAGGTGGATGTGGGCGTCCAGGACCTCGATTCGCTCCATCGCGGTCAATTCACGGGTCGTAGACCTCGCTCGCGAGGCGCCGGCATTCCGCGAGGTCGAGCTTTCCGGTGCTCAGGACCGGAATCGTGTCCACCCGACGAACGACGCGCGGAATCCAGAGGTTGGGCAGTCCCTCGGCGAGGAGCTTCTCCCTCACCTCCCACGCCGAGAGCTCGAAGGTCGTCAGGACGACGAGCGCCTCGCCCTTGATCCTGTCGGGAACCCCGACCACGACGACCCCCTGGCTCTCGCTCGGGTCGGCGCCGAAGAGCTCGGCGATCTTCTGCTCGACCGTGACGTGGGGGACCATCTCGCCGCCAAGCTTGGAGAAGCGCGCGAGCCTGCCGTCGACCGTCACGAATCCGTCGTCGTCGAACCGGGCCAGATCCCACGTGACGAACCACCCGTCGCGGTGCGAGGTCCTCGATTTGGGGTCCTCGTTGAGGTAATGGGTGAACACATTGGGCCCCTTCAGGAGAAGGACGCCCGATTCGCCGTCGGCGACCTCGACGCCCGTCTCGGGATCGACGATTCGCGCCGACATCCCCGGCAGGAGCCTTCCGACGGAACCGACCTTCTTGCCCAGCTGCTCGTCGGCCGTCTCCGTCGTCACCGGAGGGTGCGGGACGTTGACATTGGACACGGGCGCCGTCTCCGTGAGGCCGTATCCCTGGAGAATCTCCAGGTGGAATTTCTCGAGAAAGCCCTTGCGGAGGTCCTCCTGGAGCTTCTCTGCCCCCGTCACCACAAGCGTGAGCGAGCTGAGCTCTTCGGGCGTCGCCTTCTTGAGCATCGGCCGAATGAAGGTCGGCGCCCCGAGGAGAATCTCCACCTTCTCCTCGTGGATCGCGTCGATCATCGCGCGGGTGTCGAGCGGGCTCGGGGTCGTCACAAGGCGGCACCCGTAGAGGAGCGGGTACCAGAGCGTGAACGTGAACCCGAAGCTGTGGAAGATCGGCAGGCATCCGAGCATTCTCCCGTTCGTCGGCAGGACCGAGGTGCAGGAGACCTGCACGCAGTTGGAGATCAGGTTTCGGTGGGAGAGAACAACGCCCCTCGGGGCCCCCATGCTCCCGCTCGTGAAGAGTATCGCCGCCTCCTCCCGGTCCCCGACCTTCGGAATGCCGATCAGGCCCGGCACCCAGATGGCGGGAAGGACCCACGCGGCCACGAGCCAGGGCGCCATCGCCCGCTTTCCGCCGGCCGCCGCAAGCTCGGCTCGGATGTCGACCGTCCTCGCCGGCCACGGAAAGTCCTGGAGCCTCTCCCTCATGGCGTCCGCCGTGATGAGCGTCACGACACCGGCGCCGGCGATGCTCGACTCCGCCGAGGCCCTGCCGGCGGTGAAATTCAGGTTCACGGGCACCTTGCCGGCGCAGGTGACCGCAAGGTTGGCGATCGCGGCGCCGGCCCCGGGCGGCAGCACGATTCCCACCCGTTTCTCCGGGACGGTCTGGCGGATTCTCCTCGAAAGCACGGCGACGGCCGCGATCAGCTGCGCCGAGGTGACCTCGCGGCGCTCGGCTGTGCGGTCGACGATCGCGATATGGCCCGGCCGGCCCGCAAGCGCCCGGACCACGACCCGCCCGAGGTGGCGGCGGAACATGGGCCTTTCGTCCATCGCGAGGGTTCCGAGGTCCATGAGGGCCTTCCTCGCCGCCACGCAGTTGGCCTTCTCGTAGGCGATGGGCTCCCCGAAGGCGACGCAGGCCGGGGTCGGCGCAAGGCGGGGGGATTTCCAGAGGTACCGGTTCTTTGAAAAGGAGAACACCGAGCCCCACAATCCGTCGATCGCCGCCGGTACGACCGGGACCCTCGCCGTTCGGGCGATGAGCTCGAATCCACGGCGGATCGTCATCAGCTGGCCCGTGCGGGATATCTCACCCTCGGGAAAGATGCACACCAGCTCCCCCCGCTTCAGGGCCGCAACGGCCTCCCTCAGCCACTGGACGCGGCAGGTGTCCGACACAGGGATGACGCCCGCCAGGCGAAAAATCCCGCGCATGAGCGGTCCCGTCCCGGCCCCGCGGTAGGCCATGAACCGCAGGGGCCGCGGGCAGGCAAGCTGGAGGACGACCGCATCCGCGTAGGAGATGTGGTTGGTGATGACGACGGCACCGCCCACCTGGGGTATGTTGGATTCGCCGATCACCTTCACGCGATAGAGCAATCTCACGATGAGCTCGGCCGGTATCGCGATCCAAAGGGGCAGCGTGGAACGCCTTCTCTTGAGCACCAAAGACGTTGGTCACCGGCCTAACAACTTGTCAAATATACCGTTCCCCTTTTTGAGCGAGGCCTGGACAAGCAGGTCCTTCCACTGGCTTTGATCGACGGACCGGAGCGTGCCCCCAAGGTGGATCGGCTGGTTTAGCCTCGAGTAGCCCAGCTCGTCCTGGCCGTCGGCCAGGAGGCCGACGATGTCCAGGAATTTTCCGAGGCGCCCGCGCACGCCGAGGCTCAGGTCCACCGACAGGGGCTGGTCCTCGATCGGAACCCCCTCGGAGTACGTGATCCGGCCCGTGCCCGCGAGACGCGCCTCGGGCGCAATCAGGTTGATCTCGGTGAGCCTCACGTCGAGGTCCGGCCCGCGCTCGCAGGCGACGTTCATCTGGTCGTAGTGGACCTCCGAAAGCCCGGTCGCCGTCTCGACGAGCGCCTGGCCGATCTTCTCGGGCTTCTTCCCGAACAGGGAGGACATCGTGTCGAGCGCCTCCACGAGCCTCGAGGGGGCCTGGCGGAGCGATTCGATAATGCCGGTTCGCAGCGCCCGGAACTTGCCGTCCCGGCTCGAGAGCTTGATCGCCCCCTGGACCCGGTCGAGCAGGTCGCCGAAGCCCTGACCGCTTCCCGTCAGGTGGCCCGCGATGTCAAAGCGCCCCTCGAGGGTCGGCTGCCGGTTGGGATCCCCGGTGAGGAAGAAGGGCATCGAGTCGACGTTGTCGACCGAGGCGTCGGCCTTGAATGAGAGCGGCCGGTCGGCGCCCGGATCGAGGTCGAGCCTGCCCTCGATCCGACCGAGTCCGCCGCCGCCCACGTTCGCGGTCCCGCCGAGGATGGAGAGGGAACGGGGCTCGACATTGAGCGTTCCCCTGACGTCGCTCAGGTCCAGCGGGCCGAGCGAGAGCTCCTCGATCCTGAGCGCGAAGCGACCGCTGAGCGCCGGCCAGAGCGGGCGTGCGGGCACCGGTGCGGCGGGGGCGCCCTGGGCGGCGGAGGAAGCCGCATCCGGCTTCCCCCCGCCCGACAGAAACGAGACGGCGGCGAGGTCCTCCTCGGTCAGCCGGTCCCCCGAAAGGGACGCGTCCACAAAGGATCCCTTGGGCCCGGCCTCCACCGAGCCCGAGACGGCCACGACCGCCGCACGGGCGCCGTAGTCGAGGCGGAGCGGGACGCTGAAGGTGGTGTGCCCGCCCGCGTCAAAGTCCGCGCGGATCTCGGAGTCGATCGACGGGAGTGCGAGGTCCAGGCCCGGGGGGCCCGCGAGGTCCCTCACGGCGAGCTTGACCCGGACCGCCCGGGTCGAGTCGAAGCTCGCCAGAAAGCTCCCGCTCGCATCGCCGGAGGAGAGCCTTGGGAGCCTCGCCAGTGCCGGAATCGACAGGAGCGTCGGCAGCGAGGTGCTCCAGGATCCCGCGGCCTTCACCGTCCTGCCCTCCCCCGTCAGGCGGCCAAACCGAGCCTCGAGCGAAAACATCCTCAGCCCGTCACTCCGGATGGTCATCGGCGAGAGCTGAACCTGCCAGCCCTGCGGGGCGTAGTCGGAGAGGACGAAGGCCGTGAGGTCCAGGCCCGTGGCGACCGTGCTCCCGTTCCAGGTGATCGCCAGGTCCCTTGCCGTCAGGGGCGCCTTTGTCCGGACGGCCAGGCGTCCATCCTCCGCCCGGAGCACGAATTCGCCGCGCGCGTCGCCCCCGGTGACGCCGAGGCCGCCCAAGAGGGGCCTAAGCCACACGAGCGGGACGCCCGTGAGCGATACCCCGACCAGGTCCCCGGTGGGCTCGGCCACCTTCAACTCTCCCGTCGACGAGTTGAATTCGAAGGGCTGGAGCGCACGCACGGTGAACGCCGGCGCTGCGGCCGCGAGCGTCGTGTCGAGGCGGGCGACCCGAAGGGAGGATCCCAGGCGCGCCACGTCAAAGTCCGCGGTCAGGTCGACGCGGCCGACGGATCCCAGGGCCTTGCTGAGGACCCCCAAGCGGTCCGCCGAGGCGCGCAGGCGGCCGACCGCGTGGATATCCCCCGAAACCGTATCCGTCTCGATGCTCCCGTCGCCCGCGGCGTAGAATGCCGGAAGACTCCGGCCGAGGGCGAACGGCGCGAGGTCCGTGTCCCTCAGGTCGAGCCTCCAGGATCCGGAGATGCTCGGGGAGCCGTCGGGCTTCTCGGCGTCGATCCCGCCGATCCGCTCCGAGCCCCGCAAAAGCGAGATCGCGTAGTAGCGCCGGGCGTCCCGGTGCGCCGCGGAAGCGGCGCACGAAAGGCTGATCCCGTTGGGGAAGTCCCGGCCGACCGCCGTGGCCTCGGCCTTGAGCTCGGCCCGGAGAAGGTCCCCGGATCCCTCGAGGGCGGCCGTCAGGGTCGCATTGACCGTGACCGAGGAAACCGGCGCCCGGGGATCGTCGACCGTCGCCGTCGCCTTGCAGAGGAACCGGCCGTCCCGCCCGGCGGCAAGGCCGCCGCCCGTCACCACGACATGCACCCTGCCGCCGGGGCGCCCGAACTCGTCGGGGAAGAGGACGTCGCCCTCAAGGTCCACGCCGTCAAGCGACAGGTTCGCAGGGAGGTTGAAGGCCGAGAGGACCCCTCCGACGGCGCGGACGGGCAGCGGCGCCTCGGCCTCGGCCGCGGCCGCCGCCCCTGAATGGATGAGGTCGAGCGTCCAGCCGATCGCGACCAGCCGCTCGAAATTGAGGCCCCAGCCGAGCGCCGCCGGAATGACCCCGATCCGGGCATCGATCCTCGGAGCCGTGAGGACGGCACCGCCCGCCTCCACCCGCAGGCCCTCGATCGTGGCGCGGTCGAGCGCGAGCGAGACGCGGCCCACCGACTTCACGGATCCCCTCGCCCTCGCTATCGCCCTCCTCGCCGCCCAGGTCTCGACCGACGGATTCAGCGCCGCGGCCGCAAGGATCCCGATCGCGGCGGCGACTGCGGCCGCGATGAGGAGGGTGCGCGTGGCTGTCATGGATTGCGACGGCCCTGGCCCCGGCGGAACCTTGACGATGCCCCGGGGACGCGGGTCAGGGCCTGACAAGAGCGTCGCTCAGTCCGATGGCCTTTCGGACATTCGCCAGGGCGACGAGGTAATTGTAATTGGCGGTAAGCTGGTCCGTTCTCGCCTGGGTGAGGGCCACCTGGGAGGTGAGGACGTCGAGCTGCGTGGCGGAACCGGCGTGGAACTTCGCCTCCGCCAGGCGGAGCGCCTCGGCGGCCTGGTCGATCGTCTGCCGCGACGCCGTCACGAGCTCGCCCGCCTCCTGCAGGGAGGAGAGCGTCTGTCGGACCTCGACATCGACCTCGAGCTCCTCGGAGGCCTTGGCGATGCGGGCCTGCTCGAGCTGGGACTTGGCCTGGCGCACCTTGCCCACCGTGGCCCTGCCGTCAAAGATGGCCCAGTTCGACTGGACGCCAAAGAGCCAGCCGTTGGCGCTCACGCTCCCGAACACCGGGTCGACGTAGTTGAAGCCGGCCCACTGGTAGGCGCCGAAGGCCTGGACGCTCGGATAGAAGTTCGACTTCGCCGTCGTCACCGACTCCTCGCCCGCGGCCTCGAGCTTGTCGAGCTTCTGGAGCTCGGGCCGGTGCTCGTGGGCCGACGCGATGGCCGAGTCCATGTCGTAGCTCGCCGTCTCGAAATTCAGGTCGCCGACGACCTCGGGGAACGGGGAGGAGCCCGGCGTCCCGAGCGACTGGCGCAGCTGCTCGATGGCGATGCGGTAGGTGTTGCGCGCCGTGATGAGGTTGGGCTGGGCGTTCGCAAGGTACACCTTGGCGCGGAGGACCTCGAAGTTCGAGACGGTGCCCGCCTCGAACTGGTTCCTCGTGTCCTCGAGCTGGTGCTCGTAGAGGCGCACGTTCTCCTCCTCCACCCGGATCTTCTCCCGAGCGAGGATCACGTTGTAGAACTTTGTGCGGACGTCGAGAAGCGCCGCGTCGACGGCCGTCTGGAGATCGAGGGCCGCCGCGTCGCGCGTCAGTTTCGCCCCCTTGATGGACGAGTGCACGCCGCCGCCCGCGTAGAGCGTCTGGGTGGCCTTGAGCTCGAGCTGCCAGAGCTCGTTTGACGGCGGATAGATCTCCGAAATCTGGGCGGCGTTGCGCTGCCACTGGCCCTGGGCCGACACATTGGGAATCTGCTGGCTGGTGACCTGCACCACCACGCCCTCCTGCTGGCGGACCGCCTCGCGGGCCTGCAGGATCGCGTAATTGTGGTCCAGGGCGAAGCCGATGGCGCCCCGGATGTCGAGGGGCGACGGCAGCTCCGAGTAAACGGGCATCGCCCCGACCGGGGCCGCCCGGGCGGAGCCCAGGGCGAGGGCGAGGGACGCGAAGACCAGGAACGGGTGTTTCATGCGATTTCGGGCGTAAGTTTGGCTTGCCTGACCTGCGCGGCCGCCTCGTTGGCGCGGTCCTTCGAATGGTCCTTGGCGATCAGCATGTAGATGGACGGCAGGACGAGCAATGTGAAGAACGTCCCGATCGACATGCCTCCCACGAGGCACAGGCCTATCGAGTTTCTCGCCGCGGCGCCCGCGCCGCTGACGAGCGTCAGGGGGAAGTGCCCGGCCACCGTGGCGACGCTCGTCATGAGGACGGGGCGAAGCCGCGTCAGCGTCGCGTCATGGATCGCCTCGAGCTTCGGCCTGCCCTGGAGCTGGAGCTTGTTCGCAAACTCGACGATCAGGATTCCGTTCTTGGCGATCAACCCGACAAGCGTCACAAGGCCCACCTGGGAGTAGATGTTGAACGTCGTCGTCCAACCGTCGGTGAAGAACCGGAGGTTCGGATTCGGGAACTTAAGGAACATGAAGATCGCCGAGCCGAAGATGGCGAGCGGCACCGATCCACCGAGGATGACGAGCGGGTCGCGGAAGCTGTTGAACTGCGCGGCGAGGACGAGGAAGATGAGCGCAACGGCGAGGCCCATGGTGGTCCAGAACTTGGCGTTCCCGCCCTCCTTGCGAAGCTGGCGCGATTCGCCGGTGTAGTCGATCCCGTAGCCCTTCGGCAGTATCTTGGCGGCCTCGTTCTCGAACACCTTGAGGGCGTCGTCGAGCGGCATGCCTGCCACGCCGCTGATCGTGACGGAATTCTGCTGCTGGAAGCGGTTGAGGGAGCGGGGAATCGTCGAATTGCGGATCGTGGCGACCGTGCTGAGCGGCACGAGGGTCCCGTTCGGCCCCGTCACGTAGATCTTGTTGAGCTGCTCCGGATTGAGCCGGTCCACGCGCTTCACCTGGGGGATCACCTTGTAGCTGCGCCCCGAAATGTTGAACCAGTTGATGTAGTTGCCGCCCATGGCGGAGGACAGGTCATCGCCGACCTGCTGGAGGTTGAGGCCGAGCGCCGCGACCTTGTCGCGGTCGAGGACGACCTCGGACTGCGCCGCGTCGTACTTCATGTCGATCAGCGGCGGGAAATAGAACCGCTTGGTCGCCACCGCCTTGTCGACAAGCTCCTTCGCGAACGAGAGGATCTCCTGGGGATCGGCCGTCGAGGTGAGGACGACCTCGATCGGGAAGGTTCCGCCGCCGGGAAGCGCCGGGGGTTGCACGAGCTGCATCTGAATGCCCGGGATCACGGATATCTTCGGCTGCATCTGCGCGAGGATATTCTTGATGGGCCGCTTGCGCTCGCCCCAGGGCTTGGTGACAAGCCCGGCGATCGCCTGGCCCGGGGTCGTTATCTGGAAAACGAAGGCCGTGTCGGGATCGGAGAAGAACGCCTTCTCGACCGCCACCGAGTAGGGGATGTTCTGGTCCAGGGTCGCATTCGCGGCCGTCGTGCCTATCCCGAAAATCACCCCCTGGTCCTCGGCGGGGGCGAGCTCGGCGGGGGCCTGGGTGATCATCAGGAACGCGACCGCGCTGATCACGATCCAGACCGTGTAGATGGCGGGCCGGTTCGACAGGGTGAACTCGAGCACCTTCGAGTAGCCGCGGCGGAAGCGATCAAAGGTGTGCGTCACCATGCCGGCAAAGCCCCGCTCCTCGTCCCCCGCCCTCAGGAACGTCGCGCACATCATCGGCGAGAGCGTCAGCGCGACGAGCCCGGAGATCGTGACCGCCCCGGCGAGCGTGAACGCGAATTCGCGGAAGAGGGAGCCGGTGAGGCCCCCCTGGAGCCCGATCGGCGCGTAGACGGCGGCGAGCGTGACCGTCATGGCGATGATCGGCCCGATGAGCTCCCGGGCGCCCGTAAGCGCGGCCTGGAGGGGCGCCAGGCCCTCGGCGAGGTGGCGCTCCACGTTCTCGACGACGACGATCGCGTCGTCGACGACGAGCCCCACCGAGAGCACGATCGCAAGGAGCGTCAGCAGGTTGATCGTGAATCCGAACAGCTGCATCAGGAAGACCGCGCCCACGAGCGAAAGCGGTATCGCCACGATCGGGATCAGGACCGAGCGGAACGAACCGAGGAAGAGGAAGATGACGACGACGACGATCAGGAGCGTGTCGCCGAGCGTGTGGAAGACCTCGTGGATCGCGTCGTTGATGTAGGCGGTCGCATCGTAGGCCACGCCCGCCTGCATTCCTCCGGGCAGCTCCCTCTTGATCGAATCCATCTCGTTGCGGACAAGCCTGATGACGTCGAGCGAGTTTGCGTTCGGCAGCACGAAGACCCCCATGAACACGGCCGTCTCGCCGGAGAGCTTCACGTCCGTGTCGTAGTCCTCTGCGCCGAGCTCCACGTCCGCGATGTCGCGGATCCGCACGATCGCGTTGTTCTGCTGGCGCACGACCAGGTTCTTGAACTCCTCGACCGAGCGCAGGTCGGTGTTGGCGGTCAGGGCGACCTGGATCAGGTTGCCCTTCGTGTTGCCGAGCGCGCTCAGGTGGTTGTTCGCCGCCAGGGCGGCGCTCACCTGGGAGGGGCTCACGTTGAACGCGGCCATACGGTCCGGCTTCAGCCAGACGCGCATGGCGAAGGTCCGCGCGCCCAGGATGTCGGCCCTCTGGACCCCCGGTATCGCCGAGAGGCGCGGCTGCACGACCCTCACCAGGTAGTCGGTGATCTCGTTCTGGTGGAGGGTCTCCGAGGTGAAGCTCAGGTAGGCGGAGGCGAACTGCGAGTCGGCGGATTGGACGTCGATCGAGGGCACCTGGGCCTCCGCGGGGAGGTTGTTGCGGACCTGGTCGACCTTAGAGCTGATCTCCGCGAGCGCCTTGATCGGGTCGTAGTTGAGCTTGAGCCGGGCCGAGATGGTCGAGATGCCCTGGACCGAGGTCGACGCGAGGTAGTCTATCCCGTCGGCGGCCGCGATCGAGCGCTCGAGCGGCGTCGTGATGAAGCCGCGGACGAGCTCGGCGCTCGCCCCCACGTAGACGGTCGTGACCGTGACGGTCGCGTTTTCGCTCTGGGGGTATTGGCGCACGTTAAGCGTGCGGTACGCCTGTACGCCGGCGATCAGGATCACCAGATTTACCACGAGCGCCAGGACCGGGCGCTTGATGAAAAGGTCTGTGAATTTCATGGAGCTAGGGCGCGTTGGGTCCCGCTCAGGAATCGCTCGGGGTCGGGGCCAGCTCGGCGTTCGGCGCCAGCGAGTTGTTCACCTGGACGGCCCCTCCCGGGCGCAGCCGGAAGACGCCCGAGGTGACGACCGTGTCCCCCTCCTTCAGGCCGGAAAGAACCGCCACAAAGTCGCCCCTGCGCTGGCCGAGCCGGACGATCTGCTGCCTGACGATGAGCTGGTTCTCGCCGGTCGTGTCGTCCTTCTTCGAGTCCACGACGTAGACCGTGTCGCCAAAGGGTGCGTAGAGGATCGCCGTCGACGGTATCGTAAGGACCTTGTCGACCACGGGCAGCTCAACGGCGACGTCGACGTACATGCCCGGCCGCAGCCGGCCCGCCGTGTTGTCCACGGTCGCCTGCACGCGCACATTGCGCGTCGAGGTGTCGATGTCTGGGCTGACGGCCGTTATTTTTCCGTCGACCGGGCTGCCCGTGATCCCGTCCCCCGACAGCCGCACCGTGAGGCCGGCCTGGAGGCGGTTGACCTCCTCCTGGGGGATGTAGAAGTCGACGAAGATCGGGTTGAGCGCCTGGAGCGAAACGATGGAGTCCCCCGCCTTGAGGCTCTGGCCCAGGTTCACAAGGCGGATGCCGAGCTGGCCGGTGAAGGGCGCCTTGATCGTCTTCTTGGCGATCGTCGCCCGGATGTTGTCCGCCGCCGCGACGGCCTGCTTCGCCGTGGCCGTGTCCGCATCAAACTGCGACTGGGAGACCGTGGCCTTCGCAAGGAGCTCCCGGGTGCGCTCCAGGTTGACATGGGCGAGGTCGGCGTTCGCCTCGGCGGACCGCAGCTGCGCCTCCTCGGCCGACGTATCCTGCCTGACGAGGATATCTCCCGCCTTCACCCGGGTTCCCGCCTCGAAATCGATCTCGACGACCTTGCCGTCGAGCTCCGCGGCGACCGTGACGCCCTGGACCGCGGACAGCGAGCCGACCGAGGTCAGCACCCGCTGCCAGGTCTCAAGCTTGGCTTGCGTCGTCGAGACCGACTCCGGCGGGATGACGGCCTTCGCGTGGATCAGGGTGTTTATTTGGAAAAACTTTATGAGGCCGATGGTCGCCAGGATCGCGACAAGGCCAAGGATGGTGAGGAAGGTTTTCATCAGGTGATTGAGGCGGTTGCTTGGAAATCAGGTCAGACGGCGGTGGGCTCGGATTCGCGGCCCGACTCGATGTGCGAGGAAGGGGCCGGCTGGCCGGCGATCTTGTTGAGGAGGCGCACCAGCGTCTTTCGCTCCTGCTCGGTAAGGGGGGCCATCTGCGCCGCCATCTGCTGGAAATGCCCGGGCAGGATGACCTCGAGCGTCGAGTGCCCCTTTGGCGTCAGGTGGATCAGCATCATCCGGCGGTCATGCGGGTCGTGCTGGCGCGTCACGAGTCCGTCGCGCTCGAGGGTGTCCACCAGGCCCGTGATCGTGGCCCGCGTGACGTTGGCCTTCTCCGCCAGGTCTGCGGGAGTCTGCGCAAGGGGCGTGCCCGAGAGCTTGTCGTAGAGCAGCATGAGCACCGTGAAGCGGCCCGGCGACATGTTGTGCTCATTCAGGAAGGACTCGCTTTGGCGGTAGGCCTCGTCCCCGGCCCTAAGGAGGTTCAGATAGGCCTCGCAGGCCGAGGGATCCAGGTCCGGATGACGCCGCACCACCTCCAAGAGGCATTCGTAACGGGGCAAGTCCTTGAGCATCAAGTACGGCATGGGGGGTTGGTCGGCGAAGTGGCTTCCGGGCGGAAAAACAACTAGTTAGGAAGCTAATCATCGTTTTTTCAAGCGATAAATCGCTCAAAAACTACCGGCATTCCGGTAAAAGCGGGGCCGTGCCCGCACGCGGGCATCAGGCTCCGAACGACCGAACGGCAGCCACGAGGGCCTCCGTTGTTACCCCAAGCTCCGCAAAGATCTGGGGGGCGGGTGCGCTCAGGCCGAAGCGGTCGATGCCGACCACCTTGCCGTCGAGTCCCACGTATTTCCGCCAAAGCGCGGTGACGCCGGCTTCAATCGATACCCGTTTGCGACAGGACGAGGGCAGGATGCTTTCGCGGTACTCCTCGGGTTGGCGGTCAAAGATTTCAAACGACGGGACGGAGACGACCCGGGTTCCCGCCCCCAACTGCTTGGCGGCCGCCAGCGCCAGGTACAGCTCGCTTCCCGAGGAGAGAAGAATGGTCTCCAGGGGCGCGCTCTCCTGGAGCGCGACATAGGCGCCCTTCAGGACTCCGGCGCGCCGGAGGTGGGGAGGAATCTCATTGAGGACGGGAACCGCCTGGCGGGTGAGCGCAATCAGGGTCGGGCCGTCCGTCCTCTCAAGGGCCGCGGCGAACGCGCCCGCCGTCTCCTCCGGATCGGCAGGGCGGATGACCTCCATGTTCGGGATGAGTCGCAGGGCGGAGATCGTCTCGACCGGCTCATGGGTCGGTCCGTCCTCGCCGACGCCGATCGAGTCGTGGGTGTAGATATAAAGGACGGGAAGCTTCGAGAGGGCGGCGAGCCTCATCGGCGGCCGGGAGTAGTCCGCAAACACAAGAAAGGTCGCGACCGAGGGGCGGAAGAGCCCGTCGTAGGCGATCCCGTTGGCGATCGCCGCCATGGCGTGCTCGCGGATCCCGAAACGGATGTTGCGGCCGGACCGGTTCGAGGGATCGAAGTCCTTGTCGGCCGCGATGTAGTTGAGCGTCGATCCGTACAGGTCGGCGCTTCCCCCGATCAGGAGCGGAAGCTCGGCCGCGATCGGCTGGAGGACGTCGCGCCCGGCGGCGCGGGTCCCCGAGAGCTTCACGTCCGGCGCAAAGAGCGGGATCTTCGAGAGGAGGTGCGCCGCGCTCGGTTTCGCGCCCGCCGAGTCGAGGAGCGCGGCCTTCTCGGGATTGGCCGCGCGCCAGGCATTGAAGGTCTTGCGCCAGCGGGCGCACGCGCGAACGAGCCTCTTCTTGTGGCCGGCGAAATAGGCCCTGACGTCGTCGCTGACGAAGAAGTGCCTGTCGGCGGGAAGCCCGAGGCTGGCGCGCGCCGTGTCGGAAAACTTGGCCCCGCCCTCGCCGTGCCCCTTCTGGGTTCCCTGGACCTCGGCGATGCCCTTGGCAATGAGGGTCCTGATGATGATGAGCTGCGGCTTTCCGCTCTTCGCCTTCTTCGCGCGGTTGAAGGCCTTCAGGAAACCCGGCATGTCGTAGCCGTCCACCGTCTGGGTGTCCCAGCCGATCGCCTTGAACCGAAGGGCCGTGTTCTCGCTCTGGGTCTTCGCAGCCATGGCGTCGAGCGTCACGTCGTTCGAATCGTAGATCAGGATGAGGTTTTCGAGCTTCTGGTGGCCCGCAAATTCGACGGCCTCCATGGCGACGCCCTCCTGCATGCAGCCGTCGCCTGCGAGGCACACGACGTGGTAGTCGAAGATCGCGTGCTCAGGCGTGTTGAAGCGCGCCGCGGCCATCTGGCCCGCCACGGCCATGCCGACGGAATTGCCGACGCCCTGACCCAACGGGCCTGTCGTGGCCTCGACGCCGGGGGTTTCGCGGAACTCGGGGTGTCCGGGCGTCATGCTGTGCAGGCTCCTGAACTTCGCGATCTGCTCGATCGGAAGGTCGAATCCGCTCAGGTGCAGCCACGCGTAGAGGAACATGCTCCCGTGTCCGGCCGAAAGGACGAACCGGTCGCGGTTCAGCCACCGGGGCTCGTCGGGATTGATGTTGAGCGCGTGGCCGAAGAGGACGCTTCCGACCTCGGCGCAGCCAAGGGGAAGGCCCAGATGGCCCGAAGAACAGGCGTGGACGGCGTCAATCGCCAGGCCGCGGGCCTGGTTGGCAGCTTTCTCAAGTACGGCGGTTTGAAGGGGCATCGTGGAAAATACGATAACTCCTACGGACTGCAACCGCCTCGGGGAAGCAGAAACTCCGTCAAACTGGCGTGACGGGGCCGGTTCAGGTCGCCGCCGGGGCGGGAGCTGCCTCCTCGACCTTGCGCGTCTTCAGGGTGACCGCCACCGCGGCCTTGCCCGTGCGGTTGCGCAGGTAGTAGAGGCGCGCCTTCATCGGTTTTGAATCGAGCTCGATCTCGATCTTTTCGATGTTCGGCGAATTGACCGGGAAAACCCTTTCCACGCCCTCGCCGTAACTGATCCTGCGGACGGTGAAGGTCTCGTGGATTCCGGAACCCTTGCGGGCGATCACGATGCCCGAAAACACCTGGATTCGCTCCTTGTCGCCCTCGCGGACCTTCGTGTGCACGCGCACGCCGTCGCCGACTTTGAACGGCGGGATGTCTTTTTTCACCTGGCTGGCGGTGATTTCCTTGATGATCGGGTTCATGGCAGTAGCGTTGTTAGTTTTTGATTGAAAATTATTTAAGAAGATCTGGTCGAACGGTTCTGGTTTTCTCCAGGGCACGTGCGGCCCGCCATTTTTCTATCTCGGCATGGTTGCCGGAAAGGAGGACTTCCGGCACGGACATGCCCCGAAATTCGGCGGGACGCGTGTATTGAGGAAAGTCGAGCAACTTGCCGGTGAACGATTCGTGCGTCAACGACTTTTCCTCGCCGAGAACTCCCGGGATGAACCGGCAGAGCGCATCGATCACGACGGCGGCGGCCAGGGTGCCGTTTGTGAGCACGTAATCGCCGATGCTGATCTCCCTATCGATCACGGTGTCGCGGATCCGCTGGTCTATCCCCTCGTAGTGTCCGCTCAAAAGCAGGAGGTGCGTCTCCTTGGCCAGTTCGGAGGCGATCGCCGACGTGAACGGGACCCCGTCGGGCGTCAGGTAGATCCTCTTGCACCCCGGGCTCTGAAGCTGCTCGATCGCGGCGACGACCGGCTCGGGCTTCATCACCATGCCGGCCCCGCCGCCGAAGGGCCTGTCGTCCGCGGTCCGGTGCTTGTCGGTCGTCCAGGCGCGAAGGTCGTGGACCGAAACGCTCAGGAGATCCTTCTCGAGACCCTTGCCTAGGATGCTCTCGGCGAGGAAGCCGTCGAGCATCCTCGGAAACAGGGTCAGTACGTCAATGCGGGGCATGGTGCCCCTTTTTTCCGCGAGGCTGGCGCCTCAGGCGGTGGCAGCCGGAGCGGCTGCGGCCGGCGCCGCGGTTTCGGGCGCCGAGGTTGCGCCCCTGCGCGCGCGCTTGATGATGGAATGGAGCGTCGCGCTCGGCTTGGCGCCCTTGGAAATCCAGTAGTCGACGCGGTCGATCCTGATGTTGACCTGCTGTCCCTTGGTGCGGGGATCGTAGGTGCCCAGCGTTTCAACGGCGTCGCCGTCGCGGCGCGAGCGCGTCTCTGCAACGACGATGCGGTAGTGCGGCTGGTGGGTTGAGCCGATGCGAGAAAGGCGGATTTTGAGTGCCATGAAAGAGGAAGATCAGATGGATTCGATTCGGAAAAGGGAAAGATCACACAAGGGGGTGCATGCCTTGTCAAGCGCCTAGGCCCCTCCCCCTCCCGCCCGGGTCCACGGGAGCCGGCGGAACACCCGCCGTTCGGGTTGCAACGGGATTGTGTTGGCCGCAGAACCCCCAAATTATAGGCGTGAAGCTCGTCCCCCCAAGAATCGCGTGAACCGCCTCGGAACCGTCCTCCTTTTTGCCGCGACCTGCGCCGGTGCGTTCGCCCAACAGCCGGCCAAGCCCATTCTATACAACTACTTGGAGGGCGACGGAGGCATAGAGCTCGACCGGCAGATCAAGGATGCCTACGCCCGGTCGTACTCGATTGTGGATGTCGGGAAGGCGGACGGGTACACCGAGCCGGAGGCCGTCGGGGGAGAGATGCCGAAGGCGCCCGTGAACGGATTGGGGCAGAGCATCGGCGGATATGTCCTCGTCGCCTACATCGTCTCGGCCGAGGGCCTCGTCGCCGACCCGGTCGTCCTCAGGATGACCCATCCCGACCTGACTCGGGTCGCCCTCGATGCCATGCTCCACTGGCGCTTCAAGCCGGGGACCCTGAAGGGGGCCGCGGTCGCGACCACGGCCGCGCAGGAGTTCAATTTTGGCCCGAGGGACATCTCCAACGGCTACGAGCCGGCCCACGTCGAGATCGGCCAGCCCCGGGACGTGGTCCTTAAGCGCATGCCTCCTTCCGACGTCGCAGCCGCTTACCTAAATCGCATCGAGGAGGTGGCGCACCATTTCTTCGTGGGCGACACGAAGCCCGAGACCCTCCACATCGTCATCGTCACCCGGCCCGGCCTGCGCGCGCGGGTCTGGCTCGTGTCGTCAATCCGCCCCGGAAATTCCCCTGAACTTGACCCCCTCAGGAAGCTCATCGCGGCCGTGCCCCCGCTCGAAGCGCACGAAGGACCGTTCATCCTCGCGGTGACCGGACGGATCGCGGGCGGCGACAGCCGGGAACCCGTGGACGACAGGGATACCCGTTTTCCCATCCCCGAAGATTGGCGCGCCCTCGTGAAGGGCCTGAAGGACCCTCCCCCGTTCTCGTCGGACGCGTTCCTCGACCTGCTCTGGCCCGACTCCAATTGAATCTTCGCGGCGGCCTTTGCCATTGACCGCGGCGCCGCCGGGGGAGAGGGTCCACCTCCCATGCTCAAGGCCGGCATCGTCGGGCTTCCCAACGTAGGCAAGTCCACCCTCTTCAACGCCCTCACCCGCTCGCGAAAGGCGGAGGCGGCAAACTACCCGTTCTGCACGATCGATCCCAACGTGGGCGTCGTCACCGTGCCCGATGACCGCCTGGAGGTCCTTCGAAAGATCGCAAAAACGAACGTCGTCATCCCGGCCGCCATCGAATTCGTGGACATTGCCGGGCTTGTCGCGGGCGCAAGCAAGGGCGAGGGCCTCGGCAACCAGTTTCTCGCGAACATCCGCGAGGTGGACGCAATCGTGCACGTCGTCCGCTGCTTCGAGGACGCCGATGTCGTCCACACGATGGGCTCCGTCGACCCCGTCCGGGACATCGAGGTCGTGACGACGGAGCTCGTCCTGTCCGACCTGGAGGCCGTCCAGAAACGCCTTGAGAAGACGCAGAAGAAGGCGAAGAGCGGCGACAAGGAGGCGCATGCCGAGGTGGTGCTCATGGAGCGGCTGATCCCGCACCTGAACTCGAACAAGCCCGCGAACATCCTGCCCGCGCACGAGGACGAGGTGAAGCTCCTCAAGCTCTTTCAGCTCCTGACGGCGAAGCCGGTGATCTACGCCTGCAACGTCGCCGAGAGCGATCTCGCCCATTCGGAGAAGAACCCCTTCGTCGAGAAGGTCGCCGAATTCGTCCGCGCCCACCACGACGCGGCCTATGTGCCGATCAGCGCGCGGATCGAGGCCGAGCTGATCGATCTGGCGCCCGACGAGGCGAAGGCGTTCCTGAAGGACCTCGGCGTCGACGACTCGGGCGTCTCGGCGCTCATTCGCGCCACCTATGCGCTCCTCGGGCTCCAGACGTATTTCACCGCGGGAGAGAAGGAGGTCCGGGCGTGGACGATCAAGAAGGGATGGAAGGCCCCCCAGGCGGCCGGCGTCATCCACACGGATTTTGAGAAGGGCTTCATCAAGGCGGAGGTCGTCTCGTACGGCGATCTTGCAAAACTCGGCAGTGTCGCCGCCGCCCGCGAGGCCGGAAAATACCGGCTCGAGGGCAAGGACTATCCCTTCCAGGACGGCGACGTCGCGCTTTTCCGGTTCAACACCTAGGCGGCGGGAATGCAGGGACTCTGGGAATCAGGCCCTTGGGGCGCCGCGCTGCCTAACGCTCGGAGGCAAGCCAAGATATGCGCAGGAAAAAACAAGCCGCGCTGCGTAGGAAACGCCCCATTAAAATAGAATTCCCTAGCCTCGCGTCAGCTCTCCGGAGCTGAGGCAGCCAGCAAGGAACCTCCAGCGCTCCAGCGGCCCTCCCACAATCCTCAACGATGCCCCTCCCCCGGGGATCCTCCCTCCCGTGAAACGCCCTGACGTATCGGTTCGAAGCCCACGCCTCAGCTTCAAGAGCATTTGGCGGATTCTCGCGGCGTGCGGAATCCCTCTCGCGATCGCTTTGCCAAGCTTGCTCCGCGCACAGGACGCGACCGCGACGATCGCCGTTCAGGATTATCCTCTCAGTGTCGCGGTAAATCCGGTCACCAACACGGTCTACATCGCCAATTCCGCCAGTGGAACGGTGACCGTGATCAACGGCGCCAAGAACACGACGGCAACCGTTGCCGTCGGATCGAGCCCCGTCGCCGTCGCCGTCAATCCGGTAACCAACCTGATTTATGTCGCGAACGAGGGGTCCAACACCGTGACCGTCATAGAGGGATCAACAAACGCGACGACCACCGTGGCCGCGGGATCAAATCCCCAAGCGATCGCGGTCAATCCCGTGACCAACATGATCTATGAGGTGAACGAGACCGGCAATACCATGACCGTGATCAACGGCGCCACGAATGCCACGGCGACCGTGGCCGTGGGGACAACTCCCTACGCGGTGGCGGTGAATCCGGTGACCAACAAAATCTATGTGGCCAACCAGTGGGACGGCACCGTGACGGTAATCGACGGGTCCACGAACACGACGGCGACGGTGGCCGTAGGGGCAAGTCCCCAGGCGGTCGCCGTGAATCCCGTGACCGACTCAATTTACGTAGCGAACACCGGTGATGGAACCGCGACGGTCATCAACGGGGCCACGGGGACTGCGACAGCGACCATCACCGTTGGAGTCTACCCAATTGCCGTGGCGGTAAATCCTGTGACCAACACGATTTACGTTCCAAATGAGGCAGACGACACGGTGTCGGTCATAAACGGGGCCACGAATTCGGTGATCGCGACCGTGCCCGTGGACATCTTTCCCTCGGGCGTCGCCGTGGATCCCCTCAGCAACAAAGTCTACGTCCCGAACATCTTTAGCCTGATTTACCCAAACGGCAGCGTGACGGTAATCGACGGCGCCACGTTCGCCACCAAGACCGTAAGCGCCGGAGGCGGGACGAAACGAATAGCCGTGAATCCCGCAACCCATAAGGCTTACGCGGTAAATTCGGATGACGGCACCGTCACCGTGGTCGACGGATCCACGAATGGCTTCGCCACCATTGCCTCGGGATCGAACCCCGATGCCGTGGCCGTGAACCCCGCGACAAACACGGCCTATGTCGCCAATTTCTCGGGCGGCACCGTCACCGTGATCAATGGCTCCACGGACGCCACGGCCACCGTTTCCGTGGGCGGCTCCCCCGATGCGGTCGCCGTGAATCCCGTGACCGACATGATCTACGTCGCCAATTACGCTGACGGCACGGTCTCCGTGATCAATGGGGGGACAAACGCCACGGCCACCCTGACCGTCGGAACAAATCCCAAGGCGGTGGCCGTGAATCCGGTGACGAACACGATCTACGTCGCCAATGAGGGAAGCTCGAGCGCGACCGTGATCAACGGGGCCACGAACAAGACGTCCAAAGTCACGGTGGGCACGGCCCCCGTGGCCGTGGCGGTGAATCCCGCGACCGACACGGTCTATGTCGCCAACTCGGGAAGTGCCACCGTGACCGTGATTAACGGCGCCACCAATGCCACGACCAGCGTGGCCGTCGGAATGAGCCCCGATGCCCTTGCGGTCGATCCGGTCACCAACAAGGTCTTCGTCGCCAATGCCGGCAGCGCGACCTTGACCGTGATTGACGGCGCCACAAACGCCGTAACGAGCGAGGCGGTCGGGGCGAACCCCGTTGCGCTCGCCCTGAACCCCGTGACCGGCACGGTCTACGTCGCCAATTACAACGACAGCACCGTTTCGGTCATCAACGGGACCACGGTCTCCGCGACGATCCCGACCAACTGGGGGCCGCCGATCGCCGTCGCCGTGAATCCCGTCTCGAACAAGGTCTATGTCGTCAACTACATCAGCAACGCGCTGACGGTGATCGACGGGATCACGAACACGCGTTCGTACGTGGACACATCCGCCAGCAATCCCACTGCCGTTGCGGTCAATCCGGTGACCGGCAGGATCTATGTGGCCAACAACGGCAGCAATACGGCGACCGTCGTCACGGAGCAGCAGGTTCAGGCCGTCCCCCTGAGCACCGCCATCACTCCTCTCACCGGGAACGGCACGTCGAGCGCGACGCCGAGCTTCACGTTCACCGCGACGAGCACGTTCTCCCCGACGGCGCCGGCGCCGCTGAACGTCTTCTTCCAGGCCGACACCTGGCAGGGCCCATGGACGCAGGCCACGGAGGGCGGCTCGTCCTTTGCCGGGACTCTGGCGGCCCTGGAGCCCGGCTACCACATTCTGTATGCCTACGCCGACGACGGCCAGGACGCCACGTCGACCCAGCTCGATTCGCCGCTCATCGGAGGCATAGCGGCCTACGGTTTTCTCGTCGTCCCCCCCGCCACGCATTTCTCGGTCAGCGCCCCGACAACGGCGACCGCCGGCACGCCGATCAGCGTCACGGTCACCGCGCTCGACGCATTCGGCAATCCCGTGGCCCTCTACCCGGGAACCGTGCACTTCACGAGCTCCGACGGATCTGCCGTCCTGCCGAAGGACAGCACCCTCACGAACGGGAGCGGGACCTTCTCGGTCACCCTCAACACCGCCGGTTCCTCGACCCTGACCGCGACGGACACCGTCACAGCAGTCTCGGGAACGACGCCCGGCATCGCGGTCGCGGTCGGCGCCGTGGCCCAATACTCGGTCAGCGCGCCGGCGACGGCGACCGCGGGAACGCCGGTCAGCGTCACCGTCACCGCCCTCGACGCCTCCGGCAACGCCGTGACCCGTTACACGGGGGTCGTTCACTTCACGAGCACCGACGGGGTCGCGGGGCTCCCGGCGAACAGCAAGCTCACCCAGGGGGTGGGGACCTTCCCAGTGACCTTCAATTCGGCCGGCTCCCAGACCGTCACGGCAACGGACACCGTGGTTTCATCGATCACAGGGACCTCGCACTCGGTTGCCGTGAGTCCGGCGATCCCAAGCGCGCCGGTGGTCAACGGCAGCGGCCCGATCACGCTTGTGGCGCCCGCCAGCGGAAGCGGCCTCACCTACCAGTGGATGCTCAACGGGATATCGATCGCCGGGGCGCAGAGCGCCTCGGAGGTTGTCTACCCGACGGCCGCCAGCGAGGGCACCTATTCGGTCGCCGTGACGAGCGGCCAGACCGTAAGCACCACCTTTTTCGGGACGCTCACAGTCACCTCGAACGCCTGGCTGACAAACCTATCGGCGCGCGCCTACGCGCAGTCCGGATCGAACCAGATCATCGCGGGGTTCGTGACGGCCGGGACGGCGAAAAAGTCGCTGCTCATCCGCGGCGCCGGCCCGGCGCTCTTCCTTGATTTTCAGCTGACGAACATCCTGACGGATCCCAACCTCACCCTGCTCTCAGGCAGCACCCCCCTGGCGACCGCAAGCTCGTGGGCCCCATCGCTCCAATCGACCTTCAGCCAGGTCGGGGCGTTCGCCTTCCAGACGGGCTCCCACGACGCCGCGCTCATGGAGACCGTCGCCCCGGGGGCCTACACGGCAGAGGTGACCTCGCAGACCAGCAACAGCGGCCTCGCCCTCGCCGAGATCTACGACGCCGACAGCTCGGCCCCGACGAATCGCCTGATCAACCTCTCGGCCCGGGCCTATGTGGGCACGGGGGCCAACGTCCTGATCGGCGGCTTTGTGATCGACGGGACCACGCCGCAAACGGTGATCATCCGAGCCGATGGTCCGGCCCTCCAATCGTTCGGGCTCCTCGGCGCCCTCTTCACCCCGGTTCTCACGCTCAGCAACAGCACGGGAACGATCGCGACGAACAGCGGATGGAGCGAAGCCCCCGTTCCGGGACCCGCCTCTACCGGAGGAATCGTGATCCAGACCCTAACCTCGGCGCTCTCAGCCAAGGTCGGCGCCTTCGCGCTGCCAGCCGGATCGAGCGATGACGCCATCGTCGCCACGCTGCCACCCGGGGCCTATACGGCCCAGGTGTCGGGCACCAACGGATCAACCGGCCTCGCCCTCGTGGAGATCTTCGAGCTCCGATAGCGACGCCGGCCCCGCCGAGGACGGTGCCGGCAGGAACGCGGGATCCGGCAGTTGGGTGGCCAGCGCCTCCAGACGATAGGTCACCACGTCCACGCCCACGGAGAAGTGGCATCGCGGATCCTTTTCCCCGGGATCAATTCCGGCCGCGCTCAGGATGCTGGACTCGAGAATCTCCACCTCGGCCCTTTGGATGGGCCAGGGAAGGTGATGCACTTCCGTCCGGGCGAGCCCGCCGGGTTCCAGGCAGGAATAGAGGCAGTAGCGTTCGGCCGCCCAATGCTCGAACGAGCCGCGCTTCGGATAGAAGGGCTCGGAAACGGGCCGGTAGCGCGCCCGGAACCGGGCGGTCCCGTTGCGCCGGACGCACGAATACTCAAACCACCCGCGGCTTTCCCATTGGCTGATGCGCGAACTGAAATACGGCGCGCCGTAGAATCTGCGCCCGCCGAAGACCATGAGCCATGAGTCCGCATCGAGGCTGAGAAACCAAACACCCGGCTTGCCTCCGGCCTCGACGTACGTCCGCAGATTCAGCTCCGGAAACGACGACAAAAAGGGGATCTCGGGAAACGGCCGGCGCATCACCCCCGACATGCGAAAGGGAACGAGGGCCACCCAGGCCGTCCCGTCGAATTCCTGCAGGTGAAGCCCCTCCGGCAGCCTCTCCCTCAGCTGCTCGGAATCGACCCGGTAGTGAACGAAGGCCAGATCGAGCCACGACTGGCGCCATTTCCACTCGCCAGGAGGCAGCGGCCAGGGCCGATGGGCAGTGTCCCAGAGTGTCCGGTGCATCGGAGCCAATCTTTAGGGTTTTCCGCCACAAAGCCTGTCGCGGCCCTTGCCCCGCCGCCAGCAAGAAAGGTGCGGACGATGACGAGCCCGGCTAGGCGCGCCCCAGGGACATGTATCCCCTTCCGAGCGTCAGAAGAAAGAGCACGGTGGCGAGCGCGCCAAACGCGATCCACAACCCGCTGTCAACAGGCACGCCTTGGGCGGGCGCCGTGGGAGTGCGCCCCCGCCGGCGATAGGCGACCCCAAGGAGACCGACGTTGGCAACGAAGCTCTCCTGCGCCGCCTCCCGCAAGGCCGGCAGCACGGGCCCGGAGAAAAAGAGCACCGAAACGCACGCGACGACTCCTGCCACGAGGTAGGGCCACACAAGGGGCACCTCGGGCCGCCACGTTGAGGCGAAGAACCGCATCGATCGGGCGTAGATGACCACGCCCAGCGCTCCCATCAGGCAACGCCAAAACCAGGCGGGCTCCAGCGACAGTTCCCGCAACACAAAGGCCCAATCCCCCGTGTTGGTAACCGCTGAGAAGATAAAGTAGCCCCCGCCCCAGAAAAAGTTGAAGGCCATCGCCAGCGTGAAGAACAGCCGCGACAGGGACGCCTGCGGGCGACCGCGCGCGAGGGCCCAGCAGACGGCCCCGGCGACCAGATTCATGAGAGGGCCCGCCGCGTCCGTGAGCGCCCCCCCGTTTGTGCCCGAGAAGTAAACTGAGGTGAGCAAACGGATGCGCCCCCCAACGGCCAGGCACATCCCGCCGTGACCGATTGCCTCGTGCGCGACGCACGCCACGATGAAGGAAACGGCGGAAATTGCGCCCAGGGTGCTGCGGCCGGGGGTTTGAGGTCGTTGTTCTATGGCGGGAGTCATCGGTTGGAATTGAACACGGGGCACCCCGCAATCCACCGCCGGTTGGCGGGGGTCAAGGCCCGTCAATGTTCTAGGGAGGGGCAGGTTTCGGCCCCTTGATAGGGCCCGATGAATCCTCTGCCGAGGCATTTATCCTCCGAATCCGCTGCGGACATCCGGCCTCGGCAAGGGTACCGCAGCCGGACAACCGGAGGGTGTTCCCCGTCAATCCGGCAGACCCTCCGGCGTCCCCCCCCGCGATCCGGCGGGACCCTCGCCCAAGGGGCGCGCGCGCACCCTTTCCCGTCGACCGAGTCATCGAGCACGCGGCGAAACCCGGGTCATCTCCCGGGCCCCGGCCCGACGGCGATGCCTGCCGCCAATAGGTCCCTGCGGATGCGCCGGGCGAATGCGACCGCCTTCGGGCTGTCCCCGTGGATGCAGATCGTGCCCGCGTCCACGGGCACCGTGCCGCCGTCTATCGTCCGCGCGACCGAGTCGCGCGCAATCAGCAGGGCCTGTTCGGCCGCGCGGTCCTCATCCTTGATCACGGCGCCCGGCATCGCGCGCGGGGCGAGCGAGCCGTCGGGCAGGTAGGATCGGTCGGCAAACGCCTCGCCGATGACGGCGAGCCCCGCGTCCCGCCCGGCTGCGAAAAGCACGCTCCCGGCCAGGGCCACCAATACGCGGCGAAATCCGGAGAGGCGCTCCTCCTCGGCAAGCGCGGCGACGACCGCGGACGCAAGCGCGCGGTCCCTCGAGGCCATGTTGTAGAGGGCGCCGTGAAGCTTCACGTGCCCCACCCTTGCGCCGAGGCCCGAGGCGACCTGCTGAAGCAGCCTGGTCTGCCCCACGACAAGGAGCGCCGCCTCGCGCGGCGCGCAGGGAAGCTCCCTCCTTCCAAAATGCTCCCGGTCCTCGAAACCCGGATGGGCGCCGATCGCGGCCCCGCAGCCGAGCGCGAGCCCGACCGACCTTTTCATCGTCTGCAGGTCGCCCGCGTGGGCGCCGCAGGCAATATTCACCGACGAAACGAGCGGCACGAGCTCCTCGTCGAAACCGCACCCCTCGCCGACATCGGCGTTCAGGTCCACGGCGGCCCGTCGCCTCATGGGGACCGGATCTTTTCGGCGAGTCCCTGGCGGAGCAACGCGAGCCGGTGCTCCTCCGCCCGGGCCATGGCGTGCGCTTCGCCAACCGTCGTCCGCTTGAACCTCACAAAATCCCCCGGCGCAAGCTGTGCGATGAGCGGAATGTCGGCCGAGGCCACATGGCCGATTCGCGGGTATCCGCCCAGCGTCTGGGCGTCCGCCATCAGCACAATCGGGTTCCCGTCGGGCGGGATCTGGACCGTCCCCGGGGCGACGGCCGTTGAGACGAGCTCGTCTCCCGAGGTGCGCGCGATTGCCGGTCCCTCGAGCCGGATGCCCATCCGGTTTGAGCGCGCCGTGACGCCGAATTTTTCCGTGTAGAGGGCGTCACCGAACTCCGCGGCCTGCGCGCCGGGTATCACGTTCACCGTCGGCTCCTGCGAATAGCGCGGAAGGACCCTCTCATCGATCCTCCAGTGGCCCGAGAGAACCCTCTCGGACGGGACGGAACGGATCACGTCGCCGTCCCGAAGCGCCCTCCCCTCGAACCCGCCGAAACCCCCGGGCAGGAACGTGCCCCGGCCCCCCATGACCTGCTCCACATCGAAGCCCCCGCTGATCGCGAGATAGGCCCGGCAGCCCTGCTGGCGGGTTCCGAACTTCAGGCAGTCGCCCTCCAGGACCCTGAACGGCCGCCATGCGGGCACCCCCTCGAAGCGGGCTCCGCACACGGCTATCCACCCATCCCGGCTGAATTCGAGCTCGGGGGCGGTGAGCGTGATCTCAAGCGCCGGCAGATCCTCTGCGTTTCCGACGAGGAGATTGGCGAGGCGCAGGGCGACGGGGTCCACCGCTCCGCCGATCGGGACCCCCTGCGCAAGGAGCCCCCTGCGGCCCAGGTCCTGGACCGTCGTCATCATGCCCGCATGGATCACCTTTATTTCCATGATTCGAATTCGGACGGGGTGATGGGCCGGAAGCGGACGCGGTCGCCTGGCTTCAGGAGCGACGCCGGGTTTTCGCGCGGGCGGAAGAGGGCCATCGGGGTGCGCCCGATCAGGTGCCAGCCGCCGGGGGAAGGGACCGGGTACACGCCGGTCTGCGAATTGCCGATCCCGACCGAGCCGGCGGCAACCCTCGCGCGCGGGGTGTCCCTGCGCGGCGTGCGCAGGGGCTCCGGGAGGCCCCCCAGGTAGGGAAATCCCGGGGTGAATCCTATCGCGTGCACCAGGTAGTCGGCCTCCGAGTGAAGCGAGACGACGTCGTCGAGCCCCAGCCTGCAATGCTCCGCCACGAGTTCGATATCGGGTCCGAAATCCCCGCCGTAGCACACCGGGATCTCGAGGGCCTTCGTCATCGGAACCGACGGGGAAATCTTGGCGCGGAGGGAGCAGGATTCCAGGAGCCGGCACACGCTCTCGTACGCGCCGGTCGGGGAGTCGGGAATCTGCGCCGAGTCGTAGAAGACCGTCACCGACGCGTAGGCGGGGACCACGTCCGTGATCCCCTTCGCCCTGGCGGCCGTCACCGCACCGGCGAAGCTCAGGACCGACGCAAACGTCCCAGAATCGATATCCGAGCCCAGCGTCGCGACCACCGCGACATCGCCCAGGGGTTCAAGTTTCATGGTCCTTCTTAGCCTGCACGGAGGAGCTTCTCCGCATGGGCCAAGGCGCTCTTAGCATTTCGATCTCCGAGCATCCGTGCAAGCTCCGCCACACGGGCCTTCCGGTCGCCGTGGATCGGCTCGATGGTCACCCTGGCCCGGTCCCCGGACTGGTCCTTGAGGACCACGAAGTGGCTCGACGCCTGGGCCGCCACCTGGGGAAGGTGGGTCACGCAGAGCACCTGGTGGCGGCGGGCGATCGCGGCCATCCGCTCGCCGACGACGCTCCCGATCTCTCCCCCCACGTTGGCGTCGACCTCGTCGAAAACGAGGACCGGCACCGAGTCGAGGTCTGCCAGGACGGCCTTCAGCGCCAGCATGACCCGGGCGAGCTCGCCGCTCGAGGCGATCTTGCCGAGCGGGAGCGGGGCCTCCCCCACGTTGGGCGAGAAGAGGAACTCGCAGCCGCAGTCGCCCGTGGGTCCGAGGCCCGGCGCGTCCGTGATCGCAATCCTGAACTGCGCCTTCTCAAATCCGAGCTCGGCGATGCCCGCTTCGGCCGCCCGGGCGAGGCTCTTCGCCGCCTTTTCGCGCACGCTCCGCAGCTCCGCCGCCCCCTTCCTCGCCTCGCGCGCCGCAGCCTCTATCTGGCGGTCCAGGCGGGCAAGCGTGCCCTCGATGTCGCCCTGCATCTCGACCCGCCTGCGCATTGCCTCGCGCGCGGCCGCGACGGAATGGACGTCGGGTCCGTGGCGCCTCCTCGCCTCGAGCCAAGCGTTCATGCGCTCCTCCAGGGGGCCGAACCCCTCAGGATCGGCCTGGAGCTCGCGGCCGAGCGAACCGAATTCGGCGGCCAATTCACCGAGCTCGGAGGAGGCGGCGGCCATGCGGTCGGCCAGCGCCTTGCTCGCGGGATCGATGGACTCGAGCCTGCGGGCCTCGCGGACAAGCGCCGCCACCCGGGATCCGGCCCCGTCGTCCTCCGCGAGCCCGGCCTCGAGGGCCAGGGCGAGGACGGAGATCTCCTGCGCGCGGCTCATCCGCTGGTAGTCGCGCTCGAGCTCCGCCACGGCCTCCTCGGTCAGCTCGAGCCGCTCGAGTTTCGCGAGCTGGGCCTGGGTGAATGCGAGCTCATCCGGGGAGAGGCGCGCCTCCGAGGCCATCCGCTCGCTGTCCGCCTGAAGCTCGCACCAGGTCCTGTAGAGGGCCGCGTACGATTCGAGCGCAGGCCCCGCCCGGCCGTAGAGGTCGAGGAGCTCAAGCTGGCACGATTCCCGCAGGAGGCGCCGCGGTTCGCTCGGCCCGTGGAAATCGATCCAGAGTTCGCCGAGGCGCTGGAGGGCCGAGAGGGTGGCGAGGCCGCCATTGACCGTGATCTTCGGCGCCCGCTCCCGGGGAACGCTGCGCTTGAGGAGGAGGAGCCCGTCCTCGCAGGGAGGAAGGTCGAGCTCCGCAAGAAGCAGGTCGACGCGGCGGGGGTCCTCAAAGTGCAGGGACGCCTCCACTTCGCACGCGGGAGCCCCCTGGCGGATGATGGTCTTGTCGGCGCGCTCCCCCGCAAGGAGCGAGAGGGCGCCGATCAGGATGCTCTTTCCGGCTCCGGTCTCGCCCGTCACCGCGGCGAATCCCGCCTCGAAATCCACCGACACATGATCCAAGAGCGCCAGGTTCTGGATGCGCAGTGACTGGAGCATGGAAGGGGGTTCTCGGGCGGGCCGCTCCTCAGAGGACACCCTTCGGGAGCAGCGGCAGGAGGTTCTTGATATCCGAGACGGCATCGCGGTGGCAGACGAGCACGGCATCGGCCGTCTCCACGACCACCAGGTCCTTCACGCCGCAGAGGGCCACCACCCTGCCCCCGCTTAGGGCGATTGTGTTGGCGGAGCCGACGCAGACCACCGGCCCGCGCGTCACATTGCCGTCCTTGTCGGCGGGAAGGTGGTTCGGGAGCGCCGTCCACGAGCCCACGTCGTCCCAGTCGAATTCAGCGACGATGGTCGAGACCGAGGCGGCCTTCTCAAGGACCGCGTAGTCCACGGAGATCTTCGGAAGCGCGGGAAAGCGGGCCGCGAGATAGGCGCCGGGATCTGCGGCCGGAAAATCCCTGATAAACGCCGCCAAGGGGGGTGCGGTGCGTTCGACCTCGGCAAGGAAGCTTGCCACGCTCCACAGGAACATCCCGGCGTTCCAGGCGTAGCGCTTGGATTCGAGATAGCCCCGGGCGGTCGCGGGGTCGGGCTTCTCGACAAACCGTTTGACCCGCAACAGTCGGCTTCCGTCGGCACCCGTGGCGAGCGGTTCGCCGAGCTCGAGGTATCCGAACCCGGTCGCCGGACGCGTCGGGGGGACGGCGAAGGTGAGGAGGTCGGAGGATCTTCCCGCCCAGGCGAACGCCTGGGCGAGCTGCTCGGCGTAGCGGGTCCGGTTCCGGATCAGCGCGTCGGAGGGAAGAAGGGCGACGATCCCCTTGGGGTCCCTGGACCTGACGAGTCCGGTGGCGAGCGCCGCGGCCGGAGCCGTGTCGCGCTTTGCCGGTTCGGCGATCACCTGGCCCTGCGGGAAATTGGGGAGCGCCTCCCGGATGAGCGGGAGCTGGACCTCGTTCGTCAGGATCCAGACGTTGCCGTCCGCCACGACGCCCTTCAGCCTCTCGACCGTCTCCTCGAGGAGCGTGCGCTCCGAAAGGAGGCGCAAGAGGTGCTTCGGCCTGCTGGCTCGGCTCATCGGCCAGAATCGCTCGCCGCTGCCGCCGGCAATGATGCAGGCATGGAACCTGGGATCGGGCTTCATTGGGTAACCCCGAAAGAATCGCGGGCGAAACGGCCCGCGCCAAGCCGGAATGCGGCCGCACCCCCGGAATTCGCGAGAGCCTATTGCCGCACCACGATCTTCCCGAACTGGCCGCCGCGCTCCATGAGCAGGAAGGCCTCCTCGGCCTGGGCAAAGGCGAACACGTCGCTCACCGCGGGCCTGATCCTGTGGCGGGCGACGAAGCCCGTCATGGCCGACCAGTCGGACGGGCTCCCCATCGTCGATCCCAGGATCGACAGCTGCTTCCAAAACACCTTCCTGAGGACGAGCTCCGGGGCGTTGCCCCGGGTGGCGCCAAACAGGACGATGCGGCCTCCCGGCGCCGCCAGGTCGACCAGTTGGGCGAAGCCCTCGCCGCCCGCGCTGTCGACGACGACACTGAAGGGCCCGTGGGCCTTCGCCGCAGCCTCGGCCCAGCCCGGCTGGTCGTAGCGGAAGCCGCCCCGGGCGCCATAGGCCACGGCGCGCGAGATCTTCGCGTCCGAACTTGAGGTGACCCAGACCTCGTTGCCGCACGAAACCGCAAATTGGAGCGCAAACAGGGCGACTCCGCCCCCGATCCCGGTGATGAGGACCCGGTCGGTCTTCACCATCCCGGCACGGCTCATGAGGGACCTCCATGCGGTGAGCCCGGCGAGGGGAAGCGCCGCGGCCTCCTCCCAGGTGAGATGCGCGGGCTTGGCCGCCAGCTGCCCCTGCGGCACCGCGATCCGGTCGGCCAGGGTCCCGTCCCTCGGCAGGCCCAGGATCGAGAACTCGGACGACTGGGCGCCTTCGCGCGGACCCCAGTCAAGGCCTGGATTGAGGATGACCTCGCGCCCTACCCAGGACGGATCCGCGCCCGGGCCGACGGACACGACGACCCCGGACCCGTCCGAGCCCGGGATGCAGGGATACCGGATCCCCGCATATTGCCCGAGCTTGATCCAGACGTCCCGGTGGTTGAGCGCCGCAGCCCGGAGCTCGACGACCGCCTCCCCCTGCCTGGGGGTGGGTTCGGGGACGTCGGCCAGCGCCAGCTTTCCGACGGATTCGATTCTCAGGGCGCGCATGGGACTTAGCCTCGTTCAGACGTGGATGAGGACCTCGGACTCCTTGAAGCGGACCTTGGGCTGCGCGGCGTACTTGTCGTCCGGCGCGCGGTAGCCCGCGGCGCCGGCGCACAGCGTCGTATATCCCTGGGCCGCGAGTCCGAGGATCTCGTCGTACTTCTGGGGTTCAAGGCCCTCCATCGGGCAGGTGTCGACTCCGAGGAGCGCCGCCGCCGCCATGTACTGGCCGAGCGCGATGTAGACCTGGCGGGAGAGCCAGCCGTCGAGGGTCCCGCTGCCCCGCGCCCTGTCGACGTGGCCGGCAATGACGTCCGAATAGCCCTTCAGGCTCTCCCTCTTGACGCTGCGGACCTCCGCGACCCGCTCGATGAAGCGCTCGAGGTCCCGGACGCCGAAGTGCTTTCGCACCGCAAAGACCACGAAATGGGAGCAGTCCAGGGGCTGGCGCTGGCCCCACGAGGCCGCCGAGAGCCTCTCGCGCGTCGCCGGGTCCTGGACCACGACAAATTTCCAGGGTTGGATTCCGTACGAGGAAGGCGCGAGCACAAGGGCCTCCTCGAGGGCCGCCCAGGTCTCCCTCGGAATCTTCCGGGTCGGGTCAAATTTCTTGGTGGCGTAACGCCAATGGAGGGCGTCTGTGACGGTCTTTGCAGATACGGGTGTCATGAAATCGGGATTGTGCCAGAACGAGAGCCAGTTCCCGCTTTTGTCAAAGCGCGGGACGGAAGAATCGCCCGAGCAGCGGCAGGCGGACGAGCATCGCCTCAAGGTCGTCCCGGCCCTCGATCCGGAGGATCCAGAGTACGGCGCCGTAGGAGGCTACCCCCAGGGGGATGAGCCCGGCGACGGCAACCAGGTCGGCCACCCTGCCGCTCAGGCCCAACGCCCCGAAGCCGTGGAGGCCTCCCGAGACCACCCCGACCATGACCGCGGCCCCCGCCACCACCTTCCCGACGCTCGGCAGGAGGGGTGCGATGTGCATCTCGGGCAGGCGCCGCACGAGCGCCCGCTGAAGGAGCACGGCCTGGCAAATGATCGCCGTCGTGCTTGCGATCACGATCCCGAGCACCTCCAGGTACCGGATCAGGATGAGGCTGAGCGCGATGTTGATGACGAAGTCCACCATCGCCACCCGCACGGGTGTCCTCGTGTCCTTCAGCGCGTAGAAGGCGCGCACCATGAGGCTCACGACCGAGAAGAACGGGAGCCCGATCGCCATGATCGCCAGGAGCAGGCCCATCTGCTGGGCGGCGAGCGTGGTCACATGGCCATGCCGGAAGATGAGCCTGACGATGGGGCCGCTCAGGAGCGCGAGCCCCGCGGCGGCCGGGATATTGATCACGAGGATGAGCCGGATTCCCTTTCGAAAATCGCCGGCCATGGAGGAAAAGTCGCCCCGGACGGCATGCCTGGCGATCAGCGGGTAGACGACCGTCGAGACCGCGACCGCGAACACGCCGATCGGGAACTCCATCAGCCGGTTGATCGCGTAGAGATAGGTGGCGGAGGCGTCGTCGATCGAGAAGGCCAGGAGCCGTGAGACCGCGAAATTGATCTGGTAGATCGCCGTCCCGAGGATCCCCGGGGTCATCAGGTGCGCGATCTCGCGCACCCGGGGCGAGAGGCCCAGGTCGAACCGGGGCCTCCACCCCTCAATAAGGAGGACGCTCGCCGGGACCGCCATCTGCAGGAACCCCCCGAGGAGCCATCCGGCGCACAGCCAGTGGATGGCCCCGACGGGGCTCTTTGAGACGTAGAGGCCGGCGACGCCGAGGGTGGCGATGACTGAAAGGTTGAGCCAGATCGGCGAGAGGGCCGGCTCGACGAAGCGCTGAAGCACGTTCAGGGTCGCGCTGAAGGCCGCCGAAAGGCTGATGAGGGCCAGGTAGGGAAAGAGGATGACCGTCAGGTCCGCCGCGACGTACCATTTGTCCTCGTGTCCGGGGAGAAGGAGGCGGGACTGGCTGAAGGCGGCCATCGCAACGACGACGAGGAGCCCCGTGATGACGAGGAGCCACGACGACACCTTGGAGAGGAGCCTGAAGGTCCCCTCCTTTCCGTTCAGGTGGAGCTCCTCCTGGAGGGTCGGGATGAAGGCGGCGGTCATGGACCCCTCCGCCAGGAGCCTCCTGAACAGGTTGGGCGCGATGTTCGCCGTCGTGAACGACGACATCACCCAGCCCGTCCCGAACAGCGCCAGCTGGAGCGAGTCGCGCAGGAGCCCGAGCACCCGCGAAACCACCGTCAGCAACGAGATGACCCCGATATTCTTGAGGCTCTTCGACACGCGGGCTCGAGCGCCGGCCTACGGCATCCTCAGCCGCAGCGTGGAGCCGTCGATGGAGACGTCGGCTAGCTTGGACCAGGCCGCGGCGATGTCGTCGGGAACCGCCTGCACGAAAAGGAACTTCTTCAGAACCCAGTCCTTCAGGAAGGGCAGCCTCTGCACCGGGCACCCCCCCGCGTAGATGCTTTCGGGGTCGAACTGGAAGACCGAGCCGTGCTTCGAGAAGACCCCGGTCGCCTGGATGATCAAGGAGCCGTTCACGCCGAGCACATTGTACGTCACGGTGTCCGAGAACTGGATCTTCCCGCCGTTTATGCGCACGTTGAGCATGCCGGTGTCGAGCGTCTTCTGCTCGGCGGGCGCCGCCTTGTCGCCCGATTTCGCAGGCGCCGAGGGCTTGCTCAGGCTTCCGATGAAGGCGTTGAGCTCGCCCTCGCTCACGGTGATCGTCTGGCCGTCCGTCAGGTCCCGTCGCTTCTCAGTGATGACCGCATCCTTGTAAAATTCAGTCTTGCCCTCGATGTAGTAGACCGCCCCGCTCGGCGCGTCCTTCGGGATCTCCTTCACGGTCTGGACGGTCTTCGTTGCAAGGTAGGCGGCGCCCAGCAGGACGCCGAGGACGACGCTGAACGCCGCCCCGAAGCCCACCTCGAGCCAGGACGGGCCCTTCTGCGCTTTCTTTTGCTTGTAGATCATGGGAGGAAGCTCATTTCTTCGGGGCTTCGGCCGCGGCGGGCTTCGCGGCAGCCTCGGCCGGCTTTGGAGCGGCGGGGCCCTTCGACTCCGCTTCGGCCGCCTTGGCCATGCCCTTTTTCTTGTAGTCGGTCTCGTAGAAGCCGCTCCCCTTGAAGATCAGGCCCGCCCCGCCGCTCACGAGCCGCCTCAGCGCCGCCTTGTGGCATTTTGGGCACTTCTTGAGCGGGAGGTCCCTCATCGACTGGAACTGCTCAAAATGGTGACCGCACTTGGAACAGGCGTACTCGTAGGTGGGCATCGGAGTGGACCGCGGTTATATGGGCCAACCCCACGGGTTTGGCGAGTTTGTTCTCGGCAGGGGAACCCCAATTCCGCTCAATTGGAGGGATGGACCACCGCGAGCAACTCCACGGTCTTGTCTCCGATGTCGAGCGGGGGATCGGGCTTCTCCTGCCGCCGGCCACCGAGAGGTCGCGCCGCCTTCACGAGGCGATGCGCTACTCGATGACCGCCGGAGGCAAGCGGCTGCGCCCCGTGCTGGTCCTCTCCGCGGCAAGGCTCCTCTCGGGGGCGAAGGCCGCCGATCCGCTCCCGGCCGCGGTCGCGATCGAGTGCGTCCACACCTACTCGCTCGTCCACGACGACCTGCCCTGCATGGACAATGACGACCTCCGCAGGGGCAGGCCGACCGCGCACAAGGCCTTTGACGAGGCGACCGCGCTCCTTGCGGGCGACGCCCTCCTTACGTTCGCCTTCGAGATTCTGAGCGGGTCCTACGCGGGCGACCCGCCGCTCGCGGCCTCGCTCGTCGCCGAACTCGCCGGAGCCGCGGGCAGCCGCCGTTTGGTCGGGGGCCAGATGGAGGACCTCCTGGCCGAAAAGACCCGCAGCGCCGGACCGGCCGAGCTCGAATTCATCCACCTCAACAAGACGGCGGCGATGATCGAAGCGTCGCTCGCGATGGGCGGCCGGTGCGCAGGCGCCCCGTCCGCGCTCGTCGAGACCCTGCGCAGGGCGGGGCGCGAGCTAGGGCTCACCTTCCAGATCGTCGACGACATTTTGGACGCGACCTCGGACACGGCGACCCTCGGAAAGACGGCGGGCAAGGATGCGAGGGCGGGCAAGGCGACGTATGTCTCGGTGCACGGCCTCGACGACGCCCGCAGGATCGCCCGGGAGCGCTCCGCCTCCGCGGTTTCGCTCCTCCGGAGCCTGCCGGGCGACACGGGCTTCCTCGTCTGGCTCGCCGAGGGCCTCGTCAACCGCACCCACTAATCGTTGCAAAGAGGGTGCCGATGCGGTCACGCTCGGGGGTCTTCCACCCCGAAATGCCCCGTTTCATCCCCTTCGCCTGCGCGCTCCTAATGGCCTTGTCCCTGCCCCTGTCGGCGGCCGAGACCGTCACCAAGGAACAGGTCCTGGAGGCCATCCGCACCTTTGAGGCGAACGCCTCCGGGGGCCCTGCGGCCCGGCCCGCCGTCGAGAGGAACAGCGCGGTCGAGCGGGCTTCGAACACGATCCTAAAGTTCTCGCTGGAGAGCAACGACGTCGTCGTGGACCTCGGGCCGGACGCGGTCACCTGGTGCGACGTGAAGAAGGGCGTTTCGGAGCTGTCGAACTCCGGGGAGCGGGGCCTTCTGCTGGTTGCGTACCTGTCGGGATGCGTCAGGACGCAGCTCGAAACGGGAAAACAGGACCCCAATCCCTATGCCGGATGGGTCGCGATGCTGAAGACCTACCGCGCGGTCAAGATGCGCGAGGGCGTGACGATCCCCGAGGCCGAATCCCTGCTGGCGCGCCAGGCAAACGGCACGCTCGAGCCCTTCGCTGCGGTCGCGGCCCAGCGTTCGGTCGACCATCTGCGCAAGACCTACGGTCCGGCCGAGGTGCCGCCAAAGCAGCAGGTCGCCTCGGCCTCGGACAAGCAGTGAGAGCCTAGGAGGCGCTTGCCGCCGCCTTGACGAGCTCGACGAAGCTGCGGGCCTCGAGGCTCGCGCCCCCGATCAGGCCTCCATCGATGTCCTTCTGGGCGAGCAGCTCGGGGGCGTTCGCCGGTTTCATCGAGCCGCCGTAGAGTATCCTGACCCGCTGCGCGACGCCGTCGCCGTGAAGCCGTGTCAGAAGCCCGCGGATGAAGGCGTGGACCTCCTGCGCCTGCTCGGTCGTCGCGACCTTCCCGGTCCCGATGGCCCACACCGGCTCATAGGCGACGACAAGCGTCGCGGCCATCTCGTTGCTGACGCCTTCCAGCCCGCGCTCGACCTGGGTCTGGACGACCCTGAGCGTCGAACCGGACTCGCGCTCGGCAAGGGTCTCGCCCACGCAGAGGATCGGGCGCAGCTGGTTCTTGAACGCCGCGAGGACCTTCTTGTTGACGAACGCATCGGTCTCCGCAAAGAGCGAACGGCGCTCGCTGTGGCCGAGGATCACGTGGGTGGCGAAGAGCGCCCGCAGCATCGGGGCGGACACCTCCCCGGTGAACGCGCCCGAGGCCTCGAAGTGCATGTTCTGCGCCCCGAGCTTGATGAGCGACCCGTCGACCGCCTTTGCGACGCCCTCGAGGGAGGTGAACGGGGGGCAGATCACGACCTCCACGTCCGACTGCGCCCCCACCGCCGCGACGAGGTCGCGGGCCAGAGACACGGCGTCCGCCGAGGTCTTGTTCATCTTCCAGTTGCCGGCGATGAGTTTCTTTCGGGTCATGGGGGGGGCCGCTTGGGCCGGTTGATTCAGGATTCCAGGAATGCGACGCCGGGCAGCACCTTGCCTTCGAGATACTCGAGGCTTGCGCCGCCGCCGGTCGAGCAGTGCGTGACCTTGTCGGCCACCTTGAACTTCTTGGCCGCCGTCGCGGTGTCGCCGCCGCCGACGACGGTCGTCGCACCGTGGGCGGTGGCCTCGGCGACCGCCTGGGCCATCGCCTTCGTCGACGCCGCGAATTTCTCGAATTCGAAGACCCCGGAGGGGCCGTTCCAGATGATGGTCTTCGCGCGGAGGATGGCCTCGCGGAAGAGGGCGATCGACTTCGGGCCCGCATCGAGTCCCATCCAATCCCGCGGAATTCCGGTCGAGTCGTCGGCGGGCCGGGTGGCCGCGTTCGCGTCGAACTTGTCGGCGCACAGGTAGTCGACGGGAAGGATGATCGAGACGCCGCGCGCCTTCGCCTTCTCGAGGAGTTCGCCGACGATCTTCGCCCCCTCCGGGTCGTAGAGGCTGCTGCCGATCTCCATGCCGGTCATCACCTTCTTGAAGGTGTAGGCCATGCCGCCGCCGATGATGATCTCGTCGGCCTTGTCGATCAGGTTGCGGATGAGCGGGATCTTGTCCGCGATCTTCGCCCCGCCGAGGATCGCGAGAAGCGGCCTGCGCGGGGAGCCGATCACGGCCGCGAAGGCCTTGAGCTCGGCCTCCATCAGGAAGCCGGCGGCCTTCTGCGGGAGGTTGACGCCGACCATGGACGAGTGGGCCCGGTGGGCCGTGCCGAACGCGTCGTTCACGTAAATGTCGCCCAGCCTGGAGAGGCTCGCGCGGAAGGCCGCGACCGCCGCAGGGTCCGCCTTCTTCGAGGTGCCGTCGTCGAGCTTGACCTTCCCCTCCTCCTCGATGTGGAAGCGCAGGTTCTCGAGCAGGATGACCGAGCCGGGGGCGGGATTCGCGCAGGCGGCCTCGACCTCCGGTCCGACGCAGTCGGTCAGGAAGGTCACCGGCCTGCCGAGGAGCTTTTCGAGCTCCGCCGCGACGGGCTTGAGCGAGAACTTGGCGATCCGCTGGCCGTCGGGGCGCCCGAGGTGGCTCATCAGGACAACCGACGCGCCCTGGTCGAGCGCGTAACGGATCGTCGGAAGAGCCGCGACGATCCGCTGGTTGTTGGTGATCGCGCCCGTGGCCTTGTCCTGCGGGACGTTGAAGTCCACGCGGACAAGGACGCGCTTACCCGAGAGCTGAAGGTCGCGGATGCTCCTGAAGCTCATAGTCCGGCAGCGACCTTGTTGAGAAGGTCAATGCAGCGGTTGCTGTAGCCCCACTCGTTGTCGTACCAGCTGACGAGCTTGAAGAAGCGGCTGTTGAGCTCCATGCCCGAGCCGGCGTCGAAGATCGAGGAGTTCTTGTCGTGGATGAAGTCGCTCGAGGCGACCTCGTCCGTCGTATAGGCGAGGATCCCCTTCAGGTAGGTCTCGCTGGCGTTCTTCATCGCCGCGCAGATCGCCTTGTAGGAGGTCTCCTTCACGGTCCGCACCGTGAGGTCGACGACCGAGACGGTCGGCGTCGGGACGCGGAAGGACATGCCGGTCAGCTTTCCCTTCACCTCGGGGAGGACGAGGCCGACCGCGCGGGCCGCGCCCGTCGTCGACGGGATGATGTTGATCGCCGCCGAACGGCCGCCCTTCCAATCCTTCTTCGAGGGGCCGTCGACCGTCTTCTGGGTGGCCGTGTAGGAGTGGATCGTGGTCATGAGGCCCTCCTCGACTCCGAGGCCCTCCTTGAGGAGCACGTAGACGACCGGCGCGAGGCAGTTGGTCGTGCACGAGGCGTTGGAGATGATATTGTGCTTGGCCGGGTCGTACTTGGAGTCGTTGACGCCCATGACGACCGTGACGTCCTCGCCCTTTGCCGGGGCGGAGATGATGACCTTCTTTGCGCCGGCGGCCAGGTGACCCTTGGCCTTCTCGGCGTCCGTGAAGAGCCCCGTCGACTCGATGACCACCTTGACTCCGAGCGCGGCCCACGGGAGCTCAGCCGGGGTCTTTGCGCTCACCACCTTGATGTCGTGCCCGTTGACGACGAGGACGTCGTCCTCGGTCTTCTCCGGGGCCGACTTCTTTGACGACACCGTCCCCGCAAAGCGGCCCTGCGTGGAATCGTACTTGAGCAGGTAGGCCAGGTTGTCGGCCGGCACGATGTCGCCTACGGCGACCACCTCGAACTTGGAGCCGAGGAGGCCTTGTTCGACGAGGGCCCGGAATACCAGTCGGCCGATGCGGCCGAAACCATTGATAGCAATTTTGACAGCCATGGGAGTGTGTGTGGTGTGGTTTTCTGCGTGTCCCGCGGTGGTGCAGGAGCTATTCAGCAGAAGAAAACCGCCCCTCCAAAGCAAGGGTGTTAATGGACCGGGCGCCCGGTATGACAGGGACCGGGACCCCGGATCACCCCGCCTTATTCCTTAGTGCAAACTCCCGGCGAATGGCCTCCAGCGTGCGGGCGGCCCCCCCTCCGTTGTCGCTGCACCAGCTCGCCGCGGCCTCCGCCATGGATTTCCGGGCCGCTTCGTCGGCAAGCAGGGCTTCGGCGGCGGCCACGAGCCCCAGGGTGTCCGCGACCCTCCTGGCGGCACCCCGGTTGAGCAGGTCGAGCTCGATCGCGCGGAAATTGGCCATTCCGGGCCCGAAAATGACCGGCTTTCCGAGGGTCGCGGCCTCGACGGGCGTCTGGCCCTCGGTATGGGGGGGCAGGCTCTTCCCAACAAAGACGAGGTCGGCCAGCTGGGTCATCCGCCTGAGCTCCCCGGTCGTGTCTCCGACGGCGATGTCGACCTCGCCGGGCGCCGGCCCCTTTGAGCGCAGATGGTACGAGAAACCGCTCCCGCTGACGAGCCGCTCGACCTCGTCGCGGCGCTCGGCATGCCTCGGAACCAGGAGGAGGGAGCACGGGGTGCCCTTCCCGCGGGCGGACCTGAGCGCGTCGACCAGGGCCTCCTCCTCACCGGGCCAGGTCGAGCTGCCGAGGAGGACGAGGCGGCCGCCGGGCAGCCCGAGCTCGCGCCGGAGCCCGGTGCGCGCGGCTTCGTCGAGGAGCGGGATCGACACGTCGAGCTTGATGTTCCCGGTCACCTCGATCCGCTCGGGGGGGAACCCGAGCTCGCGGAACCGGCCCGCGTCGAGGGCCGACGCGGCAAGGAGCCGGGTCATGCCCCTGAGCACAAAGCCCGCCGCGGCCGGGACCCGGCGCAGCCGCCCGAAGCTTCTCACCGAGATGCGCGCATTGATGCAGAGGACCGGGACCGACCGCCTCCGCGCCTGAAAAAGGTGTTCGGGCCAGCGCTCGCCCTCGGTGACAATCGCCATGTCGGGATCTATGGCCGACCAGGCGCGCGCGCTGAAGGGCACCCAGTCGATCGGAAAGTAGCCGATGGCGCTCACGAGGCCCCGGTAGCGGTCCTTCGCGAGGCGGTAGCCCGTGCTGGTCGTCGTGGTCAGCATGACCTCGGCCCCGTCCGCCTTGAGCCCCTGGAGGATCGGCTCGACGGCAAGCATCTCGCCGACGCTCACGGCCTGCAGCCAGATCCGCCGGACGCCGGGCTTTCTGGGGGGGAGCCTCGGCGGATGGCCGAAACGGTGCAGGAACCCGCCGGCGTAGCCGCCCCTTCTGCGCATGCGCATCACATAGTAGGGCGACAGCGCGACCAGGACAAAGGGGAACAGCAGCCTGTAAATCCAGATCATGGTCTCTCTGCACTCATGCAGACCCCGATCCACGCCGAAAGAGGCGGGTAAGGCCACAACAAGTTTCAGCTGCAGCTTTTTTGCTGTAAGCGGGTGCCGCCCCCATATAAGGATCGCGGCATCATCATGCGCCGTCTCCCCCTCATCACCGCGCTGGCGGTCCTTCTCGCGGCATCGGTATGCTTCGCGGCGCCGATCCCGTTTCCCCAGGTCGATAGCGACCTGCGCGCCGACCCGGCGGCAAAGTTTGGAACGCTTCCGAACGGGCTCCGCTACGTCGTCATGCCCAACCACGAGCCGAAGGGCCGCGTCTCGCTGCGCCTTCTCGTGCTCGCCGGCTCCCTCGAGGAGACGGACTCGCAGCAGGGCCTCGCCCACTACCTCGAGCACATGGCCTTCAACGGGAGCACCCACTTCGCGCCCGGAACGCTGGTCGAGAGGCTTCAGCGCCTCGGGATGGGCTTCGGCGCCGACACGAACGCGGCCACCTCGTTCGACCACACGATCTACCAGCTGGAGCTTCCCGACACCGCGCCCGGCACCCTGGCCGAGGGCCTCCAGATCCTCTCCGACTACTGCGGGGGGCTCCTCCTCGAGCAGAAGATGGTCGACAAGGAGCGCGGGATCATCCTGAGCGAGAAGCGCGCTCGCGACTCCGTCGGCTACCGCACGTTCGTCTCCGAGCTCGAATTCCTGACGACGGGCACGCGCATCCCGAAGCGGCTGCCGATCGGCAAGACCGACGTGATCGAGAAGGCGAGCCGCGAGCAGTTCGTCGACTTCTACAACACCTGGTACCGCCCCGACAGGATGGTGGTGATCGTCGTCGGCGACATCGACGGAGCCTCGATCGAGAAGCAGATCGTCGACGGTTTCTCCGGGATCGCCCCGCGCAGCCCCGAGCCGCCCGCGGTCGACCTCGGCCAGGTGCCGGTCTTCACCGGCCTCAAGGCGAACTACCACGGCGAGCCCGAGGCCCCGGACACCCGGATCGTTCTCGCGTCGACCGTGCCCTACACCCACGAGCCCGACACCGCGGCGACGCGGCTGAAGTACCTGCCGAGGATGCTCGCGGTCGACATGCTCAACCTGCGCCTCGGCATCCTCGCCAAGAAGGAGAACGCGCCCTTCATCCGCGCGAGCGCAAGCATCGACGAGTCGTTCAACCTCTACCGCGAGGCCGACATCGAGGTTGTCTGCAAGGCCGAGCAGTGGCTCGACGCCATGAACGTCGCCGACCATGAGTTTCGGAGGGCCTTCATGTTCGGGTTCCACGAGGACGAGCTGAAGCAGGTGGTCTCGGATTTCCGCAATTCGCTCGAGCAGGCCGCGAAGACGGCATCGACCCGCAGGTCCGATGATCTCGCGGGCGAAGTCGCCGACAGCCTCGTCGACCGCGAGGTGTTCACGTCCCCGCAGGACGATCTTGCGCTCTACGGGCCCGCGCTCGACAAGGTGACGCTGGCCGACTGCACCGCGGCCTTCCGCGCCGCCTGGTCGAGCGCCGGCCGCTACGTCATGGTTGCGGGCAACCTGAAGCTCGTGGGGCCCCAGAACGCGACCAACGCGATCGTCGCCGCCGCCTACAACCGGGCCCGCGCCGTCGAGATAAAGCCCACGGGCGCGCGCGCCGAGGTCACCTGGGCCTATTCCGACTTCGGCCCTCCCGGGGCCGTGGCGAGCAAGACCCACATCGACGACCTCGACATCACGGAGGTCGTGTTTGCGAACGGCGTCCGGCTCAACCTGAAGAAGACCGACTTCGAGGCCAACACGATCCACGTCGCGGCGCGGATCGGAACGGGGCTCCTGACGGAGCCCCCGGCCGAGCCGGGACTCTCGAGGTTCGCCTCCCTCACGTTCTCCGCGGGCGGCCTCGGCAAGCACGGCGCAGACGACCTCCAGCAGATCCTGGCCGGCAAGACGGTCGGCGTCCTCTTCAGCTCGACGACCGACGCGTTCATCTTCGAGGGCGACACGAACAAGGACGACCTTGCCCTCGAATTCCAGCTGCTGACCGCCTCGATCAAGGACCCGGGCTACCGCCCGGAGGCGCTGCGCACCGCCCGCAAGCGCATCGACGCGGCCTATCTCTCCTTCGCGCACACCGAGCATGGGCCCATGAACCTGAAGGTTCCCCAGATCCTCGCCAGCGGCGACACCCGCTTCGGGCTGCCGCCGAGGGATCAGATGCTGGCGCGCAACCTGGACGAGGTGAAGGCGTGGCTCGCCCCGCAGCTCGCAAGCGGCGCCCTCGAGGTGTCGGTCCTCGGCGACATCGACGTCGATGCGGTGATCGGCGTCGCGGCCAGGACGATCGGAACGCTTCCCATGCGAGACCCCAAGCCCCAGCTCGACGAGCTGAAGAGGGTGTCGTTTCCGCCCGTCCCCTTCAGGCAGGACTACGGGATCGACACCGAGATCCCTAAGGGCGTGGTCGCGATCTACTGGCCGACGGCCGACGGCACCGACGTCCACCGGGCGCGCCGCCTGAACATGCTCGCCGACGTCCTTGCGGACCGGCTCCGGGTGAAGGTGCGCGAGCAGCTCGGCAGCAGCTACTCGCCGACCGCGACCAGCTTCGCCAGCGACGTCTTCCCGGGCTACGGCTACCTCGAGGCCATCGTCATCGTCGACCCGGCCAAGATCAAGCAGATCGAGGACGTGATCATCGATGTGGCCGCGGACCTGAGCGCCCACGGGGCGACCCAGGACGAACTCGAGCGGGCGAAGAAGCCGAAGCTCACCGCGGAGCGCGAATCCGAGCGGACCAACAAGTACTGGATGACCGTCCTCCTGAGGGCCCAGGAGCGGCCCGAGGTCCTCGACTGGGCGAGGAGCCGGCGCGCGGACTTCGAGTCGATCAGCTTGGCGGACGTCGACGCCCTGGCGAAGGCCTATCTTTCGCCCGAGAAGGCCTCGAGGGTCACCATCCACCCGTACCTGGTGCCCGCGGCGAGCCCGCTGAGGACCGCCCCCACCCCTCGCCCCCCTCCCGACGGCCTCTGAGCCGTTTCCGCCGGGGCCTACCTAGGCCCTGCCGAAGAGGAGCGAGGCGTTCGTGCCCCCGAAGCCGAAGCTGTTCGCGAGCGCGAAGTCGACGCGCTTCTCGACGGCCGCGTTCGCCGTGAAGTCGAGGCCGAGGGCGGCGCACGCCGGGTCCAGGTTTTCCAGGTTCAGGGTCGGAGGAATGACGCCCCGGTCGATCGCAAGGACCGCGGCGAACGCGCCGAGGGCGCCCGCGGCGCCCAGGAGGTGCCCGGTCATGGACTTGACCGCGCTCACGTGGAGCCGGTCCCGGCCGCCGGGGAACACCGCGGCGATCGCAGCGGCCTCCTCGCCGTCTCCGCCGGGCGTCGAGGTGGCGTGCGCCGAGACATACCCGATCGAGTCGGACGCGATGCGCGCGTCGTCGAGGGCAAGCTGCATCGATCGGCGGGAGCCCTCGGCCTCCGGCGCCAGCGACGAAAGGTGGTGGGCGTCCGCCGTGGCCCCGTAGCCGAGGATTTCCGCGTAGATCCTCGCACCGCGCCGCCTCGCCAGCTCCATCTCCTCCAGGACGAAGACGACCGCCCCCTCCCCGATCACGAATCCGTCCCGGTCCGCGTCGTAGGGGCGGGACGCCTTTTCCGGGGCGTCGTTGCGGGTGGAGAGGGCCTTCATCTGAGCGAACGCGCCGACCGCCACAGGGGTGATGACCGCCTCGGCGCCGCCCGCAAGGATGACGTCGGCGTCGCCCCGCTGGATGGCGCGCGCGGATTCGCCGAGCGCATGCCCGCTCGTCGCGCACGCCGAGGCGATGCTCATGTTGGGGCCACGGCAGTTGAGGAGGATCGCTAGCTGGCCGGCCAGGATGTTGGGCGCCGTCTGCAGGATGAAAAAGGGCGATATCCTCCGGAAGCCGCCCAACCGCCAGGTCTCATGCGTGGCGACAATCTCGGGCAGGCCCCCCAGGCCGACGCCCAGGTTGATCCCGATCCGTTCGGACGGAATTGAATCCCGGTGGGGGTCGAGGCCGGAATCGATGTAGGCCTCAAGGCCCGCCCCGATTCCCAAGTGGGTGAAACGCCCCAATTTGCGCACGTCCTTTGGGTTTAGGGGTGCGGTCACCGGTTCGGAACCCTGACCCCGCGGATGGACCGCGGAGCCGACGCTTGCCGTCGGGTCGTAGCCCCGGACCTCCCCGGCAATCCTTGCAGTGCAACCTGTTGGATCAAAATGGGTTATTGGCCCAATGCCGCTCTTTCCCGCAATGAGCGCCGACCAGGTCAATCGAGCGGTGTTTCCCACGGGTGTGACCGCTCCGAGGCCCGTGATGGCGACCCTTCGGGCCGATGAGTTTGCCTGCATAGGCCCTGAAGCACACAAAGTGCGCGCCGATTGGCAAGTCTTTGACTTTGTCCCCCTCTTGTGATCGGATGAGGGGCTTTTCACGATGCAGCAGCTTCACGCCTACTGGCGCATGGAATACATTGAGGCGCCGCGCTATCCGGCCACGATGAAGCGACCGTTCACGGAGCTCCCGAGATTGGGCGACGACAGGGCCGCCCTGATCGTCCACCGCTCGAGACTCTCGTACCTGCTCCTGAACCGCTTCCCGTACAATCCGGGCCACCTGCTCGCGGTCCCGTTCCGCGAAGTCGTGGAGCTGGAGGAGCTTTCGAGGGAGGAGCGGACGGACCTTTCCGAGGAGATCCTCTTCGGCAAGAGGCTCCTCACCGCCGCGATGAAGCCCGACGGGGTGAACATCGGCTTCAACCTGGGCTCGGCCGCGGGGGGCAGCATCGCGCACCTGCACGGCCATATCGTCCCCCGATGGAACGGCGACAACAACTTCATGCCCGTTCTCGGCCAGACCCGGATCCTCCCGCAATCCCTGGATGCGACCTGGGAGCGGCTGGCCTCTGCGCTGGCCGGCCTCGCCCCCAATTCCTGAGCCACTCCCGTGCCCGCAAAAACCCTCCATTTCCAAAGCCCGAGGCACCTGAGCCAGCTCTATGCGGGGAAGGCCGAGAACCTCGCCCACGCCGAGAAGGCCCTCGGAGTAAAGCTCGTGACCCGCGAGGACTGGCTCAAGATCGAGGCCGCCCAGGAGCCGCTGGCTCTCGCCGAGGAATTCTTCGCGTTCCTGAACGCGGCCCGCAGCCAGGGCATGAACATCCGCACCCCCGACTTTGCACGCCTCGTCGATTCGTTCGCCAAGGGCGAGGGCGGCCGCTGGCAGGCGTTCCTCGACGAGCCGCTCGTCATCGCCACGAACCGCAAGAGCGTGGTGCCGAAAACGATAGGCCAGAAGGAGTACCTGAAGTCGGTCCTGAAGGAGCCGATCGTGATCGCGATCGGGCCCGCCGGGACCGGGAAGACCTACCTGGCGATGGCCGCCGCTGTGTCGGCGCTCCTCAACCACGAGGTGGAACGGATTGTGCTCACAAGACCCGCGGTCGAGGCGGGGGAGGCCCTGGGATTCCTGCCGGGCGACCTCCGCGAGAAGATCTTGCCGTACCTACGCCCTCTCTACGATGCGCTCCACGACATGCTGGATCCGGAGGAGGTGGTGAGGCTGACCGAGAAGGGCATCATCGAGATCGCCCCGCTGGCCTACATGCGGGGCAGGACGCTCTCGCGCGCCTTCATCGTCCTCGACGAGGCGCAGAACACGACCCCGGAGCAGATGATGATGTTCCTGACGCGCCTTGGGGAGGACTCGCGGATGGTCGTGACCGGGGACATCACCCAGATCGACCTTCCTCGCTCGAAGGTTTCCGGGCTGCTCGAGGTGCGCCGCATCCTCGAGGACGTGCCCGGAATCGTCTTCCACGCGTTCGGCAGCCAGGACGTCGTGCGCCATCCGCTGGTCCAGCGGATCATCGAGGCGTACGACCACTACAAGAACCCGCTCGGCGACGGCAGCTCCGTCGCGGGCCGCTGACATGTCCGTCCGCAACCAGCTCAGGCTTCTCGTCGGGGGGTTGAGCGCCCACCGCACCGACGCGTCCACCCAGCCGGGCAGCGGTTTCAGGGACTTCCTGGACCAGAGCCGGCTAGTCGCGGGCCTCATCTTTGTCGTGACGGTGGCGGCCATTGTGATCGTGAGCTCGGCCGGCATGAGGGTGCTCGACCTGCCGGTCCTCCCCAACCAGATCGCGCCCGTGCGGATTGTCGCCGGGGTCCCGTTCACCTACGTGAGCCCGGCCAGGACGCGGGCCGAGCGCGAGCAGAGCCTGAGCAGGCTTCCGCCCATCTATCGCCTCGACACCACCCCCCTTGACCGTTTTGAGACCGCCGCCCGCGACCTTCTGGGCAAGCTCGCGGCCTTCGAGTCGTCCCACCCCGACCCGTCCGCCCAGCTCTTCGAGCGGCGCCGGGACCTTTCGGCGCTGGCCGATGAGTTCAACGCCCGCGGCCCCTACGAGACGAACGCCGACGACCTCGCCTCGCTCCTGACCGCGGGCGACGCCGCGGCCCGCGCCGCGCTCTTTGAGAACGGGTTCGCCGCCCTGAGGCAGATCTACAGCGTGGGTGTCCACGACTCGGCGGCTCCGGGCACCGGGCCCGACGCCGTCATGATGTTTGAGATCGAACGCCCCCTGGGGGGCGTCGCCGCCCGCCAGGTGCAATCGATGGAGGACGCGCTCACGTTTCTAAGGGTGAGCCTCGCCTCGGAGGGCGTCCCGGGGCCCGCGGCGCACGCACTCTTCCGCCTTTTCCGGAGCGCCGTGCAGCCGAACCTCGTGTTTGACCGGACGGCCGCCGCCGCCCGCGAGGCCGAGGTTCTCGGAAAGCTGAAGCCCGTGACGGTCAGCGTCGCCCCGGGCAAGATGATCGTCGACGCCGGCGACCGCGTGACGGAGGACCAGTACGAGATGGCGAGCGCGTACCGCAGGGCGGCCCTTGAGGGCGGCGCAGCGGAGCTCGACCAGGGCCTCGAGCTCTTCGGCCGCGTGCTCCTCGTCCTCGCAATGGTGCTGGCGTCCATCCTCTACGTCCGGCTCGAGGACCCCGAGACCCTCGCGAGCAACGTGCGCCTGGGTCTCCTGGCGCTCGTCGTCATCTTCAACCTGGCGCTCGTCCGCGCCGTCTACTCGATCGGCGGGGCCGAGCTCTTCATCCGCGACCCGACCTGGGCCTCGGCCCTCCCCTACCTTGCGCCGACGGCGCTCGCCCCCTTGATCGTCGCGATCCTGATCGACGCGGGCTCCGCCATCTTCATGGCGCTCCTTATCTCGATCTTCACCGGCGTCATCTACGGGAACCGCCTCGACCTGCTGGTCCTCACGTTCCTCGCCTCGATGGTCGCGATCTTCGTGTGCCGCGACGCGCGCAGGCGCGGTCGCGTCGTCAGGGCCGCGGGAACGGGGGGCCTCACGGTGGCCGCGTTCGCGGCGATGGTCGGCGTCGCCGAGCAGACGCCGTACGAGACCCTGATGTGGCAGATGGCCGCGGGGCTCCTGACCGGCGTCCTTACGGGCGTCGCCGTCGTCGGCCTCCTGCCGGTCCTCGAGGCCCTCTTCAAGCGAACGACCGACATCACGCTTCTCGAGCTCACGGATTTCAACCACCCGCTTCTCCGGCGGATGCAGCTCGAGGCGCCGGGAACCTACCACCATTCCCTGGTCGTCGCCCAGCTTTCCGAGAACGCATGCAACGCGATCGGGGCCAATCCGCTCCTCGCCCGCGCCTGCGCCCTCTTCCACGACATCGGCAAGGCCGCGAACCCGGGCTTTTTCACGGAGAACCAGCGAAACGGCGGCAATCCCCACAACGAGAAGGACCCGGTCGCATCCGCGTCCATCATCCGCCAGCACGTGGCCGACGGCGTCGACCTCGCCGCCAAGCACCACCTTCCGCGCGCCGTGATCGACGTGATCCGCCAGCACCACGGGACGACCCTCGTGAAGTTCTTCTACGAGCGCGCCCTCGCCCTGTCCCAGTCTCCGTTCCCCGGGGTCGAGCCCCCGCCGGTCCCGGACGCGCCCTTCCGCTACGAGGGTCCGAAGCCCCAGTTCAAGGAGAGCGCAGTCGTCTCCCTGGCCGACGGCGTCGAGGCCATCACGCGCTCGGTCCGCACCATCACCGCCGAGAAACTGGGGGCGCTGATCGACCGGCTGGTCGCCGACCGCGTGGCCGACGGGCAATTGGACGAGGCCCCGCTCACGTTTGAGGACCTCGCCAAGATCAAGAACAGCTTCACGTTCACGCTCCTGAACATGCTCCACTCCCGGGTGGCGTATTCCACGGCGGGCGACCCGCCCCACGAGGCCAAGGCCTGAAGGGCGCCGTGCGCCTCCTCGAAGCAGCGATTCGGCATCCCCGCCTGAAGGCCGACCGCGGGGCGCTTTCGGCCGCCGTCGGGCTCCTCGACCGGAACGCGGGGGGCTTCATGGGCGGCTGCCCCCCCGGGGACCTGTCGGTCGCGTTTCTCACGGACGGGGCGCTTGCGCGCCTCCACGGGCGATTCCTGGACGACGCGTCCCCGACCGACGTGATCACGTTCGCGGGGGATCCCGCGCTCGGGCAGGCCGGCGAGATCTGCGTCTCGGCGGACGCGGCCGCGCGCCATGCGGGAGGGTCGGCGCGGGACTATTCCAGGGAGCTAACCCTCTATGTCGTCCACGGCTGGCTCCATCTCGCCGGCTACGATGACACGAGGCCCGCCGCGAAGCGCGCGATGCGCAGGGCCGAGTCCCGCGCGATGAGGCTTCTCGAGCGGAGCGCGTGCATTCCCCGGTTCAAGCTGGCGTAGGCGCCCCGCGGCCGCTACGACCAATCATCCGACCATGGCCGACGCCACTCCCACAATCTCGCGCTACGTTTCGATCCGAAACGCGTTCTTTTCGGGCGTCATCCTGGTCGCACCGATCTGCCTGACTGTCTGGGTCTTCAGCAAGATCATCGACTTCGTCGGGGGGACCTTCAAGCCGCTCTTCCTCGTGTTCGTTCCCGGCGGGCTTCGCGACCGTCCCGGCCTCGAAGCCGTTTGGTCCATCCTGGCGACCCTGATCGTCATGGCCCTGGTGGCCCTCCTCGGCTACGTCTCGCGCTACGTCTTCGGCAAGTTCTTCTTCAGCATGGGCGATCGCTTCATCCAGACGATCCCCGGCGTCAACGCCGTGTACAACACGGTCCGGCAGATCGTGAACACGTTCAGCTCCCAGAGCCGGCACATGTTCAACAAGGTCGTGCTGGTCGAATTCCCCCGAAAGGGTTCCTGGACGATCGGATTCCTCACCAACACGGTCCAGGGCGAGGCGCAGGAGAAGGCGGGCAAGGAGATTTGGACGATTTTCGTGCCGACGACCCCGAACCCCACGAGCGGCTTCCTGCTGATGATGCCGAGGGCCGAGGTCATCGAGCTCGACATGGCGGTCGGCGAGGGGATGAAGATGATCATCTCCGGGGGCGCCGTGACCCCCCCCTGGCCCGCAGTCGAACCCGAAAAGGTCCGCGAGGCGAACTAGCCCGCGCGACGATCCCTGGTGCCAGGCCAGACGCTCACGACTGAGGCGTTCGTCATCGAGAAGCGGCCCCCGACCGACGCCTTCCAGGCCTTCGGGCTCTTCTCCGCCCTGCACGGGAACCTCCTGGCCCTCCAGCGCATCCCGAGGAAGGCCTCGTCGACCCAGGTGGCGCCGGACCTCTTCGACGAGGTCTCCGCGATGCTCGAGAGCTCGAACCAGGGCCGCACCTGGTTCATGAAGGAGGTCCGGATCGACACGAGGCGGACGCAGATCGGCAGAAGCTACGACGCGCTCCGGTTCGCCTCGGCCCTCGTCAGCATCATCAGCCGCAACCCCGTGCACGAGGAGAGCCGCGAAAACGTCGCGGAGCTCCTGCGCACGGCGCTCGGCGCATTCGGCACATCGGCGCGCCCCGACATCGTCTACCTCAAGAGTCTCTACGTGTTCGCCCGAGACGAGGGATACCCGGTCAAGCAGGAATGGATCCCCTCGCTCTCGGCGCGGAGCGCCCGGGTCGCGGGGGAACTCCTGAACCTTCCCCTTTCGGGTCAGACGGCGCCGGCCGACGAGGTGTCAAGGGTCAGGAAGAGCCTCGAATCCTACCTCGGCGAGAGGACGGAAATCGTGATCCCGTGAGGTACGACCTCGACAAGCGCCGCATTGAAATGAGCGTCGGCGACCTGTCCGACTTCTCGATCGGTCCGCAGGGGTCCTCGGGCGCCGGAGGCGGGCTCTGGCGGGCCCAGCTAGGCACCCTCTGGCACCGCGAGCTCCGCGCCCAGGCGCTCGCGGACCACGCAGACGCAGACTTCGAGGTCGCGGTGTCGGGCCTGATCGCGCGCCGCGGCTGGACCGTGGCGCTTGCGGGCAGGATCGACCAGGTCGTGCGCTCCGCAGGGCGGACCGTCCTTCGCGAGATAAAGACGGTGACGCGGACCCTCCCGGCAAACGAGGCGGAGCTGCGGGCCGACTATCCCGCCTATTTCGTGCAGCTGGCGGCCTACGCGGCGCTTCGCGGGCTGCGGGAGGCGTGCGAGCTCGTTTTCGTCGAGGCGGACACCGGGCTTGCGCAGCCCGTCGCGCTCCGCGCGGACGACGACCGGCTCCTCGATGAAAGCCTCGGCCGCGTCACCGAGTTCCTCGACCTGCGGCTGCGGGCCCGGGAGAGGCTGCGGCTCCTCAGGTTCCGGCCGGCGTTCGCCGAGCCGCGCGTGGGACAGGCGGAGGCGCTGGGAGAGCTTGCGGAGGCCATCCGCCAGGGCCGGTCCGCGATCCTCCTCGAGGCCCCGACGGGCTTTGGAAAGACGGGCGTCCTCCTCGAGCGCGCGCTCGGCGAACTCCGAGGGGGTGCGTTCGAGCGCGTGCTTTACCTGACGGGAAAATCCACGGGCCAGCTCCAGGTGGCCGAGACGCTTCGCGCGATGACGGCGCCGGGACCGGACCTCGGAGGCAGCGCGCCGGTCGCGGCGTGGCACGTCCGCAACAAGTCCGAGCACTGCGTCAACTCCGTGTTCCAGTGCGTGCGGGAGGCCTGCGCCTACCTGGACGGCGCCGAGAAGCGCTGGCCCTCGAGCGGCCTTTCGCGCTTCTACCTGATCGAGAACCAGAAGCGCGACCTTGCCGCGCTCCGGAGCGCGGGGATCGGAGCCCGCATCTGCCCCTATGAGATCACTCGGGCTGCGCTCGCGTTCAACGACGTCTGGATCGGGGACTACAACTACGTCTTCTCCCCCGACAGCCGGGCGCTCTTCTACGAAAGGCCGGGATTCGAGCCGGCGCGGACCCTCGTCCTCATCGACGAGGCCCATAACCTGCCGTCCAGGGCCGCCGACGCGCATTCGCATTCGTTCGATTCGGCCGATGCGCGCAGCGTCTGCGAGGCCCTCCGGCAGGTCGGGGCCCACGCAAAGTGGACCGGGCCCTGGGACGGCTGGGCCCGTTTCCTCGAGTCGCGCACGAAGACGGCCTCGCTTTCCGAGGGCGAACGCGAGGACGCCCGCGAGCAGCTGGGCCAGCTGGCCGAGGCCGCGGCCTCCCATCCGCTCGACTACGCCGCGCTCGGGCCCCACATCTCGGGCCTCATCTGGCGCATCCCTTCGGCGGCGGCCGAGCTCGGCGAAGCCGAGCTTCCGAGACTCTGGTGGAGCCCCCATGACGGGCTTCTTTCGATCACCTGCCTCGATGCGGCTCCCGCGATCGGGGCGGCGCTTCGCGATTTTGGAGGCGTCGTCCTCGCCACGGCGACGCCGGGGCCCGCGGAGCGGTTCGCGCAGGCCTGCGGGCTCGGCCCGCTCACCGTGATCCGGGCCCCCACCCCGTGGAGGGACAGGGCCTACGATGTCGCCGTCGACCTGAGGGTCGACACGACGTTTCAGCACCGCCAGCGCCACCTCTCGGCGACCGCCCAGACGGTCGAGCGCCTGCACCGCTCGGCGGGATCCGGGGCCCCGATCGCCGTCTTCTTTCCGAGCTACGCCTACGCCGAGGCGGTCTATGCCGAGGTCGGGGGGGCGGCCCTCCAGCCGAGGAGGAGCGACCTCTCGGCCCAGTCCGCATGGATCGCCGGAGCGCTCGACCGGGGCCAGGCCCTCTTCCTCGTCCTCGGCTCGGGTTTCGCCGAGGGGATCGATCTGCTCGGCGGCCGCGTGGCCCACGCCATGGTCGTCGGCCCCGCGCTCCCCGAGGTGAATCCCGTGCAGCGGGCCCGGCTCGACGCCCTCGCCGGGGAGGGTCGCGACGTCGGATTCGACCGGGTGTACCGGATCCCCGGCATGCAGAAGGTGAACCAGGCGCTCGGGCGGCTTGTCCGCGCTCCGGGCCAGCGCGCCCGGGTGCTTCTCCATTGCAGGCGCTTTGCGGAGCCCGGCTACGAGCGCCTCCTCGCTCCGGAATACCGCACGGGCCGGCGGATTCTCGAGGACGACGACCTCGATGCGTGGCTCGGCCGCGGCGAGTAGCCCTATTTCGCTTTACCGGGACTCGGCGTAGGTGCACTACTTGTGAAGCAGTGTCTTCACCCAAGACCATCGGCTCCAGGGAGGTTCACGCCGCAATAGAACGGCTCGCAACCGCCATTCAGGCCCGCCACGGGCAGGCGAAAAACCTCCTGGTCCTCGGGATAGCGAACGGGGGGATCGCGCTGGCCCGCAGGCTCGGGGCAAAGCTGGGCGCCAAGCGCGTCGGCGACCTGGATATCTCGTTTCACCGCGACGACATAGGCAACCACCCGATACCCAAGGAATTCACGCCCTCGCTCCTTCCCGGGGACGTAAACGGGGCGGCGGTGCTGCTTGTCGACGACGTGCTCTTCACCGGCCGGACGGCGAAGGCGGCCCTCGACGAGCTTTTCGACCACGGCCGCCCCGGGACCGTCGAGCTCGCCGTCCTTGTCGACCGGGGGAGCCGACGGCTCCCGATCGTGGCCGATTTCTCCGGGACGAAGATCGATGCCGGCGAGGACGAGGATGTGGTCGTCTCGCTCAACGACAACCCGTCGCACGACAGGATCGAGATCCGCCCGCGCGCAGGCCGGGCGCGCCGTCCCTCTCCCATTCAATGACCTGGACACGCCGACACCTTATAACGATCGAGGAGCTGAGCCTGCTTGAGATCGAGCAGATCCACGCCACCGCCTCGGCGTTCAAGAAGATCCTCCAGCGCAGCGTGAAGAAGGTGCCTGCGCTGCGCGGCAAGACGATCGTCAACCTTTTCCTCGAGCCGAGCACCCGGACGCGGATGGCGTTCGACATGGCGGCCAAGCGCCTGAGCGCGGACGTGATCGCCTTCGACGCCGCCAGCTCCTCGACGCAAAAGGGCGAAACCCTCCGCGACACCGCCGAGAACATCCAGGCGCTCAACGCCGACATGATCGTGATCCGCCACGCCGCCGCGGGCTCCCCCCTCTACCTGAGCAAGATCCTGGACATACCGGTGATCAACGCGGGGGACGGGGCCCACGAGCACCCGACGCAGGGCCTTCTCGACACCTTCACGATGAAGGAGCACCTCGGCTCCCTCAAGGGCCGCAAGGTCGCGATCCTCGGTGACATCCTCTTCAGCCGCGTCGCCCGCTCGAACATCTACGCCCTGACGAAGATGGGGGCCGCCGTCACGCTTGTGGGCCCGTCGACCCTCGTCCCGCACGGGTTCACGACGCTCGGGGCCCAGGTCTCGCACGACCTCAAGTCAGCGCTCGCCGACGCGGACGTCGTGATGCTCCTGCGCATCCAGCATGAGCGCCAGGGCCACAGGCACTTCCCCTCGCTCGGCGAATACACCAGCATGTTCGGCCTCAACAAGACCCGGGCCTCGTGGCTGAACCCCCACGCGATCATCATGCACCCGGGCCCGATCAACCGCGGAGTCGAGATCGACAGCGAGCTGGCCGACGGCGAGCGCAGTGTGATCCTTGAGCAGGTGACCAACGGCATCGCCGTCCGCATGGCCGTCCTCTACCTCTGCGCGGGCAACCAGCCCGAGCACGTCATCTCCTCCACGGAATAACACGACCCATGCCCGCACTCTGGATAAAAAACGCACGCATCGTGGACCCCGCCGCCAAGCGCGACGCGGTCGGCGACCTGTTCGCCCTCGACGGAAAGATGGTGGCGCGGCTTTCGCCCAAGGACCGCAGGCGCGCGCGCAAGATCGACGCGCGGGGCCTCGTCGCGGCCCCGGGTCTCGTCGACATCCATGTTCATTTCCGCGAGCCCGGCCAGACCCACAAGGAGACGATAGCGACCGGCTCGCGTGCGGCGGCCGCCGGCGGCTTCACCACGGTCGTCTGCATGCCGAACACCAGCCCCAGCGCGGACAACGCGGGCACGATCCAGTACATCCTCGACGCCGTGCGCCGCGACGCGGTCGTCAAGGTCTTGCCGACCGGCTGCATCACCTCAGGGATGAAGGGCGACACCCTCGCCCCCATCGGCTCCCTGAAGCGGGCCGGCGTCGTCGCCATCACCGACGACGGAAACTGCGTCCAGTCGAACGAGCTCATGCGGCGCGCGATCGAGTACGCGAAGATGTTCGACCTTCCCGTCCTCGACCACTGCCAGGACCAGTCGATGACCGACGGCGCGGTCATGAACGAGGGCAACGTCTCGATCCGGCTCGGCCTGCGGGGCTGGCCGAATGCGGCCGAGGACGTGATCGTCTCGAGGAACGTGATCCTGTCGGCCTACACGGGCGCCCACATCCACATGCAGCACATCTCCTCCGCGCTTTCGGTCGACATCGTCCGAAGGGCCAAGGCCGACGGCGTGCGGGTCACCGCCGAGGCGACCCCCCACCACATCGCGTTCACGGACGAGGCGCTCTCGGGCTACGATCCGAACTTCAAGATGAACCCGCCGCTCAGGACCGAAGCGGATCGCCGGGCGATCATCGCCGGGCTCAGGGACGGGACGCTCGACTGCATCTCGACCGACCACGCCCCGCACAAGGACTTCGAGAAGGACAAGGAGTTCGACTACGCCCCGAACGGGATCCTCGGCCTCGAGACGGCGCTCGCCGTCGTTCTCCAGGTGCTCGTGCGCGAACGCCGCTTCAAGCTCTCCCTCGCGATAGACCTGATGACGCGCAGGCCGGCCGGGGTCCTCGGGCTGCCCGCGGGCACGCTCCTGCCCGGCGCTGCGGCCGACATCTGCCTCTTCGACCCGGACGAGGAGTGGACCTACGACGCCAAGGCCGGACAGAGCAAGTCAAGCAATTCGCCCTGGAGCGGGCGCACCCTCAGGGGCCGGGTGAAGACGACCCTCGTCGACGGCCGGGTTGTCTTCCCGTTTGCGGTATCGTGAGCCAGGCGGACGAAATCTCGCCCGCCGCGCTCGCCATCCTAGCCATCGAGCTGATCAGCGGAGCCTGGCTCTGCTGGAAATTCTCCCCGGGCCGCGCGGCGCGCCCCGCCCGGCTGCGCGAGTGGGCCCTCCCGCCGGTCGACTTCGCGTGCTTCATCGCCTTCGCGTTCGTCGGCGCGACGACCGTGAGCTCGGCGGCGGGCTACCTCCTGAGGCCCGTCCACCTCGATCCCGACCTCGCGCTCGTCGCGGGCGGCGGGATCATGCACATTGGCGTCCTCGCCGGGCTCGCGGCCTTCTTCCTCCTTTACGGGGCCAGGGCCCGCCTGACGGATCCGGTGGCGTCCCCGCCGCCCGTGCTCGTCAGCGGGTTCGTCACGTTCCTGGCCGCGCTTCCGCTCGTGTACGCCACGGACCTCGGATGGGGATTCCTCCTGCGCAAGGCGGGATTCCCGGACGAGCAGCAGGAGATGGTCGGCATCCTTGAGAATTCGCATTCCGCGGCGCTCAAGCTAACGTTGCTGGCCGTGGCCACCGTCATCGTGCCGTTCAGCGAGGAGATCCTGTTCCGCGCGGGCCTCTTCCGGTACTTCAGGACCCGGGCGCCGCGCTGGCTCTCGATCGTGCTGACGTCGGCGCTCTTCGGCGCACTGCACGTCTCGTGGGGTGACCACATGGCGGGCCTTCCGAGCCTCCTGCCGCTCTTCGTCCTCGCGATCGTCTTCTGCCTGGCGTACGAGCGCACCGGGAGGATCGGCACGACCATCGTCGCCCACGCCCTCTTCAACCTGAACACATTCGTCCTTGTCTTGGCCGGCATCGGATCGTGAAGAACCCGCCCCTATTCTCGGCGGCCCGCAAGGGATCGGTGGCCTCGATCGGCGAGGCGGCGCTGATCCTTAGGATCCGGCGCTGGCTCGGCCGCGCCTGCCCCGGATCGCCCGCAGGAATCGGCGACGACTGCGCCGTCGTTCGCCCGGGCCGGGGGCGCGAACTCCTGACGATCGATCCGGTCGTCCTCGGGATCCACTTCGACGGGCGGGTGCCGCCCGGTGCCGTCGGGGCCAAGCTCCTCAAGCGAAACCTGAGCGATATCGCGGCGATGGGGGGGCGGCCCCGAGCGGCCGTCGTTGCGCTGGCGCTCGACGGCAGGGTGTCGCTGGCCTGGCTCGCCCGGTTCTACAGGGGGATGGCCCGCGAAAGCCGCCGCTATCGTGTCCCGATCGTCGGGGGCGACGTGGCGAGGCTTCCGGGCTCGTTCGTGGCGACGGTCGCGCTGGCCGGCGAGGCGGCCGGCCGGGTCCTCACCCGCACCGGCTCGAGGCCGGGCGACTGGATCTACGTCACGGGGAGCCTCGGGCGGAGTCTGCCGACCGGCCACCACCACCGCTTCGCGCCGAGGCTTGCCGAGGGCGCATGGCTCGCCCGGCGCGCCGAGGTCCGCTCCCTAATGGACCTAAGCGACGGACTCGCGAAGGACCTGCCGGCCCTGACGCCGCGCGGGGCCGAGGCGGCGCTCTTTGGTCCCGTGCTCCCGCTCCGCGCGGGCGCAAGCCTCCGCGAGGCCCTGTGCGACGGCGAGGACTACGAGCTCGCGTTCGGCCTGGCCTCGGGCGCCGCGCGCCCCTCCTTCGAGAAGGCGTGGAGCCGGGCCTTCCCGCGCACCCGGCTCACCTGCATCGGGCGGTTTGTACGCGCGGGGCAGGTCCCCCCCCACGCGCTCACGCTAGGCAATCTCCGTGGCTACGAACATCTGCGATAAGCTGCGCGGCGGCGTGACGACGCGGTCGGCCGAGGAGACGCGCGCCCTTGCGTGCGCGTGGGCCAGGGAGCTTCCCCCGGATGCGACCGTCGCCCTCCACGGCGACCTGGGCGCGGGAAAGACGACCTGGGTGCAGGGCCTTGCACAGGGCTTCGGGATCACGGAGCCCGTGACGAGCCCCACCTATACGATCTACACGATTCACCGGGGGGGGAACCGGATGCTTGCGCATCTCGACGCATACCGCCTCGCCACCCCGGGTGAGGCCGAGGACCTCCTGCTCGAGGAGTTCCTCGTCAGTCCCTGGTGCCTCGCGGTCGAATGGCCCGAGCGGCTTGGGGGCTGGATCGCGGGCGACGCCTTCCACCTTGAGCTCGGGATCGAGGCCGACGGCGGCCATTCGATCCGCCTGGTTTAGCCGCCGCTAGGCGACCGACGGCTCCGTGGGAGGGGGCGCGCTCGGCTCGGCGGCGACCGGGGCCGGCGCCTCCTGAGGGACGCCGTTCGGGGCCGGAGCCTCGGGCGCGGCCGCGGCGGGCGCCGGGACCTCCGAGACCGGGGCCTCGGCTGCCGCAACCTCGGCCGGGCCGGCCTGGGGAGCGGGCGGCTCGGCCGCCGGGCGGGGCGCCTCGGGAAAGTTCTCGGGGTCGATGTCCTCGGCCTCGACCTCCTTCTTGCGCGCCTCGACCATCGGCGGCGGCGCATAGAGCCCCCCGTCGATGAATTCGGTCACGTAGCCCTCGCGCACGAGCCAGATCAGGTCGCCCTGGGTGCGCATGATCTTCTCCTTCTGCTCGAGCGTGTACGAGGCCCCCTCCGCGGGCACGTCGATTCCGAGCATCTTCGAGGCGAGCTCCCCCGCCTTGACCAGCGGATGCTCCTCGATGAAGGTGATGAGCCGGCCGATGCTTTCCCCGAAGACCTGCCCGGGCACACGGAACTTGCGCTTGACGGCGCACACATACGACACGCCCTTCGAGCCCTTCTTGAAGATCGTGAAATGCTCCCGGCGCAGCCGGCCGCGCAGTTGGTTGGCCGTATCGAGGGGGAAGCGAAGCTGGCGCTCATAGGCGCCCTCGATCGCCATCAGGATCTCGCCCCGGGGCATGGTCTCGAGGACCTTGCCATGGAATCGGGCATGGTCCACGGCCTTCACCACGCTGTCGCGGGCGTTGGCGAGCAGGTGGGCCTTCGCGTCCTCAAAGCTGTCGAAGCTGGGCGCAGTCTGGCCCTCCGGTGCCGGGGCCTTGCTGGTATAGCGGGTCACCTTCTTCATCTTCTCGAGCCACTCCTTCACGACCTCCGGATCGCGCACCGTCTCGATCCTCGCCTTGAACGCCTCAAACGGCATCCGGCTCACCTTGGTCGCGAAATGCTGCTGCATGATCTGGCTGTAGCGGTGGTAATTCGGCGGCCCGAGGAGTTCCCCGGTCACCCCGCAGCGGTTGATCACCAGATAATTCCCCTTGGGCGGCTCGACCTCGACCTCGGCCCGGGTGAAGAAGGCGTCAAGGTACGTGCTGATGACGTAGGAGACGGCGGCGTCCTCGGTCTCAAAGGGCACGCCGTCGGGCACCGAGACAAAGAGGGGCTGCGGCGCGGCGCCCGCCGGGTCGCCCGCGCGCGGCTTCCTCGCCACGACGACGACGAACCGGTCGAGCTTTCCGAGGACGGTCCGGGCGATCTCAAAAAGCTCGATCGTGCGGGCCGAGGTCCGGATCGTCTTCACCAGGGCGTTGAAGCTCGTGTCCTCCGGGAAAAAGGCCGCGTTGAAATAGGGGCTGTCGTAGGGTCCGCGGTCCTGGCGCTCCCGGCGGTCCATTTCCGGACCGCTGCGCCGCTGGCCGGAGTATTCCCCGGACTCCCTGCGGGGTCCGCGGTCCTGGGCGGGCTCCCTGGGCGTGCCCGAGGGGCCCGAGGGGCCCTCACTCGCCGGCTTGCGGAAGGCGCGCCGATCCCTGCGGTCAGGTCCGCCCGGCCCCGCCGCCCGGTCGTCGCGGTGCGGGCGGTCCGAATGCTCCCTGACCTGGGACGGCGAGTCCTTGTCCTTGGCCCATTGTGTACCAAAGCTGAAGCCCTGAAGTTGGCTTAAGTCGATTTTGTTGAAATCCGCTGTCGGATTGGCCTTGGAAGCGTCGTCGTCCATGTAGTCAGAGGTGCACGGTTCGCGTCCGGTGGTGACAGACGCCCCGGAGTTTCCTCTACGCCGGGGCTGCGACGCAAGCGATTTTCAAGCGATTCATTTGGGATCCATTGGCATGTCATGGGGATTCAGGCAGTAAGGGATTCCCCCCATGGCCCGCCGCGAATCTGCGGCGGGCTTCGGCGCGGCCAAGGATGGGCTTCGCGACATGGCGCCCACGATGAGCACGGCCTGTGCCAGCGCGAACCCCCGGGGCCGCAGGTTGCATTGCTCCCCGGAAGCCATTCCCATCGAGGCCCCAGCATGACCGCACCTTTGCCCATGGAAACCGCAAAACGGCTTCTCCCGTGGCTAGTCGCCGTCGCCTTCTTCATGGAGTCGCTCGACACGACGATACTGAACACGGCGGTTCCGACCATCGCCGATGCGCTCGGCATTGCACCGTTGAACATGAAAGCGGCGCTCACGAGCTACACCCTGAGCCTCGCCGTTTTCATCCCGATCAGCGGCTGGATCGCGGACCGCTACGGCACGCGGTGGGTTTTCTTCACCGCCATCGGCGTCTTCTCGGTCGGCTCGCTCGTCTGCGGGCTCTCGGTCAACATGCCGATGCTCGTCGGCGCGCGCATCCTCCAGGGATGCGGCGGGGCGCTCATGATGCCGGTCGGCCGCATCACGATGGTGCGGACCTTTCCCCGTTCGGAGCTCGTGCGCGCGATGAGCTTTGTCGCGATCCCCGGGCTCATCGGCCCCCTGATCGGGCCTCTGGCCGGCGGCCTGATCGTCGGATACCTCCACTGGCGAATGATCTTTTTCGTCAATATCCCGATGGGACTCATGGGTATGTATCTTGTTTTCAGGCACATGCCCAATTACCGTGCCGAAAAGAGCGTTCCGATCGACTTTGTGGGCCTCATTCTCTTCGGATCGGGCGTCGCCCTGCTTTCGTATGTCCTCGAAATCTTCGGAGAGCATGCGCTCGGGGTGAAGAGCATCGTCTTCCTCCTGGTGCTCTCGGTCCTTCTCCTGGGCGCCTACGCCACCCATGCGCTCCGCTCCGAGCATCCGCTCCTGAAGCTGTGGCTCTTCCGCGTGCGGACCTTCCGCGTCTCGGTCGTGGGAAGCTTCGCCACCCGGCTCGGCGTCGGCGGGATGCCCTTTCTCCTGCCGCTCCTCTACCAGGTGGGGCTTGGCTACACCCCCGTCCAGTCCGGGCTCCTTATCATGCCCCAGCCTCTCGCCGCCATGAGCATGAAGATGCTGATGCCGAAGATCCTGAACCGGTTCGGCTATCGGCGCGTGCTGATCTTCAACACGACGGCCATCGGCTCGCTGATCATCCTCTTCATGACGGTCGGCGCAGGGACCCCGGTGACGCAGATCGTCCTCATGGCCTTCGCCCTCGGATTCGTCTCCTCCATGCAGTTCACCTCGATCAACACGCTCGTGTTCGCCGACCTCTCGGACGCCGACGCAAGCCCCGGGAGCAGCATCTCGAGCACGGTCCAGCAGATGTCGATGAGCTTCGGGGTGGCGGTCGCTTCGCTCCTGGCCGTCCTTTTCCTCGGCGGGGAGCACCGGCCCGGACCGGCGGGAATGATCTCGGGAATCCATTGGACGTTTCTGACGCTCGGATTGATGACGATCGGCACGTCGTTCCTTTTCAGGCGCCTTCGACCCAAAGACGGGGCGGCGATGGCGGCGCCGCCCAAGGCGCCCGAGAAGGACGACTGATCCTGCGCCGCACCCGCGCCCCTTTCGGATTTGCGCCGGGTTCGGCCGGCGGCACGATCACGCCCATGGAACGAAACCCAGCACGGAGGGGTGCGCCGGCGCTCCGCGCCCGAGCGAAGCGAACGGGGGGCCGCAGATCCGCGGTAAGGAAGGGACCGCCATGATCCGCGCCTGGTTCCCGACGCTCATCTATTCCGAACCGCTCACTCTATCGGGCCTCGGCAGATTCAATGCGGAGCTCGCCAAGGAATGCCGCGCGCTCAGGGATTTCGACCGGGCCGGCCGGGAGTGGTCGAGGACGAACTACCCCGGCGGCTACACGAGCTATGCATCGCTCAACGAGCTCCACCGGTTCTCAAGCACGTTCGCGCTCCTTGAACGCCGGATCACCCGCCACGTCCGCAGGTTCGCCCGCGCGCTCGAGCTGGATCTGCGGGGCAGCGAGATCCGGATGACGGACTTCTGGGTCAACATCATGCCGACGGCTGCGGCCCACTCGCTCCACCTTCACCCGCTCTCCTTCGTGAGCGGCACCTATTACGTCTCGACGCCGGAGGGGTGCCCGGGGCTCAAGTTCGAGGATCCGAGGCTCGACCGGTTCATGGCCGCCCCGCCCCGCCTTCCGAAGGCGCGCGCCTTGAACCGGGCCCATGTGACGTACCCGGCGCGCGCCGGGGGCCTCATCCTTTTTGAGAGCTGGCTCAGGCACGAGGTCGCGCAGAACCGGGTCGAGGGGGAGCGGATCAGCGTGAGTTTCAACTACAATTGGGGGTCGGCCCGTCCCGGGAAGGGGCCCGAATGAGGGGCCCGGGAGGATTCGCCGTCCGGCTCCCCGGGGCCCGCAGCATGGGCAAGCAGAACATCTTTCTGACCGGGGCCTCCGGAACCCTGGGAAAGCCGGTCCTGAGGGCCCTCGCGGCGACCGGGGAATTCGAGGTCCATTGCCTGGCGCGCTCCGCGGCGGCGGAGTCCCTGGTGGCGAGCCTCGGCGGCCTTCCGGTACGGGGCGCCATGGAAGACCGCGGCCTCTTCGAGGAGCTTCGGGACCGCCGCCCCTACCATTACGTGCTCCACATCGCCCAGGCCGACTCGCGCCGCCACTCAAACGAGGAGATCGACCGGATCGACCGGGCCGCCGTCGCCAATCTCGAGCGCCTCCGGAGCGCCGCCACGAGACTCATGGTCTATACCAGCGGCGTCTGGATCTTCGGCGCGGTCGGGGCCGGCCAGCGGATCAGCGAATCGACTCCATTGAACCCCTTCGAGGCGGCGAGGGGGCGGGCTTCGCTCGTCGCGGAGCTCAGGAAGCGGACGGGGGACGGGTGGGCGCCGCTCTGCCCCCCAAGCGTGGTCTACGGGGCTGAAGGGGCCCTGAGGAACGCGGCGGACCGCCTGAGGTCGGGGGACATCGAGGTGATCGACGACCCGTCCGTGCAGTGGTCCGTCATCGAGGCGGGGGACCTTGCGCGCGCGTACCTTGCGCTCCTGCGGCGCGGCCGCCCGGGCGATTTCTTCGTCGTGGCCGAGGACGCTCCGGTCGGCGCAATCGAGTTTTACGAGTCCCTGGCCTCCCGGCTGGGGTCCGGGCGCGTCACAAGGAAGCCGCGCGCGCACTGGGAGCAGTCCCTGCCGGCGGACGCCGTGGAGCGCATGTATGCGAGCCAGCCCGTCGATTCGAGCCGGTTCAAGGAGCGGACCGGGTGGTCGGCGGTTGAGTCCTTTGCCTCGTCCGTCGGCCGCTTCCTCTAGGGGGTCCCCTTCACGTTGGTTTTGCTTGGGAAAGATTCGCGCCCGGGCGCTCCGGGACTCAGGATATTGCGCCAGACGCATGGAAACCCGCGGTGACTACACGCTTGATTTCTCGCGCTCGGCCCAGCAGGCCGAGCGCATCCACGCCTACCTCGTGCGCTCCTACTGGTCCCAGGGGATCCCGCTCTCGCTGGTGGAGCGCTCGATCGCGAATTCGATGTGCGTCGGGGTGTTCCACAGGGGCGATCAGGTGGGCTTCGCCCGGGTCGTGTCCGACCTGACGATCTTCGCCTACCTCTGCGACGTCTACGTCCTCGAGGAGCACCGCGGCCGTGGCCTCGCCTCGTGGATGCTCGAGGCCATCGCGGCGCATCCCGATCTGCAGGGACTTCGCCGCTTCATCCTCGCGACCCGCGACGCGCACAAGCTCTATGAGAAGCATGGCTTCACCCCCGTGCGAAGGCCCGAGTCGCTGATGGAAATCCTCAAGCAGCCCGCGTACGCGAGGCCGGCGGGCTGACGGCCGTGGAACCGGCGCCCGGTTTGCAATTTGCCCGGGATCGGAATTGAACCACCCAGACGCCATGCCCGATCCCCTCGCGAAAGCCCCCGAAACCCAAGCCGCCCCGGCGGAGGCCGCGCGCGTCCCCGGGCGTTCCCACACCCTGGTTTCTGCCGTGGTCGCGCTGGTCCGGGTGCAGGGCCTCATTCTCCTGTTTTACGGCATGGTCAACCTGACCTATTTCCATTCCTACTGGCGAAACTTCGAGGCCCCCCACCCGGCGGCGGACGACCGGCTTGCCGCGCAACTCGACTTTGCCGGGTGCCTCCTGCGGTTCCTCCTTTACTGGGGCGCGGGCCTTTTCCTGATCACCCGGGCCGCGAGGCTCGTGGCCAAGCTGATGGACGAGGCCGACGGAAGGCCGCATAAGCCATGAAGCTGCCGAGGCCGACCGACACGCTCGCCGGATGCATCTGGCTTCCCCGCATCCTTGCGAAGGCCAGGCTTCTCGCCTCGGGGAGATTGCCCGCGGAGTACGAGGGGCGCTTCTGCCAGCCCTCCAGCGTCGACTCGGAATTCCTCACCTTCTTCGGGCTCTCGCGCGAAGATATCGTCCGCGCCGCCGGCCTGGCGGACGATGAGGCGGCCCTCTGGTTCGCGTCGCTTGCGTCGGCCGGCGACGTCCAGATCGCCGCGTGGAACCACGTCGCGGTCAACCTCGGGCGCCCCGGGTTCCCTTTGGCCGAGCGCCTGCCGGTCGGCCTTTCGACGACCTACCGGCATCTCTCGGCGCGGAATCTCGAGACCGTGTTCTCGGTCCTCGAGGCCGACGAGGAGGCGCCTTAGCAGGCGCCCATCCGCCGCGCCGCATTCTGCGCGCGAAGCGCGAGCTCGGCCGCCTTGAACGCGTGCGCCTGGGTCATCGCCTTCTCCGTCCGGTTCAGGCAGTCGAGGATAAGCTCCCCGAAAAAGCGGTATCCCACCTTTCCCGCCACGTCGATCCGGCGCTCGCCCTGGCCGTCGGCCATGTAGACGTGGTCGCCCGCCTTGTCGCGGGCGAGATCGACGTACTTGCGCAGCTCGATGAACCCCTTCGTCCCCAGGATGAATGTCCTGCCGTCGCCCCAGGTGCTCAGGCCGTCCGGCGTGAACCAGTCGACCCGGATGTAGTTGGACGTCGCGTTGTCACCGAGCAGCGAGGCTTCGCCGTAGTCCTCAAACTCGGGATGATCGGGGTTGGCGATGTTCGCGACCACGGCCTGGGTGATCGTGGCCTCGGTGGCGCCGGTGTAGGCGAGGTACTGCTCAAACTGGTGGCTGCCGATGTCGCAGAGGATTCCGCCGTACTTCGCCCGCTCGAAGAACCACGCGGGGCGCGACGCCTTGCTGAGCCGGTGCGGCGCGATCGAGGTGACCTGGATGATCCTGCCGATGGCGCCCCCCTGGATCAGGTCGAGGGCGTACATCGCCGACTCATTGTGCAGGCGTTCGCTGTAATAGACCATGTACTTGCGACCCGTGCGCGCGACGACGGCCCGGGCGTCCTCGAGCTGCTCAAGCGTGGTGAACGGCGCCTTATCGGTGAAGTAGTCCTTGCCGCCCTCCATGACGCGGCAGCCCAGGGGCCCGCGCAGCGAGGTCACGGCCGCCGCCGCCACGAGCCTCGTCCCGGGGTCCGCAAGAATCTCGTCAAGCGATCGGGCCACCCTCGCCTGGGGGTACTTGGCCGTGAAGGCTCGCACCTTCGCCTCGTCCGGATCGAAGACCCACTTGACCGTGGCCCCGGCCTCGGTGAGCCCGTTGCACATCCCGTAGATGTGCCCGTGGTCCAGGTGCGCGACGCCGATCGGGAATTCGCCGGGTTTGACGACGGGGCGGAAGGCGCCCTTCGGGGCGTAGGTCATCCCGCTGGCGGGCGCCGGGAGCGCGTCCTGCCCCGCTGCCGCAAGGGCCCTGGGGATGACGGCGCCCGCGGCGACCAGGGTGGCCGCCTGGGAGAGGAAATTTCTTCGGTTCATGGGGGAAACGGGACCAATGAGGCGGACGCTAGGCCCCGAGGAGATGGTGCACGCCGTAGGGCGCGCGCTCGGGCCTCGAGAGCATCGCATCCGCATCGGGATCTCCCACGAAACGCTCGGTCTTCACGTCCCACCCGAGGGGCCGACCGAGCTTCATCGCGATCCAGCTGACGACACAGGCCGTGTTGGCCCGGTGCGCGATCGGGGCCGGCGACATCGTCGCCGCGCGCGAGCGCACGCACTCGAGGAAATTCTGGTGGTGCTCGCGGCTGCGCGGCAGGCGCACCGTGAGTCCTTTTGCGTCAAGGAGCGCCGGTCGGCTCGCATCGAGCGCCTTCGAGACCCTCTGGGAGGTCGCGTCCGCCTCCCCGCGCGACACGAAGATCCAGCCGTCGTCGCCGAAGAACCGAATGCCGTTCTCGAACGTGTTGGACACCGTTAGCCGGATCTCCCCCGGGTACATGAGCTCGACGTGGTAGGCGCCGTGCACATTCCAGATCTTGTTCCGCGGGAAGTCGGCCGTGCCCTCGACCCGGTAGGGGCCGCTCAGCTCGAGGTTCATGCCCCAATGCGCGATGTCGAAGTGGTGGGCGCCCCAGCCGGTGATCATGCCGAGGCAGAACGCGTCGTTGCGCATCCAGCCCGGCCGGTCGTAGCCCCTCTGAGGGTGCACGCGCTGCTCGGTGTAGTAGGCCCGGGGCGTGGGACCAAGCCAGCGGTCATAGTCGAGGTTCCGGGGAACGCTCTCCTCCGGCTGGTCGGGTGCGGTCGGGTCGAGGGGAAGCCCGATTTCGACGCGCCTGAGGCGGCCGACGCGCCCGCTGCGCACGAGCTCGCAGGCGAGGCGGAACTGCGAGGTCGAGCGCTGCTGGCTTCCGAGCTGGAACACCCGGCCGTGGGCCTGGACCGCGTCGCGCAGCAGGATCCCCTCCTCGATCGTCATCGTCATCGGCTTCTGGAGGTAGAGGTCCTTGCCGGCCAGGACCGCGGCCATGGCGAGCTCGGCGTGCCAGTGGTCGGGAGTGCTGATGACGACGGCGTCGATGTCGCTCCTTGCAATGAGCTCCCGGTAGTCGCCATAGGCCGAGACGGCCGGCACAGGGGGGCCGCCGGCCGTCGACTGCTCAATCAGCGCCCTGCCCTCGGCAAGCCGCCTCGAGTCGAGGTCGCAAATCGCCACGTAGTCGCCGAGATCCGCCGCAAGCACGGCCGGAATGTCGTGGACCCTCGCGATCCGGCCGGCGCCTATCTGCCCGAGGCGCAGGCGGTTGCTCGGCGCGTTCGCGCCCAGAAGGCGGGAAGGGATCACCCTTGGAATCGAGGCAAACGCGGCCGCGCCGGCTGCCGTGCGCAGAAATCCGCGGCGGGAGATTCGGGAGGGGAGATTCATGGCGGGGGTTCGGCACCGGGGGATCGCGCGGGCCGCGCGAATCCGGGCCCCGGAAGTCTTACGGCCCGCCCTATCGACGTCCAGCCGTCATGTGCCGAGTTCGGTTGACCCGGGGGCCGGGTTGGCTGATTGCAGGAATGCGCGATCGGCTCCCAGAGGGCCCGAGCCGCCCCACACCCCGAGAATCCCATGCCCACGAAAAAGAGACCCCTTTCGGCCCTCGTCACCGGGGCCTCCCGCGGAATCGGACGCCAGATCGCCCTCCACCTGGCGGCCAGGGGGGTCCGGGTCGGCGTCCACTATCTGAAGAACCGGTCCGCCGCCCGGTCCGTCCTCGCCGCGCTGCCGGGCAAGGGCCACGCGATGTTCCAGGCGGACATCGCCGACGCGGACAGCGTCGAGCGCCTGTGGAGGCGGGCCAGCCGGCGCCTGGGCCCGATCGGCATCGTCGTCAACAACGCCGCCGTGCACGGCAACCACCACCCCCTGTCGACCGATTACAGGGCCTGGCGCAAGTCGTGGGAGGCGATCCTCGCCGCCAACCTGTGCGGGCCCGCCAACCTCTCCTATTTTGCGGCGCGCTCGATGGCCGCATCGGGCGGCGGGAGGATCGTCAACATCTCCTCCCGGGGAGCCTTCCGGGGCGAACCGGATTCCCCGGCCTACGGGGCCAGCAAGGCCGGCGTCAACGCGCTGAGCCAGTCGTTCGCAAAGGCCCTCGCCCCTCACGGGGTCCTGGTTTACTGCATCGCGCCGGGCTGGGTGGAGACCGAGATGGCCGCGGCTTTCCTGAAGGGCCCGCAGGGCGACGAGATCCGCAGCCAGCATCCGCTCGGGCGCGTGACGCACGCGGGCGAGGTTGCGCTGGCGGCCGTTTTCTGCGCCCTCGATGCGCCGGCCGCGATGACCGGGGCCGTGATCGACGTGAACGGCGCCTCCTACCTGAGGACCTAGCGGCTACCGGAGCCTCGCAAAGAGGATGATCGCCAGCCCGGTCATGCCTATGTTGGGAAGCCACGCCGCAAGACCCGGATCGACGAGCTGCTTGGTGGCCAGGGACGCCGCGAGATTCTGCAGGATGAAGTAGAGGAAAAAGAGGCCGATGGCCTTCGATACCCCGACCGCAGGGTTGGTCCGGACCCCCGCGGCGGCGAACGGGACTGCGATCCCGATGACGATCAGCGGCGATAGGATGTCGGCGATGAGCCCGTAGTAGCGGACGGCATAGGGGATTCCCTTCGGATTGTTCTCGCTCGCGAGGTAGTCGTCCAGCTCCTTGAGTTCGGTGGAGGAAAGGTCGATCGGCCTGCGGTCGATCAGCATCATGAGCTTCGGGTCCTCCTGGAATCGCGGGACGACCTTCTCGGTGAACGGCACCGAGGACGTGTTGATCCCGTTGTCGGGATCAAAGCCCATCTCGCGGCCATCCTTGAAGACCCAGGCCCTCCGCGCCTCGTCATACCAGGCTTCGGTCGCGATGATCCGGTTGGTCTCGCGTCCGCGCACGTCCATCTCTGCGACATTGGCCCCGTAGGCCTTTTTTGTGAACTTGCTGTACCGGTTGAAGAACCACATTCGCCGGGGATAGGGGTTGTCGAAGCCGACGCTGTAGACGGCCCCGATCCTGTCGACCGGCAGCGACTGGGCCTGCGCCCTGAATTGGAACTCCTCCTTCATGAGGCGCGTCTTCTCGACCGACCAGGGCACCACGTAGGAATTGAGCCAGTACGAGAGGCCGCAGAAGAGGAACCCCGCCAGCCAGATCGGGGCCATCAGGCGGCCGAAGCCGACGCCTGCGGCGCGCATCGCCGTCAGCTCGTTCGCCTTGTGGAGCTTCCCGAGGACATAAAGGGTCGAGAGGAGGAGGACGATCGGCAGCGTGAAGGCCAGGAAGCCCGGTATCGCCACGAGGCTGTAGATTCCCAGGTCGCCCACCGTTGCGCCCGCATCGCGCAGGTCCCGGAAATCATCGAGCATGACGTGCACGAGGAGGAGGCCGCACGCGAGCACGAGCATGAGGCCTAGGATCGTCAGCCATTCTCGAAGGAGATGCCGGTCGAACGTGTTCAACCCTCCGACGCAAGCAGGAGCCTGCCCCATTATCAAACAAGTATGGCAATTCGGTTGAAACCGTCCCCCTCCTGCCCTTGGCTGCGGCCACGCAAATTCTCATGTCAAAACCTTTCCGCATCCTAATGGCGCTAGGGGCCGCAGTTGCCCTCGGGGGCGCAGCCGCCGCACAGGAGACCATCAAGATCGGCGAGTACGCCTCCCTGACCGGCAAGGAGGCTGCCTTCGGGCAGTCCTCCCACAAGGGGACCCTCCTCGCGGTAGAGGAGATAAACGCGGCGGGCGGCGTCCTCGGCCGCAAGATCGAGCTCATCACCGAGGACAACCAATCAAAGCAGGGAGAGTCCGCGACGATCGTCAAGAAGCTGATCTTCCGCGACAAGGTGGTCGGGATCCTGGGCGAGGTGGCGTCGATGCGCTCGCTCGAGGCCGCCCCGATCTGCCAGGCCTACAAGACCCCCATGATCTCCCCGTCGTCGACCAACCCGAAGGTGACCGAGATCGGCAACTACATCTTCAGGGTCTGCTTCATTGACCCCTTCCAGGGCACGGTCATGGCGAAGTTCGCCAAGAACACGCTGAAGATCCACCGGGTCGCCGTCCTTACCTCGGTCTCCTCCGCCTACAGCGTCGGACTGGCGAAGTACTTCAAGGAGCAGTTCACCTCCGACGGCGGCGAGGTCGTGATCGAGCAGAAGTTCACGGAGGGCGACAAGGACTTCAACGCGCAGCTGACGGCGATCAAGGCCGCAGGGGTCGAGGGCATCTTCGTGCCGGGCTACTACACGGAGGCGGCCCTCATCTGCAGGCAGGCGCGCGAGCTCGACATGTCGTTCCCTCTCTTCGGCGGCGACGGCTGGGAGGCCCCCGAACTGATCCAGATCGGCGGAACCGCCGTCGAGGGTTGCTACTATTCGACCCACTACTCCCCCCAGGTGGACACCCCCGCCGTCAAGGCGTTTGTCGCCCGCTTCGGCGCCCGCTACGACGGGGAGGTTCCCGATGCGATGGCCGCGCTCGGCTACGATTCGGCCCTGGTGATGGCGGACGCGATACGCAGGGCCGGATCCACCGAGGGCCCGGCGATCCGGGACGCCCTTGCGGCGACCCGGGATTTCCAGGGCGTCACGGGCGCGACGACGATGGACAAGGACCGGAACGCCTCCAAGGCCGCGGTCGTTATCATGGTGAAGGACGGCAAGTTCAAGTTCGTGCAGAGCGTCGCCCCCTAGCCCAATGCTAAGCCCGGCGGCATGACGGAGTTCCTTCAGCAACTCCTTAACGGTCTCTCCCTGGGCGCGATCTACGCGCTCATAGCGCTAGGCTACACGATGGTCTACGGGGTCCTGCGCTTCATCAACTTCGCGCACTCGGACGTCTTCATGGTGGGCGCGTTCATCGGATTCTACGTGGGGGAGCGCCTGCCGAGCGGCACGATCACGGGAGGCCTCGTCGTCCTCGCGGCGGCGATGGCCGGGTGCGCCGTGCTCGGAATTCTTATCGAGCGGATCGTCTACCGCCCGCTCCGCGGCGGCCCGACGCTCAACGTCCTCATCACCGCGATCGGCATGTCTCTTTTTCTCGAATACACGGGCCAGCTCGTGTTCGGGGCCACGCCGCGCGCATTCCCCTCGATCTTCCCGGCGAAGGTGGTCGAGGTGCACGGCCTCATCATCTCGATGAACCAGGTGATCGTGATCCTGGTCGCGGCCGTGCTCATGGTCGCCCTCGAGTTCACCGTTTACCGCACGAAGATAGGGACGGCGATGAGGGCCGTCGCGCTCAACCCCAAGGCCGCGCAGCTCGTCGGCATCAACGTGGACATCGTGATTTCGTTCACCTTCGGTCTCGGCTCGATGCTCGCGGCGGCGGGCGGCGTCCTCTACGCCCTCAACTACCCGTCCATCGATCCGCTGATGGGCGTCGTCCCAGGGCTCAAGGCCTTCGTCGCCGCCGTCCTCGGCGGAATAGGCAACATCCCCGGCGCCGCGCTCGGCGCCCTCATCCTCGGCATGGTGGAGACCTTTGTCGACGGGTCGCGCTGGTCGACCTACAAGGACGCGATCGCTTTCGCGATCCTGATCGGGATCCTCCTTTTCCGCCCCGCGGGCCTTCTCGGAAGGTTCGCGGCCGAGAAGGTATAGAACTGCGATGCCGAAGCCGCTCATAGCGCTCATCGCCGCCGTTCTCCTCGCCATCGGGGTCTCGCACTTCTCCGACCACATCGACCCCTACTACCTGGACGTCATCACGGGCGTCGGGATCAACGTGATCCTCGCCGTCTCGCTGAACCTCGTGAACGGCTACACGGGGCAATTCTCCCTGGGCCACGCGGGCTTCATGTCGGTCGGGGCCTACCTCTCGGCCGCCGTCACGCTCTTTCTCGGACCCAAGCTCCTCGGGGACTCGGGCGGCTCGGACCTCGCCCAGGGCCTCGTCTTCCTTGGGGCCCTCATCGCCGGGGGCCTCGGCGCCGCGCTCGCCGGACTCGCCGTGGGGATTCCCTCGCTGCGCCTCAAGGGGGACTATCTGGCCCTCGTCACCCTGGGATTTGGGGAGATTATCCGCGTCGTCTTCCAGAATGTTGAGTCGCTCGGCGGCGCGCTCGGCCTGAACGGCATCCCGAACTACACGACCGTCTTCTGGGTGTATTCGTTCGCGGCGCTGACGGTCTTCACGGTCGTGTGCCTCGTGCGGTCCACCTACGGCCGGGGCTTCCTGGCGACCCGCGACGACGAGATCGCATCCGAGTCGGTCGGGCTCAACACGACCCGCTACAAGATCGTCGCCTTCGTGGTCGGGGCCTTCTTTGCCGGCGTCGCGGGCGGCCTCTACGGTCATTTCAAGCTGACGATCACGCCCACCGGGTTCGACTTCACTAAGAGCATCGAGATTGTCGTCATGGTCATCCTCGGCGGCATGGGCAACACGCCCGGCGTGATCCTTGCCGCCATTCTCCTCACCGTCCTTCCCGAGGTCCTCCGGGCGGTGGACCAGTACCGGATGGTCCTCTATTCGCTCCTCCTGATTGTCCTCATGCTCGTTCGACCGAAGGGGCTCTTCAACTTCGACTACGCAGCCATCGCCTCCCGCCTCGCGCGCAGGCTCCGGAGGGCGCGAGGATAGGATCCCATGCCCGAGCCCATCCTCCAGCTCGACAAGGTGACGATCCGCTTCGGCGGCCTGACGGCCGTGAGCGCCCTGGACCTGGTGGTCGACACCGGGGACCTTGTCGGCCTCATCGGGCCGAACGGGGCGGGCAAGACGACGGTGTTCAACCTGGTGACCGGCGTCTACCCGCCGACGAGCGGCGTCGTGCGCTCGGACGCCACGGACCTGGGCGGCCTCAGCGTGAACGAGATCGCGGAGGCGGGCATCGCCCGGACCTTCCAGAACATCCGACTTTTCAAGAGCCTGTCGGTTTTCGACAATGTGCGGGTCGCCTGCAACCTGCACCGCAGGACGAGCCCCCTGCAGACCCTCGTGAGGGGTCGTGCCTACCACGACGACGAGAATGCGATCGCGCAAAGGGCCGGCGACCTCCTTGAGCTTTTCCACCTCGGGAGGTTCAAGGACAAGGCGGCGACGAGCCTTCCCTACGGGGAGCAGCGCCGCCTCGAAATCGTCCGCTGCCTCGCCACGGAGCCGAAGCTGCTCCTCCTCGACGAGCCCGCCGCGGGCATGAACCCCTCGGAAAAGGTCGAGCTCATGGCCCTGATCGACCGGATCCACAGGGAATTCAAGCTCTCCATCCTCCTCGTCGAGCATTCGATGAAGGTGGTCATGGGGGTCTGCCACCGCGTCGCGGTCCTCGACTACGGCGTCAAGATAGCCGAGGGAACACCGGCGGAGATCCAGAACGACCCAAAGGTGATCGAGGCCTACCTCGGGGAGCCCCACCCAAAGGGCTTTGCCGGCTCCTGACCCATGCTTGAAGTCTCAGACCTTTCGGTTTCCTACGGAGCGATCTCGGCGCTCCACGAGTTTTGCCTGAAGGTGGAGGAGGGAGATATCGTGACCCTGATCGGGGGCAACGGGGCAGGAAAGACGACGGCGCTCCGGACCATTTCCGGCCTGCTGCGGCCCACGTCGGGCCGCGTGAGGTTCCAGGGCGAGGACATCACCCGGCTTGCGGCGCACACGATCGCCGCGCGCGGCCTCGGCCACGTCCCCGAGGGCCGCATGATCTTCGCCAACCTGACCGTGGAGGAGAACCTGGCGATGGGCGCCTACCTGAAGAAGGACAAGGAGGCCACGGCCGCCAACCGCGAATATGTCTTCAGCATTTTCCCGCGGCTGAAGGAGCGCCTGAACCAGACGGCCGGGACGCTCTCGGGCGGCGAGCAGCAGATGCTGGCCATTGGCCGGGCCCTCATGGGGGAGCCAAAATTCCTGATGCTCGACGAGCCCTCGCTCGGCATCGCCCCCCGACTGATCAGCACGATCTTCGAGAGGATCCTCGAGATAAACCGCGACCGCGGAATCGCCGTCCTCCTTGTCGAGCAGAATGCGAACCTCGCCCTCGAGATCAGCAGCTACGCCTACGTTCTCGAGACGGGCCGCATCACGATGGAGGGTCCGAGCGAGGACCTGAGGAAGCACCCCCAGCTAAAGGCCGCCTACCTCGGCGGCTAGCGTCCCCTACGGGCTCGCCGCCTCGGAGAGGAGAAGATCGAGGTCCAGCGGTCGGGTGTGCATCGCCAGCTCCCCCTTTAGCCCGCGGGGCCACTCGTCGCGCGGGCGGTCCCGGTAAAGCTCCACGCCATTCTGGTCCGGGTCCCTCAGGTAGAGGGCCTCGCTCACGCCGTGGTCTGAAGCGCCGTCGAGAAAAAGCCTTGCCGCGACGAGGCGGCGCAGTGCATCGGCCAGCTCAGCGCGCCCCGGATAGAGGATGGCGACGTGGTCGAGACCGGTAGAGCCCGCCGGGGGCGGCGACCCTCCCAGGCTCTCCCATGTGTTCAGGCCTATGTGGTGGTGGTAGCCGCCCGCCGAGACGAAGGCCGCGCTCGATCCGAACCGCTGCATGAGCTCGAAGCCGAGGACGCCGCAATAGAACCCCAGCGACCGCTCGAGGTCGGCGACCTTGAGATGAACGTGTCCGATCCTCGTCTCGGGATGGATTGGGCGGGATTTGGGGGAGGTCGGCATGGTGATGGCCCCAAATCAAGCCCATTTGTCCCCCGGCTTCAACCTCGCCCCCCGTTCCGTCCACCCGGTAATGGTCAGTTTTGGCTCAATAGCTAGGCTTGCGGTTCGCTAAATTTGGGCCAAAGTCCCAATTGAATATGGCAAATACCGAGCCCGGCAAATCCACCGCTCACAAGTTGCCGGAATCGATAGATTATCGATTCCACAAGGACCAGAATTTCAAAACAATAGCGGCAGACGGCGCTTGGTTTAGGGTCGGCCCGATGGGTCAATTTCACCTAACATTTTTCACAGATGCCCCGTCATTTCCTCACAAGGTTAAAGTTAAGGTCGATCAAAGGACGGGAACTGGTATGCCAACTAATCCTCCCGCCAATGATGAGGTTGAAAGGCAGCTTTTAGTGGACGTTGTAATGTCTCTTGAGGCCGCTAAGGCCTTTCAGCAAGTGTTGGCATCCAATCTCAATCTAGCGACTTCTGACCCGCAAAATAGCAATGCCTAGTCTGGCAAACGAATTTCCTTTGAAGATGTTACCCGGTCAGGTTCCGGGTACATTCTATCCTGGTGCAATTGGCCTTCACAATGAGGCGCCTGCGGCTTGTTTTATGCCCTCCTTTGCACCCCTCCTTCAGAGTTGGGGGGCGCATTCAGAAAATGACGACAACGGCGGCAGTTTTGAGAGCTTGGCTGCCGAATGGCGTGAGGAAGCGATGCTCTTTTCTTCGCCCTTTGATAAGTTCACCCACCCTGCGTATCAGCAAATAATTGCGTTCGGGCCTACAATTATTCCGGCCATCCTGCGCGAGCTCCGGGAACGTCCCGATGACTGGTTTTACGCCCTTCGGCTGCTTTCACGCGAAAATCCCGCCGACGGATTAGAGGATTTTTCAGGAGCCGTCTCAGCTTGGCTAGAGTGGGGTTATCGAAATAACTACATCTAAGTGAGAGACTGCGCGTGGGTTCCTGGTAAGTTCCCTAATGTCCGGCTAGAAGGTTTCGGCTGTGACAGTGATCGGACCGACCGATCCAAGAGGTACAACTGCATTGCTTGGGCTGCTGGAGATGATTCCCGGCGATGGTGGCCGTCGTTTGAAGATAGGACTTGGTACTGGCCTCCTGAATTGCCGCGAGCGCGACAGGGAAGGGAATCGGTTGATGGCTTCAAGGCTGCATTTGCTTTGTTTGGATATGTGGATTGTGAGTCGCCGGATTTCGAAGAGGGCTATGAAAAAATAGCCATCTATACCAAAGAAAATGGAAGGCCGACTCATGCCGCCCGCTCACTGAGAAATCGTAAATGGACGAGTAAGCTTGGAGACATGGAGGACGTTACTCATGCCGATCCTGCCGCCCTTTCCGGTGACCAATACGGAGTACCGGTATTTTTCATGAAGAGGGCTTTCCCAGGAGAGCAATCAACTCCTCAGGCTCCCAGACGTGACCCGCAATCCCCGCAGCCATAGCCGGCGTTGCGCGAATGCTTCCATGTATCTGGCAGAAGTTGTAATGCATGAAGTGAAGCGAAACGGCATGCGCGTGATTCTCCACCTTCTTGGAGAAGCCATTTGTTAGCCCTGTAAAGCGGCGCATCTGCATGCGCATGGTCAGGTTGTTGCGCTCGTTGTGATGAGTGATCGGTCTGGATTTCCAAAGATAGCTGTACGATCAACGCGCTCGATTCTGGGGGTACTATACCTCATGTCGGTACGTCCCGCGGGTCCACTACTACTGCGGTATGTCTTTACCTCTGTGCCGAAATCTACGTTCGAGCCAAACGCGTTTTCGACGGCGCTTAAGTATCCCTTGAATCCGTCGGTAGTAAGCTGCACGCGATGCGCGAGACGTGAAGCAACGTCATCCATGAATACGATGCTATCAGCAGCCTCCCGTGCGCCAACATGCCAGCAGATGACCAGCTTCGAATCAGGATCAATAGCGGTCCAAGTATAAACATCTCCGCGACCAAAACCACGCTCGGAGGGCGGCAGGTTCTGTTGCTTACATTGAATGAAGCTCCAGATTTCGTCGCACTCGACTCGCTTGCAGCTGAGGCCCCTTAGAGCCCCGTCATGGTACTGACGGCATGCAGACCCAATAGGGCCAGCAAACGCAGAACAGCAGGCTTACAAACACCCGTATTGTGGCATGTGGCGCGGATTCCAAGACCTTCGACCAAGCAACGAGCGACAGCCGCACGTTTTTCTTTACTGAGTATGTTAGCCATGCTACCTCACTATTCGTTCTTTTTGGGTAGCCCCGGTGGGAATCCAACCCACAACCAGCGATTTAGTGGACCGCCGCTCTATGCAATTGAGCTACAGAGCTGTGTTTCATCGCCCCCGGCACGTTACAGCGTGTTCGGGGGCAAATTGTTTACTTTGGTTTTGGTATATAGCCCGAGACGAGTATCCAATGCCCGTCCTCGGATTGAAGCACTTCGCCATCATCTTTCATGGCATTTAGCAATCGATAAACGGTGGCCCTAGAGACGCCCGTTTCGTCAACAATTTCGGCAGCTGTCGCACCCCAAGGTAAGGTTTGAATGAGCTGCTTACGGATGGCCTTTTCTGCAACCGTGTAATTGCCCCTGTCATCCATTTTGGGCTCCGATGGTTGGCCGAGCGTGATGGTCTCCAACTGGCCGATCCCTTTAACCACTTCGGCCAATTCCCGCTCCAGTTCCCCTCTGCGAATCCTCAATGTCGTGAGAACCGCGCTTGCGCTGGTTCGACTCAGATCGATGTTTATTCCTGCCATGGCTTGCGACTTTACCCCTTACTGGGACACGCGCAAGACATTTCTCATACAAATCTTATCACCGTACCAAATTAGCGGTATTTAGCGGTCAATTGCTGAACAGCGGAATAATCAGCAACATTCGGGTCCATCTCCCGAACCTTACGCTTTTGAGATGATTTCCGGCCATTGGATTTGATCCCTCGCTTCGGCTTGTTCGACATAGGATGGAACCTCGTGCCAATTCGCCGCTCATTCAATCTTTCATTCAAAACTGACCAGTACTCGCCCGCCCTGCGACATTGATTTTCATCCGGGGAGCGGTAAGTTCACGTCCCCTATTTCCAATACCATGTCCACCGCCACTCCACAGACCTTCGAATTCCAGGCCGAAATCAAGCAGCTGCTCGATATCGTCATCCATTCGCTTTACACGGAAAAGGAGATCTTTGTTCGCGAGCTGGTCTCCAACGCCTCGGATGCGCTGGAGAAGCAGAGGCACCTGGGCCTGACCGAGAAGGGAATCTACGACGACAAGCTCGAGCTCGAGATCAACATCACGACCGACGACAAGGCCAAGACCTTCACCATACAAGACTTCGGTATCGGAATGACCCAGGCCGAGCTGGTCGAGAACCTGGGCACAATCGCCCATTCCGGCTCGAAGGCCTTCCTGAAGGCGCTCGGCGAGGGCGACCAGAAGGCCGCCGGGCTCATCGGCCAGTTTGGCGTCGGCTTCTATTCGGCGTTCATGGTCGCGAAGACCGTCAAGGTGTACACCCATTCCTGGCGCGAGACCGAGCCAGGGCTCCTTTGGACGAGCGACGGCTCGGGGAGCTACGCCATTGAGGAGAGCTCCGGCGAGCGAAGGGGATGCAAGATCGTGGTCGAGCTGAAGGACGAGTGCTCCGAGTTCAGCCAGGAGTGGCGGGTGAAGGAGATCATCGAGCGCTACAGCGCCTTCGTCACATTCCCGATCAACCTGAACGGCAAGCGGATCAACACGGTCCAGGCCCTTTGGCTTCGCGGGAAGAGCGAGATCAAGGAGGAGGAGTACGACGAGTTCTACAAGTTCCAGGCCCACGACACGGGGAAGCCCCGCCTGCGCCTGCACTTCAGCGCCGACGCTCCTCTCTCAATCAACGCGCTGCTCTTCGTGCCGGAAGCAAACACGGAGAAGCTCGGGCTCGCCCGACTCGAGCCTGCCGTCGCCCTCTATTGCCGGAAGATCCTGATCGATGCACGGCCGAAGGACCTCCTTCCGGAGTGGCTGCGCTTCCTCAAGGGCGTCGTCGACAGCGAGGACCTGCCGCTCAACATCTCCCGGGAGACGATGCAGGATCGCACGCTCGTCGAGAAGCTCAACCGGGTCATCACGAAGCGGTTCCTGAAATTCCTCGACGAGGAGTCGAAGAACAGGCCCGACGTTTACGCCGAATTCTACAAGGAGTTTGGCGTGTTCCTCAAGGAGGGCGCGGCGCTCGACTTTGCGAACAAGGAGGCGGTCACGAAGCTCCTCAGGTTCGAATCCTCTCTGACCGAGAAGGGCAAGACGACCTCGCTGGCGGACTATGTCACGCGCATGGGCGCCGACCAGAAGGAGATCTATTACCTTATGGGCCCGAGCCGCGAGTCGATCGAGGCCGGACCCTACCTCGAGGGCTTCAAGGCGCGCAGCCTCGAGGTCCTCTTCTGCTACGAGGCCGTCGACGAATACGTGATGAACAACGTGCGCGAATTCGACGGCAAGAAGCTCGCCGCGGCCGACCATGCCGACGTCAAGCTCTCGGAGCAGCCCAAGGCGGAGGGTTCCCTCGCCGACGACGAGGTCAAGGCGCTCTGCGGCTGGCTTAAGGATACGCTTGGCGAACGGGTCTCGGAGGTGAAGGCGAGCGACCGCCTTGTCGACTCCCCCGCCCTTGCGCTCAATGCGGACAAGTTCATGTCGCCGCACATGCGGCGCCTGATGAAGGCCATGAACAAGGAGGAGGCAAACGCGCCGCTGCGCGTGAATCTCGAGATCAACCCGCGACATGCCGTGATCAAGCACCTCGCGGAGCTGAGGACGTCGGCCCAGGAAAAGGGCAGGCTCGTCGCGGAGCAGATACTCGACAACGCATTGATCTCGGCCGGGCTCCTCGACGACGCCTCGGCGATGGTGAAGCGCCTCTACAAGATCCTCGAGTCGGCCTGACGGCGCCCGCCAGGGGCCAGCCATCCCGCCGCCAGCGCGGCGACAAGCGCGGCCGAGAGCAGGCTCAAGGCGGCGCCGGCGGCCAGGTAGCGCGAGTGGAATTCGAGCGTTACCGCGTGCGCGCCCGCCGGCACCAGCGTCCCGCGCATCCACCCGTTGACCGGGAATACCGAGGCCGGCCGGCCGTCGACCCTCGCCGTCCAGCCGGGATACCATGCCTCGGCGAGGACAAGGATGCCGGCGGCCTCGGCGCGGGTGCTCACGGAGATCCGCTCCGGCGAAAACGCGACGATCGCCGCGTCGGATCCGAAGCTGCCCGCGGCGGGCTGAAAACCCTCGGCCACGCCCCGCTCAAGGAGTGCTCGGCTGCGGGTACCGTGGCGCGACACCAGTCGCCGGTTGGCCTCCTCGGCATCGGCCACGCGCTCCACATCGAACACCATGTAGGCCCTGGGGTCCGGTTGGGTCTTGAAGAGAATCGTGCGGGTGTTGTGGTCCACGATCGCAGCAAGGTTTATCGCGTCCCAGCGAACCGCCGCCCCGCCTGACTCGAGCGGCATGTTGATGAAGTCGACCGCCGAGCTTGCCGCGCCCGAGGCTGCGTGCACGTAGCTCCAGGTCCGAAATAGCGCGGGGGCCACGTAGCTGTTGGAGGTGCTGAATCCCTGGGTCATGCCCGCGTTCTCGCAGAGGTCGGCCGGGCTGAACGCGATACGCGGCGGGACCGCAACCGCGCCGAGCAGGCCCCTCGCCTCAAGCGCAGCATGGACGGGTTTCTCGAGCGTCTCAAATCCCCGGGTCGAATAGATGGGCGACTCGAGGGCGATGGCCCAGATCCAATTGGCCGCGCAGAAGGCCCAGAGAAGGCAGCCCACGGCCCAAGACGAACGCTTCAGGCGCTCGCGGGCCTGCCAGAGCCCCACGAGGAGAGCCGCGGCCGCCAGCGGCCCGAGGCGGGTGAGAAGGTAGCCCGCCGCCGCGCCCGTTCCGTCGACCGTGTAGGGCCTGAGCCATGCCATCAAGACGGCGCCTGCCAGGAGGGCGGGAACGAGAACGAGGGCCGGCCGCCGCGGCCCCCGCGTCAGCGAGATCGAGGCCAATCCCAGAAGCGAAATCCCCGTAAGGATGCCGTAGCGCGACGGGATTCGGAGCGCGCCCGCACCGGGAAGGACATGCAGGACCCAGCCGAGGAACGGGGCGCGGTCGCCCGCCGAAAGGAGCACCCCCGCGAGCCCCATGGCGGCAAGCGCGCGCACGTTGCGCTCGCGCCAGAGAGACAGGCCCCCCACCGCGGCGAGCAGAGGCACCAGTCCGCAGTAGGCATCGTACTCCCAGTTCAGGTCGAACGCCGGCGAAGGCGGGACCAGAAGGGACAGCCAGTTGGCCGCGGACATCCCGTTCGGCAGGGCGAATCCGGCCGCGTTCAGCGGGCGGTTGCCCTGGCCGACCAGCTCAAGGAACGGCAGGAGCTCCGCCCCGGCGAGTCCCAGACCAAGGAGTCCGGATAAGAGGAGCCCAAGGAGATTCTTCGCGGCGAGTCGCCGGTCGGGCCCGTCCGCCGGCCAGCGCTGCCTGAAGGCAAGAAACACCCCGAGGCCCAGGTAGGCGACGTAGAGGAGCGGCGGCTGGCCGGCGAGGATCGAGAGGGCGACCGACAGCGCAAACGCAGCGCCGGCCTTCGGATCCCATCCGTCCTGCAGGCGGGCGCCAAGCCAGAGAAGCGCCGGCACCCAGCAGAGCGCGAAATACCCCTCCACAATCCCGACCGAGAGGCGGGCCGAAAGCGGACCGCACACCGCGATCCCGCTCCCCAGGAGCCAGCTTGCCGCCCAGCCGGCTCCCAATACCCTCCCCAAGCGCACGCCTCCGTAGACGGCGAGCGCCTGGTGGAGGAGCACCATGAGCGCAACGCCCCCGTAGACGCCGAAGGGCAGCACGAGCAGGTTCGGCGGATAGAGTGTCGCCGTCTCGATGTCCGCCATGAACGGGCGCCCGAGCCCGACGAACGGATTCCAAAGAGGCGGTTTCCCCGCGAGCAGGGACTCCCTGAAGAAGGCCTTGTAAAAGGCGTGCATCCGCACGAAGTCGTATCCCGAGAAGAAATTCGGGGACTGGAGGAGGAACCACGAGGTTGAGAAGGCCGCGACGAGGAGCGCGGCAAGAGCCAGGGCGGCTTCAGGCGAGGCCTCCGAAAACCGGCGGATCGAGGAGTCCCTCCAGGCGGCCGGCGAACGGACCCGAGCGGCGGCACCCCAGCGATTGAGCATCCGCAAAGCGATGCATAAAGTGCCGGGTGCGGCAACTTCGCTCTCAGCGCCCGACCGGCGCCCTCAGGCTCCTTCGGGGCGCCGCCTGGGGGAGGTCCACCCCGCGCAGAGGACCGCCAGGACCAGCGCGCTCACAACGCTCGCGGCGGCCCCCGCCGCGAGGAAACGCGAATGGAAGCGCAGCACCACCTCGCTCTCGCCCGCCGGCACCAGGACTGCGCGCATCCATCCGTTGACCGGGAACACCCGCGACGGACGCCCCGAAACCGTGGCCTCCCATCCGGGATACCATGCCTCCGCCAGCACAAGGATGCCGGGAGACGACGCGCTCGCCCGCACGACGACCCGCTCGGGCGAAAACTGGACAATCTCGGCCCTTCCCGAGGCGGCGCCGCCCGCGGGGACGAAGGCCGGCGCCGTCGCCGCCTCGACAAGCGCCCGCCTGTGGAAATCGCCGCGCGCCTCCATCCTCGCCTCGGCCTCCTCCGCGTCGGCCACGCGCTCGATGTCAAAGGCGATGTAGGCCCGTGGGTCGGGGTTGGCCTCGAATACGAGCTCGCGGGATGGGTGGCTGAGCGCCGCGACCAGGTTGAGCGAGCCCCAGCGCTCCGCATCGGCGCCGAGGGCCGCCGGCATGCGGATGAAGTCCGTTGTGGATTCCCGGACACCCGCCGCCGCGTGCACATAGCCCCACGTCCGCCGGAGCGAGGGGGCCACGTAGCTGTTGTACGTGCTGAAGCCCTCCGTCATTCCGGCGTTTTCGCAGAGGTCGGCCGGGCTGAATGCGATCCGCGGCGGAGGGGCGCCCTGACGCAGGAGCCCCTTCTCCAGGAGCGCGGCGTGCACCGCCTTTTCGTCCGTCCTGAAGCCGTAGGCCGAATAAACCGGGGACTGAAGCGCAACGGCCCAGAACCAGTTCGTCCCGCAGAAAACCCAGAGCAGGCACCCGACCGCACGCGATCCGCGGGGAAGCCGGTCCCTGGCCTGCCAGAGCCCGACCAGAAGCGCCGCGGCCGCCAGGGCCGCGATGTTGGCAAGGACGTAGCCGTCGCCCCGGCCGGGCCCCGTTCTAAGGTAGGGCTTGAGCCAGACGACGAGGCCGGCTCCGGCCAGGAACACCGGCGCCAGGAAAAGGGCCGGTCGCCTGATCCGGCGCGTCAGGGCGAGCGAGCCCAGCCCGAGGAGCCCAACCGCAAACAGGATCCCGTAGCGCGACGGGATCCTGAGCGCCGCGGCGCCCGGAAACACGTGAACGAACCAGCCGAGGACCGGGGAGCGGTCCCCCGCCGCGAGGAGGGCGCCCACCCCGCCCATGGCGAGGAGCGCCCGCCCATTGCGGTCCCTCCATAGGCAGAGGCCGCACGCGGCCGCGAACAGGGGCACCAGGCCGCAGTGCAGGTCGTACTCCCAATTCGGGGCGAACGCATCGGACGCCGGGGTGATCAGGGACAGCCAGCTCGCCGGTGGCATCCCGTTTGCAACCGCGAAACCGGGGGCCATGAGGGGCCTGTTGCCCTGGCCGACCAGCTCAAGGAACGGCAGGAGCTCGATGGCGGCAAGGCCCGCGCCAAGCAGGCCCGTGGCCGCGAGCCCGAGGAGATTTCCCGCCGCCCGGCGGCGGCCGGCCGCGTCCCCGGGCCAGCTCTGCCTGGCGGCAACGAAAACAAGCAGGCCCAGAATCACGACGTAGAGGAGCGGCGGCTGACCGGCGAGGATCGACAGGGCGACCGACACGGCGAACGCTGCGCCGAGCCTGCGGTCCCATCCGTCCTGCAGTCGCGCGGCAAGCCAGAGGAGGGCCGGCATCCAGCAGAGCGTGAAGTAGCCCTCCACAATGCCGACCGAAAGGCGCGCGGAGAACGGGCCGGCGAGCGCGACCCCTGCGCCGACGATCCAGCCCGCGGCCGGGGAGGCCCCGATCACCTGGCCGAGGCGCACGCCCCCGTAGATCGCGAGCGCCTGGTGGAGGAGCACCATGAGCGCGACCCCCCCGTAGACGCCGAACGGCAGCACGAGCAGGTTCGGGGGGTAGAGGCTCGCGGTCTCTATGTCCGCCATGAACGGCCGGCCGAGGCCCACGAACGGATTCCAGAGCGGCAGGCGCCCGGCGGCGACCGCCTCCCTGAAATACGCCTTGTAGAAGAAATGCATGCGCATGAAATCAAACCCCGACAGGAAGTTCGGGGCCTGCAGAAGGAGCCATGCCGTGGAGAAGGACGCAGCCAGAAGGGCCGCAAGGAGGAGGGCTGCCCGCGGTGACTGCTCGGAGAACCGGCGGATCGAGGAGCCCCTCCACGCAGCGCAAGCCCGGTCTTCCAGCCACGGGGCCCAACGAGTTTGCATCGCCCCTCTTACGCAGAAAGTGGGCCGTGCGGCAACTTCGCTCTCCGGAGGCGGCCCGGGAGCCGGCGCGCAGGGGGGTGACAGAATAATTGGCATTGGCCGCATTTTTGGGCCAACTTGGCGCCACAAATTAACCCAAACATCCTCTCATGATGAAATTCATCCTCCCCCTCGCGGGGCTCATGCTCCTCGCGAGCCCGCTGCGCTCGGACACCCCCGCGGACGAGACGCGCCTCCTGCGCTTTCCCGCCACCAACGGGAAACAGGTCGTCTTCTCCTATGCCGACCAGCTCTACACGGTCGGCGTCGACGGCGGCCTGGCCAGGCGCCTGACCAACGGCCCCGGGTACGCCATCTTCCCGCGGTTCTCGCCGGACGGCGGCCAGATCGCGTTCACGGCCCAGTATGACGGCAACACGGAGGTCTACCTCATGCCCGCCGAGGGCGGCACGCCGAAGAGGCTCACGTACACGGCGACCGTGGGGCGCGACGACCTCGGGGACCGCATGGGCCCGAACAACATCGTGATGGCCTGGAAGAACACCTCTCCCGAGGTCGTGTTCCGCTCGAGGATGCGCTCCTTCGACCCGTTCAACGGGCAGCTCTTCTCCGTCAGGGCGGACGGCGACCTTCCAAAGGTGCTGCCCGTGCCGCGCGGCGGCTTCCTGTCGATGTCGCCCGACGACTCCAAGATGGCCTACAACCGCATCTTCCGGGAATTCCGGACCTGGAAGGACTACCGCGGCGGAATGGCCGACGACATCTGGATCTACGACTTCAAGACCGGCGCGATCGAGGACATCACGAACAACCCAGCCCAGGACATCATCCCGATGTGGGCGCCGAACAACCGGATCTACTTCCTGTCCGACCGGCTTTCCGAAGGGGCGAAGAGGCTCAACCTCTACAGCTACGATCTGGCGACCAAGGCGACCGCGCAGCACACCCACTTCAAGGACTTTGACATCAAGTTCCCGTCGCTCGGCGGAGGGCTCATCGTGTTCGAGGAGGCCGGCTACATCTGGTCGTTCGACCTAAAGACGGGCGCGACCAAGCGCCTGCCGATCGAGGTCAGGGATGATTTCGTCACCTCGCGCTCGGCGATCGTCAACGTCGCCGCCTTTGTCGCCAACGTCTCGCTGTCGCCCGACGGCAAGCGCGCGGTCGTGAACGCCCGGGGAAACACCTTCACGGTTCCCGCCAAGGACGGCGCCACGCGCAACCTGAGCACAAAGTCGGGCGTCCACGAGCGGGACGCCGTCTGGTCGCCCGACGGCAAATGGATCGCCTACGTCTCCGACGAGTCGGGCGAGAACGAGCTCTACATCCGGGCCCAGGACGGAACCGGCTCGCCGGAGCAGCTCACGAAGGGGGCCGACACCTACTATTACAACCCTCTCTGGTCGCCCGACAGCAAGAAGCTGCTCTGGTCCGACCGGCTCCAGCGGTTGCGCTACGTCACCGTGGAGACAAAGGCGGTGACGCTCGTCGACACGGCGACGGCCTTCGAGATCCGCCAGTACGCCTGGTCCCCCGACAGCGAGTGGATCACCTGGTCCAGGCCGGAGGACGAATCGCTGACGAAGGTGTGGCTCTACGGGCTCAAGGACGGCGTGAAGTTCGCGGCCACGGACGGCTGGTATGAGGCCAGCAGCCCCAGCTTCAGCGACGACGGGAAGTACCTGCTGCTCGCCTCCGGCCGCGACTTCAAGCCCACGCTGAGCGATTTCGAGCTCGAGCACATCTACAAGGACCTCGAGCGGGTGTACCTGATCACGCTCGCGAAGGACACCGAGTCACCGTTCAAGCCGAAGAGCGACGAGGTGCAGATCGCGCCGGCCGCTCCCAAGGCCGACGACAAGGCCGCCGACGCGAAGGATGCCAAGAAGGACAGCGCCCCGAAGGCGGTCGTCGTCAAGGTGGACCCGGACGGCATCAAGGACCGCTTGGTCGGGCTCCCCATCAAGGCGGCCAACTACGACACCCTGACCGGGGTCGGCGACAACGTGTACTACCTGCGAAGCGATTCGGACGGGGCCGGTGACGACGAGGGCGGAGGGGCGCCGGACAAGACCCTCCTTGTCTACAACCTGAAGGACCAGAAGGAGACCGAGCTCGGCGCGGTCGCGGGCTACGAGGTCAGCCACGACGGCAAGAAGATGCTGGTCGCCGTGGGAAAGGACTTCGCCATCATCGACCTGCCGACGGCCAAGTTCGAGGTGAAGGACAAGCTCTCGGTCGGCGCCCTCGAGATGAACCTCGATCGGCACGCCGAGTGGGCGCAGATCTATGACGAGTGCTGGCGCCAGATGCGCGACTACTTCTTCTCGCCGACCATGAACGGCGTGGACTGGCCGGCCATGCGCGCAAAGTACGCGGCCCTGGTCCCCTACGCCCAGACTCGCTACGACCTGACCTACCTGATCGGGGAGCTGATCGGGGAGATCCACAGCGGCCACACCTATGTCGGCGGCGGCGACCGCCCCCAGGCGCCGAAGGTGCCCCTGGGGCTTCTCGGCGCGCAGCTCTCGCGCGACCCGCAGAGCCGCGCCTACCGGATCGACAAGATTCTCCACGGCGAGAATTGGGTCGAGGCCGAGCGCTCCCCGCTCACCGAGATCGGCGTGAACGTGAGCGAGGGCGACTACATCCTCGCTGTCGACGGCAAGCCTGTCAGCGGACTCTCGAACATCTATTCCGCGCTGATCGGCAAGGCGGGCAAGCAGGTCGTCCTGCGGGTCAACTCGAAGCCGGTCGACGACGGCGCGCGCAATGTCACGGTGGTGCCGACGGCCGACGAGGCCCCCCTCTACTACCGCACGTGGGTCCAGCACAACACCGACTACGTCACCGAGAAGACGGGCGGGCAGGTCGGCTACATCCACATACCCGACATGGGATTTGGGGGCCTCGACGAGTTCGCGAAGCACTTCTACCCGCAGCTCCACAAGAAGGCGCTCATCATCGACGACCGCGGCAACGGGGGCGGTTTCGTCTCGCCGATGGTGATCGAGCGGCTCTCTCGCGAGCTCGTGATGTTTGAGAAGGCGAGGAACGCGACCCCGCAGACGAACCCCGCGGACATGCAGCTCGGGCCGAAGGTCGTCCTGATGGACGAATTCTCGGCCTCGGACGGCGACATCTTCCCGTTCCGCTTCAAGTCCGACGGCCTCGGCAAGCTGATCGGCAAGCGCAGCTGGGGCGGCGTCGTCGGGATCAGGGAGACCCTGCCGATCGTCGACGGGGGCTTCCTCAACAAGCCGGAATTCGCTCCCTATTCGAAGGACGGCAAGGAATGGCCCGTCGAGGGGCACGGCGTGGATCCCGACATCGTCGTGGACAACGACCCCGCGAAGGAATTCTCGGGCGTCGATCAGCAGCTCGACCGGGGCATCGAGGAGATCCTCCTCGAGCTGAAGACGCACGCGCAGTCGGTCCCGCCCCCCCCGCCCTTCCCGGACCGGAGCTGACGCCCTCCTCGGGCCGGGCCGGGCGGAATGGAACGCCCGCGGCGGTCAAAGCGTGACGGGGACCCGCGCCACGGCGGCGCGGATGCCCCCGGCTGCGTCCACGACCAGCACCGATTCCCGGACGCCCGGACCCAGGGCCCCGCGAAGCTGCGAATCCACGAGGGCCGTCCGGATGCGGCGCTCGACGACATTGCGCATCGGCCGCGCCCCGAGCTTTCGGTGCCATCCCTCGCTCACGAGCCTGCGGCCGACGTCGGCCACGGCCCGGATCCGGTGCGGATGGCCAAACCTGCCCGATAGCACCCCCGACTGGAACAGGAGCTCCTGCTCAAGCATCTGTTTGCAGATGCCGAGCTGGATGTCGCGCGTCAGGTGGCCGAAGACGAGGATCGACGTGAATCGCGCGAGCACCTCCGGCCTGAAATGGGCCGCCGCCTCCTGCTCGACAAACCTCCGGACCGAGGCCCGGGCCACCCCCTCCATCTCGATCACGCCGGCGGAGCCAATGTTGGAGGTCGCGACGATATGGAGGTCCGAAAGGTCGAGTGTCTCGCCGTTCGAGAGCGTGACCTGGGCCTCCTCGATCCCGAGGAGGTAGTCGGAAACGCTCGGGTGGGCCTTCTCGATCTCGTCGAGGAGGAGGATTCGCCCGCCGGCCCGCCTGAGTTCCCCGATCCGCCTGCCGAGGAGGCCCGGCTCGCCCGGCGTCCCCAGAAGGAGCGGGACCCGCGCCTCCGAGGAGAACTCGGCCGCGTTTATCCGCGCGGTCGCCTCGGTGCCGTAAAGGTAGCGGCTCGCCGCCGTGACGGCCTTCGTCTTGCCGGTTCCCGTCGGCCCGAGGACAAGGACCAGGCTTCTCGGCCTCCCGGGCGGCGTATGGCCCATCTCTCCCGCGAGCAGGGCGTCGGCGAGCCCGGAGACGGCCTCCTCCTGGCCGAGGACCGCGCTCCCCAGGTGGGCGCGCAGGCCGCGGTAGAGGGCGAGGCCCCCCGGTTCGTTCGATGTCCCCGCCATTTCCGAGCTTCTTGGCCGAGGCGGGGTCCCTCGTCAAGCGGCGGGACTCTTGTTCCTCTCGCGCGCCGCGAAGGCCGCCCGGATGCTCGGAGCGACCGACACGACAAATTCGCCTCCCGACTGCTCCGCCACCACGACCGCATTGCGCTGGCGGCGCCCGGCGAGCGCATTCTCGCGGATGAACTCCCTGAGCGAGCGGTGGAGGGCGGTGGCCATGTCGCGCCGCTGGATGGGAAGGGATCCGCGCTCGAGGACGAGGAGGCCGAGCGCCCGGTAGCGCCCGCGGTCCGACGCGGTCGGGTCGGCGGCGTCGATGTCGGCGGCGTTCCTGGCGCCGGAGTCCCGGATCCGCACGAGCCAGCTCGGCCCCTCGGAGCCGGCGCACCGGCGGCTCGTCAGCTTTACGCCGACCCTCGAGGCCGCCTTGAAGAGGCCGCCCCGGTCGCTCTCGCGGTGCACCCGGACGATGACACCCTTTTTCTTCATTCCCTGGACGATCTTCTGCCAGCGCACGCAGTGGACCTGCACGCCGAGGAGCGGATACACGGGCAGGGGCAGGAAATCGACGACATCGGGCTCCGCCATCCCGCGCGAGGCGGCGGCCGCGGCAGAGAGGCCCTTCGGCGGCGCCTCATTCGTTTTGGTCTTGTCACTCATGGAGTTTTGATGGGATCAATTAGGTTATAAGATGGTTGAAAACGAGTGAAAATTTATCTAGCCTGATTGGACACGTTTAGCAACCGCTTTCTCTTCAGCTTTTCCCGCAAAAAATGAATCCCTCCCAGCGACGTGCCGCCTTCGAACGCTTCCTGACGGGCCTCGCAAAGGGGCGTTCCAGGCGCCTCGGCCTCGGCTACGTCGGGACGATCCGCAGGCTGCCGCCGCCGCCGCTGCCGGGGGAGGACCCCGTGGAGACGATTTACTTCCTGAACGCCACCACGGGGGCGCGTTCAGGCCCGCGCCTCGTCGAGCTGGGCGGGCCGGCGAACGCCGCGCTCAGGCGGGCGGAGAAGTGGGTGGAAACCGGGGAGGGGCGCCCCCCCGTGGCCGCGGGCCCGAAGCCGAAGTCCCGCCGATTAAAGCGTAAAGTTTGACTTGTCTAACATTCTCGGGCGTGCTCTCCTGCGCGCCCGATGAAGGAGGGCGATACCGAACAGCCGGAGGTGCCGCGCAGGCCCGCCAACGCGGGCCCGCGGACCGAGCACGCCCTCTTGTCGCCCTTCAGCCCGGCCCAGCGCTGGGTCGCGGAGCACCAGATCAAGGTCCTCTGCATGGCGGTCGCGACGCTGTGCCCGCTCGCCTGCCTCCTCATCCTCGAGCGGGGCACCGCAAATCTGCGTGAGGGCGTCTGGGCCTACTCGGTCGACGGGGCCGGGACCATCCATTACGGCCCCGTAAAGCCCGCGGAGGCCAGAAGCTCCCTTTTCCGCGAGATCCTCCTTCAGGCCGCGCAGGCGTGCTTCACACGCAACCCCTCGGGCCTCTCCTACCCCGAGGTTGCGCGCAGGATCTTTGTCGGCGAGAGCTGGCGGGCGCTGGACGCCGAGGTGCGCTCGGAACTGCCCGAGCGCAAGCGCCGGAACCTGTACGACCATCCCGAGGTCGAGGGAATCGAGGTGCTGGATGAAGGGAGCTCCCCGCGGTACCGGGTCCGCGGCTTCGTCGTCCGCTCGGGCGCGATCGAGGGGCTCCCCTACCAGCCGCCTCCCGGCGAGTTCCACCTCGTCGTCGAGCTGGCCGCCCAGGAGGACGCAATGCAGATGGGCCGCTATCCCTTCGTCGTCGTGAGGCACCGGGCCGCCGTGCGCTGGCCGGGGGACAAGGAGGTCCCGTGAGCCTTGCGCGCGCGCTCCTCGCAGCGTCCGCCGCCGCGTGCGCGGCGCGCGCCTCCGCGCCCGCCCCGGACGGCTCCCCGCTCCAGAGCATCGTCCGGATCGCCCTCAAGCCCGAGTCCGAGGAGCGCCAGCCCATCGAGGTTCCGACCGAGCCCGAAAACACGGTCGAGCTCGACTTCCCGTGGCCCCTTGAGGACTGGGCGGGACGCGGATTCACCCCGGACGCCGAGAAGTTCGCGGGCGACTTCGTGATCGAGGCGAACCGCGGCAGGGCGCGCCTCTTCGTGACACCGGTCGCCGCCGGCGCGCACCGGGTCCTTGACATCGTGCTCGCCGAGCCGGGCGGCTCGACCCGGAGCGTCCCCGTGGAATTCGTGCCGGCTCCGGCGGGCCTGGCATGGCGCAAGGTGGTCTTTGGCGCGGACAGGCCGAGCCCGGAGCCGAGGCTCGCGGTTTCGCTCTCCCCGAGGCCCCCGGGGACCCGCCTGAGGGAGCCGAGCCCGGAGTCGGAGATCGGGCTCATCGAGACCCTGCGCCTCGTGCTCAATTCCACCGCGGAGTCCGCCCGGGGGTTCGTAGGGGCCAACCCCGCGCTCGAGCTGGCCGCGCTCGACGGGGTCCCCCGGAGTTTTGGGGATTTCACGGTCGCCCCCCGCTTCGCGCTCAGGGACGGGTCCACCGACACGCTCGGCATCTGCGCGAGCGTCGCGAACGCGACCGCGCGCGTTCTCCTGTTCGATCCCACGAGCTGGGTCGTCCGCGTCGGCAACAGGGTCTACCCCGTGCGCACGGTCGACTTCGGCGGTGAACTCGGCCCCGGGGCCGCGGAGCCTGTGTTCCTTGTCCTCGCGCGCGGGCCCGACGGAGGGCCGACACGGCTCCTCCCCGACAATGTCTTCGAGATAAGCGCCCTTGTCCGGGCCTCGGCGAATCCGAGGCCCGTCAGGCGGATGCCGCTCGAGATCCCCTGAAACCCGTGGACGAGCCCGAGACGGAACCCGCGCGCCCCCCCCGAATCTCGCTGAGGGGGCGCGCCCTCATGCTCGGCGCCGCGGCCCTCGCGGCGGCGCTCTTCTGGCAGGCTCGGAGCCGGCCCGCGCCGGCCCGCGCCGAACTGCCGCAGGCGGCGTTCCCCACCCGCCTGCCGGCCGAGCAGATCAGCCCGTCGGAGGCGGAACGGGAAGCCTCCCCGGTTTCGAGCGGCTACCGGCGCGAGGTCGAGCGGCCGAAGCCGGTCCAGAATCTTGCAGACGGCGTCCCGGCCAAGGACACCGGTGCGCCCGACCCGAACCCAGGCGGCCCCGCAAACCGGCGAAGGGACGAGAAGAGGACGCTGCCTGAGATCTTCCGGATGCCCCCCGACTCGGGGGCCGCGGCCGCAACCGCGCCGCCCCCGGCGGCCCGCGCGGAGTCCCGCGCCGAATCGGCCCCATCCCCGGCGGCCGCCTTCGCCCCCTTTGGCCGCCTCCTCAAGTGCCAGCTCATCGCCACCCTGGACAGCGTGACCGCCCGGTCGGAGCCCATCGTCGCCCTGGTGACCCAGGACCTCGACTGGAACGGCGACGTGATCATCCCGGCGGGGACGGAGGTCTTCAGCTACGCGAAGCCCGAGCCCGTCATCGACGCGTCGGGCGTCGGGCGGCTCGTGGACGAGGGCGAATGGACCCTGGTGCTTCCCGAAGAGGGCGCGCGCGCCAACGGGCGCGAGCTCGTCCTGAAGGCCAGGGCCCTCGACCGGCGCGAGACGGTCGTCGGCGACCGCGGCCAGGCCCGCTCGTGGGGGCTCGACGACGGCACGGACGGGCTTGTGGGCTACACGCTCTCGTCCCTCGACGACCGTGAAATCAAGCTCTTCGCGGCCGCGGCGATCAGCGGCATGGCGCAGGGCATCGCGGCCGTGGCCGAGCGCCAGCAGCCGGCCCCGGGGGTTTCCGGCGTCCTCGGCGCCACGCAGATCGCACCGACGATCGGCAACGCCGCCGCCAGCTCCCTTGGGGGCGCCACGACCGAGGTCATGAACCAGATCGTGAGCCGAATTCGCGAGGAGATCTCAAAGCGGGGCGTCTACGTGCGGGTTCCGGCCGGCAAGGAATTCTACCTCTTCGTTGAACAGACGATCGACCCGGGCGCCGCTGCGGTCGGGCTCAAGCTTCCGGCGGGGCGCCGGCAAACCGGTTGAAGGCGGCTCCCACAGCACTGCTCGCGGGCCTCGCCCTCGCCGGGGGATGCGCGGGACCCAACCGGGGCCAGCCCGGGCCGGCAACGGCCCATGTGGGCGCGCCGGCCTCGCCCGTGGACGCGGGCCTCTTGAGCGGGCCCATGGACACACCGGACCCCGCTGCCGGCCGGGAGGCGGTCCGGCTTCCGGACCGGATCACGCTGCCCGCGGCCTACCGGCTCATGCTGCTCGACGGCCGCCTGGCGCTGGTCCGCGAGACGGACCCGCAATCGCTTGAGGGCGCCCCGACCTCGATGCGGATCGTGGCCGGAGAGATCGCGCGCGGAGAGCTCGCCTACCAGCCCGCGCTCTTGCCGCAGGAACTCGCCGCCGAGGTCGCCGCCAACCGCGAGAGCTCAGCCAGGATGGACAACGCCCTCGCAAGCGTGATGGAGCGCAGCCGCGAGCTCTCGGCGCAGGCCCTAGAACTCCAGGCGGAGTCCCGGAAGCTGGCGGAATTGCTCGCCCGGGCGCAGGCCCGGATCGCCGAACTCGAGGCCGCAAGCCGCCCGGCAGCGGTTGCGAAGCCTCCCGGGGGGCGAGCCGAGGCAGGGGAACCCCAGGACTAGGTCCGGCTGCGCGGCGGTCCCCGGCGGGTCCCGCAGTGGCCGCAAATTAAAACATCCGATGATTTTCTTTGACTTGTCTAATTACGTGACTTTTAAAACGGGCCCATGCCCTACCTCAATCGATACGCATTCATCGGCAATCTGACAAAGGCGCCCGAGCTGCGCTTCCAGCAGAGCGGGGAAAAACAGGCCCTCTGCCTGCTCAATGTGGCGATCAACCGGAATACCCGCGACGAGAGCGGCGAAAAAGTGACGCGCACGACCTTCATCAACGACATCGAGGTCTGGGGCCCGCCCGGCGAGGCCTGCGCCCATTTCCTGACCCTCGGCTCGCTCGTCCTTGTCGAGGGCCGGATGGACGTCGACCAGTGGCAGGACCGGCACAGCGGCGCGAAGCGCTCGCGGATGAAGGTCGTCGCCGAGAACGTCCAGTTCCTGCACATCAGGCGCCCCGAGGAGGAGGCAAATCCGGCGGCGGCTCCGGCCTCCGCCGCCGTGTCGATCGAGGCGTCCGCCGAATTCAAGGCGCCGAGGCGTCCCCGCCGCGCCGCCAAAGCGGGGGCGTGAGGGCTGCCGCGATCCGAAGGGGCGCATTCCGGGCCTGCTTGGTCGCCGGCGGAGCCGCGCTGTGCCCGGTCGCCCTACGGCATTCGGGACTGCCGGGGCCCGTCCTCGCCGCGGCCATGCTCGCCCTACCCTGCGCGCTCCTCGCCGTCCTGAGGAGGGAGGGAAGGCTGCTCGCCGACGCCGCCAGCCGCGCCAGGAGCGGGGGTCTCGGGCCAACGCTCCGGCAGCTCCTGCTCGGGCGAGGCCGTTAGCTGGACCAGGCTCTTCATCGACGAGAAATGCTGGCTCAGGTCGAAGTCGCCGCCGAGGCCCCCGACCAGCCGGTCGAAGAGGTCCCTCTTCGAGGCCTTGAGGGCCTGGATCCTCTCCTCAACCGTGCCCGCAGTCACCATGCGGTAGACGAAGACGGTGTTCGTCTGGCCGATCCTGTGCACCCGGTCGACGGCCTGCGCCTCGACCGCGGGGTTCCACCAGGGATCCAGCAGGAAGACATAGTCCGCGGCGTGGAGCGTGATGCCGGTGCCGGCCGCCTTGAGCGAAACGAGCATGGCGGCGGCGCCGGGCGCGCCCTGGAACGCCTGGACAGGCTTCAGCCGGTCCAGCGTCATGCCCGTCAGCTCGAACCTCGCCAGGTCGGGGAAGTTCTGGATCAGCGCGGCGCGCACGCGGTCGAGCAGCATCACGAATTGGGAAAAGATGACGACCTTGTGGCCGCTGCCGACGATCTCCGCCAGCTTCTCCATCAGCAGGTTGATTTTCCCCGAGTCCGCCAGGGGCGCCTTCAGCCACGGGAGCATGTCGGGGTCGCAGCAGGTCTGGCGCAGCCGGGTCAGGAGCGCCAGGAATCCGAACGACTTCTCCCTCATGGCGGAGCCCACGTCGTCGCCCAGCCTTTCCAGGCCCTCCGTGCAGATCCGGGCGTACTCGGTGCGCTGCACGTCGGTGAGCGGGCAGATCAGGTCCATTTCGACCTTCGGCGGAAGTTCCTGGGCGACCTCCTTCTTGGTCCTCCGGAGGATGAACGGCGCCAGCTGCGCCCTGAGCCTCGCCAGGGTCCCCTCGCGGTCCGTGTTGAGGGCGGCCTCGAACGACGAGCGCGAGCCGAGGAGCCCGGGAAGCAGGAACCGGAAGATGCTCCAGAGGTCGAGCTGGCGGTTCTCGAGCGGGGTCCCCGTCAGCACGATGCGGTGGCGCGCCCGAATGGCAAAGCAGGTCTGGGTGACCTTGGCATCGGGATTCTTGATGAACTGTCCCTCGTCGAGGACGGCGTAGCCAAACTCGAAGCTGTCGAGGAGCGCGCGGTGCTTCCTCATCTGCGTGTAGCTGCACAGCCAGATCACCGGGTCCTTGTTGGAGCTGAAGTCGTTGCCCGTCTTCAGCACGTCGACCCTGATCTCCGGGAAGAACTTGGAGACCTCCTCGCGCCAGACCGGCACGACGCTGGCGGGGCACACGATGACGCTCGGCCGCTCCTTCGTGGCCCTGATGGCCAGGAGGGCGAGCACCTGGAGCGTCTTGCCGAGGCCCATTTCGTCCGCCAGGAGCCCATGGCAGTCGACCTCGCAGAGGTGGTGCATCCACTCGACGCCCCGGCGCTGGTAGGGGCGCAGGATCGCGGCCGTCTGCGGCGGGGACTGCGGCGCGGCGAGGACCCTCTGGCGCCAGGCCTCCATCTCGGGCGAGAGCGTCAGCTTGAGCCGGGCGTCGTTGAACAGGGAGAAGATGAGGTACTGGAGCTGGGCCGCCCCGCCCTCCTGGGTGTCCGCCAGGTTGCGGCGCCACGAGCTGAACGACTCCCACTTCTCCGCCGAGAGAGCCACGATGCCGAGGTTCGGCAGGATGACCGGCTGGCCGCCGCGCTTGAGCAGCGACGACACCTCCGCGTCCGTCAGCATCCGCTCGCCCGTGCGGAAGATCCAGCGCAGGTTGAGCCCCGCATCGCCCTGGGAGCGCTCCGCCACCGCCTCGATCTCGACGCTGCGGGTTCCCTTGAGCAGGTTTGCCGTCTTGTCATCGAGCTCGATCGAGAAGACCCGCTTCCAGAGCGGCAGCGTGACCTTGAGGAAATTGGGGATCTCGACGAGGGACTCCATGAGATACGCCCCCGTATCCTGGTTGTACTGGAAGTGGGCCTTGCGGGCGTAAGCCGCCAGGCCGATCAGCTTGGCGCGCTCGCCCGATGAGACATGGCCGTTGCCGTTGGCGTGGCTGTGGGCGTCGGGACCAAGCGCCGGGTGGCGGGTCTTCCGGTCGCTGTCGACCCAGAAGGCCTGGAACGAGAGACCGGAGGACTTGATCTTGAAGACAAGCATGAGCGGCCGGGAGGGGCCGTTGAGCCGGGGCACCGGTCCTCCGCGCTCGGCAGCGCCGCCCTCCGCCGCCTTTCCGTTGCCGGCCCCCGCGCTGAGCCGGGTGAGCGTTTCGGGGTCGGCCGGGAGCGGCGAAATCTCGTCGGCCACCAGCTCCTCTATCTCGTGAAGTCCCGCCACAGCAAGGGCATGGGCTATCTCGCGGTCGGTCGTCGACGACCGGACCGACAGGGTCCCGGAGGTCCATTCGATGACCGCATACTCGTCCTTTTTCTCGATCCGCCGGTGGATGATCGCATCGCGGTCGGTCAGCTCGAGCTCGCGAACCTCGCCGTTGCGGTAGATGCGCCGCCCCTCGTCCAGCTGGCTCGAGGTGAACGTCTCCGACCAGTCGTCCGCAAGTATGTCGAACCAGTATTCCAGCGAATGGGGCGTATACACCCGTTTCGGTCCGTGGGTTTGCATTTACCTAAAAGGTTGAACGTAGATACCAGCCGGGCAGGCCTGCAACAGAATTTTAGGCACCCCGATTTAGCGCCCCTAATGGGCCGCCCCTCGGGCCCGCCAATGTGACTGTCAGGTTAATTCACGCACCGGGGCCCATTTGCCGAAAAATAGGATCGCCCGCGGCGGAGAATCGACGCTTTTTCGTACGTGGCGCCGCGGTTCAGGCTTCCGGTGGCCGCCGACAAAGTATCTCATTTTTCACCGTGCCCATAGACCCGAGCCTCTACACGACCCTTGAACTGGACCTGCTCAATCGGATGGGCAGTTCGTCGAACGGACTGACGGCGGAGCAGGCGGAAAAGCTCCTGAAGGAGGTCGGGCCGAACACCGTCGCCGCAGGCGGCCGCAAATCGCTCGTGATGGACCTCTTGCACCGCTGCAAGAACCCGCTCGTCATCCAGCTGCTGGTGATGTGCGCGCTGTTCTACTGGGCGGCGGACGACCCGGCTTCGGCCTCGATCGTGGGCGCCATGGTCTTCCTGAGCGTGTTCCTCTCCTACTTCCAGGAGAGCCGCTCGTCGAGGGCGGTCGAAAAGCTGCAGAAGATGGTGAAGACGACCGTCACGGTCGTGCGCGACGGAAAGGAGACCGACATCCAGCTGGAGGAGGTCGTGCCCGGAGACGTGGTGGTCCTCGCGGCCGGAAGCCTGATCCCGGCGGACCTGCGCATCCTGACGGCCAAGGATTTCTTCGTGTCGCAGTCGGCGCTGACCGGGGAGTCGATGCCGGTCGAAAAGACGGCCGACAACAACCAGCCCGCGGGCCGGGTCCAGTTCGAGTACACGAACGCGTGCTTCATGGGGAGCAATGTGCTTAGCGGTTCGGCCCGGGCGCTCGTGATCACGACCGGCGCAAACACCTATTTCGGCTCCCTCGCCGAGAAGATGCTTTCGAAGCGCGACCCAACGAGCTTCGACAAGGGAATCTCGCGGTTCACCTGGCTCATGATCCGGTTCATGATCGCGATGGTCCTCTTCGTCTTCGTGGTCGACGGGATCCGGGACCATAACTGGCTAGAGGCGATGCTCTACAGCCTCGGGATCGCGGCGGGGCTGACCCCGGAGATGCTGCCGATGATCATGACGGTCTGCCTCTCGAAGGGCGCCCTCATGATGTCCCGGAAAAAGGTCATCGTGAAGCACCTTCACGCGATCCAGAACTTCGGCGCGATGGACGTCCTCTGCACCGACAAGACCGGCACCCTGACGCAGGACCACGTCGTCCTCGAGCGCTACGTCGACGTGACCAACCGCGTGAGCGAGGACGTCCTGCGCTACGCGTACATGAACAGCTATTACCAGACGGGCCTTCGCAACCTGCTCGACCGCGCGATCCTCTCCCACACCGATCTCGACGTGGAGCTCAACTGCCGGAAGGTCGACGAGATCCCGTTCGACTTCAAGCGGCGGCGGATGTCGGTGGTCATCGACTACGAGGACCGCCACGTCCTGATCTGCAAGGGCGCGGTCGAGGAGGTCATCGCCGTCTGCGAGAACTACCAGGTCGACGACGACATCAACCCGCTGATCCAGCTGATCCGCGACGACCTCCTCGACGAATACCGCACGCTGAGCGCCCAGGGCTACCGGGTCCTCGCGATCGCCTACCGGGAGTTCGACCGGTCGAAGCCCGTCTTCGCGGTCGCCGACGAGTCCGAGCTCACCCTGCTCGGCTACGTTGCCTTCTTCGACCCGCCGAAGGACACCTCGGCCCGCGCGATCGCGGCCCTCGGCCGATCCGGGGTCGCGGTCAAGATCCTGACCGGCGACAACGAGCTCGTCACGCGGAAGGTGTGCAGCGACGTCGGCATGGTCATCACGAAGCTGATCACCGGGCCGCAGCTTGCCGCGCTCGACGAGGCGGCCTTCGCAAAGGAGGTCATCGAGGCCAACGTGCTCGCCCGCCTGACACCCGACCAGAAGGAGAAGGTCATCAAGTCGCTCAGGACCCAGGGCCACGTGGTCGGGTTCATGGGAGACGGCATCAACGACGTCCTGGCCATGAAGGCGGCCGACGTCGGCATATCGGTCGACACCGCGGTCGATGTGGCCAAGGAATCGGCCGACATCATCCTCCTCGAGAAGAGCCTCCTTGTCCTTGAGGACGGGATCATCGAGGGCCGAAAGGTCTTCGGCAATATCATCAAGTACATCAAAATGGGGGCCAGTTCCAACTACGGGAACATGTTCAGCATGGTGGGCAGCCTCTTTTTGCTCCCGACCAACCTCCTCGGCATGACGCCGACCCAGCTTCTGGTGAACAACCTTCTCTACGACTTCTCCCAGGTCGGAATCCCGCTCGACAACGTGGACCAGGAGTACCTGGACAAGCCGCGGCGCTGGAACATCAAGAGCATCCGCAATTTCATGCTCTACATCGGGCCCGTGAGCTCGATCTTCGACTACGCGACGTTCTTCCTGATGCTCTACGGGTTCGGGTGCATCGCCTTCGGAAAGCCGGGAACAAGCGAGAGCGCCAACGCCCACTTCGAGAAATTGTTCCACACGGCCTGGTTCGTGGAATCGCTGGTCACCCAGACCCTGATCGTGCACGTCATCCGCTCGATCCGGATCCCCTTCATCCAGAGCCGGGCGAGCAAGACCATGACCCTGACGACCATGATCATCATCGCCGCGGGAATCTGGCTGCCCTACTCCCCGCTGGCCAGGTTCCTCGGGCTCATTCCGATGCCCCCGGTCTTCTTCCTCTGGCTTTTCCTGTTCGCGTTCCTGTATTGCACCCTGACTCACATCGTGAAGACATGGTTCTACCGGCGGTTCGGCACCGACTAATTTATGCGCAGTATTCTCACCGCACTTCAGGACGGACGGCTCTTCGAATTGCCCGAGGGCGCTGGCAAGGAGCGCGTGCTGGCGTTTCTCGCCCGCATCCTCGACGCCAACCCGAAGATCGAGGCGGGAACGGACGTGATCGAGGAGATCAACCGGCGCGAGCAGGAGTGCAACACCGGCATCGGCCTCGGGGTGGCCGTGCCCCACGTCAGGGCGCGCCAGGAGGAGGGCGAGCTCTTCTGCGCCATCGGCTGGTCGTCGCAGGGGATCGACTACGGCTCCCCGGACGGGATGCCGGTCCACCTGGCCGTGATGTACTACATTCCCGGCGCCCAGAAGAACGTCTACCTGAAGGAGATATCAACCCTGGTAAAGGCCATCCGCAAGAGCGGCGGCATCGAGCCGATCGCCAAGGCCCCGGACCTGAACGCCGTCCGCAACCTGCTGCTTGACTGGGTGAGCTCGGTCCTGAACGACAGCGGCCCGGAGGCGGTCGCCCGCATGATCAAGCTCGAGGTCAAGCAGGCGCAGAGCCCCTTGGGAGCCGATGTGGCCCATCCGCCCGTGCGCGTCGGCTCAAAGGCGACCGCCTTCTCGGTCCTGGTGGCCCCGCCGCAGGGCCCCTTTGTGCTCAGCGCCGACCTGGACTGGTCGGCGGCCCTGGAGAAGGAGGAGGGCCTTCCGCTCCGGCTTGCCGGCTGCGGCCCCTTCAACGGCGCAGGCCACCAGATCTACGTCACAGGACTGACCCAGTACCCGGGGGGCCGGATCCTGTACCAATGCGTCGCGTTGACAAACGGGCAACCCGCCGCCGGCGCGCCCGCGAGCCCACCCAGCCAGGGCGCCTGAAAGTGTCAGATTGTCGCTAAGCGCCTTTGGGCCGGCCGGCGAGCTTGCCCAATTTCTTGGCCCCTGATTCGGTTTCGGGCCATGGCCGGCCCGGGGAGATTTGTCGAAGTCGTAACGGCTTTGACACCTGTTCGGCACCTGACGGGTGCACATTGGAATGCGTAAACCACGCATCCCGTGAAACTCGCGATTGTTACTGAGACCTTCCCCCCGGAAATAAACGGGGTGGCCATGACCTTCGGGGTCATCGCCAGCGAGCTCGGCCGCCGCGGACATTCAGTTGCAGTTTACCGGCCCTGGCGCCGGGACCTCCCCAAGGAATCGCAGACCCCCGACTACCGCCAGGTCCCGATGGCGGGTGTCCCGATCCCCGGCTATCCGCTGCTTCGGCTCGGGCTGCCGGCTGGCGGAAAATTCAGGCGGGCCTGGACGGTGGACCGACCCGACTTGGTCCACGTCGCCACCGAGGGCCCGCTCGGCGTGTCGGCCATCCGGGCCGCCCGCGCGCTCGCGATCCCGGTGACCTCGAGCTTCCACACCAATTTCCACGCCTACACGAGCCACTACAAGATCTCGCTCCTGCGCGACCTCGCGCTCGGCTGGCTGCGGCACGTGCACAACCTCACCCGGAGGACCTTCGCCCCGACCTCGGACATGTGCGCCGAGCTGGAGAGGGAGGGCTTCCGGAACCTTTCCGTGCTGTCTCGGGGAGTCGACACCCGGCAGTTCCGGCCGGAGCGGCGCTCGCAGGCGCTGCGCGCCGACTGGCGCGTGGGTCCCGACGATCCCGTCGTCCTCCACGTGGGACGGATGGCCGCCGAAAAGAACTACCCCCTCCTCTTCCGCATCTATGCCGCGATGAAGGAGGCCAATCCGGCGTGCCGCTTCGTCCTCGCGGGGGAGGGCCCGCTCAAGCGGGCGCTCATGAAGGCCTATCCGGACTGCGTCTTTGCCGGGTTCTTCTCGCGCGACGAGATCGGCAGGTACTACGCCTCCGCGGACATCTATATCCACGCAAGCCTCACGGAGACCTTCGGAAACGTCCTGACCGAGGCCATGGCGAGCGGGCTGGCCGCGGCGGGCTTCGACTACGCGGCGGCCAAGATCTTCATGAAGGATGGCGAGACCGGGCTCACGGCTCCCTGCGACCGTCCCGAGGCCCTCGTCCGGGCGGCGGTCAGGCTCGCGACCGATCACGGGCTCCGGGCGCGCCTGCGCACGGCGGCCCGCCTCGCCGTCGAGGCCCAGTCCTGGGAGAAGGTGATCGCCGCGTTCGAGAGCGACCTCGAGCGGGAGGCGGGAGTCGTGCACACGCCGCTCGCAGGCGCGCCGGTGCTCGCCGGAACATGAAGCACCGCATCCTCATCCTGACCGCGGCGTACGGAGAGGGCCACAACGCCGCCGCCCACGCGCTCGCCACGGCCTTCAACGACGAGGCGCCCGGGACGGCGGTCGTGGTCGACATCTTCGCGCTCACCTGCCCGCGGCTCAACACGTTCGTGCGCAGGGCCTACCTGGCCGCGATCAACGGGACGCCCCGGCTCTGGAGCAGGATCTACGCCCTTATGGACAGGCCCGGATTCATGAAGAACGGGATCTGGATGCTCCGCGCCCAGGCGCGCATGCTCGAGCGGGTGATCGAGCGCGAGCGTCCCGTGGCGATCTGCAGCACTTTCCCCGCCTATGCGGCGCTCCTGCAGCGATTCGCCGCCGAGGAGCAGCTGTCTATCCCCCATTTCAACATCGTGACCGACTCGATCAGCATCAACTCGGTCTGGTGGAGGCCCGGATGCGACGGATGGTTCGTCCCGAACGAGGATTCCGCGCAGGTCATGCGCGAGGCCGGAGTCGACCCCTCGCGCCTGCATGTCCTCGGGTTTCCCGTGACGCCCTACTTCCGAAGGAACGAGGGCATCGTCACCAGGCCCCGCCTCGATGAGGGCGCGGCGCCCCGGATCCTCTACATCGTCAACTCTGGGACGCGCAACGCCGAGGCGACGGCCCGGCTCCTCCTCGCCGAGGAGGGCTGGGAGGTGACGTGCACGGTGGGCCGCGACGAGTCGCTGCGCAGGACCCTGACCGCCCTTTCGGGCGGGAGGGCGCGCAGGGCGGAAATCCTCGGCTGGACGGACAAGATCCCCCACCTGCTCATGACCCACCATGTCGTCGTCAGCAAGGCGGGCGGGGCGACGACCCAGGAGGCGATCGCTGCGCGGTGCCCCATGGTCGTCAACCAGGTGGTCCCCGGCCAGGAGGAGGGCAACTGCGAGCTTCTGCTTCGCCACGGGGCCGGCGCGCTGGCGACGACCCCCGAGGCCGTCATCGAGGTCCTCGGGCGCGCGTTCCGGGACCAGGGCCGCGACTGGGCCCAGTGGCGGGCCGCGCTCGAGCCCATGGCGCGCCCCGACGCGGCGCGCATGATCGCCGCCCACGTGCTGGCGCACGCCGCCGGAGGAGCCGGGGCGCCAAGCTCCGGCCTCTCCCCCGCCCTCCGATGAAGGTACGCCTCATTTTCAACCCGAGCTCGGGAAGGCCGCGCCGCAACGCGCCCATTCTCCCAATGCTGCGCAATTTCGTGGCGTCGATGCCGCTCGATGCGGACCTGGTCTGCACCGAGGGACCCGGACACGCCACCGAGATCGCCCGCGAGGCGGTGGCCGCAGGCTTCCAGAGGATTGTCGCCGTCGGCGGCGACGGGACGGTGAACGAGGTGGCCCAGGCGCTCATCCACACCCCCGCCACCCTGGGACTGGTCCCCTGCGGCTCCGGAAACGGCCTCGCCCTCCACCTGGGCCTGCCGAGGACCTTCTCCCAGGCCCTCGAACTGGCGGCCGGGCCCGGAGGCCGCGCCGTGGAAATCGACACGGGCACGGTCAACGGGCGCCCCTTCGTCAACGCCATGGGCCTCGGCCTCGACGCCGACGTCGCCTGCCGCTTCAACCGCCTGACCCGCCGGGGCCTGCCCGCCTACACCCGGACCGCCCTCTCCGCCTTCCTCGGGCGCAAGTCGGAGCACTGCACCGTGGCCGTGGCCGGCCGACGGGAGCGGGTGGAGATCCTCCTGATCGCCGTCGCCAATTCCGACCAGTACGGCAACAACGCGAAGATCGCCCCGCACGCGCGCGTCGACGACGGGGTCCTCGACCTGGTCGTCATCCGCCCGGTGGGGATCGTCGCCGCGTGCTTCCTCGGCGCCCGGCTTTTCCTAGGGTCGATCGACCGGAGCCGCCGTGTCCGCCGCATGCGGGGGGCGAGCTTTCAGATCGAGCGCCCGGCGCCGGGGCTCATCCACACCGACGGGGAGACCCACTCCGCCGGGGCCACGGTCGAGGTTGCGGTCCTCCCCCGGAGCCTCCGGATCATCGTCCCGCCCGACTGCGCCGCGGCGGTGCACGCCGCGGACCTCGCGGCGGACGGATTTGCGCTGCAACTGCCGTGAAAAAGCTGCGAGTCAGGACCGTCATCCTCTCCGACATACACCTCGGCACCGTCGACTCCAAGGTCCGGGAGGTGAATCACTTCCTGCGGCACATGCGCTGCGAGAAGCTGATCCTGAACGGCGACATCATCGACGGCTGGCAGCTCAAGCGCAACGGGCAGTGGACCAAGGCCCACACCCATTTCATCCGGATCGTCCTGAAGATGCTCGAGAAGCGCGACACCCAGATCGTCTACCTGCGGGGCAACCACGACGACATCCTCTCGAAGTTCCTGCCGCTCGAGTTCGAGAACCTGCTCGTGGTCGACGAGTACCTCCACGAGGGGGTCAAGGGCCGCTACCTCGTCCTCCACGGGGACGTATTCGACACGGTCACCAAGAACTTCGTTTTCCTCGCCCACCTGGGCGACTGGGGCTACCACGCGCTCCTTGCGATCAACCGGGCCTACAACGTCTGGAGGTCGTGGCGCGGCCTCGAATACTGGTCGCTCAGCCGGGCGATCAAGGCCCGCGTGAAGTCCGCCGTAAGCCATGTTTCGAACTTCGAGGAGCACATCGCGGACCTGGCGCGCGCGCGAAACTGCGCCGGGGTCATGTGCGGACACATCCACACGCCCGCCGACAAGATGCTCGGGAACATCCACTACCTCAACTCCGGCGACTGGATCGAGTCGCTGACGGCGGTCGTCGAGCACTGGGACGGCCGCTTCCAGCTGCTCGAGTACGCGGACTTCCTGAAGGAGTTTCCCATGCCCGAGGGCGACGCGCCGGCCGACGGGCTCGAGGCCGCGGACCTCGAGACGGACACCTCCCCCGCCCAGGGCCTGGACGCGGCCCGGGCGGAAAGCCCGGTGATCTGAGCGAGGATTGACAGCGGCCCCGCGGCGGACCGTCGTGGGGGGGCGTGCAGGAACGTGAACGAATTCTGGTGGCCATGTCCGGGGGCGTCGACAGCTCGGTCGCGGCCCTCCTCCTGAAGAGGCAGGGGGCCGACGTGACGGGCGCCTACATGAAGAACTGGATCAACGAGGACGGGGTGGTCGGCCACTGTCCCTGGATGGAGGACATCGAGGACGCCCGCCGCGTCGCCCAGCAGGTGGGGATCCCCTTCCAGGTGGTCAATCTCATGCGGGACTACCGCGAGAAGGTCGTGCAATACCTGCTCGACGGCTACGCGCGCGGCCTCACCCCGAATCCCGACGTCATGTGCAACCGGGAGATCAAGTTCGGGGTGTTACGAGCCTGGGCGCGCGACCACGGCTTTTCGGCGGTCGCCACGGGCCACTATGCCAGGAGGCAGCACGCGGCCGACGGCTCGGTCGGGCTCTACGAGGCCGCGGACCCAAACAAGGACCAGACGTATTTTCTCGCCCTTCTCCGCCAGGAGCAGCTGAGGGACGCCCGCTTCCCCATAGGCGACCTGGAGAAGCCCGCCCTCCGGCGGATCGCCCGGGAAGCCGGTCTCGCGACGGCCGAGAAAAGGGACAGCCAGGGGATCTGCTTCATCGGCGAGGTCAGGATGGCCGATTTCCTCCGCACCTATGTTCCCGACAGGCCGGGACCGATCATCGGGGCCGCAGACGGCAGGGAGCTCGGCCGCCATCGGGGGCTCCATTACTTCACCCTCGGCCAGCGCAGGGGGATCGGCGTCCCCTCCAACACCGACAACGAGCGCTACGTGGTCGTCGGCAAGCGCGCGGCCGACGACGCGCTCCTCGTGGCCTTTGAGCGCCCCGGGGCCCCCGGCCTCTTCCAGTCCGAGGTTCGCGTCCATTCGCTCAGCTGGATCGGGGGGGCGCCGGAGGGGAGCTGCGCCCTCGAGGGGCGCGTGCGCTACCGCGACCCCAGGGTTGCGCTGCACTTCGAGGGGGACGGCTCCGGGGGGGCCCACATCCGCTTCGAGAACCCCCAGCGGGCGCTGGCCCCGGGCCAGATCCTGGCGCTCTACCGCGGCTCCCGCCTGCTGGGCGGAGCCGTGTACGCCTAACCCACCGAGGCGAGCGCAAGAGCGGCCGCGAGGGCGATCAGGACGACGCCCATCGCCCGGTCGATCCAGTATCCGCCCCTCTGGAAGGCGCTCCGGACGCTTTCCCGCGTGAAGAAGAGGGACACCGTGACGAACCACGCCATCGTGGAGGCGGACATCCAAAGCCCGTAGGCGCCCTGGATCACCTTCGGGGTCGCCGGGTCGATCACGCTCGCGAAGATCGCCACGAAGAAGAGCGTGGCCTTGGGGTTGAAGACGTTCGTCAGGAAGCCGGTCGTCCACGCGGCGTGGGCCGCGGGCTCGGCCGCGCGCGCCGCCGCCCCCATCGAGCCAAACGGCGCCTCGGACGCCTCGTGCCGGGGGCGGCTCATGAGGCCCTTGACGCCAATCCACGCGAGGTAGCCCGCGCCGAGGAACTTGATCGCCGTGAAGGCGACCGGATAGGTCCTCAGGAGGATGCCTATCCCCAGGAGGGCGTAGGTGACGTGCACGAGGATCGCGCTGCCGATCCCAATGCTCGTCCAGACGGCGGCCCTGCGCCCGTGGGTGAGGCTCTGGCGCACCACCATTGCAAAGTCCGGGCCCGGGCTGGCGACCGCGAGCATGTGGGCGACCGCGATCTTGAGGAACTGGCTCCAGTAGCCGTGCACGGGCGGCCCTAGGGGGAGATTTCCTTCACGGAGGGGTCCGCAAGCATCTTCGTGAGCTCGTCGTGTTCGATGAAGCTCCGGAGGCGGCGGTCCTCCGGGTTGTCCGAGCGGGCGCGCTCGACCAGGGAGCGGGCCTCGTCGGCGCGCCCGAGGAGCACGAGCACATAGGCCCTGCGGATCACCGGCATGCTGTTGGTCGGCTCCCGCTTGGAATCGTCCTCGTAGGCCCCGAGGGCCGACTTGTAGGCCGACCTGGCGCCGCGCGGGTCGTGCAGGCGCATGCGGACGATGCCGAGGTTCACCCAGGTGTCCGCCTGGTCCGGGCATCGCTCCGTCGCCTTGGCGTAGAGGCCCTCCGCGCGCGCCCAGTCGTGGATCGTCACCGCGAACTCGGCCTCGCTCACCATGTTGGCCGCCTCCAGGCGATCGATCGAAGTGATCTCCTTGCGGTGGCAGCCCGCGAGGACGAGCGCCGCCGCCAATGCCAGGGCCGCACCGCGTCTCATCCTAAGTCGGGTGGAACGGTGGAGATGGCCTCCTCCATGGTCGAGAGGCCCTCCTTTACCTTGAGCAGGCTGTCCTGGTGAAGGGTCTTCATGCCCTGGCGCTGCGCGATCTTCTTCAGCTCCGCCGTCTCGAGCTTCTTGTTGATGCCCTCGATCAGCTCCTCGTTGGTCACCATCAGCTCGTGGATGCCGACCCGGCCGCGGTAGCCGTTGCCGTTGCACCTCGGGCAGCCCTTCGGGTTGTGCTTGAAAATGGGACCGCTCCAGCCGATCGCCTTCTCGAGGATCTCCATCTCGCGCCCCTTGGGCTCGTACTGGACCTTGCACTGCTTGCACACGCGCCGCATCAGGCGTTGCGCGCACACGCACAGGATCGACGAGGAGATCATGAACGGCTCGATGTCCATGTCCGTCAGGCGGGCGATGGTCGACGGGGCGTCGTTCGTGTGGAGGGTGGAGATGAGCAGGTGGCCGGTGAGCGCCGCCTCGACGGCGATCTCCGCCGTCTCGACGTCTCGAATCTCACCCACGAGGATGATGTCGGGGTCCTGGCGCAGGAACGCCCTCAGCGCCGAGGCGAACGTCAGCCCGATCTGCCGGTGCATCTGCATCTGGTTGATCCCGGGGAGCGTGTATTCGATCGGGTCCTCCGCGGTGCGGATGACGATGTCGGGGGTGTTGATCTCGTTGATCGCGGAATAGAGCGTCATCGACTTTCCCGAGCCCGTGGGGCCGCAGTGCAGGATCATCCCGTAGGGCTGGCGGATGCAGTCGCGGTAGCGCGTGAGGTTCTCCTCGCTGAACCCGAGCTGCGTGAGGGGCAGGGTCGTCTTCTGCTTGTCGAGGATACGCATGACCACCCCCTCGCCGTAGTTCAGGGGCGCCGTCGACACGCGAAGGTCGAGATCGAGGTTCTTCTTGGTGTACTGCTTGAAGACGATGCGCCCGTCCTGGGGCAGCCTCCTCTCGGAGATGTCCAGGTTGCACATGATCTTCAGCCTGGCGACAAGGGCCGGGCCGACCTTGATCGGCAGGCGGAGCTTCTCCTGGCACATGCCGTCCACCCGGTAGCGGACGATCACGTCCTTCTCCTGCGGCTCGATGTGGATATCGCTCGCCCCCGCGAAATAGGCGTCCTCGATGATCCGGTTTCCCAGCTGGATGATCGGGCCCGACTCCTCGTTGACGTCGGCATCCTTCAGGATCTCGCTCTCGGTCTGCGCCCCGTACTCGGCGCCGATCTTCTGGACGACGTCGTCGAAGCCCGCCGAGCGCTCGTTCGCCTTGTTGAACTTCTCCTTGATGTCCTTCTCCCGGGCGAGGAGCCGGACGACGCGCTTGCCGGTCATCTCCTGGATCTTCGCGGGGAGCGTGACCTCGAAGGGGTTGGCAAAGGCAACGAGAAGCAGGTCGCCGACCTGCCCGACCGGCAGAACGAGGTTCTCCTGGCAGAACTCCTGCGGAATCCGCTCGAAGGTGGTGGCCGCGATCTTGTAGCGGGCCACGTTGAACGGGGCCAGGCCGAGCGCCCTGCCCTTCGCGACGAGGCATTGGAAGGCTGTGATCTTGTAATCCTCCTGGAGGAGCCGGTCGAGGGCGTCCCCGTTCAGGTCCTGGGGCCGGGCCGCGATCGCGTCGCGCTGCTCGGCCGTGAGCCGGCCCATCGCGATCAGCTTTGCCACGATCAGGGACTGTACTTTTCCAAGGGGCATGGGATCGGCCTTCGGTTCAGGCCGAACGCGCCACGGGCGCGGGAGCCGGCGAGCTGGACTGGGGCACCGGGGCGGCCGGCGCCGACGCGGCGGCGCCCGGCGTCGGGAACGGCGCCTTCGAACTCGAGGGGTTGCCGATCCGGTCGAGGTGCTCGGCCACGCCCTCGAGCGTCGTGCCGAACCAGAGGAGCGGGCCCTCGAAGCGCTTCTCCCAGAAGGTCCGCACGGCCGGGCTCAGGTAATAGGCGGAGGCGATGAAGGTGAAGTCCTCCTCCTGGTCGAAGGGCACGGACCAGGTCGCCCAGCAGCTGTCGAGGTCCAGGCCCTTCTTCGTCTCATCCGGCGGCTCGTAGCCGCGCAGGTCCACGAGTCCAAGGCCCTCGGTCTCCACCAGATGCTGCAGGATGTCCTCCTCCCGGATGACCTTCAGCTCGTAGGCCAGAACGCCGAGAACCGTCGCCTGGCGGGGCTGGTTCGTGGCGATGATCTCGAGCAGGCGCTCGTTCGCCTTCTCCAGGTCCTCGATCTTGACCAAATTGTGCTCGACAAGGCCCGCACCGAGGAGCCGGTTGGCCCGCATCATCAGCGACCTGTTCTCTGGGGACATTGTGGTTGCGGTGGCCAATCTGCCTTGGAGTCTGCGTTATGCAGCCGCCTCTGGCGACACCTTTTCCGCGCGCCGGAAGCGCGCCACCCTCTTTAACAATTCCTTCTTGAGCCGCTCAAGGCCGGTACCCTCAAGGCACGAGATTTCGACGACATCGACCTTGTGCCGGCGCCTGAACCTCGCGAGGTTCGCTGCGGCTTCCGGAAGGTCCATCTTGTTCGCGGCCAATAGCCTTGGTTTCTTCAGGAGGGCCGGGTCATAGAGCTTGAGCTCATTGAGGAGCTGGCGGTAGTCGTCGGCCGGATCCCGCCCGTCGTTGCCGGCCATGTCGACGATGATGAGGAGAAGCGCGCAGCGCTCGACGTGCCGGAGGAACCGGTGCCCGAGGCCGCGGTTTTCGCTGGCGCCCTCGATGAGCCCCGGGATGTCGGCAAGCAGGAGGCGCTTGTCCCCGGCGACGACGTCCTGGAACTCGATGACGCCGATCTGGGGGTGGAGCGTGGTGAAGGGGTACGCGGCCGTCTTGGGGTGGGCCTTCGTGATCGCGTTCGTCAGCGACGATTTCCCGGCGTTCGGGAAGCCGACCAGGCCCACGTCGGCGATCGACTTGAGGACCAGGCGGTATTCCCCGTGCTCGCCCGGCTGCCCGGGATTGGCCCGCTTGGGAGCCCGGTTTGTCGACGTCTTGAAATGGGTGTTCCCCCAGCCCCCGTTCCCGCCCTTGCAGAGAACGATCCGCTGGCCGTCATCGATCACCTCCGCCACGACCCTTCCGGTGGCGAGGTCGGTCACGATGGTCCCGAGGGGGAGCCGGAGCACCGCATCCTGCCCCTCCCGTCCGTTGCAGTCCTTGCCGAGGCCGTGCTCCCCGCGGACCGCCCTCCAATGCTGCTTAAACTTGTAGTCCACCAGGTTGTTGGTGTCGTGGGAGCCGAGAAGGACCACATCGCCTCCGGCGCCCCCATCGCCGCCGTTGGGCCCCCCCCAGGGCTCGTATTTCTCGCGGCGGAACGAGATACACCCGCGTCCGCCGTCGCCGGCGGACACCTTGATAACGCATTCGTCGACAAACATGGCACGGAAGCTACCGAAAACCGCCCCGGGATCAAATCGCTATCTTGATTCCTTTTCGCAGGTACGTCGGCACGTCCAGGTCATGGCCGTCAAAGAGGTTCCTGTCGGTGCGCTCAAACTGCCCGCGGCTTTCGACCTCGCCGAAGCCAAACTCCTCCTGGGAGGCCTTCGGGACGGCCGCCGCGGCCGCCTCCGGCGCCGCGGTCGCACCCGCGGCCGGTTCGGGCCTCGCCGGCTCCTCGATCCGCGAAGCGGAGGGCCGGGGCCTCGCCGGCGCCGGCCTGCGTGCAACCATGCCGCGCGCTCCCATGTCGCTCGTTCCCAGCACCGAGATCTCGACCCGCCCCTGCATGCCCTCGTCGATCACCGCCCCCATGATGATGTGGGAATCGCGCCCAAACTGCTCCGCGATCGCGTTCATGATCTCGTTGACCTTGGGAAGCGTGAGGTCCGTGCCCCCGGTGATGTTGACCAGAAGGCGGTCGGCCTTGCGCGAGAACTCCGGGGTGTGGAGGAGCGGGCAGAGCTTAAGGCTGGCGATCGCCTCCGAGGCGGCGTTCTCGCCCGCGCCCTCGGACAGCCCGAAGAGCGTCTTGGCCCCCCGGTTCTGGAAGGCCTGCCTAAGGGTGGCGAAGTCCACGTTGATCAGCCCCGTCTTCGAGAGCATCGACCAGATGGACTTGACACCCCTTCCTATCCACTCGTCCGCGCGGGCGAAGGAATCGAGGACCGTCTCGTTTTCGGCCGCCTCCTGGAGCAGGATGTCGTTCGGAAGCGGGATCACGGCGTCGCAGGAGCGCCTGAGGGCCGCGAGGCCCTCCTCGGCCTGCTTTAGCCTGCGGCCCCCCTCAAAGCTGAAAGGCAGCGTCACGAAGGCGATCACGAGGGCGCCCAGCTCGGCCGCGATCTCGGCGACGATCGGCGAGGCGCCTCCGCCGGTCCCGCCGCCCATCCCGGCGATGATGAACACGAGGTCGCAGTCCTTGACCACGCTGGCGATCTTTTCACGGTCATCCTCCGCCGCCTGGCGTCCTAGCTCCGGGTCCCCTCCGGCGCCGAGGCCGCGGGTCGTGCCCATCCCGATCAGCACCTTGTCCTGGACCGGCGAGCTCGAAAGGGCCTGGCTGTCGGTGTTGACGACGCAGAGCTGGAGCCGCTCGAGGCTCTCCATCTTCAGGCGGTCGACCGCGTTCGAGCCGGCGCCGCCGACCCCCACCAGCTTAATCGCCACATTGCGGTCGCAGAGGATCTGCGGTTCGAGGGGAAGTTCGTTGGGATTCACGTCGAGGCGAAAAGTCGGGTTACGTTGCGCAGAAAGCCGCCCTTGCGTCTCGCGGCCGCCGAGCGGTCGCTCTGGACGCTGACGCCGTAGTAGAGGATGCCGAGAGCCGTGTGGTATCCCGGGTCCCGGAGGTTCTCGTTGACCCAGGAGGGAGCCTCCCCGAGCCGGGCGGACGTGCCAAACACATTCGCGGCGCACTCGGCGATCCCGGGCAGCTTCGCCCCTCCCCCGGTCAGCACGACGCCGCCGGCGCAGGACTCCGGGGCGAATCCCTGCCCCAGCTTCTTCCGGACGACCTCGAGGAGCTCCCGGGCCCGCGCGGCGGTGATGCTCTCGATCGCGTGCCTCGGGAACTGCCGGTCCCCGATCGAATAATTCCCGTCGAGCCAGACCTTTTCGCCCTTGTCCCTGGCCTGGACCTGCGCGCGCCCGAACCGGAGCTTGAGCTTCTCGGCCTGGCACTCGGTCAGCCGCAGCCCGATGCTGATGTCGTTGGTGAAGTGCCCCCCGCCCACGGCCACGACCCCGGTGGTGTGGGGGGCGCCGTTGCGGTAGAGGACGTAGTCGGTCGTCCCCGCCCCGATGTCGATCGCGAGGACGCCGTTCTGGCGCTCCTCCATGCTGGTCACCATGTGGCCCGATGCGAGGCTCGAGAGGACGAGCTCGCGGACCTCCAGATTGAATCCCCGGATCACGTGGATGTTGTCCGCAAGCCTCTGCTCCTGGCCGTGGACCGTCCAGTAGCCGACCTCGAGCCTCTGGCCGACCAGGTTCTCAGGGGAGGTCGGCACCAGCCGGCCGTCGACCCGGAACGGCCTGCGGATGTTGTGCACGACCATCCTCCCGAGGGGCAGCTCCTTGGCCTTCGCAAGATCGCAGACCGTGCGGATGTCATCCATCTCGATCATGTTGTCGGCCGCCTTAACATTGAGGGAGGCCTCGTTGTAGAATCCCTCAAGGTGGCCCCCGGTCTGGGCGAGGTACACGTAGTCGATCCGCTCATTGGCGTCGCGCTCGGCGATCTCGAGGGCGTTGTGGGTGCATTCGGTCGCGGCCCGGTAATCGACCACCGAGCCCTTGATGACGCCCCGCGAGGAGCATTCGCCGCAGCCGATGATCACGATCTCGCGGCCCGTGAACTCGCCTATCAGGACCGTGATCTTGGAGGTGCCGATTTCGACTGCGCCGATGAAGGTGGTGTTAGAGCTCACGGTGGACGTCTATGTGAGGAGTGGAAATTGAGGGAAAGGCGATCTGCGGAGCCGCCGAATGCGCGTCGAGGCCGCTGGCGGCCGGGGAGGCGTTGAGCGTCGGCGCGGCGGTTCCGTAGGCGACCGGAACCTGCGCTCCGAGCGCCAGGTTGACCTCCCTCAGCGGGCGGGTCGGGTCGTTGGACTCGTCGACAAGGAGGTCGAGACGGGCGATCTGCCGCAGGTAGTCCTCCTTTGTGCCGAAAATAATCTTCATCCCATCGCGGGTATGGACCTCGATCTCACCGTCCGTGGCCAAGTGCGCAAGCGAAATGACCTGCCAATTGCGGTAAAGATTCTCGGCCTCGAGCTTCGCCGAGGCGAGCAGGTCCGAGACCAGGCGCATGCCCTCGATCGGCTCGAGGCCCCTTGGGGTGCGCGAAAGCGTGATTCCGTCGAGCCAGGGAAGGGTCTCGACCATCGCGGGGTCGAAGCCCACACCGGCGAAGGCGATCCCATCCCTCGCGACCAGGAGCATCTTCGGCGCGCCGCCCGGCGCCTGGGCCATCATGCGCGCCACCGGGGAGCGCTCGGAGATCCGAACCGTAAGCGTGTCCGGGAAGTTCCTGACGATCGATGCGGTGCTCACCTGCTCGTCCGCGAGCACCTTCGCGCGCAGCTGGTTCAGGTCGAGGCCCATGAGCGTCGCGTCGGGGGCGATCGAAAGGGTCTTGGCGAGCCAGTTCCTGTCGAGGACCCCGTCGGTCGCCAGGACCAGGCTGCGCACGCGGTCGGACTTCGCCGCGTCCGGCATCGCGTCGGTCTTGTCCCGGAGCACGGCGGCCACCTCCCAGGCGCCCCAGGAGACGCCGACGATGACCGCGGTCCCGATCACCGCGCGCATGACCCCCATCGCCATCCTGCGGCGCCCCTCCATGGACATCGCCCGCGGCCTCACCTGCTGGGGGATTTCCCTCCAGGAGCGGGTCTCGGGCAGTGCATAGGTGTCTTTGCTCATGGGCGCAGGGGAACGGAAGCGGTGCGAAAGCGCTCGACCGCGGGCGAAACCATCTCCCTCACCAGGGCCTTGAAATCCAGTCCCACGCAGCGAGCGCTCATCGGCAGCAGGCTCGTCTCCTTCATGCCGGGAAGGGTATTTATTTCGAGCAAAAACGGCTCGCCCTCGCCGGAAATCATGAAGTCGACGCGCGCGTAGTCGCGGCACCCGCAGGCCCCGAAGGCGGTCTCGGCCGCAGCCTTTATGCGGGCCGCCAGCGCGTCCTCCAGCGGCGCCGGAGCCAGGTAATCGGTCAGGCCCTTCGTGTACTTGCTCGAATAGTCGTAGACGCCGGACTTGGGCCTCACCTCGACGATCCCCATGGCCCGGCCTCTCAGGACGCCGACCGAGACCTCGCGACCGATGATCCTGCGCTCGGCGATCCACCGGCCGGTCGTCACCGCGTCCAGGGCGGCGGCAAGGCCCGCCAGGTCGTCGGCGAGGCGCAGGCCGACGCTGCTGCCCTCGCCGTTCGGCTTGACGACCACGCGGGCGCCGAGCCGGCGCGCCACCAGGTCGGCCGCGGGCTTTGAGTCCGCGTCAAAGTCGATCCCGTCCACCACAGGAACCCCGAGCGCGGAAACGGTCTTCTTCGTCAGCGACTTGTCCATCGTGAGGGCGCTCGACGCGGCGTCGCAGCCGGCATACACGCCCCCGACCCGGTCGAGGAGGCGCTGCATCCCGCCGTCCTCCCCAAACGTTCCGTGGAGGGTCGAAAACACGACGTGCCTGGAGGGGTCGAAGCCCTCCGGGAGCGCATCCGCCACGACGGGAAAAAGCCGGGTCGTGAAGGAGCAGGCCAGCGCCGACGCGCAGGCGGCGCCCGAGGCGCTCGAGACTTCGCGCTCGGCGGAGGTCCCTCCGGCGAATACCGAGACCACGGGTGTGTTCATAGGATGTCTTTCCATTCCTTTCCGTAAAGAAGCACCTCGGGCTCCAGCTCGACCCCCTTGGCCATGAGGACGCCCGCCCTGACGCGGCGCACGAGCTCGAGCACGTCCCCGCTCGTCGCGCTGCCGCGGTTGACGACGAAATTCGCGTGCACGCGCGACACCTCCGCGCCCCCGACCCGGGCCCCCTTCAGGCCGCTCTCCTCAATCAGCTTCCCGGCGGAGGCGCCCGGCGGGTTCTTGAAGATGCATCCGGCGCTCGGCTCCCGCGGCTGGGTTTCGCGCCGCTTCCTCCGGTAGTCCTCGATCTGCCGGCCCACCGATGCGGCGTCGGACTTGGACATGGGGTGAAGGATGGCCCCGAGCGCAATCGAATCCTTCAGCTCGCCGCACGCCCGGTACTCGACGGTCATCACCGAGCGGGGAAGGTTGCGGATCTCGCCGTCCACCGACATGAGGCGGACCTCGTCCACAACGTCGAACATCCAGCCCCCCATCGCCCCGGCATTCATTCGGAGGGCGCCCCCCACGCTCCCGGGGATGCCCTCGAGGAACTCGAATCCGCCGAGGCCCTCGGCCGCGGCGAGGCCGCAGAGGTTTTTTAGCCTGAGTCCTGCGCCGACCCTGATCCTGCCGTCGGGAAGCCTCTCGAAACCCGCCCAGCTGTTGAGCGAGAGCGAGATCACGAGCCCGTCGACCCCCTCGTCGGGCACGATGAGGTTCGAGCCGCGGCCCAGGACGAATACCGCTAACCCTTCCCTGGCAGCCCTGACGAGGAGCAGGCGCAGGTCCTCCTCCGTCGCGGGCTCCGCGTAGAGGCGGGCGGCGCCCCCGACGCGCATCGTCGTCTTGGGGGCCAGCGGCTCCTCGCGCGCCAGATTCGCCCGGGTCGAAAGCATAGGGCGCATCTCCTCGCAGAATCGGTCCCAGCGGCGGGTGTGGGCCATGGCGCCCCTCAGGGCCTCAATCGAATCCCGGGCGGTCCGCTCGATGTCTCCGGCGCCGACAAAGGCGATCACGTCGCCCGGCCTCGCCTCGCGGGCGAGAACCGGGATGCACAGGGACCCGTCCCCGGGGAGATAGCCCACGGGGAGCATGGGGGCGCTGCGCTTGATCTCGGCGTAGATGTCCGCAGTCGTACCTCCCGATACGGGCGGCTCGCCCGCCGAGTACACATCGATCAGGTGCACCCTGTCCGCCAGGGCCAGCGAGGCGGCGAACTCCGCCTTGAAGCGGGCTGTCCGGCTGTGGCGGTGCGGCTGGAAGACGGCGATCAGCCGGCCGCCGGGAGCCAGGCGCTTGCGCAGGCTCGGCAGGAGGGCGCGGATCTCGGAGGGGTGATGGGCGTAGTCCTCCATGACCGTGAGGCCCCCCTCCTCCAGGAGGACGGCCTGCCGGCGCCGGACCCCGGGATAGTCCGCCAAAAGCTCGCGGGCGGGTTCCACGCCCATCAGCTGGGCCGCGGCGAGGGCGGCCGTGGCGTTCGACGCGTTGAAGGCGCCCGTGATCCCCACAAGGACCTCGGTCGCGGGAAAGCGGCCCCCCAGGAGAATCGTCGCCTTGCCGCCGGATTCGCCGACGCAGGTTCCGGAGAAGCTGCCGCTTCGCCCAAACGTGGCGGCGGCCGGTGCCGCCCGGAGAGAAAGGGCGCAAACGTCGCTCACCAGCACCGTCCCCGTTGTCCGCGCGCATAGGCCGGCAAAAGCCCTCTCGATCTCGGCCACGCTTCCATAGCGGTCCGGATGATCCCAGTCCAGATTCACGATCACCGTGATCTCCGGCGAGAAGCAGTCGATCGTTCCGTCGCTTTCGTCGACCTCGGCGACCAGCCAGTCGTTTGAACCAAGTCCGGCGGGAGGCGTCGCGTCGGCGAAGAGCCCGCCCGCAACGTAGCCCGCGGGGAACCCCGCGCGCCTGAGCGCGGTCACGAGCATCGCGGTCGTCGTCGTCTTTCCGTGCGATCCGCAGACCGCGACAAGCCTCTTGCCCCGCGCAACCTCCGCGAGCATCTCGCCGCGGCGAACCGACGCCACCCCGGCGCCGACCGAGGCGGCGAACGAGGGATGGTTGTCCGCGATCGCCGAGGACCTGACGACAAGGTCGCACCCCGGCGGCATCGGCCCCAGGCGGACGCCCGCGGCGGAAAGAAGGGCCGACACATCCCGGCCGAGCGCATCGTCCTCGCCGGAGACCGACCAGCCGGAGCGGACCAGGTAGATCGCAAGCGGCGCAACGCCCATGCCACCGACCCCCAGGCAATGGATGCGCCGGACGTCGCGGCCAAAAAGCGGGGAAAGGGCCTGGGGCCTCATGCGACGGCTTCCTGAGGGCTTCCCGGGGGGATCGGGGGATCGGCCCGCGCCAGTTCCTCCAGGTCCGCCAGCATGAGCTCGAGCGAATTGGCGCGGTCCATCCGCTTGAGGTTCGCCCGGAATTGGCGAAGCAGCCAGTCGTTGAAGGCCAGCTCGACCACCTCGTCCAGCAGCCCCCCGATCGCGGACTCCTCCACGACCAGTCCCCCGCCCTGGCGCTCGAAGAACGAGGCGTTGGCCCGCTGGTGGTCCGAGGCGGCATGCGGATAGGGAATCAGGATGGCCGGCACCTCGCAGCGAATGAGCTCCGCGAGCGTTCCGGCGCCGGCGCGCGAGACGACCAGGTCCGCCGCCGAAAGCAGTTCGCCGATCCGGTCGCAGAACGGGACGAATACCGACGTCACGGGTTCGCCTGCCTTCGACCGGTGGACCATCGTTTCCGGGGCGCCCTTGCCGAGCCCGGTCACGCAGTAGACCTGGATCGCCTCGAGGGACAGGGCCTCGAGCTTCGCTCGGGCCCATGAATTGAGCGCGGACGCACCCTGGCTCCCGCCAAGGATGACGAGGACCTTCTGCTTCGGATTGAGCCCGAGCGACTGGCGAGCAACGGCGGCCGGGCCGCGGACGATCTCGCTCCTCACGGGAAGACCGGCATAGCGGGTGAACGAGGAGCGCACCCCGGGGACCCGGACTCCAAGCGGCGCGTATACGCGTTCCGCAAAGCGCCCCAGCGCACGCACGGCCAGCCCGGGCACGCGGTTCGCCTCATGAAGGGCCACCGGCCTCCTGCAGAAACGCCCCGCGATCACGGCGGGGGCCGAGGTGAACCCGCCAAAGCCCACCACGAGGTCGGGGCGCATCGACCGCACGATTCGGGTGCAGAAGCGCAGCGCCGCTATCTGCGATACGACGAATCGGGTCATGCGCAGCGGCCGCCACGAGAAGCCGGTGCCCGGCATGCGGATGAAGCTCAGGTTGGGGTATTTCTCCATGAGGCGCGCGTCGACCCGCTTCATGCTGATCAGAAGGGTTGCCTCGTGGCCCCGGGCAACCAGCCCCTCCGCAAGCGAGATGCCCGGCGACAGGTGGCCCCCGGTGCCCCCGCAGGAAATGAGGAACCGGCTCATGCCAGGACCTCCCGCATGGAGCCCGCCCCCACCGGCAGTACGGCCCTGCCCCACGCGCGCTGGGTGTTGATCAGAATGCCTATCAGCAGGCCCATGAGCAAAAGGTTGGAGAGGCCCGCGCTGATGAAGGGCAGCGACATCCCCTTGGTCGGCAGCGCCCCCGTCACGACACCGAGGTTGATGATCGCCTGCAGGCACATCAGGAGCAGGCAGCCGGCCGCGAGCAGGAAATGGAACAGGTTCGGGGCCCGGCGCAGGTGGGCCAGCCCCGCGATGAACATCACGGCGAAGACGCCCACGACCCCCAGGGTGAACCAGAGGCCGAGCTCCTCCCCGACGACGGCAAAGATGAAATCGGTGTGGGCCTCGGGCAGGAAGTTGATCTGCTGGCGCCCCTGGCCCAGCCCGGCGCCGGAAACCCCGCCGGCCGCAAAGGCCTCAAGCGACTGGTAGAGCTGGTAGGTGCCGCCCTGCTTGTTCCCCTCGACATTGAGGAAGGCCGTGAAGCGGCGCAGACGGTTGGCGTTGTGCTCGACCAGCACCGCGAACGCCCCTGCGGACAGGGCTATTGTCGGCAGGATGTAGCGCCACTTTGCGCCCGCCAGGAAGAGAAGGATGAGCCCGACAGAAAGGGTGAGCGCGGCCGTGCCAAAATCGGGCTCAAGGAGGATGAATCCCGTGAACGCGCCGATGATGCCGAGCGGATAGAGATACCCGCGCCTCAGGTCGCCGATGCGCGTCTGGTTGAGCGCCAGGTAGTGGGCCAGGCAAAACACCATCGCGAGCTTCGCGAATTCGGAAACCTGCAGGCGGGCTGACCCGTAGCCGAGCCAGCGCCGGCTCCCCTTCACCGACACACCGAGGTGCGGGATAAGGACGAGGACGAGGAGGACCAGCGCAATCGCGGCGATCCAGACGGACGCGCGCCGTGCGTAGTCGAGGTTTATCCTGCTTGCGACGAAGCAGAGCAGCGCGGCCGCGACCACGCCGACCACCTGCTTGTCCAGGTAGAAATAGGGGTCCTGCTTCAGGGAAACGCTCGCGCTGAAGAGGATCGTCAGCCCAAGGAACGTGAGCCCGATGGCGCAGACGACGATGACGGTGACGGGATTCGCGATCGACCGTGGGCGCGGGGGTGCGGCGGGTCTTTCGCTTTCCATGGCTCGCGTATCCTCAGGGGTTCTTCGGTTGCGGTGCGGCCGATGGATCCTCGATCTTCACGACCGGCACCTCTGATGCGCTCGGCGGCTTCAGGCCGGCGTCCAGGTCCTGGTCGGCGGGAACGGAGGACCCCCTGTCCGCCGTCGAACCTGCCGGGGCCTTCCCCTGGTCGGGCGCCTTCGCGGCCTTGGCCTGCTTCGAGCCTGACGGGGAGGACCTTGCCGGGATCACGAGCTCCTGTCCCGGCTGGATCTTCCTCGGGTCGGTGATGTTGTTCGCCACCGCAATGTCGCCCTGTTTCACGCCGTACTTCCGGGCGATCGCGCCAAGCGTCTCGCCGGGCCTGACGGTGTGCTTGGTCCCCTCGGCAACGGTCCTCTCGGCCGGCGCCGGCTGGGTGGAGCGCGCCGGGGCCGCCTCGGCCTCGGGCGCCGCGTGGCCGGCCTTTGACGGGATGATCAGCTTCTGGCCGAGGTGCAGCACGGCCGATGTCTTCAGGCTGTTGGCGGCCGCGAGGTCCGCCTTCGTGATTTGATTCTTCTTCGCGATGCTCCAGAGACTGTCGCCCCGGGCGACCGTGTAGGTTGTGGCCGGGGTCACATCGGCGACCGGCTGGGATTCGAGGGCGCCGGCGACCGGCGTGCCGGGTCTCGTGGGGCTGTAGCGGATGCCCACCGTGTCGGGCGGGGTGATGACGGCGCTCGACGGCGCGGGTCCCGCGTCGCCGCCTGGCGCCGCGGAGATCGGCGACGGCTCGGTTGCCGCCGCCTTCGTGTAGCTGCACCCCGGGTTCGCAAAAATCAGGAGCAGCGCAAGCGCGTGTATGCCCGCCGCAATTCCAAGTATCTTTAGTATTTTCATGGGAAAAATCGTTGTTTCATCAGACAGGTCCAAGGTTGTCGTTTGTGGTGGCCATAGCTATATCAAACTCGGGCCGCGTGCAGTTCGTTGACCGCCTTCTCAAACCGGTTCCCCCGCTCCTCGTAATTGCGGAACATGTCGAAGCTGGAGAAGCCGGGGCTCATGAGCACATTGTCCTCCGGCCGCGCCTGCGCCGCGGCCGCCTGGACGGCCTCCTCAAGGGAATGGCAGAAAGTGTGCGCCAGGCCGATCGCTTCGCAGGCGGCGCCCATCGCCGCACCCGTCTCGCCGATCAGGATGGCGCAGGCCACCCGCGGGGCTATGCGCCGGACGAAGTCCGCAACGTCCCCCCCCTTCGACCGGCCCCCGGCAATCAGGATCACGGGCCTGCGAAAGCTGGCGACCGCGGCCTCGACGGCATGGAAATTCGTGCCCTTCGAGTCGTTCCAATAGGTGACGCCGTCGATCGTATCGACCCTCGCGAGGCGGTGGCGGCCGATTCGGAAGCTCCTCGCCGCGGCATAAAGCCTGGGCTCGGGCAATCCCTGCGAACGCCACCAGGCGGCTGCAAGGGCAAAGTTCTCCCTCTGCGGGTAGGACGCGAACGGGGTTCCCTCGAGGCGGGGGTCCGGAGGCAGGCCCTCGGTCGCGATGCATGAGGACGGATCGAGCGCCCGGCCATACAGGCGAGCATAGCGCTGAACGGACGATCCCGCGAAGAACCGCCCCTGGGGCGTGCGCATCACGAGCTCCCATTTCGCTGAAAAGTAGGCCTCCATGCCCGGGTGCCGTTCGAGGTGGTCCTCGGCGAAGTTCGTCCAAAGCAGGCCGTCCGCGCAGAAATGGCCAAGCTGCTCCGCCTGGAAGGAGCTCACCTCGCACACCGCCGTGACCTCGGAGCCGCCCCCCTCCTCGTCCGCAGCGACCCGGGTGAAGGGCTGCCCAATGTTGCCCGCGGTCAGAGCTCGGCAGCCCGCCACGCCCAGGGCGTGGGCCAGGAATTCCGTGAGGGTCGTCTTCCCGTTCGTCCCGGTCACGGCGATGATCCGGCCCCTCCAGAAATGCGAGGCAAAATCGATCTCCGCCATGCAGATGCAGCCGGACTCGCGCGCCAGCTGGATCCAGGGGTGGTTGGGCGGGAACCCGGGCGAGAAGACGGCAAGGCCGTGCCCGCGCGCCGCTTCGGGCGTGAACTCGAGGCCCCTCCTGTCGTAGACGACGCCCGCCGCGCCCAGCTTCGACAGCAGATAGGCGGCGCCATCCCCGCTCACGCCGCCCCCGAAAATGGCCACGGGGCGACCCAGGCGGAAACTGAGGAAATCGGGGATCAGGAGGGTCATGGTCAGCGAATCTTGAGCGTCCCAAGCCCGGCCAGGGCGAAGATGAGCGAGAGGATCCAGAAACGCAGGACCACCTTGGTCTCCGGCCAGCCGAGCTTCTGAAAATGGTGGTGGATCGGGGCCATCAGGAAGAAACGCCTGCCCTGCCCCTCCCGCCTGCGGGTCAGCTTGAAGACGCCCACCTGGATCACGACGGAAAGGGCCTCCCAGACGAAGACCCCGCCGACGATGACGAGCGTCAGCGGCTGCTGGACCATGAATGCGATGATCCCGAGGAGGCCGCCGAGGGCCAGCGAGCCCGTGTCGCCCATGAAGAGCTCCGCCGGGTACGAGTTGTACCAGAGAAAGGCCACCCCCGCACCGACCAGCGCCCCGCAGACGACCGCCAGCTCCCCGGTGCCGGGCACAAAGCTGATCAGGAGGTAGTCGGCCATCTTCGCGTTTCCGGCGGCGTAGGCGAAGATCCCGTAGGTGAGCGCCACCGTGATCGTGCAGCCGATGGCGAGCCCGTCCAGGCCGTCGGTAAGGTTGATCGCGTTCGAGAAGCCGACGATCCAGAAATAGACGAAGATCACGAGAAGCGCTATCGGCATGCTGGCGATGATCGGATGCTTCACAAAGGGAACCCAGAGCTCCCGGATCTTCTCCGAGCTGGCCGGGTGCAGGAGCAGCGCCGTCAGCGCGAGCGCCGTGGTGACCGTCTGCCAGGAAATCTTCGCCCAGGACGAGATCCCTGCCGGATTCTTCCGGACCACCTTCAGGTAATCGTCGCGGAAGCCCACCGCCGTCAGGGCCGTGTAGACAAAGAGCGCCACGCCGACCCAGATGTTGGGCGCCGCCCAGAGGACGGAGCTTCCGAGAACGCAGGCAAAGATGAGGAGCCCCCCCATGGTTGGCGTGTTCTTTTTGTCGAACCGGCCCGCAAGGTCCCCGGTGCGGTTGTCGTCGTAGTGCTGGCCGAACTTGAGCCGGCGCAGGTGTGCGATCAGCCAGGGTCCGATCACAAATCCGATCAGGGCCGCCGTGCCGGCCGCAAGAAGCGTGCGCGTGCTGATGTAGCGCAGGATGCGCAGAGGCCCAAAGACGTCGTCGTAGTTGGAAAGGAGGCTAAGCATGGGCGGATTCCGCGAATTCCTTGCCGGTAAAGGCCCTCTCGAGCCCGTGGCGCCGGCTCCCCTTCACGAATAGGGACCCCCTGAACGCCGAGAGACGCTCGACCAAAGGCCCGATTGAGTCGGAGGTGAGGACCTGCTCGGGTTCGCAGCCGCGCTCGAGCGCGCCTTCGCGAATGGCTCCGGCGAGGGTCCCCACGGCGACCAGCTGGTCGCCCTTTCGCAGGGCGAGCGAGCGTCCGAGTTCAACGTGATAGCGCCGGGACTCGCCGCCCAGCTCCTCCATGCATCCGATCACGAACAGTCGCGGCTCGTCGCCGGGCGCAACGGCGTCGAATGCGGCCAGCGCGTCCGCCATGGAGGCCGGGTTTGCATTGTAGCAGTCGAGGTAGATCCTTCGTCCCTCGGAGAACCTCCATTCGCCCCGAAGCGGCGGGGGATTCCATGAAAGAATCCGGCTGCGCACGTTTTCGTTTTCGACCCCGATTCGGATCGCCGTGTAGACGGCGATCGCGGCGTTCTGCGCCATCCCATCGGACACGCGCCGAAGCGCGAACACCTGCGGCTCCTCCCCGAACGAGAGCACGATCGCGGTCCGGTCCCCGAGATGGGACACGGAAAACGGGATGCGGCCCGGCACCCGCACCGCGTCGCCCACCTCCTCGACGGGATCGAGAACGATGCACCGGGAGCGCCTGAGCCCCCGGAAAGCGGCAAACGCGTCGCACGAGGCCGGGAACAGGGCGACCCCGCCCTTGCGGATGGACCCCGCGAGGACGGCCTTTTCGCGCGCCACCGCCTCCAATCCCCCGAGCTCCTCCAAGTGCGCCGGCGCCACCAGCGTTACGATCGCAACGTCCGCGCCGATCATGGAGGCGAGGAGCTTCATCTCGCCGGGGGCACTGATGCCCGCTTCGACCACCGCCACCCGGTGGCGCGTCGGGTCGATCCTGCTGAGCGTGAGCGCCACGCCAATCTGGTTGTTCAGGTTGGCCTCGGTCGAGAGCACTCCGGCCGCTTCCCCGCCCAGAAGGAGCGCAAGGAGCTCCTTCGTCGAGGTCTTGCCCGCGCTACCGGTGATCGCGATGACCGTTCCCTTGAACTGCTTTCGGTGCTCGCGGGCTATCGCCTGCAGGGCCGAAAGCGGGTCGTCCACCACCAGCTGCGCAAGGCCCACGCCCGGGTTGAACCTTGCGACGACCGCAGCCCGGGCCCCCGCCTTCAGCGCCTCCCCAAGGAAGTCGTGGCCGTCGCGCTTGTCGGTCTTCAGGGCAATGAAGGCCTGGCCCGGCCGGAGGCGGCGCGAGTCCACGCAAAACCCGTCGGGCGCCTCCTTCGGCTGTGCAGACCACCGGCCTCCGGTCCAAGCTGCAAGTTTATTTGGATCAAACGCTTGCATCAGGTTCGAAGCGCCTTAACCCCGATCAGCTCCCTGACGACCTGCCTGTCGTCAAAGGGAACGACGGTGTCGGCAAATTCCTGGTAGCCCTCGTGCCCCTTGCCGGCGATCAGCAGGCTGTCCCCCTCCTTCGCACTGTCGAGGGCCAGGCTTATGGCCCGGCGGCGGTCGTCGATCCATGTGATCTTTGACCGATCGGTGACGCCCGCCTTCATGTCCTCGAATATCGCCTCAACCCGCTCGTTGCGGGGATTGTCCGCGGTCGCAAAGGCAAAGTCCGCGAACTCCTGGACCGCCTGGACCATCCGCGGCCTCTTGGTGCGGTCACGGTTTCCGCCGCACCCAAAGACGACGAGCAGCCGTCCGGGAGTGATCGCCCTGAGCATGCCGAGCGCGTTCCGCAGCGCGTCGTCGGTGTGAGCGTAGTCGACGAGGACGTTGAACGCCTGGCCCTCCTCGATCCGCTCCATCCTTCCGGGCACGCCCCGGAACCCCCGCATCCTCGGCAGGAACTCCTGGGGGTCCCTCCCCAGGGCCCAGGCGGCGGCGGCGGCGGCGAGGAGATTCGAGACGTTGTAGCGCCCGATGAGGGGGGAGGCGACGCCGGCCGCGCCGCCCGGCCAGGCCAGCCTGAAGGAGGTGTCCCGGAAATTGAGGATTACGTTCTCGGCGCGGATGTCGGCGCGCGGGTTCTCCCCGAACGTGACGAGCCTCGCCCCCGGCACCTCCGCTCCCACTTTGGCGGCAAGCCGCTCGCCGTAGGGGTCGTCCAGGTTGATCACCGCCACCTTGGGCACCGGACCGACGCCGCCGGTGAAGAGCCGAGTCTTCACCTCAAAGTAGGACTCGAGCGTCTTGTGGAAATCGAGATGGTCCCGGGTCAGGTTGGTGAACACCGCCGCTCCGAATTCGAGCCCGAGCACGCGCTGCTGCGCGATGCCGTGCGAGCTCACCTCCATCACCGCGCTGCGGCAACCGGCGTCCCTCATCTGGGCCAGCATGCCGAAGATGTCGAGGGCCTCGGGTGTCGTGCGGAAGGAGGGGACGGTCCGCGCACCGAGATCGTAGCTTATCGTGCCGAGGAGGCCGACCCGCTCGTTTGCGTTCATGAAATGCCGGACGAGGTGCGACACTGTCGTCTTGCCATTGGTGCCGGTGACCCCGACGACCGACAGGGCGCGGTCCGGGAACTTGTAGAAACGCTGGGCCACGCGGGCGAGCATCGTGCGCGCATCGGCCACCTGGATGAACGTGACCTTGGCGGGAGGATGGGCGGGAATCGTCTGGGCGATGACGGCCGCCGCCCCTCGGCTCACCGCCTCGTCGACAAACGTGACCCCGTCCGAACGAAGCCCCGGCAATGCGAAGAACAGGTTGCCGGGGACCACGCGGCGGCTGTCCATCACGAGCCCCGAGATGGGCCGTTCCAGGCTTCCCTTGAGGGCGAGGATTTCGCCTTCGTTGATGTAGTCGGAGAGTATGGGTGCCATTTTAAACGCGCGGTTATATTCAAGGTATTCAGCGGACCTGCGGCGCAAGGGCTTGTCGCGGAATGCGCGCACGAGCGCATGGTTTTGCGTGAGATAGCCGATCATCGTTCGCCCCCCATCACGTAGGACTGCCGGGCGTCGTTGTTGTCGATCGCCGGCCTTATATCCAGGTAGGGGATCAACCTTTCCCCCAGGCGTTTGAACACGGGGGCCGCCACCTTGGCGCCGAAGGCGACGCCGCCGGGCGTGCGCGCATCCGCATCGTCGATCACGACGGCAATCGAGACCTGGGGATTGCTCGCCGGGAAGAACCCGATGAACGACGACACATGGTGCCGGTCGGAGTAGCGAAGCACGGTTTCCCCGTTGGCGAGCGTCACCGGGAGGAGCTTCTGGGCCGTGCCGGTCTTGCCGGCGCATTCAAATCCGGGGATCGCCGCCAGGGGCGCGTTTCCCTGGGATGAAACCACGTTTTCGAGCAGCCGGGCCATGACGCTGGCCGTCTGGGGGGAAATCACCCGCCGCTCCTCGACCCGGCCGAAATCGTAGACCAGTTCTCCATGGGAATCCCGGATCTGGCGTATGACCTGCGGCTTAAGAAGGACGCCGCCCGACGCGATGACCATCATGGCCTGCTGCATCTGGAGCACCGTCGAGGTCACGGACTGGCCCATGGGCATCCGCGTGATCGTGAGGCTGTCCCATTTTTCGGGAGGCTTCAGGTTTCCGGTCACCTCGCTGCCCGACGGGAAACCCGTGTGCTGGCCGAACCCGAAGGCCCGGGCGTATTCGTAGAATCGGCGGTCGCCGAGGCGCATCGCGAGCTGGGCGGCGCCCTTGTTCGACGAATGGGCAACGATTTCGGCGACGCTGAGCGGATGATCGAAGTGGTCGCTCGAGTCCTCCCTAGGGAGACTGCGCGTAATCCCGTTGTAGGTGATTTTCTCGAGCGTGCAGTCAAACTCGGTCCGGGGCGTGACGAGGCCGTCGTTTAGCGCGCCGGCAACCGACACAATCTTGAAGACCGATCCCGGCTCGTACTCGTCCGTGATGGCCACGTTGCGCATCCGCCCCTGGTCGTCCTTCGCGAGCTTGTTGAACGTGTTCAGGTCGAAGGACGGATAGTTCGCCATGGCGAGGATGGATCCGGCGGGACCCCGCGGCGTGTTGCGGGGAAGGCTGACAATGATCGTCGCCTTCTGCGGGTCATACTGCTGAACGACCTTGGCCAGCTCGTCCTCGACGATGTGCTGCACCGTCGCGTCGATGGTCAGGCTGACGTTGTATCCGTCTATTGCCGGCACTTCCCGCGTGCGGAACTGGGCGAGCTCGTGGCTCCTTCCGTCCTTTTCCGACTCGAGCCAGCCGTTCTCGCCCCGGAGATAGAAATCCGCATACCGCTCGATCCCCGTCACCGGACGCTCCTCGCGGTCCACATAACCGATGATGTGGGCGGCCATCTCATTGTGCGGGTAGTCGCGGCGATACACCCGGCTGCCGTACACCCCCCTGATCCCAAGCTTGTTGATCTGGGCATAGACCGATTCCGTCACCTGGTCGCTCAGCTTGGCCCAGCGGATGGGCCGATTTCCCTCCGTGTCCGGCTCGTCAAGCTGGGTGTCGTCGATCTTGGCGGAATCGGCGTCGGCTGCGGTCGCGGCGGAGGGGCCTGCGCCAATGGGGGACGGGGCGGCGAGCGTGATGACCGCCTCGCTCGCCGGGGCGTTCACCCTCACTTCATTCTTGTACGACTCGGGACGGGTCTTGGTCGTGCAGATCCGATCCAGGTCCGCCAGCGGAATGCCGATCAGGCTCGCAAGCTGCGGCCACTTGGCCTTGTCCTCCGGGCGCACGAACTGCGGGTCGACGCCGAGCACGATGATCGAGCGGCTGGTCGCCAGAAGGGCGCCGTTCTTGTCCAGGATGTCGCCCCTGCGCGCATTATCGACAATCAGCTGACGGCGGGCCTCGTCCACCGACCGCAGGAGCTCGTCCCGGTCGATCACGTGGAGCCAGACCAAGCGCCCCTCCAGGCCGACGAACATCGCCAGGACCAGACTCGCCAAAAGGGCGATTCTGTAGCTTGAGGTGAAGCCCTTCGACATGGGCGGTCAGGCGGCGTTAGTGCGCGAGCGCAAGACTCACGCTTACGGTCGCGGGCCCTTCCCCGAATAGTTTGCGGTTGTGAAGGGACGCGAGGCGCATGACCGGATCCTCGGAGACACGGCGCACCTGGGTTTCGCCCGGCGGCACCAACCCGAGATGCCACTCGGTGTTCCGGCGATTGAGCACCGCCGGATCCTGCTCCGCGGCGATGGCGGCATCGGCCTCCTCTATGCGGCGGTCCAGGTCCTCGATCGAGGCCTCAAGGACCTTGTTCTCGTTGGCGGCGACGGAAATCTGGTGGCGCATCCAAACGGTCCCCAAGCCAATCGTCGCGCTTCCGCAAATGGCCACCAAGGTATAAACCAGAAATTGGTTTACGAAGGCCTGGGAACCCGCCTTTTTGCTGGTGAGCATTATAACTTCCTGATTGACCGCAGTTTGGCCGACCTACTGCGGGGGTTTGCCTCGACCTCCGCGTCAGACGGGACAACGGGGCGGCGTGTGAGCGCCTCAGCGCGCTTCGTCCGTAGGTCGTTGGGGGTGGAGTCATCGGCATTCTCGGGCTGGCCGCACATCCGCCGGAAGAATTGCTTCACCGGGCGGTCTTCGAGGGAATGGAAGCTGATCGCGCAAAGGACCCCCGCAGGGAGCAGCTTTTCGAACGCCGAAGGAAGGGCGCGCTCGATCGCCCCGATCTCATCGTTGACGGCGATCCGAATCCCTTGGAACGACCGGGTGGCGGGGTGGATCCTGGAGGAGTGGCGGTCGCGCGCCGGTATCGCGGCGCATATCAGCTCCGCAAGCGAGCCCGTCCGACTGAGCGCGCCCGTGCCCCGGGCGCCGAGAAGGGAACGGACCACGCGCCGCCAATGGGCTTCCTCGCCGTAGTCCCGGATTGCGCGAACGAGCATGTCCTCCGTCGCCGTCTCCAACCAGAGCGCCGCGGGGACCCCCACCCTGGGGTCCATCCGCATGTCGGCGGGAGCGTCCGTGCGAAACGAAAATCCCCTTTCGGAGGCGTCGAGCTGGAACGACGACAGCCCGAAATCAAAGAGTATCCCGTGGAAGCCCGAGTCCGGCAGCGAGTCCAACCGCCCAAAATCGCGATCGAGCAGCGTGAATCGACCGGGAAAATCGGTCGCCAGTGTTCCCATCCTTGCTTTTGCCTCCGGATCTCGGTCCAGAGCAATAACTTGCACGTCCTTTGCCGCCTCAAGGATGGCGCGCGTGTGGCCGCCTCCGCCAAACGTGCAGTCAAGGTACCTTCCGCCTGCGACAGGGCAAAGGAATCCCAGGACCTCGCCCAGGAGGACAGGCTGATGGCCAGGAATCATGCTCGCGCTCGCGGAATCAGGGAGCGCCAGTCGCATTGATGAATGGCTTGATGCGCTCCTGCCGCCGGCCCGCCACGAGCCTGAGCACGAGTCCGTCCCGAACCCGCGGAATGGCGCAGGCCTGGGCGCCGGAGTATTCGTTGGCATCGATCCAAGCCGGGAACGTGCGTGAAACCGCCCGCGTGGCCGCTTCTCTCAAGATCGCGCGGGGTGAGCAGATCCTCGATGAATTGTTCATGGTCAGATTCCGAGGCGGCGCATGATGTCGCCGAAGTTCTCCCCGGATGTGCGCGCCTCGACCTTTTGCCACCGGGAAGGCGAATACATGTTGAACTTGGTAAGGGAACCCACGAGGACCGCATCCTTCGCGATCCCGGCGTGCTCCAGCAGATCGGCGGTGAGGCCGACGCGACCCTGTTTGTCGAACGTGAACGACTGAGTCTGTGCAAAGAACCGCGATGCGAAGTCCTGGCCCGCGCCGTCGCTCAGCGCCATCTGGGCGATCTTCGCATGAAGCTTTTCGACTTCGGACGGAGGCAGCACGGCCACGTACCCGTCGGGATGGGGAGTGGCGAGAAACACCTCGCCCTCAGCATGGGCCGCACGCCAAGCCGAAGGGATCGTGACGCGCCCCTTGTCGTCGAGGGTGTGCCTAAAAAGGCCCGTGAAAAATGCTTTGCCGGGTTGAGTCATGGGATCAGCGGTTTGAGGACCCGCCCCACAATACCCCATTTCAACCCATTTTAACCCACACGGGTCAAGCTAAGACTGCTTGGGAAATGAGATTTTACAGCATGTTTTACATGGCTGTTTTGTAAGAAGGCAGGGCCCGCACCAACGGCGAATGATCCGTACCGGCAGTCCAAGAACACTAGTTTCGCAATCCTCTGGGTTGGATTCGCTACCGTAAACCCACGGAACAACGCGTGCCTACCATCTTACATCTCGCCCGCTTCCAATCTTACAACTGAATCATAGATTTCCGGCTATTTTGTAAGATACACGGAGGTTTTGCCCGGTATTGTGCCACAACCCGATCCAACACACGTTGGTCCCTCCGCGTGTTAGGCGACGCGGAAGAACCCGCCATCACGAGGAACGCGTTGCAAATTGGCTTTGCCGGTCAAAACGCTTGAAAGGAAACAGAGCAATTTGAAGTCGTATGGTTGGTTCACACCAATTGGCATTCGGGTCAGTAATCAGCCCGGTTAATCTTGGTGCTAGCCACCTGGGTATTAACGATTGGTTAGGGCACAGGTTTTCGCTCGCGAGCCGACTTGAAGCAAGGGCCCCCGGATACCCACATTATTGATCGCAAGCCGGATGCGAAAGTGTATTAGGATATGTTCAGGATGCTCAATGCCCCCCTCCAGCATTTCCTATAGAATCGTCCTTCTCGTCTTTCATGAGCAATGTCAGGAATCACTTCCAGGGGATATTCATCAGCGACAATGAAACGGCGACCGATCTCCTCTATTATGAGACGATCGCTAAGACGTTAGTAGGCTACATCGAAAACAGCGGCGACAAGCCGATTTCGATCGGGATCCATGGCGATTGGGGCGCGGGAAAGTCTAGCGTCCTAAAGATGACTGAACAGCAGGTCGCCGGTCGGAAGGGCATGGTCTGCCTCTGGTTCAACGGATGGCAGTTTGAGGGATTCGAAGACGCGAAGGCGGCGTTGATCGAACACATTGTTCTGGAACTGCGTGACAGTAGATCGGGCGTGACTAAAGTTGCAGATGCCGCAGTCGATGTCCTGAAACGGCTCGATTACTTGAAGATCGCCAAGATGGCGGTGAAGTACGGCGGCACATTCGTAACCGGTATCCCGCACCCGGGGATAATTGCCGACGCCAGCGATGCATTCAAAGCTGTGGCCGGCATGGTCGCCGGTAATGTCGACAAGGAGAAGATTGCCAAGGCGCTCGAGGAAGGCACCGGTCTCCTTGAGGAAGGGAAGGACGGGAAGAAAGTTCCCGAGGAGATGAAAGAGTTCAGGAAAGCATTCAAAAGGCTCCTTGATGCAGCAGACGTCTCACGGCTCGTTGTCCTAATCGATGACTTGGATCGTTGCCTGCCAGAGACTGCCATTGCGACGTTGGAGGCCATCCGGCTCTTCCTCTTCATCGAGCGTACGGCCTTCGTCATCGGGGCCGACGAGCAGATGATCGAGTATTCAGTGAAGCGGCATTTTCCGGATTTTCAGCGTTCCGGACTGCCAGACACCTACGCACGCAGCTATCTCGAGAAGCTCATTCAAGTGCCGTTTCGGATAAACGCTGCGGCGCGGGCGATAGAGCGTGGTCTTGTGGAGCTCGCTTCAAGGCTTGGACTTCCGCGAAGTGCAAGATAATGGAGGCTGACCATATTAATTTTGCGGAGTGCTTTCGGGCGAATGCAGACGAAAGCCCTTCGGGATTCGCGTGGCGGGCTGCCAGATATTACGGAATGAGCCTTAGGCAACCTGCGTCGTTCTCGGACGGCAGTTCTCCAAAAAATGATCCTCTTCGGAACAAGGACTAAAGGCGATCCATGACCGAGTACATCGTAGCAAACAGAAACAAGCCGTACGTCGGCTCTACTAGGGCGTTGAAATCGAGAGTCTCTCCGGATTTCAGCACGCGCATCGGACACCGGCCGGCTAGCTTCGCGTTTGGCCGGGTCCACCAGTAACCCCACTTTCTGTGGCCTTCCTTTGAGGCGATCGGGATGAAGGTGTCTTCGAGCCTCCTCATTCGGCGGCCGATCTCCAAGGCGACTTTGGGTTCCTGCCGCCGATCGAACCGACCCCGCGATAGCCTAAGTAGAAAAGCAGCCTCGGCAGGGCTGAGGCCGGAGCGTTTGAGGAACTCCCGCCTTTTATGAACATAGACCAGCCCGCCCGTATGCCAAACCGCGGAGTTCACCACTTCGGCGTGCGGTCGCTCGGCCTCTTCGAAACGCCCATCGAATTCGGTTAAAACGTAGAGCCTACATCGGAGATGGTGGGCGATTTTTTCAAGCGCAGGCTTGTCGCGCGAAAGGTCGAGGTCTCCCCACCACACCTTGCCGTGTTCTTCGGTGAACACATTGGCATTTGGAATAAATTCGTGCTTGGGGTTTGCCCTAGCATAGGCTGACTTAGAACCGAAACAGCGGCCAAACGAAAGGTCGTTGGCCTTGAAGGCTTCGGTCGGCGGTACCGGCTTGAATTCGAGGTCCACCGGCAACGGATTGCCTGTTAGGGTCAGGATCTGGACGGACGAACGATGGTCATTTGGCTCGATCATGGATGATCTACTCCTTCGCGTATTTTTCGAATGAGCCGTGGGAGACGCCTTTTAGCGCCGTACGGTTCTTGATAGCCCAAGCCTCGGCGGCACGAATTGCTTTTGAAGCGAGGGTACCGAACCGATTGCGCGAATCCGCCATGTTGCGATCGAAGCGGGTAGCCTCATCCGGCCCTAGAACCGGGCGCTTCGGCCACAACGCTGCCAGCTCACGCCCGGTCTTGGGCCGACCAGCCGGGTCGAGTTCGCGCTGGCCAACGGCGTTTGATTTGCGCCGCTCCTCGACTTCATGTTTGGCATACAAGACGAGCCATTGTTTCATCGGCACGAAGCGATCCATTGTCGACCAACCGCCCGCGGCCTGGGCAAGAAACTTCAAGCCTTCGCGCTCGAAGGGGAGCAATACGACGTGGGAACCCCGCTTGCGCCGCCGGGGCGGCTTTTGAAGCTCCCCCCACAAAACGTATTCGAGGCCAATCAACCAACCGGCAGCAAATTGCTCCTCGGAGATATGCTCCATTAACATTTTGAGCAGCTCCTTCGCATGGGCTCTGGATAAAGCCGCCCACGGAGCGCCGCTCTTGCCGCGAGCATGGGCAATCACAGTCGCCCCCAACTCGAATGGGTCTATCCGTTGTGTGGCCTTCGAACGACGGCCAGCGTTGGGATTTTTCTTCATTTCGGTAACTGCCTACTGCGTATTGTTTTAAGTAACGAGGCAGTTATGGCCTCGTAGGCTGGCGGCTTCGACTTGTGGAATTTGCGAGTGCGACGCACGAATTCATCATGACTGATGTCCTTTTGCTTTGCCTCAAGTACCTCGCGCTCGGTGCCAGGAGTGACGGGCCCCTCCAACTCTACGAAGGGCTTCACTAACCCCCGAAAACAATCCCAGTGGAATTCACGTACGAGCATGACGTGGCCCAAACTTTCCGTCAGGAACCAGAAGCTTCTTATCTCTGCATTCCATATTCCGATGTAATTCTTCGGGGCATGTATCAGATAGACAAAGCCGTCTCGTAGCCGATCGCGCGGGAGGTACATTGACGAGTAGTTCAGCGCCATGAAATCTGCCCGAGTCGAAGTACCCCAATCGATAAATGGCTTCACGCTGCCCATTTTCAGCTTATTGCCGCGTTTGGGTTTCATGGTCGATGAAATGAATGACAACTGCGTATGACCGAGATTTTCCTGTGTTTTGCATTTTCGAATGGATGGGCTCACGGTTCTCGCTCAGACGATGGTCTTTTACCTCTACGGATAGATTTGGGCGTGGATCGAGGATCTCTTTTTGAGCCCGTCCTACGGACAAGAATGCCCCGCAGGCGGTCATAATCTGGGCGAATAAAATACCTCGCCCAGTCGTCCGGTTTGAAGCCACGTTGGATCCAATGCACCCAACGGCCAAGAGCACACTGCTGGCCGTACTGCGGATTCATCGGATAACGCCGCCAACCCACCCTATTGTCGCAGCGGATGATTCCCCGCCAAAGGACCTTCCCCAATTGGTCCAAGATAGTCAGATGATCGCCTTCGCAAATCGACTCCAACGCCTCGCGGCCAAAACGCCTTTCATCTTCTAGCATCCAGATGACGCCTTCCGTGCCGGTTTCAAAGAAATCGATGAGTTCACCTTCAAAACGACCCAATCCGACGTGGAGCGATTGTTTCGGTGCGGCAAGGGCGAGCGTGATGTCCTTTACGCTGTACCCGTCGTTATCAAGGCGGAGCGTCAGCGCACCCGGCGTCCAGGTGCTGTTCATGTAGGCGTCATGCGGAACAATCTGCAGGTGTTTCGGCTCAAAGGATGCAGCCTGCGATATAATACTATCTGTCAATGGCTTACCAATTTCGTCAGGCATCAAATTGTGCGTGATGCCTGCGACATCCCATTTGCCTCTTGGTAGCTGAGGGTGTTTTCGCATTAAACGATTCGCAACGCGGCGGAAATGTCTTCCAAGGGCCGAAAGGCGCCGCCTCCTGCGGACGCCCAACTCAATTTTCCTGTAGCTGGCGTAAACTGCGCTCACCTCAATCTTCGATCGAGAAAGAGCCCAATCAACTAGGGCACAAACGTCCTTTCGAAGCTTCGATGGGAATTGTCGGCAATCTAACAGGCCTCCCCGGTACCCAGGAAACACTGCCTGGCGATCCGATCCCAGAATGGCCCCATACAAGCCAATCGTGAGCCTTCCTAGTGCGAGGTCGCATCTGGCAGCAGCTTCCAAGCGTTTGAGCACCCCATAGGGCGCTGGTAATGCACTTAAGGCATCTCCTGATCGCCTGCGCATTACGAGCGTCGAGGATTCTCGCGATTCGCGCTTTCGACTGATCCTTGGCATAAGTTCAATTTCACAGTCACTCTCTAAATTCTCAAGTACTTTATATCCAATAGCTAACGTATTCTCATATGGATGAACTCTTCCAAATTTCCTGGTGAATTATTCCAAGCGCACTCCCTCTTTATTACCCCCGTAAACATATCCGGATGGATCATGGCGCATTTTGGCCTGAATCTTGCCTTCGACTGGCATAAAACCCCGTTTTTGTGGGGTCGGATGATGGATTCTTACAGTTTGTAAGAAACCCTAGTCCGACCGGATGAGGCATGATCCTACCGGAGGCCTTTAGAGGCAGATTTGGCCAAGAGAGTGCTCGTGAAGGCCCTTCACCTTTCCGGGCAACAGCTCAGTCGGATGATGTTACAGCGGCTCACATAAAAATCTTACAATCATCCAGGGCCGGAAGGCGTGTTCTGTAACATTTCGAACGAATTCATTGGATAATGAGCGGAAGTCCGACCGCACGGATACTCCTCAAGAAATTCCGGCGCGTCCGTGGAACAATTCGCCCGGACCAGAAGCATCCAGGCGGTCCCGTCCGGCCCCACGAACATCAAGCATGCAATGATCCTTCGCATGGGCCGCCAACGGCATTTGGGTTAGCACGTTGGGTTACCTTTTTCCGCATCGGCTTTGACCTCTGCATAAATTCAATGGGACGCTCCCCATGACCATCGACCGAGACGCATGGCCGAAATGGCGCCCCCGAATTTGAGTGCTTCATGATTCCTAAAGGTTCTTTGCAGTACAGTTAGCGCTGCAACAAATTCGTTATCGAAAGGCAGCGCGGCCGTTCCGACATCTCAAGTTGAATTAGTTCCCCTGTGCTATTCACCAAAGACCCGCTGACAGAGATTGAAGACCCCTCGAAAATTCCAGCAGTGATGCCCCTCCTGAAGGCCGAGCGAAATAGCCGCGGGGATTGCATCCTGCCTTCCCTCTTTGACGATGACCCTTCCACGCCTATGCCGGGCAACAGGCAAGGCGTTCGGACCGAGTTGGCGCAGGCCTACACCCTGGGCGAACACCCCCGCCTAGAGGTCGATGGGGCTAACGTCGGGGTCACCGTTTGGCGATGACGCGACAGAACCCGTGGGTCGCAATAACCATGCCTTATTACGGCCGCCGGATCGTCCTTCCTCGGCCCTCATCCACCCCAAACTTGATAAGGTCTCTATGAAGTCGATCCGAGCGTCGCTCTACGCAATCCTCCTCCCCCTTGCCCTTGTCCCCGCCGCCCTTGGCGCTGACGTCCACATCAAGCCTGTCACCCCGGACGCGATGCCCGAGACCGTCGCCCTGCTTGCAGTGCTGCAAGACATCTCTGGGCGCTACACTCTGACGGGCCAGCACAATCTCCCCGCTAGCGGCGACCGCAACTCGAGGTTCGCGGCCAAATACATTGGGAAAGTCCCAGCCGTCTGGACCTGCGACTTCGGGTTTGCAGCCGCCGGGGACCAGGACTCCTACCTGATGCGGCCCGCCATCGTGAAGGAGGCTATCCGCCAACATGCGATGGGTTCCATCATAAGCCTGTGCTGGCATGCGGTGCCCCCCACAGCCGACGAACCCGTGACTTTCAGGCCGCTGCCCGGCAGCGATCCCAAGGCGTTGAAGAGTGTCCAAGGCAGGCTCCTTGATGAGCAGTTCAGGGACGTTCTAACCCCAGGCACCGCGCTGTACAACCATTGGGCCGAGCAGGTCGACGTCATCGCCGGATTTCTTAAGCAGCTACAGGACGCCCACGTCCCGATCATTTGGCGCCCCTACCACGAGATGAACGGCGACTGGTTCTGGTGGGGCGGGCGCACAGAGGGACCCTACACGACCGCTGCTCTATACCGGCAGATCTTCGATAGGTTGGTGAACCACCACCATCTTCGGAACCTCGTCTGGCTTTGGAGCATGGACCGGGTCAGCAAACCCAACATGGAGCATGAAAAGTATTTCCCGGGTACGGAGTATGTCGATGTCCTTGGGCTCGACGTCTACGGGAATGATTTCGCCCAATCCTATTACGATAGCCTCGTGAAGCTCTCCGGGGGAAAGCCCCTCGCCCTGGCCGAAGTCGGAAGCCCTCCGCTTCCCGCGATTATGGAGAAACAGCCTCTCTGGACCTACTATTCCATATGGTCGGGAATGGTGCGGGCCATGACCAAAAAGCAGTACGCCGTCGTCATGGGGACCGGGCGCATGCTCGGCCTGGATGATCCCGAGTATTCAAAAGTCACGGCAGACTATCGAAAGACGTGTGGCCTCCAGCCGGTCCACTTTGAAAAACCACCAGCCAATTTCTCGGGCACGTGGGTTCTCAACGAGGACCTGAGCACGTTCGGCCCGATGGGAGCCGGCTTCTCGCCAGCGCGGCTTGTCGTGACCCACGAGGGCGATGCACTTTCCGTGCAGACTACCGTTATCCGCGAGTCCCAGGACGACGATGTCACGGTAGTAAAGTACACGCTCGACGGCACAGAATCGAAATCTGAATTCATGAGGTCCCCACGCACCACGGTGGCCCGCATGAACGGCGACCATACGGCGATCGAGTTGGACTCCACAACTTCGCTCGTCTGGGGGCCGCCCGGATTCAAGATGAAGTCATCGGAGGAATGGACGCTCCTCGACCAAGGCGACCGCCTTTCGATCCACAGCGTCTCCGACTCGTTCAGGGGGACTGGAAAGGTCGAGCAGACTCTTATCTTCGACCGGCGCTAACGTAAGCCTCGTTTAACCCAGATCCACATTCCTTTGAAAACCTCGTTCCTCCACACGGTGGTCATCCTATCGGGACTTTCGTTACCGGCCCTCTTCGCGGCCGACCCACCCGCAGTCACCCCTCCGGTCTCACCAGCTTCGACCGCGAGCGCTTCCTCAGGAGGCATCAATGGGAAATGGAGGGCCCAGCTTCCTTCGCCAGACGGTGGCATGGGTCCGGAAATGATTTTCAGCTTTGCCGTATCCGGCGACAAGTTGACCGGAACCGTGGATTCTCCGATGGGCGCCAATGAAATCAAGAACGGCAAAGTCGATGGGCCGAGGTTCACCTTTGCGCTGTCATTTGACGGCAACCTGATAGAGTACAAGTGTCGGGTCCTTTCGGATCACGAGATATCCATGGATGTCGTCGGCTTTGGCGACGGCATGAAGATGACGCTCACCCGAGCGACGGAAGGGCTGGCGGACCCTGGAGCCTCCAATCCGCCGAAGGCGCCGCGAAACCACGCGTGGTGGCTAGATCGGGCCCCCGGCCAGCGACCCTACACCGTAGATAGCAAGAAACTACCGCTGATCTCAGTAAAGGGGAACCGTTTCGTGGACCCGAATGGGAAGGTCGTCCTTTTTCGCGGATTGGCAATTTCGGATCCGGACAAGCTCGAAATGCAAGGGCATTGGAGCAAGGCGCATTTCGTCAAGGTCAAGGAGATGGGTGCAAAGCTGGTCCGCATCCCCGTACATCCTATCGCTTGGCGCGAGCGCTCGCCAGCCGAATACATCAAGCTGCTCGATCAAGCCGTAGGCTGGTGCACCGAGCTGGATATGTATGTGATGCTGGATTGGCACAGCATCGGGAATCTTGAAACGGAAGTTTTTCAGAACCCGATGTATGAGACGTCAAAGCTGGAGACCTTCAATTTCTGGCGCACGATGGCGCGCCATTTCGCGGGCCACAATACGGTCGTGTTCTTCGAACTCTTCAACGAGCCGACTACCTTTCGCGATCAATTGGGCCCGGTTTCCTGGGGCGATTGGAAGAGGATCGTGGAGAGCGAGATCACAATGATTCGTGCGTCCGATCCCCAGGTCATCCCGGTGGTGGCCGGCTTCGACTGGGCGTACGATCTGACTCCCGTGCGCCTTGATCCCATTGCCGCAGCAAACATCGCATATTCCGTCCATCCCTATGCAAACAAGCGGCCGCAACCGTGGGCGCCGGCTTGGGAGATTGATTTTGGATTTGTGGCTGACAAATACCCTGTTATCGCGACTGAATTTGGCGGCTTTTCGGGGCCGCCATCGGTTCCCAATGTGGCCCCCGCAGCGGGCTTGACGCCAGCCGGTCTGCGAAATGCCACCTACGGTCCCGAGATCATCAGGTTCCTTGAGGGGAAAGGGATCAGCTGGACGGTGTGGTGCTTCGATCCAGCGTGGGGGCCGACCCTGATCAAGAATTGGAACTACGAACTCACTGCATCGGGAGAATTCGCCAAAGCGGCAATGAATGGCGAAATCAAATAGCGCCCCCCGATCCTTGGGTGATTAATAGCTCCACTCGTTTCTCGGATTTCCCGAAAGCTTTCCCGCCATGAAATTTCACGCCGTCATTCTCTCTGGATTGCTCAGTGCCGCCAGATGCCTCGCGACTCCTGTCTCCGAACACCCCTGTTCTTGGACAGTCTGAAGTACGAACCCCATTCCAGCCCCGCCCCAGTCCCATTATGCACATTCGAAACCTCGGCCTCGCCCTGATTCTCAGCTTTAGCCTCTGCGCGCATCGCATGGCAGCGGAGACCAAATACATTCCACTGATCAATCCGAAGGCCACCCCCGCTGCGGTGAATCTCTACGATTTTCTTCAGGACATCCAAGGAAAGTACACGCTTTCCGGCCAACATAACTTCGTGGGCAAGGGCTCGGCCTTCACCGAGCAGTTGGAGGCCCTCACTGGAAAATCACCCGTGATTTGGGGTTCCGATTTCAGCTTCACGGTCAAAGGGGAAGACGCTATGCATTTTCAGCACGCCGGGCCGGCAAACCTGCCCACCATTGACGTCGAAAAAGTGCGGGCGATCATGGCGGAGAGGAAGAAGAACGGCTTGCAGGGTCCGCCGCCCCCGGGAGCGTTTCCCAAGCCAGAGTTCCTCGACATCACGCTCGCGCAGGCTAGGTCGAAGACGATCGGTGAGATTAAGGCCCGGCATGCCAGGGGGCATATCATCACATTGATGTGGCACGCATGTTTCCCGACCGACGGAACCCCGTGCCGTGGGGAGTCCGTCTGGGCCGAGGGGCACCTGCCAACCGATGCCCAGTGGGATGAACTAATGACCGACGGCACGCCACTCAATGAGGCGTGGAAGAAGAGCGTCGACGAAGTTGCGGGCTACCTGAAGGAGCTCCAGGAGGCCAACATCCCGGTGCTGTGGCGGCCCTACCATGAGATGAACGGAGAATGGTTCTGGTGGGGCCACAAGAAAGGGGAACAGGGCTTCAAGCGCCTCTGGATCATGATGTACAACCGATTCACGAATTACCACAGATTGAACAACCTCATCTGGGTGTGGGATGCGAATGCGCCCCGCGGCGTCCCCGGGGAGCGCGGCATTCCCTACGAGGACTGCTTCCCCGGAGCCGAATATGTCGACGTCCTGGCTTCCGACATCTATCGCAACGACTACAAGCCATCGCACTACGACCAGCTGCTGGCCTTGGGCAAGGGCAAGCCGGTCGCCCTTGGCGAGGTCGGAGAACTGCCTTCACCCGAAATCCTCCAGCAACAACCAAAGTGGACCTGGTTCATGTCCTGGGGCTGGATCCTGTTCCTGTCGAACGAGCCCGATCGAATCAAGGCGATCTACCATTCCGAACACGTCCTCACTCTTGACAGGATTTCCGTGGATAGGGACGGAAAATATTCGGTTAAATAGGAAAAACCCTTTTATCGGCCCGGATCAGACCCTTGAGCGCTGCAGAGAGGCGGAATCACGGCAGCCTAACCCTTAGGCTGGCACTTCCCATCAATGCCTGTGCATCGAAGACCGCCCAACTATTGCGTTGGGTGAACGCCGGATAGGATGGAACCCAAAGCTCGTCGAGCAACGGACACACGGTAAATTCGGCGTTTCGGAGAATCGCGCATCGCATATCATTCATGGCCCCTAAAGGTTCCTTCTGCTAGCGTCCAATTAGACCCATGAGATTTTCGCCCCAGCCGCTGATGCCAGTCCATTCTCAGCTCTCGCGGTCGCGCCGGAAACCAGCTCAAGATGTCGCGAACAAAGGTGATCGTCTTCACCCCAATGGGTCTCCTCGAATCCGTGTTCCTCGAGGCGCCTGCCGTTAAGATGAGGCTTCTTGTCATAGAAGATGACCCCGCGCTCTGCCGCAGCCTTGCCACCAACCTGCGCGAAGAGAACTTCGCTGTGGATACGGCATCCGATGGTGAAGATGGTTGGTATAAGGCGTCTAGCGGTGATTATGACGCCATAGTCCTCGACGTGATGCTGCCCCGCATGGACGGCTGGCAAGTGCTCGCGCGTCTTCGCCCGGAGTGCAGGACGCCGGTACTAATGCTTACGGCCAGGGACGAGGTGTCCGAACGGGTGAAGGGGCTGAATTCGGGCGCTGATGATTACCTGACGAAGCCCTTTGATTCCGAGGAACTGTTGGCGCGCATACGCGCCCTCATCCGAAGAGCTGCAGGTCGCACACACCCAACCTTCCATTTTGGGGATATCACATTAGACACAGTCATGAGGCGCGTAACGCGAGGTGGCCTGGAGGTGCCACTGACGGCGCGCGAGTACGCGCTGTTTGAATATTTGGCGCTTCATCGGGGCGAGATTGTCACGCGCACCGCGCTTTACGGCCACTTATTCGACGAGGACGACTCAACGTTTTCAAACCTTCTCGACGTGCACGTCTCGAACCTGCGGCGCAAGCTTGGCCACGAGTTGATCGTGACCCGGCGTGGCCACGGCTATTGCATTGAATGAAATCGCCCTTCCAATCCATTCGGTGGCGGATGCAGGCTTGGTACGGTTTGATCCTGCTTATTGCGGTTATTGCATTCTGCTTAACCGCATACCGTCTAGCCTGGGATAACCAACTCCGGGCGATAGATCAGAATATCTATGGTACGGAGGGTAAGTTAGCCGCTGCCTTGATGGTGAGTAAGCCGTCAATCCCAGGCGCAGTTACCCGTGACGACGAGAATCCACCAATTTCCGCCTCCCTCCTCATCGAACACCTCCGGGCGGTGAACGGAAAAGTGCCGAAGGAGATTGCGCCGATTTTTGAGGGGACCGACCCCGGGTACGCCTATTTCAGTTTCCGAAACGGCAAAGGGAAAATCTTCCTTGAATCGACCAATTTTCCCGAAGGAGCCTCCCTCCTGCCAATGCCCGTGGGGCGCTATTCAGAGGAGTGGCGAACGACTGAACACCGCCGCGAGCTGTTGCGAAGCTCGAAACCCGGGCTTAGCAGCCTCGTAGGTCGAGATATATCGCCCGAGTTGGACTCTATGCACCGCTTTGCGTGGTCGTTGGGCTTGAGCAGCTTTGCAGGTTGGCTGGTCTGTTTGCTGGGAGGTTGGTGGATCGCAGGTAACGCCATCAGGCCAATCACGGAGATCAGCCGCACCGCCGCGCACATTGCAGCAGGGAACCTGCAGGAGCGCATCAGCCCCTCCGGAACCGACAGTGAACTCGACCAGCTAGGGCGTGTGCTAAATCACACGTTCGACAGGCTCCAAGCCGCAATCGAACAGCAAAAACAATTCATTGCTGACGCTTCCCATGAGTTGCGCACTCCGGTGACTATCCTGCTTTCGGAGACCCAGCGCATCATGAAGCATGACCGGAAACGGACCGTCGATGAGTACCGCCAGGTGGTACAAACCTGCGGCGACGCAGCAGATCGCATGCGGCGCCTAATCGAACCGCTTCTCGTTCTGGCGCGCCAAGAAGCGTTGGGAGCGCACCCTCTTCGCGAACGTTGCGACCTATCAACGATATTGCGCAATACCCTTGCGGAGCTGGAGCCCCTTCGGGCCGCGAAGAAGATTCACCTAAGCGCCCAGATGGAAACCTCTCCCTGCATGGGGGACCCGGCCGCCTTAACCATCCTTACAACAAATCTGATCGCCAATGCGATACAGCATAATCGCGAATCCGGCGAACTGCTCGTTTCATGCGTTGGCGAAGGTGACCTTGTGACATTTTCGATTTCTGACAACGGGCCAGGAATCGCGCCTGAGAATCTGCCGCATGTCTTCGAGCGTTTCTATCGGGCCGACAAGAGCAGGTCATCGAGCAACGGCCACGCCGGGCTGGGTCTAGCAATTGCAAAGGCGATCGTGGACAATCACGGCGGCACGATCAAAGTGGCGACTGCGTTGGGAAAAGGATCAGTTTTTACAGTAACCCTTCCAAAATCTTCAAATCCCGCGGGCATAGGAATCGTCACCCAGCTTGCCAGGTGAAGGTTTGATCGGCCCGAAAACGCGGAGTGTATTTTGTGCGGGCAATGGGTGCCGACAAGGCGCATCAGGAGCCTGTTCAATGGGAGAAGGAGCAAGGTTCCTCATGCCCGCTCAAGGCTCCAGGCAATCGAACCAGGGACACACTCAATTCGCCCATCGCAAGCCGCAGGACCCTGCTCAAAGCTATGGCGAGCCGCCGGCGCTCCATGATCGAATTGAACGAATGCCAGGAGAGGCCGACCGTGGTCCCCCCCACTGCCCGTTCACGAATTTTCCCCGTGTTAGGTCTGGGTCGTGCAGTCACCACCCAGACCCCTTGGGTCTACTTTACGATGAGGTTATTCTCCACAAACTGGACTCCAGGGACCATGTTGGCGAGCGCGGCGGCCCTCCTTTGATCATCTGCGCTCACGACGGTGCCGCTCAGAGTGACAACGCCGTCGTCGGTCGCCACGGCGATGTTGTCCTGGCGCAAAGCGGTGTCGTCTGCAAAAGACGCCCTCACCTTCGCACTGAGCGCATCGGTGCCGTTAACGGGCGGAGTATTCTGACTTGTTGAAATGGCATTGCAGCCGGCCAAGCCGAGAACTGCGACGCAAGCTATTGTGGTAATTCCAATTAGGTTCCGTGTATTCATGGTTACGGAGACAATTGTACCCCACCGAACCTTTAAGGAAGGTTAAGGAATCCAGATCGGAATCCCCGGGGTTGTCGGCCGGGTTCTGCCGATGAAGGGCGATAGGAGGTAGCGGTCCGCCGGTTTCCCGCGGCGATCATGGCCGCCGGCGGAAACTTCCGCTCTCTGACACCCCTCAGGCGACCGCAGCCCTTCCCCACGGTCCATGAAGGCATGCTTACGAGACTGCGATGCGATGCCCGTTTCGCCGACCCAGCGCCTCAGGCGCCCGCCCATTTCACGAGCGCCGACCTGAGCTCCGCTTTGCGCACGGGCTTTGAAAGGTAGTCGTCCATCCCCGCGGCCAGACAGGTCTCCCGGTCGCCGGTCATCGCATTGGCGGTCATGGCTATGATGCGCACCGGGGCCTTCCAGTTGATGTTCGCCGTTCTCTCGGCCTGGCGGATCAGGCGCGAGGCCTCGTATCCGTCCATTTCCGGCATCTGGCAGTCCATGAAAATGATGTCGTAGGGCACCTGCCGGATCGCGCTCAGCACCTCACGGCCGTTGGCAACGGCGTCCCCGGCGAATCCAAGCCCCTTCAGCTGCGCGAGGGCCACCTTCTGGTTCACAACGTTGTCCTCGGCGATCAGGATTCGGACGTGACGCGCGTTCGCGAGATCGTCGTCCTGCGGCGCAGCGGGGGCATTCGCGGCGGGCTTCGTGAACACGTGCTCCGCGGCCGCGTGCCCGAGCACGCTCACGAGGCAGTCGAACAGGCGAGACTGCTTGACCGGCTTCACGAGGTAGGCATCCACTCCCGCCGCCTTCAGCTCGTCATGGGCGTGCATATAGCCCATCGAGGTCAGGATGATGAGCTTCGTGGAGGCGATGGCCGGATCGGCCTTGATGGCCCTGGCAAGCGTCATCCCGTCCATCTCGGGCATCTGCATGTCGAGCAGCGCGAGGTCGAAGGGTCTGCCCTCGGTCGCGGCCGCCCGCAGGAGTTCCAGGGCCTCGTATCCGTTGGCCGCACTGCCCTTCTGCATCTTCCAGGCGAACAGCTGGTGGCGCAGGATCTGGCGGTTGGTGGCGTTGTCATCGACCACGAGCACGCGGAGGTCGAACAGGTCCCGGAAATAGATCGTGGGGGCGGGCATCTCCGGCCCCGTCTGCTTTTCAAGCCGGACGTCGAACCAGAACGTGGACCCCTTGCCCTCCTCGCTCCGCAATCCGATCTCCCCGCCCATGATTTGAACCAGCTGCTTCGAGATCGCGAGCCCGAGTCCCGTGCCGCCGAACCTCCGGGTGGTCGAGCTGTCCGCCTGGGTGAACGGCTTGAACAGCGTCGCCTGCACATCGAGCGGGATCCCGCGCCCGGTGTCCTTGATCGCGAAGCTGATGACCGCATGGGTCTCCGTCTCGCTCTTCTTCGCCACCCGCACGACAACCTCGCCCTTTTCGGTGAATTTGACGGCATTGCCCATCAGGTTGGTGATCACCTGCCTCAGGCGACCGGGATCGCCCCTCAGCCGCCTCGGAAGGTCGGCAGGCAGTTCGCAGGCGAGCTCTATCCCCTTCAGCCGCGCCCTTTCCGCGAACATGTCGAGCGCCCCCTCCACGGACTCGACCAGGTCGAAATCGAGCGTCTCGAACGTGAGTTTCCCGGCCTCGATCTTCGAGAAATCGAGGATGTCGTTGATGATCGTGAGCAGCGAATCCGCGGAGTTGCGGATCGTCTCCGCGAATTCCCGCTGCACCGGCGAAAGCTCGGTGTCGATCAGTAGGCCCGTCATCCCAATCACCCCGTTCATCGGCGTGCGGATCTCGTGGCTCATGTTCGCAAGGAACTCGCTCTTTGTCCGGGAAGATTCCAGCGCGACGTCCCTCGCGCGCGCCAGTTCGGCCTCCGTCTCCTTCATGTGCGTGATGTCCTTGGTGACTCCGAGGGTGCCGATGATCTCCCCCGATTCGTCGCGGACGGGTATCTTAGTCGTCAGGCCCCACGATACGGTTCCGTCGGCCTTCGTCTCCTTCTCGACCAGGTTGATGATGGGCTTGCCGGTCCTGATGATCTCCTGCTCGCCGTCAAATGCGGGCCGCGCGTGCTCCTCCGTGAAGATGTCAAAGTCCGTCTTTCCCAGAATCGAGTCATAGCTGCCCTGCCCGAACTTCTCGGTGAACGTCTTGCTGACCATGAGGAAGCGCGAATCCTTGTCCTTGAAATAGATGTTGTCAGGGACGTTCTCGAGAAGGGTCTTCATGTACAGCCGCTCGCGCTTCCCGCCGAAGGCCGCGGTGCCCGTGGCTCCGCGGCCGGCCTCGTTCCGCCGGGCGAGCCGGGGGCCAATGACGAAGATGAAAAGGGCGGCGGCTCCAATCGCGGCGGCGGCGGCCTCCGCCGCGGAGAGAAGGTCGTCACCCGATGCCAGGCGCCTGCCGAGCACCAATGCACCACAGGTGAGGATAACGAGGCCTCCCGCCTCCAGCAGACGAACCCAGGGATTCGCGGGTCCGACCGGATCCTTCTCCGTATCCCGGAGTTTGCCGCTGGAACCCATGACAAATCCCCCAAGCCGGTTTCCAGGAAACCGGCCGGAAGGGGTCGCGCTTGCTCTCGGACTCATTGGGGTATCCGCTCTATCGGCACAGCAGCGCCCGGCTGAAATCATTTGCAATGCCCTATCGGCCGACCGCCCTTCGATTTGCACCGATTCCGGCCCCTTTGCGCCCTTCCACAGGGCGGCGCCCACGGGGAGAAGCCCGGCCCGGCCGACGCCTCGCGCAGCGGGATTGCGGGCTCCCCGGACCTGGGCCGCGCCCTTACAGACCGCCCTGGGCGGTGATGGCCGATTCCTTCGTGGCGATCGCGATGGCGACCCCGGCCATGAGCTCCCTGCTCCGCTCCTGGCCCCTCAAGGCCACCGTCGCACCGAGTTCCGCCTCAAGCCGGTTGCGCGCCTTCACGTAGTCGTGGTCGCCCGTCTGTGCGCTCAGGTTGAGCCACGCAAGGGCCTCAACCCCATCCTTCGCGACGCCGTCCCCCGCGCTGTACATGATGCCCAGCTGATACTGGGCGAACGCGCTGCCCTGCGCGGCAACCTTCCGAAACCAATTTGCGGCGTCCGCCTTGGTGCTGAAAATCCCGACGCCCGCATTATATTCCTTGAGGAGGAGGGCCTGCGCCTGCGAATTCCCGAGCTCCGCGGCCTTCAGGACCCACTTCGCCGACTCCGCCGGATCCTTCGAGACGCCGTCGCCGCGGGCGTACATCGCCGCCAGCAGGTACTGGGCCCTCGCGTCGCCGCACTCGGCCGCCTGGCGATACCACCTGGCCGCCTCGACCGAATACTTGGGAACCCCGTCGCCCACTTCGTACATGAATCCCAAAAGGAAAGCCGCCTTGGCGTTGCCCTGGCTCGCCGACAGGCGGTACCACTTCATCGCCTCCGCCTTGTTGCAGGGAAGCTCCTCGCCTGTCGCATAAACCTCGCCGAGCCTCAGCTGGGAGGAGGCGTCACCGGATTGGGCCCTGTCAATGAGATCGGAAAGGGGGGCGGCAAGGGGCTTGTCCGCGGCCGCGGCCGGGCAGAGCAGCACCGCGCAGAGCATCGCGACCGGCGCCGCGAAATGCAGGGTTTCCCGAAGAAGGCTCCCGGCTGCGCGCTCCCATGCACTGTTCGGCATCGGGGCGACTCTGGCCAACCGGCTTAGGAGAGTGGTGCTGCCGTTTTTCATCGCCATATACATAGCAGAACGGCCCGTGTAATGTAATCCGGGTACAATTACTTAGTCTGCCTTCGGTGCCCCCGATGCGGATCCGGGGCCCGGCTCCGAGCGGGACGGTCTTCCCGTGGACCTTTCCCGATACGCTCGGCGGGAGCGGGAATATGTCGTTGCCGGAGACCGCCGGAGTACGTTCGCTTGGAACCCCGTCATGCAGCCCCTCCTGGATTCCGCACATCGGCGCGCGTCGCGCTACCTTGCGTCGCTCCCCGACCGAAGCGTGGCACCGACGCCCGGTGCCCTCGAGGCGCTCAAGCGATTCGACCGGGACCTGCCCGAGGGACCCACCGATCCGCTGCAGGTCCTGGCGGAGCTCGACGAGGCCGGGTCCCCAGCGACGGTGGCGACCGCGGGCGGCCGGTATTTCGGATTTGTGACGGGCGGCTCCCTTCCGGCGACGACGGCCGCTGCCTGGCTCTCCGCCGCCTGGGACCAGAATGTCGCCATGACGGTGCTTTCGCCCGTCGGTGCGCGGCTCGAGGAGGTGAGCCTGCGCTGGGCGGTTGAACTGCTCGGATTGCCGCCCGGGACCGGCGCCGGATTCGTGACCGGCGCGACCATGGCCAATCTGACCGCGCTCGCGGCCGCGAGGCACGCGCTGCTCGGGGGCCAGGGATGGGACGTGGAGTCGAAGGGACTTTTCGGCGCCCCGGAACTGAAGGTCGTCGTCTCGGACGAGGTGCATTCCACCGTCCTGAAGGCGCTCTCGATCCTTGGAATGGGCAAGGACAGGATGGTGCGCGTTCCGACGGACGGCCAGGGCCGGTTGATCCCCGCGGGCCTCCCGGCGATGGATTCGCGGACCCTCGTCTGCCTTCAGGCCGGAAACGTGAACACCGGGGCATTTGATCCGATCGCTGAGGTCTGCGAAAGGGCGCGCGGGTCGGGAGCCTGGGTCCACATCGACGGCGCATTCGGACTCTGGGCGGCCGCGTGCCCCTCGAGGCGAAGCCTCGTCCACGGCGCCGAGCGCGCGCACTCGTGGGCGGTCGACTGCCACAAGTGGCTCAACACGCCCTACGACGCCGCGCTCGCGCTGGTCAGCGATCCCAACGCCCTGCGCAGCGCCATGACCATCAATGCCTCCTACCTTGCCATGGGCGCGACCCGCGAACCCTCGCAGTACGTCCCCGAACTGTCCCGGCGCGCGCGGGGAGTCGAGATCTGGGCTGCGATCCGCTCGCTCGGCCGCTCCGGGATCGCCGAACTGATCGAAAGGACCTGCCGGCACGCCGCCCGGTTCGCCGAGGGCCTCAGATCGGCGGGGCACACGGTCCACAACGAGGTCGTGATCAACCAGGTCCTTGTCTCGTTCGGCTCCGCCGAGCGGACGCTCCGGGTGATCGAGGCGATCCAGTCGGACGGGACGCTCTGGTGCGGGGGCTCCGTCTGGCACGGAAACACGGTCATGCGCATCAGCGTATCCTCGTGGGCGACGACGGAAGCGGACGTCGAGCGCTGCCTCGGCGCCATCATCCGGATCGCCGGCCGCCCCTAGGCCGGGGCCGATTCGCCGCCATGCCCCTCACTCCGCCAGAAGGCGCCCGAACGCCGGCGATCGTCGACGGACGCTCGGAGGGCGAGGCGCCGCCGATCCTCTATTCGCTCCAGGTCCTCCGGGGCGTCGCGGCCCTCCTGGTGATGCTCTACCATAACTCGCATTACCTGAAGTCCACGCTGCGTGACACCCGCGTTGAGTCGCTTCCCTTTTCCGGCGGCTATGCGGGAGTCGACATCTTCTTCGTCATCTCCGGATTTATCATCGTCTACACGACCCAGGCCCGGGAGCACGCAAACGCCGCGGACTTCTCCCTGCGCCGGTTCTTCCGCGTGGTGCCCCTGGCGCAGCTCATCACGCTGGCCTACTTCCTTTACGTTTCCGCTCGGCCCCCGCTCGGGGTCCTCTGGCGGTCGCTGTGCCTTCTGCCGATCACGGATGTGGACCCGCCGAAATTCGGTTTCCCCGTTATGCCCCAGGCTTGGACGCTTCCCTACGAGCTGTATTTCTATGCGCTCTTCGCGGCAGCCCTGCTCCTTTCGCATCGCTGGAGGGTGGCCCTGTCCTCCGTCGCCGTCGTCGTGAGCGTCTTCGCCTTTCAGTGGCTGCTCGGGGGGCCCATCACCCTGGTCCCGAACCAGGTCTTTCTTCCCGCCGTGCGAACCGGCATGGTCCCTCCGGAGATTCTGGGGCTCATGGGAAACCCGATCCTGCTGGAGTTCATCGTCGGCATGCTGCTGGCGTGCGCCTTTGTCCGATTCGGGCCCTTGCTGCGGCACGGCCGGGCGGCCTGGGCCAGCCGGGTTGCCGCGCTCGTCCTCACCGGCGTGTTCCTGCACAGCTACCTGTCGCCCTTGGACCCGGGGAACGGGCTTCTCCACAAGGGATTTGGCGCCGTCTGCCTCGTCGTGGCTGGGCTCCTGCTCGAGGCCTCGCGCCCGCGTTCGCTCGCCGGCCCCCTGGCGGGGCGATGCCTCGCCGTCGGCCTTTGGCTGGGCGCGATTTCCTACCCCTTGTACCTGATCCACCTGGGAATCGCTGACAAGCTCGTGCGCAGGGCGTCGAGCCTTCTGCTGGGTCTGCGCGTCGACGGCGTCGTGGGATTCCTGGCCCTGGCGGCAGCCTCACTCGCCCTCGCATCGGCGATTCACGTGGGGGTCGAGCGGTACCTGATTCGCGCCGGGAAGGCCCTCATAGCGCTCAGGCACCGGAGGGCCCGGGCCGCCTCGTAGGCCCGCCCGATCCCCCCTCGCGCCGGGCGGCTTCCCCGGCCCCCCGGCCGGGGAAATCCGCGCGAGCGATTCATCGCCCCAAACCCTCAGGAGGTCGACTTGTCCTGACCCGACTCGTCCACGACCACGAAGAGCGTCGAACCCCGCGACCAAAGGCGCAGAAGCGTCTTCTTGCTCTCCGCCTTCTCGCTCAGTTTCACGGCGTCCTCCGCGGAATGCACCGGGTGCCGGTTGATCTCAAGGATCACGTCCCCGGCGCTGATCCCCGCGCGGGCCGCGGCCGAGTTCGGATCGACATTGGTCACAAGGGCGCCGTGGATGTGGGGCGGAAGGTTGAACTGCTGCCGGGCGTCGCCCGTCAGGTCGTCCACCGCGACCCCGTTCAGGACACCCTGGTCATCGTTGGCCGCGAGCGCGTCCGCCGGATTGCGCGGGGTCCCCGGGCGTTCGCTCGTCGTGACGTCCACCGTCGTCGCCTTGCCGTCGCGCAGGAGGTCAAGGGTCAGCTTCTTGTCGGGCCCGTCCCCGCTGACGGTCAGCGCAAGCGAGTTCGAATCGGACACGGGCTTGCCGTTGATGCTCGTGATGACGTCTCCCTCCTTGATGCCCGCCTTGGCTGCGGGGCTGTCCGGAACGACCTCGGCGACGAGCGCGCCGCTTCGGGTCTTCAGGTTGAAGGATTCGCTGAGCGCCGGCGTGATGTTCTGGATGTTGACGCCGATGAAGCCGCGCACCACCCGGCCGGTCCTCACCAGGCTGTCGGCCACCTGGCTCACCATGTCCGAGGGCACCGCAAGGCCGACGCCCTGGAAGCCGCCGCTGCGGCTCAGGATCGCGGTATTGATCCCGATCAGGCGGCCGTCGACGTCGACAAGGGCCCCCCCGGAATTCCCCGGATTGATCGCGGCGTCCGTCTGGATGAAGTCCTCATAGCCGTGAACGTCGTTGAGGATGCCCACCCTCCGGCCGGTGGCGCTCACGATGCCGCTCGTGACCGTCTCGCCGATCCCGAACGGGTTGCCGATCGCGAGGACGCGGTCGCCGGTCAGGATCTTTGAGCTGTCGGCGAACGTGATCGCGGGCAGGCCCTTCGCATCGACCTTGACCACCGCGATGTCGGTCAGCGGGTCGCGCCCGATCACCTTCGCGGGAAGCTCGCGTCCGTCGGCCAGGGCCACCGTGACGGAGTCGGCCCCGTCGACCACGTGGTTGTTCGTCACGATGTAGCCGTCCTGGCTGATGATGACTCCGGAGCCGAGCCCGCTCATGGGCTCCGGGTTGACCTCGGGGGTGCGCCCCCCGAAGAACTGCCTGAACATCGGGTCGTTGAAGCCCGGGAAGTCATTGTTCATGTCGACCCGGCGCGGCTTCACCTGGACCGTGATCTTAACGACACTCGGCGAGACGCGGCTGACGACGTCGGAATAGCTCACCCGGTCCGCCTGGCCGCGGGCCACGGTGCTGTCATCGCGCTTCAGGGATATGGTGGGCTCGGATTTTTCTGCGGCCCGGATGCCGACGACGGCGCCGGCGAAAGCGAGGAGCGCCGCAACCTGGAGCGCCCTGCGGAACCTGGGGTTCTGAAACGTGAGTCTTGTCATGGTGCCCCAGCCTACCACGGCGAGATGGCCCCATTCTTTCGCCATGATTACAAATTGGTTAGATTGCCGATTTGCGCGCTTTGACCCTTTAAAAAACCCGGCCTAGGGGCTTTAGTGGGGCCATGCGAGTGCTCGTGGTGGAGGATGACGAAAAGATCGCCTCGTTCATCGTGCATGGCCTGAAGCAGGCCGGCTACGCGGTCGACCACGCCGGCGACGGCGAGCGCGGGCTCGAGATCGCGCAGTGCACCGATTATGACGCCGCGGTCGTCGACATCATGCTGCCGAAATTGGACGGCGTGAGCCTTGTGAAGCGGATCCGCGCCGCGCGCAGCCGGATCCCCGTCCTCTTCCTGAGCGCAAGGACGTCGGTCGACGACCGGGTCCGCGGCCTCCAGAGCGGGGGCGACGACTACCTCACCAAGCCCTTCGCCTTTTCCGAGCTCCTGGCGCGCATCCAGGCGCTCATCAGGCGCGCCTCCCAGTCGCCCGAGGCCACGCGGCTGTCCGCAGGCGACGTCGAGCTCGACCTGGTGACGCGCGAGGTGAGCCGCGCCGGCGTGCGGGTCGAGCTCCAGCCCCGTGAATTCTCGCTCCTTGCGTTCTTCCTGAGGCATGCCGGGCGCCCCGTCAGCAAGACGATGATCCTCGAGCACGTCTGGGACTACAGCTTCGACCCCCAGACCAACGTCGTCGACGTCGTGGTTTCGCGCCTGCGCTCGAAGATCGACCCCGACCACACACGGATCGAGACCGTGCGCCGCGTGGGTTACCTCTACAGGCCCCATGCTTGAGCGCCTGAGAAAGTCCCTCGCGCTGCGCCTGGCCGGCCTCTACACCGGCGTCTTCGCCCTGGTCGCCGCGGCGCTCTTCGCGGCCCTTTACTGGGAGCTCGCACGCGCGCTCGAGACCCGGGAGCGCGCGGCCGTCGAGCAGCTGGCCGGCCGGCTCGCGCGGACCTACGAGGACGGGGGCACCCTCGCCCTCCGGGCCGAGATCAACTCCAACACGACCCCCGATGTCCGCTCCTTCTTCGTCCGGGTCGTGACGCCCGCGAACGAGACCGTCTTCGTTCTCGTCCCCCCCGACTGGATCCAGACCGAGATGCAGAGCATCCCGGTGCCGGGCGACTGGGGGATCTCCGCGACGCGCCGGATCCAGACGGTTCGGATCCCCCAGAACGCGCTCCGCGACTACGCCGTCGCCTCGGCCCTCCTCTCGGACGGGAGCGTCCTGCAGGTCGGCAGGAGGACGGACAGCCGGGCGGTCCTGCTGCAGCCCTTCCGGCGCGCGTTCGCCTGGGTGGGCGCCGCCGCCCTGGCGCTTTCGATCTTTGTCGGCACGCTCCTCGCCTGGCGCGCAACGGGCCCGCTGCGCCTTGTCTCGGACACCGCGCGCCGGATCCTCGAGACCGGCGACCTCACGGCCCGGGTCCCGGGCTCGTCCGGGAGCGACGAGCTGGCGCTTCTCGTCCGCCAGATCAACACGCTTCTCGAGCGCAATTCGGCGCACGTGCAGGTGCTCAGGGACACGCTGGACAGCCTCGCCCACGACCTGCGGACCCCCCTGACGCGGCTGCGCGGCACGGCCGAGATGGCGCTCCACGACGGGAAGGACCCGATGGACGCAAGGAACGCGCTCGCCGACTGCATCGAGGAGACCGACCGCCTCCTGCACGTGATGAATGCGCTCCTCGACATCTCGGCGGCCGAGGGCGGGGCCCTGAGCCTCAGCCGCAGCCGCGTGGACCTGCGCTCGCTCGCCGAGCGCGCCGCGGACCTCTACCGCGAGGTGGCCGAGGAGAAGGCGATTGAGCTCAGGCTCGACCTGGCGTCGGCGGTCGAGGTCGAGGCCGACGCCGTCCGCCTCGGCCAGGTGGTCAACAACCTGCTCGACAACGCCCTGAAGTACACGCCCCCCGGGGGGCACGTCACCCTTTCGGCCCGCCTCGGCCCCTCCTCCGCGGAATTGACGGTGAGCGACGACGGCCCCGGGGTGCCGCAGGCCGAGCGAGAGGCGATCTTCCGAAGGCTCTACCGGGGCGATGCCAGCAGGTCGCAGCAGGGGCTCGGCCTCGGGCTAAGCCTCGCGAAGGCCGTGGTCGAATCCCACGGGGGCACGGTTTCCGTGGGAGACGCTCCGGGCGGCGGCGCCCGCTTCACGGTGAGCCTTCCGCCGGCCGGGCCCGCCTGAGGGTCCCGTCCAATGTGATTGATCGGCCGTTGGCCAACGGTCAGACAGGGAGCGACACCACCCCGTATGACCTCCCCGCGCCAAGACCGGATCCCCTCCAGGCGGGGATCCCCCGGCACATGGCCCGCATGAGCGACCCGGAACAGGTTGCGGCGCCCGGCAAGGGGGCCGGCGTTCGCGCGTTCACGGCCCTGGCGGCGATCGCCGCCTGCGTGCTCGTGGCCTACCACAACTGCTACCGCGCGCCCTTTGTCTTCGACGATGTGACGGCCATCCCGGAAAACCCGAGCATCCGCGCATTGTGGCCCCTTTCGGGCGTGTTCACGCCGCCGCCGGAGGCGACGACGGTCGGGGGCAGGCCCGTGGCCAACCTGACGCTCGCCCTCAACTACGCCCTCGGCGGATACGCTCCCTGGGGCTACCACGCGCTGAACGTCGCCATCCACATCCTCGCGGGCCTGACCCTCTACGGCATCGTCAGGCGCACCCTCCTTCGGCCGGCGCTCAGGGAGCGGTTTGGCCGGGATGCGTTCCTCCTGTCGCTCGGCGCCGCGCTCATCTGGACGCTCCACCCCCTCCAGACCGAGGCGGTCACCTACGTCATCCAGCGGGTCGAGTCCCTTGCGGCGCTTTTCTACCTGCTGGCCCTCTACGGGCTCATCCGGTCGGCGGAGTCGGACCGCCCGCTCCCCTGGGGCGCCTGGAGCGTCGGGGCCTGCCTTCTTGGCATGGCGACCAAGGAGGTCGTCGTGACGGCCCCCGTGGTGCTCTTTCTCTACGACCGGACGTTTCTTGCGGGCACCTTCAGGGACGCCTGGCGCCTGAGACGCGGGCTCTACCTTGCGCTGGCGTCCTGCTGGATCCCCCTCGCCCTCCTCGTGGCGAGCACAGGCTGGAGCCGCGGCGGCTCGGCCGGCTTCGCCTCGGCCTCTCCTCTCGCCTACTGGATGACCCAGACCGAGGCCATCGTCCACTATCTCGGGCTTTCGGCGTGGCCCCGGCCGCTCATCTTTGACTACGGAATCGCACTGGCCACGGGCGCCGGCGCGGTGGTCCCGTATGCGCTGGTCCTCCTCGCCCTCGTGGCCGCGACGCTCTTCGCCCTCCGGCGCCGGCCCCCTCTCGGCTTCCTCGGCGCCTGGTTCCTTCTCATCCTGGCCCCAAGCAGCGCCGTTCCCGTCGCGACGCAGACGATGGCCGAGCACCGGATGTACCTGCCTCTCGCATCGGTCGCCGTGATCCTGGTAACGGGGGCCTACGCTCTCGCGGGCCGCAGGAGCTTCGTGCCCCTCCTCGCGCTCGCCCTCCTCCTCGGGGCCCTGACGGGCCTCCGAAACGAGGACTACCGGAGCACGCTCGCGCTCTGGCGGGACACCGCGGCCAAGCGGCCGGGGAACGCCCGCGCCCACAACAACCTGGGAATGGCCCTGTCAAAGGCCGGCCAGCTCCCGGAAGCCATCGGCGAATTCGAGGCCTCGCTGCGCCTCCAGCCCAATGAGCAGGGAACCCACAACAACCTGGGCAATGCGCTCGTCCGGGCCGGACGCGGCCCGGAGGCGATCGAGGAATACCGGGCTGCGCTCAAGCTCCAGCCCGACTTCGCGCCCGCCCTCTACAACCTGGCCACGACCCTGTACCAGGCCGGCAAAATCCAGGACGCGGTCGGGGAATTCGAGGCGGTCATCCGCATCCAGCCCGACTACGCCGACGCCTACAACGGCCTCGGCGAGGCGCTTGCGGGCATGCCGGGCCGCTCCGGGGAGGCTATCGAGCGCTACGAGCAGGCGCTGCGCCTCAGGCCCGATTTCGCCCGCGCCCATTACAATCTCGGGGTCGCCCTCTCCCAGGCGGGCCGTCCCCGCGAATCGGTCCCGGAGTATGAGGCCGCGCTTCGGATCCAGCCGGACTACGCCGAGGCGAGCAACAACCTGGGGGTCATCCTCTGCGCCGCCGGCGACACCCGGGAGGGAATCCGCCGGATCGAGGACGCCCTCAGGATGAAGCCCGATTATGCGAAGGCCCATTTCGACCTCGCCAACGCGCTGGTCCAGACAGGGCGCATTTCGGAGGCCGTCACCCACTTCGAGGAGGCGCTCAGGATCGAGCCCGGCTTTGCCGAGGCGAACAACAACCTCGGCATGATCCTCTGCAGGACCGGCCGCGTGGAGGAGGGGCTCTCGCACATCGAGGAGGCGATCAGGACGAAGCCGGACTACGCGCCGGCCCACTTCATCCGGGGCCTTGCGCTCCTGCAGACCGGGCGGAAGGCCGAGGCCGCCGCGGAGTTCGAGCGCGTGCTCGAACTCAGGCCCGGCGATCCCTCGGCCCTGCGGATGCTGGAGATGCTCCGGTCGTCCCCCTGAGCGGGGGCGTTTTGCGCAGGATTCAGGGCGGCGTCCGCCCCGAGGCCGAGAATTCAGCGGCCGCCTCGCTCGCGAGCCCCGCCTGGAGAAGGGCCACGCCAAGGTTGTAGTGAGCATCCGAGAACCCGGGAGCCAGTTCGAGCGCCTTGCGCAACTGCTCAATGGCCTCCCCGGTCCGGCCGGACCGGGTCAGCGCAATCCCAAGGTTGTTGCGATAGGGGGCGGAGCCGGGTTCGAGGCGCACCGCATCGCCAAATTGCTCGAGGGCCTCGCCGACCTTCCCCTGGAGCAGGAGGAGCGATCCGAGGCTGTTCCTCACCTCCGCGGAATCGGCCATGAGCCCGAGCGCCTCCCGATACTCCTCGATCGCCTCCGCGCCATCGCCCACGCTGCGCAGCGACCGGCCGAGATTGACATGCGCCTCGGCAAAATCCGGTTTCGCCCGGAGCGCCGCCCGGTATTCGAGCACCGCCTCCGGCCCCCGGCCCATCTGCGACAGGACGTTCCCGAGGTTATTGTGGACCGCGGGATTGTTCGGGCTGAGCCTAAGCGCCTCCCGGAACCGCGCCACGGCGTCCTCCGGGCGGCCGGCCCGGGACAGGGCCACCCCCAGGCCGTCCAGGACGTCGACCGCACCCGGTTTCAACCGGAGCGCCTCCTCAAACTGCGCGATCGCATCGGGAAGGCGTCCCGGCATCTTCGCAAAGGCGACCCCGAGGCCGACGTGGAGGCCCGCATAGTGGGGGTCCCCCTCGTTTCCCCGAAGCGCCTCCTCCAGGTGCGCGACGCCTTCCGAGATCCTTCCAGGCCGGTTCACGAGGATCAGGCCGAGATTCGCGTGGGCCTGGATCATCCCGGGCTCGATCCTGAGGGCCGTCTCAAACTCCCGGATGGCCTCGTCCTCGCCCCCGGGCCCCTTTGAAAGCGCATCGCCCAGGTTGTTGTGCGCGTCCGAATAATCCGGCTTCAGGCGCACGGCCTCGCGCAGGTGCGTCAGGGCGGCCTCCCTCATGCCGGCGTCATTCAGATAAACGCCCAGATTATTGTGCGCCATCCAGCATCCGGGATTCTTGGCCAGCGTGTCGGCATAGAGCGTCGGCACATCCCGGTAGAGTCCGCTCTGGCGCCAGGTGAGCGCAAACAGGAGCGCGAGGACCGCCGTCCCGCCGGCCGCGAGCGCCCCCCTGGCCCCCGCCCTCTCCCTGCCACCGAGGCCGAGAAGCCACCGTCGCCCCGCGGCCGCCGCGCCCTCACCGGCCAGCGCGATCACCCCGAGACTCGGAAGGTACTGCCAATGGTCGGCAACGTAGGAGAAAAGGAACGGATAGACGTTGAAAAAGCCGAGCGCCGGAAAGAGGGAGCCCACGAAAAATAGCAGCGCGAGAAGCGGCGCCCGGCTCCATCGCCTGACGCAGTATAGGAGGCCGGCCGCCGCGACGAGGCAGAGGCTCCAGAGGGGCCAGGGCCACCCATAGCCCACCTCCCACCTCGGATAGATAAAGGTCAGGTCGGACGGCCAGACGAGCTTGCCCAGATAGAACCAGACGACCCTTCCGGCAAGGAAGCACCGCTCGAGAAACCCGAGGTCAAACGCCTGGCCCTTTGCGCCGATGAAATTGCGTTCGACCCACGCCGTGAAAAGACCCGCGCAGGCCCCGATCACAAACCAGGGCGCCACCGGCGCGACATCCCGGCGCCACCCGAGGCTTCCCCTTTGCCAGGCGAGCGCCAGGAGCAGGGCCCCCGGGAGGGTCGCCGTCACGGATTTCGCCAGGAGCGCCAGAATAAACAGGCCGAGCGCCGCGCCGTACCAGACCCATCGGCGCTCACGGTCAAACCTCAGGTACACCAGCGCCGAAAGAAGGTAGAGGAAGAGTGAGAGCGTGTTTTTCTGCTCGGAAATCCATGCCACGGATTCGACGCAGATGGGGTGCAGCGCAAAAAGGAAGGCGGCGAACCATTCGCCGGCGCCGATCCGTCCGTCGCCGCCGGGACGGACCCGCGCGAGAAGCAGGGCGAAAAGGCACGCCGAGGCCGCGTGGAGAGCGACATTCGCCGCGTGGTATCCAAGAACCGAATCGCCCCACAGCCTGTGCTCCAGCCAGAAGGCACTGTGAAGCACCGGGTAATATTGCTGGGTCGTGCCCAGCCGAAACCAAATCCGCCAGAGGCCCTTCAGGCTCTGGAGCGCCGGCGCCGTGATGTGGGCCGAATCGTCCCACTGCATCGCCCCGGCCAAGGCCGGCACATACGCGGCAAAGGTGACCCCGAAAAGAAGCAGGCCTATCCCGGCGGCGCGGCAAACCGCCACGCCTCGGGCGCCGTAAGGTGGGGTCGAAGGTTCAAATCCCATGGGTGGCGACTGGCCACCATCATGGGGGGTCATTGGCCGCAGACGCAATGCCTCTGCGCCATGATCCACCCAGCCCCGTCGGGGCCGGCACCCGGCGTCAATCCGCTTACCAGAAGAAGTATCTCTCCGAATTTACCAGAAACTCGGTCGACGAGGGCCGGATCAGGACCCGCCATACCGCGGCGTACTCCGACCAGGGCCCCTCAATCTCCGCGTCACAAATGACCTGCGACCGAAACTTCGGGCCGGTGATCGTCCGATTGAGACGTTCGCGGAACAAGGAATGCCCCTCCGCCGTGGAGAAGAAGAGGCAGCGGCGTTCGAATAGATCGGACGGCGCGTCCTGAACGGCGAGACCGAGCGAAACCCGGCGAAGGCCGAGGACGTATTCGTTGCGTGCAAGCTCCATGACCGCGCGCTCGCATGCGCCGAAATAATCCATCGAGGCCCCCTGGCCGTAGGCGAAGCAGTCAGGCCGCACCTCTCGAAACGCAACCACCGTGTGTCCGATGCCGATCGGGCTCGGGAGCACGAGCGCGCTGATGCCGGGCCATTCAGTCTGCCGGACCTCGCCGTCAAGCGCCCCCTCCCACCATGCGATGATGCTCGCCCGTTCGACTGCCTCGAGCATCGCCCGTTTTCGAGCCTCCGTGCTGAACAGGCCAGGGAATGCAGCCATGCCGTTCGACGACTCGTCGATGTCGAACCCGTACAGCTCGCGGTCGTTGGCCCTCACTTTCACACGGTAGGCCCAGCGCTCCATCGACTCCGAGATCGCCATATACCGGGCGACCATCGGCGTCTCGGAAGTGCCCGTGCCATCCGCGTCGCTGTAGAGGGCGAATTTCTTGCGCCGCTTGACCACCTTGTCCGACAGCCAGGCGTTCGCCTGGTACATCTGCCGGCCGTAGACAGGAAATTCGCGAAGGGAAATCCGGCTGACGGGTCCCCCTTCGGACTCGAGAACGTTTCGATAACGGTATCCTGCAACGCTCAGCATGGCGATCGGTTGAATTGGCGGCTTACTTCATTCAATGCTTACGAGCCGTCGGCGTCGTAATAGCACGGAAAGACGCACGCGTTTGTCGGTGACTCGCTCGATCCAGACTGCAGATTCGATGCACCAACCGAGTTGGTCAGAGGGTCAAGCTTCTGTGCCGCTTTTGACAGCCCTGCTGAAAGCAGAAGACTGGAGATGGTTCCTAGTGCCATGCGATTGATTGTTTTCATCGGCACCAAAATACGCCCTGGCTAGGTGCCGCGCCTATTTCTTAAATCGCCTATTTTCACGAGCGCTTTTACGTCTTTTCCCGTAGTAATTCGCAATGCAGCATACCTGCGCTAAACCCATTGTTGGCTGAACGTTTGAATATCCGGCGCTCCAACCTCCTCGCGGTCCTTGCGCTTCTGGGCGCGTTCACGCTGCCGTTTGGCGCGCGTTCCGAGGAAGGACGTCCCGTCGTTACGGCCTATTCAGCAAGGGAAACAGGGAGTGGGGCTGAGAGTTGGGTCACAACCCAAGATGCCAATGGGGTTCTTTACTTTGGCGGCGACGTTGTACTCTCATTTGACGGCGAACGTTGGTCTAAGTATCCTGTTCCGGGCAGCTATGCCGTTCGGGGCCTTGCTTTCGGAAAAGACGGGAGGCTCTGGGTCGCTGCGGCTAACGAGATTGGATACTTCGAACGGGGCGAACAAGGGCTCTCAACCTTTCATTCACTTCGAAAAGAACTTCCCGAATCCTCGCGGGAACTTGGGGATGTTTGGCAGGTGTTTGCACGAGCTGGAGGAGCCATTTTCATAACGGACGATTCCGTTCTAATATGGGATGAAAACCATTTCGAAATCTATCCCATGCCGGGGGCCCGCAGGCTTATGGCGATTCGGGCCGACGGTAAGACTTTTGTATGCCACACTCCGACCGGTCTTTGGTCGCTCGAGCCCGCAGGCCCCGAAAAGTTCATTTCCTCGGAGACATTGGGGGGAGCCGGTGTTTTCTTGATGGAACGGGATGCTCGCGGCTGGCTAATCGCCACGACTGATGGGCTGCAACGTTTTGAGGGAGGACGGTTAACCGCCGTTGGTTCCGATGAAGTTTTGAGATTTATCAGAAAAAACGTGCTTATCTGCGCCTGCCGATCGAAGCATGGAGAACTCTATTTAGGCACTCTTTATGGGGGCCTTGCCGTTGTTAATCCTTCAGGTAACGCTATCGAAAAAATCATTACCGCGGAGGATGGTTTGCCATCACGGGGTATTTTCTCGCTGTTCGAATCGCAGGACGGTGCAGTCTGGGCAACATCGGCAACCGGCATCGCCCGCATCGCGCTCAATGCAGGCGTCACGCTCTTCGACTCGAAACAAGGCCTCACAGGCAAAGCATGCGTAAGCACTGTACAGTCGGGTAACCAGATACTGGTCGCGACTATGGAGCGCGTCTTTGGTTTGTCGATCGCCAGTGACAGCTCGTCCATATTTTATCCGATTCCGAAACTGGATTATCATTATAATGTCCTCGAGAAAGGACCGCATGATACAGTTTATGCGTCGGGATTTAAGCGGGTTGATAGAATTGAAAAGGGAGAAGTTACTGAGGTTCTATCGTCCAAGACCGACCTTTATCTATTCCGTCCATCATCAAGTGTACCGGGCACATTTCTTGCAATCGAAGCATATGAAATCGAACGCGTCGCTGAAACACCTGGTCCAGCGATATCTGTTGTGCGACTCGCCCGCCTTCCTGATTTACCGACAAGTTTTGCCGAGGATATACACGGTAATTTCTGGATAGGAACATACGCACGAGGAGCATTCTTTCTATCTCATCCATCCGATCGGCCCGTGACGCCTGTACGCCTGAAGACAGGAAACAGTTTTGCAGACGCAGGTCGCATTTACGTTGCCTCGGTAGGGGATCACGTCGCGGTCTTCACGGCAAAGGGTGTTGAATTGTTTTCAGACCCATCGACGCCTTCGGAGGCTCTTGAGGTAGCCCCGAAGACTGAAGCCACAGCGGTCTCTAACATTGGCCCGTCGGGCGCCGTGTGGGCCGCATTTGAGAGCCCGTTTGCCGATGGGATGCGAGTTCCCGTCGTCGGTGCGTTAGCGGCACCCAGTGGGGGCGTTCCTTCTTGGACGCCATTTTCCGTACCGGGCGTCGAACAAATTGGACAGATAAGCTCAATCTTCGTCGATGATCGCGGTATCGTTTGGCTTGGCGGCATGGACGGCATGCTTCGCCTCGCTCCCGGTGACCTAAAACCCGTCGAAGCTCCACACTTGCCGGTCATCCGGGCCAGCGTGGGGTTCGGTGAAAAGCTTCCTGCGAAGCGTAACTCGGTCAGCTTCGATTTCTCCGCCGTCGAATACACGATGCGCGGATCGGTCCGGTTCGAGACCAAACTCTCCGGCGGACTCGATGAGTGGTCCGCCCCAACAAACAATAACCACCTTGGATTGGCCGGCCTGCAGAACGGCACCTACGAATTCTCCGTGCGCGCCGTCAACGACGCCGGCATGGCCGGCCCCACGGCGACGTGGAGCTTCACGGTCCTGCCGCCCTGGTACCGGACGCTTCCCGCGCTCATCGCTTTCGTGCTCGTGCTGGCGGCGGCCGTGTTCGGGGCGTTCCGGTGGCGCCTCGCCTTTCTCAAGCGCCAGAACGTGCGCCTGGAGATCCTGGTCCAGAAGAAGACCGAGCAGCTGCAGAAGGCCAACGAGGCGAAGTCAGAGTTCCTCGCGAACATGAGCCACGAGATACGCAACCCGATTTCCGGGATCCTCGGGCTATCGCTCGCGTTTCAGGAGACGAAGCTCGAAGGGCGCCAGCGCCAGATTCTCGACTCGATCAGCAGCTGCGCCACGCTTCTCGCGACGCTCGTCGATGACGTGCTCGATTTCTCCAAGATCGAGGCGGGGACGATCGAGCTGCGCTCAGCCCCCTTCAATCTGAGGGGGCTTCTTGAGCAGTGCGTCGCCATGATGGCTGAGACCGCCCGCGCTGCCGGCGCCGGAATCACCGTCACGGTGGCGCCCGAGCTGCCCGAACAGATCGTTGGGGACTCGGCCCGCGTGCAGCAGATCATCCTGAACTACGTCACGAACGCCCTTAAATTTGGCGCGGGCAAACCCATTGTGCTCGGCGCAAGCAAGGGGTTCCACGACCGCGTTCGCTTCTTCGTGCGCGACCAGGGCGCGGGAATGACCGCGGCCGAAATCGCCACGCTCTTCACGAAGTTCACGCGGCTCGAGTCCGCAAGGGCGGGCAACATCCGGGGAACCGGACTCGGGCTGGCCGTATGCAAGCTCCTGGCCACGAAGATGGGGGGCCGGGTTGGCGTCGATTCAAAGCCCGGAGAGGGGTCCTGCTTCTGGGCCGAGATTCCCTTCCTGACGGTCTACGGAGTCGCCCAGGGCGAGGCCCCTCAGGTCCGCGCCGGGACCACCCTGCGCGCCCTTATCGTGGAGGATATCGACTACAATGTCATCGCGATGCAGGCCGTCCTTCGAAAGCTCGACATCCAGTCGGACGTGGTGAACGACGGCAACGAGGCCCTGGCGCGGCTCCAGGCCACCCACTACGACGTCGCGTTTCTCGACTGGAACCTGCCCGGCATCATCGGAACCGAGGTCGCCGCCCGCTACCGCGCCGTGGAGCCCTCGACCCAACGAACCATCATCATCGCGACCACGGCCCACTCCTCGGATTTTAACAAGGAGGCCTGCCTTCAGGCCGGGATGGACGCGTTCATCTCGAAGCCCATCACGCCTGCGAAGATCGCCGCGGCGCTCCGCGACCTGGGCGGGCCGATGCGAACGGCCGCGTCAATCGAGGTCCGCTCGCAGAACATCACCTTCGAGCCTCCCGGCGAGATCGACCTTGAGATGCTGACCTTCCTCGGCAGCGAAACGCTCGAGGGCCTGGCCGGCCAGATCGACAACTTCCTGGCAGCGTTCGACAACGACCGTGTGAGCGCGCGGCACATCATCGCGAACGGAGCCCCCACGGAAATTCACCGCATTGCCCACCGGCTGCTCTCCCACTGCAGCGTGGTGAAATACGAGGCGCTGAGCCGCCTCGCCAGAAACATCCAGAACTCCTCGGCCACCGCGAGCCGCGCGGAGCTCCAGCGGATGTTCGGCGAATTCGAGACCGAATTCTCCAGCTTCAGGTATAAACTGGAATCGATCCGTGCTTCGACTGGATCTGTGTGAACCCGTTCTCGACCGCGAAGGCGATCAGCTTCGGGGTGCCCTTGAGGTCGAGCTTGCGCAAAATGTTGCTGCGGTGCGTCTGAACGGTGCGCGGGGAAAGGTTCAGGCGCTCCCCGATCTCCTCGTCGGTAAGCCCCTGCCCTATCAGGGAGAGGATGGCCCGCTCCCAGTCGGAAAGCACCTTGATGAACGAGCGCGGGTCGTTGCGCCTGGCCATCCGGGCCGCCTGGAACGCCTGGGAAAAATAGATGCGGCCCTCGGAGATCGCCTTCAGCGCGTCCCGCAGAATCTCGATCGTGTTCGAATTCTTGTCGATAAATCCGTGCACGCCCGACTTCTCCACCCGGAAGAGGGTGTAGTCGTCGCAGTGGGAGGACAGCATCAATATCCGCAGGTTGGGTATGACCTTCAGCACCCGATCGGCCACGTTGAAGCCATCCATGTCGGGCAGCGATAGATCCAGAATCACGACATCGGGCCTGTGTTTGAGGATCAACTCGACGGCCTGAACACCCGAATCGGTCTCACCCACAACACTATATCCAAAGTCGGAGCTGCACACTTTCCGAACAACATCCCGAATCATCAAATGGTCTTCGACGATAACGATTTTCACGGGGTCAGTCTAGAAAGGGTGCGGATCAATCTCAAGCTTGGTGAGCTAACCCATCGGGGCCGATGAAATTCCGTCAGAATTACGTAAAAAGACGTAGAATTCGACGTCGAGGGTATCAATTAACCGAGGCAGCTTGGTCCCATGGAAGACCGCGGCCTCCAGAAAGTTCTTCGGTTCGATCAGACGGCGGAGCGCCATGCGCAGGAGCCGGCGGCCGAGGCATCGGTTATTGCAATTCAATCGTTGGGAATCGGCCCCGCGCCGCTGCACCCGAGCGACGGCGGACCGCAACCGAGATGAGCGCCACCCTGACATTCGGAGAGCGCAACGACGCCCCGGGCGGACTAATCCAGCGCTCGGAGGCCCGCGAGAAGAACCGTCTCGACGAGAAATATCTCCGCGCCCAGCGCCTCGAGAGCATCGGGATGCTGGCTTCCGGAATCGCTCACGATCTCAACAACATCCTCTCCCCCATCATGCTCGCCGCACCCGCGCTCCGCGAGCATGCGACCAATCCCGAGGACCTGAGAATCATCACCTCGCTCGAAAAGAGCGCCGAGCGCGGGGTCGAGCTGGTGCGCCAGATTCTCTCGTTTGCGCACGGAGCGTCGAGCGTGCCGCAGCTCGTCCAGATCAAGCACATCCTCAGGGAGACGCTGACCGTCGCCAGGGAAACCTACCCCAAGAACATCAGCGTCGAGTACAATTTCCCGGACAATCTTTGGCCGATCATGGCCGACCCGTCGCAGATGCACCAGGTGCTCCTGAACCTCTGCGTGAACGCAAGGGATGCGATGCCTAGCGGCGGAACGCTCAGCCTGAGCGCCGAAAACTGCCTTCTCGACGACGCGGGGGCGGCGAAGATCGAGGGCGGGCGTCCCGGCGCCTGGGTCGTGCTGCGGGTCGAGGACACCGGATCGGGAATTCCGCCCGAGGCGATACCGCACATCTGGGAGCCGTTCTTTACCACCAAGGATGTCGGAAAGGGGACGGGGCTCGGCCTGTCCACGGTGAGAAGCATCGTGGAGAATCACCGCGGATTCATAAGCCTCAACACGCAGGCGGGCCTAGGCACCACGTTCAGGGTCTATATCCCGGCGGCCGAGGCTTCGACCAAGGACTGCAGGCTCCAGCCGCCGCCGGTGAAGAAGGTGCTTGGGAGCGGGGAACTCATCCTCGTCGTCGACGACGACACCCACATCCGCGAGATGACGGCAGCCATGCTCTCGCGGAACGGCTACCAGGTCCTTACGGCCGCCGACGGCACCGAGGCGGTCGCGACCTTCGCGAAACGCAGCAGCGAGATAAGCCTCGTGATCACCGACCTGATCATGCCGAGGCTCGACGGCCCCGCCCTCGCCTCGATTGTTCAGCACCTCAACCCCAAGACGAGGGTCATGGCGATGAGCGGGCTGTCGAGCGCAGGGGGGACGGTGCGCGCCGAGCGATTCGGCGGCGCGTTCCTCTACAAGCCGTTCAAGGTGCAGACGCTCCTTAGCATGGTGCACGAAACGCTGCATCCGGTTCCGGTTGCAGAGGTAGCGTAAGCGGACGGGAAATATCGCAGGGGAGGGGCTGGGCGGGATTCTTGTCTCTTGCCCAACGGGGGTTGTTTGGGTTGAATCGGGGTCCCCCAAAAGGCAATGAACCCTAGACTACCCAGACTGATTATCTGCGTCGCAACGATCGCCGCTGCCTGCTGCGTGATTTCGTCGGCCAGCGCGAAATCACAGGAATGGACAAACGCGAAAGGTGAGAGATTCACCGCCGAACCCTCGGACATACTCGGGCCGTGGGCCCTCTTCGACGACAGCACGCTCCTGCCGCTAAGCCTTCTCTCGGACGCGGACTGCGTCCGATTCTACCAGGGACTAAAGAACGCCCCGCAGCGCGCGGCGGACTGGAAGAATGCCACGAGCAAGATAAGCGCGGAGCTTTACAGCTTCCTCCTCCACTACAAGGGCAACGACCTTGAGGGCGACAACGAGAGCGGCAGACCGGAGCCCGAATTTTTTATTATCTTCTATACTTCGGACGATAAGGTCCAATCTTGGAACGAACTCGGCAGGTCGACGCCCGACCTCTACGCCAACCTCGTCAAGGACTACCCGGGCCTGATTCAGGGCGTCGTCTTCGGGCATCCGCAGGAGTCCATGCAGGACTACATGGACGTGGCCACGAACACCAAGGGCGACTGGATGTTCGCGCAGTTCGACCAGGAGGTGAAGATGCGCAACCTCCAGAAGATGATGCCGACGAATTACTACGGGATCGTCGTCATGACCCGTGACGGGGTCCCGCTGTTCGGGCCCGACTCCCTGACCGACGAGCAGGTGCAGTCCACGTTCCAGAAGTTCCGCGGAATGCTGGTCGTCATGCGTCCGGAGAACACCAAGGGGTGGGCCGCGAGGGCGCATTACCTGCGCGCCGTCCAGCCGGTCGCCTACGCCAACGACAAATGCGACCCCGTGCTCGTCGGCAACCCGCTCGACGAGGGAAAGCTGCGAAAGATGAAGGTCCTCAAGCTGACGGCCACGTTCCAGATCGCCGCGGACGGCACCGTCACGAACGTCACGGTGGATCCCGAGGGCCTGCAGCCGAACATGGTCGCCATGTTTGAAAGCGGGTTCAAGAGGGGGTGCCTCTTCGTCCCGGCGGTCGACCACGGCAAGTTTGTCGAGGGAAGCTACACCTATAAGGTGGACCTGAAGCCGTAGGGACGCCCGGGAAGGGTCCGTGCGCGGCGGCCTCCCCCTCGGGGTTGGCCGCGCGTCCGCAGGCGCGACCCACCATTGCGTTTGCCATCGCGGGCCCCCGCGCCACAAATGGGGCGCCATCGGGCCGGCCCCACCGCCGCCCCGCAGCGCCCCTAATCCCGTGCCCCAGAAACTCATCGCCCGACGCGAGTTCTTCCGCAGCTCAGTCGCCACGCTTGGAGCCATCGCAGCCGGGGCCTCCCTTTCTTCGAAGGCGGCGGAGGCGCCCGCGGTGCAGCCGGAACCCCCCGGCCCGAGGGGCCCCGACTTCATTTACAAGGGCGAGCACCTCGAGCAGATCGCCTTCCCCCTGGGGGGCATCGGCGCTGGCATGATCTGCCTGTCCGGAACGGGCGCCCTGACGAACGTCTCGATCCGGCACCAGCCCGAGGTGCAGAACGAGCCCGGGCTCCTCGCGGCGATCTCGCTTGGGGGACCCGAGAAGATCGCGCGCGTCGTCGAGGGCCCGGTGCCCAGGTGGAAGCTCTACGAGCGAGCCCATGCTTCGAGCGGCACCGCGCCGATGGGGGCCGGACTGCCCCGGTTCGGCTCCGCCACCTTCCGCGCGAACTTCCCGTTTGCGCGGGTGGAGCTTGAGGACCCCACCCTGCCGATCTCGGCCCGGATCACGGGCTGGAGCCCGTTCGAGCCGGGCGACGCCGACAGCTCGAGCCTGCCGGTCGCCGGGATCGAATACACCTTCACCCACAACGGACACGAGGAGATCGACGCCGTGTTCTCGTTCAATGCGCGCAATTTCGTGCCGGCGCAGCCGGACGAGTGGAGCGGGACGCCCGGATCCGAGCGCTCGGCGCGAGGGGTGTCCGGAGGATTCATCCTGTACGGGGGCGGCTGGCCGGCGACGGAGATGGAGGAGGCCTGGTTCTCGGCGGCGGTTGACGATCCCTCGGCGAAGGTCAACCTCGCCTGGTTCCGCGGCGGCTGGTTTGACGCGGTGACCATGGCCTGGCGCGACGTGGAGCAGGGCCTGGCCTACGACCGGCCGTTCCCGAGCGAGGGCGGCGCCCCCACGGGCGCCACGCTCTTCGTCCCCTTTCACCTGATCCCCGGGGCGACGAAGACGATCCGGGTCCGCCTCGCCTGGTATTCGCCGAAGACCCGGCTGAGGGCGATGCTCGGCCCGCCGCCCGGCAAGGCGGCCGCCACCGACTACTACAGCCCCTGGTATGCGGCGCGCTTTGCCAGCATCGACGCCCTCGCCTCGCACTGGGCCGACAGCTACATGGACCTGCGCAGGCGCACCGAGCGCTTCTCGTCCTGCTTCTTCGACAGCACCGTGGCCGCGGAGGCCGTCGAGGCGGTCGCGGCGAACCTATGCATCCTGAAGTCGCCCACGGTCCTGCGCCAGTCCGACGGCCGGCTGTGGGGCTGGGAGGGCTGCGACGAGACCAAGGCGCAGGGCCCCGGGACGTGCACCCACGTCTGGAACTACGCCCAGGCCGTGGCCCATCTGTTCCCGACGCTGGAACGGACGCTGAGGGAGACCGAGTTCAACGAGAACCAGGATGAGCACGGCCACCAGAATTTCAGGGGCGCGCTGCCGATCCAGCCGGCGCCGCACGACTTCTATGCGGCGGCCGACGGCCAGCTCGGCGGGATCATGAAAGTGCACCGCGAGTGGAGGATTAGCGGCGACACGGCGTGGCTGCGGGGACTCTGGCCGAAGGTTCGCCGGAGCCTCGATTATTGCATCGAAACCTGGGACCCCGAGCGGAAGGGATGGCCCGAGGAGCCCCAGCACAACACCTACGACATCGAGTTCTGGGGCCCGACAAGCATGATCGCCAGCTTCTACGCGGGCGCCCTCGGCGCGGCGGTCGCCATGGGGCGCGCGCTCGGCGACGATGTCGACCCCTACCAGGAGCTCCTCGAGCGCGGGACGGCGCGGATAAACCGCGATCTCTACAACGGGGAGTACTTTTACCAGAGGACCGAATGGAAAAACCTCCGGGCGAAGGTCGACGACGCGAACAGCAAGTCGTACGGGGGCCATTATTCGAGGGAGGCGGCCGGGCTCCTCGAGCGCGAGGGGCCGAAGTACCAGTACGGGACCGGCTGCCTGTCGGACGGGGTCCTCGGGGCGTGGCTCTCCACGGCGTGCGGCGCGGCGGCGGTGCTAGACGCCGACAAGGTCCGTAGCCACCTCGTGTCGGTCTACCGGCACAACTTTAAGGCCGACCTCTCGGCCCACGCGAACCCCCAGCGGCCGACCTACGCCAACGGCGCCGAGGGGGGGCTCCTCCTCTGCTCGTGGCCGAGGGGGGGGATGCCGTCCCTGCCCTTCGTCTACTCGAACGAGGTCTGGACCGGGATCGAGTACCAGGCGGCCTCGCACATGATCATGATGGGGCTCGTCGGGGAGGGCCTGGACATCGTGCGCGCCTGCCGGGCGCGCTACGACGGCAGGACCCGCAACCCGTTCGACGAGTACGAATGGGGCCATTGGTATGCGCGCGCCATGGCGTCCTACGCGCTCCTTCAGGCGCTGAGCGGCTCCCGCTTCGACGCGGTCGACGGCGTGCTCCACCTGGCCCCTCCCCTGCCGGGCGATTTCCGCTGCTTCATCAGCGCGGCCACCGGCTACGGCACGGTCGGGGTCGCCGACGGCAAGCCCTTCCTCAATGTCGTCGCGGGGTCGATCGCCGTGAAGGAGCTCCGCTACGTGCCGGCGAAACCGCTGGCCTGATGCCGGGCGGGGGCGCCCGCCCGCACTTTACACGGGGACCGAGTCCGGGTAGGTTGCCCCTTCATGCGCTATGATTCCCGCGCCATCGACCAGGAGGCCGAACGCCTCCTCAAGGCGCTCATGCATGTCGACTGCGATCCCCGCGGGCGCACCTGGAACTTTGAATCCTGCCGCGCCATCGCCCCCCTCACGCTCGAGATCAACCGGCTGAAGGAGGAGAAGGACGCGGTCATCCTCGCCCACTCCTACGTCGAGCCCGAAGTGACCTACGGCGTCGGCGACTACATGGGGGATTCCTACTACCTGAGCGTCCGGGCGCGGGACTCCCGCGCCCGGGTGATCGTGTTCGCCGGGGTCGTCTTTATGGCCGAGACGGCCAAGATCCTCTCGCCCGAGGCGACGGTCGTCGTCCCCGACCGGGGCTCCGGCTGCTCGCTCGCCGATTCCATCACGGGCGCCGACCTCCGCCGGCTCAAGTCCCTCTACCCCGATGCGACGGTCGTCTGCTACATCAACAGCACCGCGGAGGTGAAGGCCGAGTCCGACGTGTGCGTCACCTCGTCCAACGTCTACGGGATTGTCGCCGCGCTCCCGGCCTCCCGGATCCTCTTTGTCCCGGACCGGCTCATGGCGGAGAATCTCCGGGAGGAGCTCCGGCGCCGGGGCGTGTCGAAGGAGGTCATCTCCTCCGACGGGACCTGCATCGTTCACGACCAGTTCACGGCCGGGCAGGTCCGCGAGGCCCGCGCGCAGTTCCCGGGGCTCAGGGTCGTGGCCCACCCCGAGTGCCCCCGGGAGATCGCCGCGGCCTCGGACTTTGTCGGAAGCACCGGCGAGATGATGAAGTACGTCAAGACGACCGACGCCCCCTACTTCCTCATGCTCACGGAATGCGGCCTGGTGGGCCGCCTGGGGGTCGAGGCGCCCGAGAAGCGCTTCATAGGCGGCTGCCGGCTCTGCCCCTACATGAAGCTCAACACGCTTGAAAAGATCCGCGACGCCCTCGTCGCGCCGCGCGAGGACCAGATCGTCACCCTCGACCCGGGCTTGAGGGAGCGCGCCGGACGCTGCATAGAAAGGATGTTCGCCCTTGCACCCGCGCACTGACCATCTGATCGACCTGGCCCTGGAGGAGGACGCCGGACAGGGCGACGTGACGAGCCGGGCGATCTTCCCGGAGGGCCACGCGTCGCGCGCCTACATCTCCGCCGGGCAGGACCTGGTCCTCTGCGGCATCGAGGTGGCGGCCCGCGTGTTCGCGCGGGCCGATCCGGCGATCGTCACCCGCATCCTGGCCCGCGACGGCGAGCGCGTGCGCAAGGGGGCCCGCGTGCTGACGGCCGTCGGGCCCACGGCCTCGCTCCTGACGGCCGAGCGAACGGCGCTCAACTTCGTCCAGCGCCTTTCCGGGATCGCCACGCTCTCGAGGCGGTTCGCCGACGCCGCCCGGGGCACAGGAATCCGCATCGTCGACACGCGCAAGACGACCCCGGGATTCCGCGCGCTCGAAAAATACGCGGTCCGCTGCGGCGGCTGCCACAACCACCGCAGCTCCCTCGGCGAACACGTCCTGATCAAGGACAACCACATCGCCGCGGCCGGCTCCCTGGCGCGGGCGGTCGCCCTCGCTAGGGCCGGGGCCCCCCACCTGGCCCGCATCGAGGTCGAGGCCAAGACGCTCGGCGAGGTCCGCCAGGCCGTGCGGTCCGGCGCCGAGGTCATCCTCCTCGACAACATGGCGCCCGCCGTGGTGGCCGCGGCGGTCGCGATCGTGGCGGGCGCAGCGGCGGTCGAGGTCTCCGGCGGCGTGCGCCTCGAGACGCTCCTAGACTACGCGCTCCCGGGAGTCGACGTCATCAGCGTCGGCGCCCTCACCCACTCCGCCCCGGCCGCGGACCTGAGCCTCACCGTCCTGCCGAAGCGGCGTTAGGGACGCATGAAACTGCACCGCACAGACTGCCTAGTCATCGGCGCGGGCCTCGCCGGCTCGGTCTACGCCCTTCAGGCCGCGAAGGCCGGGCTTTCCTGCGAGCTGCTTTCCCTGTCGGGGCCCCTCGACGCCAACAGCGACTGGGCCCAGGGCGGCATCATCTTCGACACGAGCGCCGACACGGCCCCGCTCGCCCGGGACATCCTCGAGGCGGGCGACCGCATGTCGAACCCCGCGGCCATCGAGCAGCTGGTCCGCGAGGGGCCGCGTGCCGTCAAGGAGATGCTGATTGACGAGGCGGCCGTGGCGTTCGACCGCGACCCCGCGGGCCACCTCGACCTGACGCGCGAGGGGGGCCACACCGAGCGGCGGATCATCCACTCGAAGGACGCCACCGGCCACGCCATCCTCTCGGCCGTGGCGGCGAGGGTCGACACGACGCCCGGGATCACGCGCCGCACGGGATGGGTGGCGATCGACCTGCTGACGCTCTCGCACACTTCGCCCGATCCGGCGGACAAGTACCATCCCCTGACCTGCTTCGGCGCCTACGTCCTCGACACGCGCACGGGCGAGGTCTCCGCGATCGTCGCGAAAAAGACCGTCCTGGCGTGCGGCGGCCTCGGGCAGATCTTCCTGCACTCGACGAACCAGCCCGGGAGCGTGGGCCACGGGGTCGCCATGGCCTACCGGGTCGGAGCGCGCCTGATCGATCTCGAGTACGTGCAGTTTCACCCGACGGTGTTCGCGAAGAAGAACGCCCCCAGGTTCCTCGTCTCCGAATCCGTCCGGGGCGAGGGCGCCGTCCTCGTCAATTCCCGGGGCGAGCGCTTCATGGAGGGGGCGCATCCGCAGGGCTCGCTTGCGCCGCGCGACGTCGTCGCGCGCGCGATCCGGCACGAGCTGGCGAGCAGCGGCGAGCCGTGCGTCTTCCTCGACCTCTCGGCGATGCCGCCGGGCTACGCCCGCGAGCGGTTCCCAAACATCCACGAGCGCTGCCTCGTGCACGGCGTCGACATCGAGCGGGAGCCGATTCCCGTCGTTCCCGCCGCCCACTTCGCGTGCGGGGGCGTCCATACGGACCTATCGGGAAGGACCAACATCCGCAACCTGGGCGCGATAGGCGAGACGGCCTGCACCGGGCTCCACGGCGCGAACCGCCTGGCCAGCACCTCGCTCCTCGAGTGCCTGACCGGCGCCCGGGCCGCCGCCGGCGCCGACGCGGCCGACATCGCGCGCGGCGGATTCCGCCTTCCCGATCCGAACCCCTGGGAGAGCCCCACGCGAAAGGCGGACCCGGTGCTGATCCGCCAGGACATGCTCCAGATTCAGCACACCATGTGGAACTACGCGGGCGTCGTCCGGTCGCCGAGGCGCCTCTCCCGCGCCCGCCGCATCCTCCTTGAGCTGCGCGAGGAGATCCAGAGCTTCTACCGGGGCTGCGGGCTCACCCGCGAGCTGATCGAGCTGCGCAACGCCGTGCAGACCGCCCTGCTCGTCGTCCACGCGGCCGCGCTGAATCCCGTCAGCAAGGGCTGCCACTTCGTCGAGCCCGAGGACTAGCCCCCGGTGCGCGCGGCCTCGGGCTCCCTCGCGCCTCCCAGCTGGCGAAGGAGGCCGAGGAGCGTCTCCTCCTGCTCCGCGGGGTCGAGGTCGTGGCGCAGGAGGCGCTCCGTGTAGACCGGCAGGCTGGAGAGGAACGCCTCAAGCTCGCCCCGGGTCGGGTTCTCGGAGTATTCGCCGAGGCCCGACTCGCGCAGGAAGTGCGCGTTGTGCGTCTGCTCGAACTGCCGCCGCAGCGGCACGCCGAAATAGGGCTTCTTCAGGTAGATCGAGTCGGCGATGAGTGAGAAACCCGTCGTCCCGATGATCGCCTTGCAGTCGCCCAGGTCGCGCACGTAGGTCGCGCCCTGGGCCCGGTAGGACAGGTTTCCGTCCTCCCCCACCCGGTTGTTGCAATACACGACGAAGGTCTCGTCCATCGACTTGAGTATCTCGACGAGCGGCGGGTTTGGCTTCGTCAGGTACACGAGGACCGGCCCCGTGCGCCGGGTCTCGAGACGCCTGATCTCCTCTTGGATGATCGGCGAGACGAACCGGACCTTCGGGCCGCCCCGCCGCGGCTTTGCGAAGGACTTGACCACATAGAAGGTTGCGCCGTAGGTGCAGATCCGCGTGGCGAGGCGGGCGAGCCGGAACGCGAAGAGATTGGTGCCGGGCGGCGGGTCGATGTAGAGCAGCTCGTTCTGGTTGTCCATGCTGACGAGCGGCCTGCCCATCAGGTGCGCCGTGACCATGCTGAAGGGCTCGTAGGCGGTCACAAACGCGTCGGGTTTGAATTCCCGGATTTCGCGGTGGAGCCGCCGCCAGTTCCTTGCGAAAAAGGGGAAGCAGCGCAGGTTCTTGAACACCGTGTCGAAGAGGGACATCCCCTTGGAGTTGAAGTAAAGGTGGACCCCCTCGATCCGCGTGGGGTTGAACGCCCGGAGTGAAACGACCGCCCGGTCCCCGTAGGTCAGCACCTTGACCCGGTGGCCCTCCCGCTTGAGCCGCGTGATGATCTCGATGGCCTCAAACACGTGCCCGAGGCCCTCGCCCGAGACGCCGTAGACGATGTTCAATGGCTTTGCCTGTTCCGAGGCTGCGGTGACCGAATGATCGACGCTATACATGGGGATTAACGCAACGGGCCCATCAACGGGCCGGCTCCAATTGGACGGCCCATTGGTTGTCGAGGCGCACGGAAAGGTCGAGCGGATCCCCCACCCCGACGGACCCTCGCGCCACCTGATAGGCCCAGACTTCGAAATACGTCAGGTTCGCGCCGCCGTAGATCGTTGAGAACGCCCCGTCGACCGCGTCCATTCCACGGGACACGGTGATCCGCCCGATCCGCGGCACGTGAAAACGCGCATCGGTCGTGAACCATTCGCCGCCGAGGAAAACTTCCGCATAGGCGTGGAAGTCCATGTGGCCCTCCGGGTCGGGGAAGCCGATGTCGGGCAGGTGCCCGGTGACGTAGCGGGCCGGAACGTTGAACGTGCGGTTGAGCGCGACGGCAAGGTGGGCGAAGTCGCGGCAGACCCCGTAACCGCGCTGCAGGATGTCCCACGCCGACAGGTCGGGCCTGCCCGACAGGTAGCGGTATTCGATGTTTTCGTGGATCCACTTGCTGATCGCCTGGACCCGGGACCAGCCGTGCTCCACCGCTCCGAACTTCTCCCATGCGAAGTTGATGAGCTTGTCCGAGTCGCAGTACCGGCTTGGCAGGGTGTAGCGCAGGAGCGCCGGCGGGAGGGACCCCGGCCCCAGCGGCTCCGGGATCGACAGGCCAAAATTGTCGGGCTTGGACGAAACGGCGACGATCGCGTCATGCCTGAAGTAGTTGCTTCCGCGGGCAAGCGCAACCCGGTGGTAGGCGTTGCCGTGGGTGTCGGTGAAGGCGTCAAACGGGAGATGGTCCCCAAGGGTGAGCGCCTCGGCGATCACCTGGTGGCGGCGGTCCGCGCAGGGCTTCACGTTGAGGAGCAGCGAGGCCGGCCCGGTGGCCTCGTAGGCGAGGCTGCAGCCCACCCGCACGGTCACGTCGAGGTGCGGGGGTACGGGAGTTGGGCTCATATTTCCCCAAGGTGCGCCCCAAGGGGCTTCGAGGCAAACGGTTTCCCCCGCGGGGGCGAGTTTCGTGTGGACTTGCAGTTGGTTGCGGGAATGTTCTGATCTCGCACGCCCCCCCATGACCTCACAACGGCTTGTTTACATCGGATCCGACAGCGGCGCCACGACGTCGAAGACCGGAGGCGTATGGGCCGACGGCTCGATGGTCTCCATGAAGCTGCTCCAGAGCTCCACGAACGCCCAGGCCGGGACCGAGGCCGTCATCAAGGGCTGGGTCCAGGGCGTGGTGGATTTCCTGGCCCAGAACGGCCTCGGCTGGAGCCAGGTCCGCGGTGTCGGCCTTGCCATTCCCGGGCCCTACCAGCGCTACGGCGTTCTCGGACGCGCGGCCAACCTTCCCGCCGCATTCGACGGCTGGGACTTCCACGAGGATTATAGCCGAGCGCTAGCGGCCGCGGCCGGAAGGCCCATACCCCTCGTGGTCGGCAACGACGGGAAATTCGGCGGGGTCGCCGAGGCGAAGCTCGTTCGCGCCGGCAAGAAGGCCTCGGTCCTCATGCTCGCCCCCGGCTCCGGCCTCGGTTGCGCGTACATCGACCCGAACGGGCTTCCCCTGGACGGCGAGACGCTTGCCGGAATGGAGGCCGCCCACATGCCGGCCCCCCTCCAGCTCCTCGGCATGCGCCAGCTGCCCTGCGGCTGCGGGCGCACGTGGGGCTGCATAGAGGCGTACACCACCCTTTCGGGCATGCCGCACCTGGTCGAGGAGATGCTGAAGAGGCATCCCGAGCACGCGCTCGCGCAATCGAAGCTCCCGCCGAAGGAAAAGGCCCTGTCGATCCGCGGGCTGGCCCAGCAGGGGGACCCGCTGGCGATCGAGATCTTCGACTTCCAGGCCCGGGCACTCGGCATCCACGCGGCCTCGCTCTGCCTCGCGCTCGACCCGGGGTTCGTGGTCGTGGGCGGGGGGCTCATGGACCACGAGTCGACCACCCCCGAATTCCGCGAGCGCTACATCAACGTCCTGCGCGAGTCGGCGATGCCCTACCTCTGGCCGGCCCAGCGCGCCTCGATCAAATTCGCGGCCTCCGAACTCGGTGAGCTTTCCCAGGCGATTGGAGCCGCGCTGGTCGCCCTTTATACGTCGAAGCCCTCCTGAAGCCGCCCGGGAAAGCCGGATCGCAGGCGGGACAATATCTTGCCCGGACGATGCAAGGCCTCATGATGGCGCGGGCCCTGTCCATAACCTCGTTCTGACGAATGCAATACCTCGGACTGCTGTTCACCCTGACGCTCCTGGCGGTGAACCTGTGGGGCCTGATGTTGGTCACGGGACTCTTCTGGCGTAACCGCTGGTTTGCCCTCTCGCTGGGGCCCCTCCTCGCGGTCACCGCGGTTTACGCGGTCGAGTGCCACCATGGGCTGGGGCCCAGCCTGCCCGGGCTGGAGCTCCTGTCGACGCTGCTCTCGGCCGCGATGATGGCGTTTGCCTACGCACAGTGGGAGCCCGACTGGCTGGGCGGCCGCGCCCTTGCGGTCGTCCGCGAATGGCGAGGGGAGTTTGCGCTCCGCGGGCTCACGGGCTGCTTTGGCGTCTGCATCGCCATCTTCCTTTATGCGATGCTCTGGCGCTTCAGCTTTCCCGACATTGACGGCGGCTCGGAGAAGATCGCCGATTTCTCGTACATCTGCAGCTACTACACCGGAGCCACCATCCCGGTCCCGGACGTATGGTTCAGCCCCTACCCGTCGACGCAGTACTACAGCTTCCAGCACTACGCAGCCGCGCTGATGGGCCGCGTGCTGCTGCTTCCCCCGGGCTCCGCGTACAACATCGGGTACTGCCTCCTCGTGGCCCTCGGGGGCACGGCCTTCGCGGGCGCCGTGTTCATGGTCTCCCGCAAGGCGTGGACCCGGACGCTCGTATTGGTGTGCTTTGTCATCGGCGGCACCGGCGTGACCATCATCAACCATTTCACCGACAGGGACGTCACGCCGTGGACCGCGATGCGCTACATCGGCAGCGCGCAGATGGACAAACCCCCGCTCGGCCCCTGGCTCAAGGCCTACAATTCGAAGTTCACGGTGCCCGAGCCGGACAGCCATTCGTTCGTGATGGAGCTGCCCGGGGAGATCTACTCCTACGTCGTCTTCCTCGGCGACTACCACGCGCCGCTGTCGGGCTATTACCTTCTCGGCCTCTGCGCCATGGCGATGATCCTCTGGACGCGCAGCCGGAAGGCGCGCTACGGGGCCGTCGTGGGGTGCACGCTCACGTGGACCCTCCTTGCGAACACCTGGGTCCTGCCCCTTCAGGGGCTCGCCGTCGCCCTGTGGCTTCTCGTGAACTGGCGCGGCGCGAGACGCCTCGTGCCCGCAGTCGCGGGGGGCGCGGCCGTCGTCTGGCTGGCGGCGTGGGTCTACCTCTCCGCCTTCACCGCGTCGGCCGCCGGCTATGACACGGCCCTGCGCATGGTGCCGTCCTTCGAGCACACGCCGCCGCTCCTCTTCGCGCTCTTTTTCCTGCCCACGATAGCCTTCATCCTGCTCGGCTTCCTTTCGGGCAATCCGACCGCCCGCAGGCTGGCGCTCCTCTGGCTGATTCTCCTGCTCTTCACGGAATTCTTCTACGTGGACGACGAGTATTCCGGGCATTTTGACCGGTTCAACACGACGCTCAAATGGTGGCCCTGGGTGATGGCGGGCACGCTGATGACGCTGGCTCCCTTTGTCCTCGAGCACGCCCGGCGGCGCTGGGTGCGGATCGCCGGCCTCTTTTTCTGCGTCTACCCCTGCTTCTACGCCTACGACCTGTGGAAGCCCTTTCACACCTGGCAGAAGCCCTCCATAGGCAAGCTCGAGGGGCACTATTTCCTGACGAAGGACGAGTTCCCGAGGCTCATGCTCGGCCGCCTCAAGGTCGAGAAGCCCGGCGTGGTGATCGAGCGCCCCGAGGAGAAGGGCGGATTCACGAACTCCGCCGTGATCCCCCTCTTTGCCGGCCAGCGCATGTGGCTCGGCTGGTGGGGCCACGAGCTCCTCTGGCGCGCCAACAGCGAGGACATCCGCCGTCGACACGACAAGCTGACGCTTTTCTACAACGGCCAGGTTCCGGATTCCGGGAAATGGCTGGTCGCCCAGGGGATCGACTACGTGCTTTGGTACCGTCCGGGCGACACGCCGGAGCTCTGGGAAAGGATCAACAAGGAAGTCGCTCCGGAATACGTGTGGTGCGATATTCTCACCTACCAGGATGAGGACGGCCGCAAGGTCGGCCTCTGGAAGCGCGCCTCGCTTCTGGCGCCCTGATCGGAGGATCCCCGGCTAATATGGGGAGAGCATCGTCAAGCCTTCTTCTCTAAGGCGGTTTGAAGATTGGCGAGAACATTGGCTTGAGGGTGGAGGCGGCTCCTTCGCGTAGAGCGGCGGCCTGAGCGGCC